>NPIF01002323.1_pt3 | contig 32998 bp, 23 predicted proteins | sample 8637461 | NCBI WGS metagenome assembly NPIF01 (sample SAMN07420641, study PRJNA396082) | bioreactor metagenome | isolation source: sample BR12 brine-fed electro-methanogenic bioreactor BR | place: Japan: Kochi | collected 2016-12-09
TCCACGTCGTACTCGATCTGGACACGCGGGGCGCGGTTCCGCGCGATGAACTTCTGGCTGCTCTTCTTCGCCAAGAGACACCTCCTCCCGCTGCCTAGGCCCGCGGGTTATCCCGGGCGCCCTCGCTTCGCGCCCACGGTGCATTACCACCATTCCACAGAAAGTTAGTTTTCATCAATAGTCGTCGCGTTCGCGCCCTTTGAAGAGCTCGACCTGCGAAAGTCCGTCGGGAGCGAGATCCCGCACGATTTCCATGAAGTCCATGGGGATCAGCTTCCGCGCGCGCTCGATCAGGAGCGGCACGGGGCTCGTCGGCTCGTACTTGCGGAAGTACCCGACCGCGAGGTCGAGCGCGCGGGTGACTTCCTCCCGCGAACGCAGCTCCGCAGGCCAGGTCACCGGCCCGCTCGCCGCAGCGGAACTCGCCGCGCTCTCCGCCTCCCCTTCGTCCCCGGCCATCGCGGCCGGCGCCTCGCCGTGGCCACGCGCGGCGAGTCTCTCCGCGAGCATGCGCGCGGCGTCGCCGAGCGTGTCCTCGATCGGCGAGAGGTCGATCGAACCCGGGCCGAGCTTCTCGTCGAGGCTCGCCATGATCGCGTTCAGGCTCTCCGTCGCCCGCGCCACTGCCCCCTGAGTCGCGACGAGCGCGTCGATGTCCACTTCGAGGAAAGCGCCGTCGATCGCGCTCTGCTCCGGGACGGTCTCGCCCTCGAGCGCCACGGCGCGCCCGGCGGCGATGTCGAGCGAGCGCAGCGAGAAGCGTCCGAGCCCCCGCGACTCGACGAGGTGGGCCCGCCTGAGCGGGAGCAAGGTCTCGTCGGGGTCCTTGAGTCCGGCAAGTGCGTTGAGCCGGAACATCGGGTCGTTGTCGTCGTCCGCGTCGAGCTCGGGGTGGACGCTGTCCCACTCGGCCTCGAACCAACGCGCGATCAGGGTAAGGGTGTCGGCGAAGCCGGCGTAGCCCTCGCTCCGAAGCGAGGCCCGCGCGAGATAGACGGCCACACGGACGTCATGAGTGCGGCCGAGGAGATCGAGCGCCTGCGACATCACGCCGCTCCAGCTCCGCTCGTCGCCCCCCTCGTCGTCGAACTGCGAGGCTTCCTTGGGCGCCGCCGCGCGCTCGAGCTCGCCGAACGCCGCGTCGTACTCCAGGTTCTCGCCGCTCGGCGCCTCCGGGGAGAGCGCTGCACTCAAGGTCTCGAGATCGATCCCGCTCATGGCACTCTCGTCTCCGCGGCCCCAAGCGGCCGCCGTGGCGTGTGAAGCGCTAGAAGCGCTGCCCACGCAGATCCTTGAGGCTCGCCGGGATGGCGAGCCGGGAATCGCTTTGTCCTTCCTGCGCCGGGCGCAGGACCTCGCTCGTGCTCGGCCCCGCACCGAGCAGGTACGCGTAGTCTTCGTCGTCCGGCAGGCCGAGGCAGTAGAGCGCGACGCGGTCGGCGTTCCCGCCCGCGAGGAAGACGCTCGGCTCGAGCCTCTTGAGCCAGAACTGGCGGTTGAGCAGGTCAAGCCACACCGCGGCGTCGAGGCAGGCTTCCGAGGTACCGCCCGAGATCGGGAGCTCGACGAGCGCCGTGCGCGCGTCCGCTCCCGCCTTGATCCTCGCGAGGACCTCCGGCATGCCTCCGACGAGCCGCTCCCACGCGGCGCCGTCACTGCGCTCGTCGAACACACGCTCGGCCGTCTCGAGGAGGCCGGCTTCGTAGTCACCACGCAGCGCCCCGCCGTCGGCGGGAAGCGGCGCCTGCAACCCGGCCAGCGTCTCCCGGAACGCGCCCTCGCTCGGCACCTCGGCGAGCGTGCGCCACCCGTCTTCGAGCGCCTCCCACACCGGGGCGAGCGCCAGCGGCAGCAACGGGTAGTGGCGGAGGTAGCGCCGCTTCGGCAGATGCGCGAAGAGCGCGAAGGGGAACGCGCGCCGCGAGCCGAGATCGCTACTCGGCCCGATGACGCCCGCGAGCAGTTCGGGCGCGCCCGGTGCCGCGAGGAGGAAACGATGCTGGCGGGACTCGGTGACGGCGGGCGCCCCCTCGTCGCGCTCGAGCTGCACGAGCTCCCGCCCGCGATGGATCCAGGACTTCAGCCATCGCGAGCTCGCGAAGCTCAGCTCCTCCTCGAGGTACTCCGGCCAGAACGGCAGCTTGCCGAAACAGCCGACGCGCACGTAGCGGGCGTCCATGAGCTCAGCGCTCCAACGCCGGCGGAGGCGCGGCGAGCCCGTCGCGCACGAGATCGATCAGCCGACCGAGCTCCCGCCCTTCGACGCGATAGCGAAGCATGACGCGCCCCGTCTCGCGCTTGAGCGGGACCTCGAGCACGAAACTCAGCTCGAGCGAGTCCTGGCCAGCGAGAGTTCCATCCGGCGCCCCCGCTGCGAGCAGCGCGAGCGGTGGCCAAGCCCCGTCCGCGTTGGTCGCCGCCTGGATCTTGCCTTCCTCCCAGTTCTTGCTGACGAGCCGGCCGAAGAAGCCCTTGCGGCTCGCGGGCTTGACCCCGACTTGGGCGAAGCTGCTCGCGTCGTCGCCGAGCACGAGCAGGTCGACGTTCTTGAGCGGCGGGTCGCTCCCCTTCCAGCGGAGGTCGAGACCCTCGCCGAGGTAGAGCTGGTGCTCGTCGAGCCTCAGATTCTTCTCGAGCTTCTCGGGCTCGTACTGCACGTCGAGGCGTGTCACGCGCAGCTTGATGGCGCGCGGCTCGTCCGAGCCGTCGGCGAAGAGCGCCGTGCCGAGACGCTGACCGTTGTCGACCCACCCCGACGCCTGTGCGCCGAGCCGCATCCCCTGCGACGCCGCGGAGAAACGCGTGACCGCGCCCGACTGCCCACCGAGCAGCCCGACGACGTCGTCGAGAGGCGTCGGGTCGGTCACGGCACCGGCGAACGGGTATCCGCGCGCCGCGGCCGCGTAAGCGCTCCGCAGATCCTCCCACTGGCGCTTGGCGAGGTTGTCCGAGCGGACGTACGCCTCCGCCTGGTCGAGCGGGCTGCGCAAGAGGCGTCCGAGCGCCCCGCCAGCGAGCCCCGTCCCGGCGTTGCGCTCCACGAACGCGATCGCGTCGGCGAGCGCGTTGCCGCGTTGACGCGCCGCGACGGCACGGCGATAGGCCAGCCAGTTCGCGCTGCTCCGCTCGCAGGTCTCGAGATCCTCGGCGATCTGCCCGAGCAATGCTTGATATTCGGGGAGTTGCTCGTCGACGAAGCTGCGCACACGCCGGAGGCTCCCGAGGCGGGCGCCNNGGGCGCCGAACGCGTCGAAGGGTTGCTCGCGCATCCCGTCCGCGATCCCGACAGCGGAGGCCGCCGGACGCAGCGCGTCCGCGAACTCGCTCGTCGTCGAGAGGCCGCGCAGCCAACCGGACACGGCACGCTCTCTCTTCTTGAGCGAGAGCGAGCGCAGGTAGCTGGTCCACGCGCTCGCGTAGTCTCCCGCGTACTCCTCGATCTCCTGGCGCACGCTGTCGAGCTGGAAGCGCTGCTGCGCCTCGTCGAGCCCGGACTGCGCCGAGAGGCGCGCCTGCCACTCCTGGCGCTTCTCCTGCACGCCGAGCTGGTCGTAGTTCCCCGCGACACCCGAGGGAGCGCGGAAGTAGCGCATCCCGGCGCGGCGGCGCGACGGTGCGCGCGCGACACTCGTCGTCTCCTCCTGCGGCAGGCATGCGTCGCGGCGGTACGCCCGCACGACACGGGCCAACGTGTCGAACTCCAGGCGCCGGAGCCCTGGCAAGGTGTTCCGGCAACTGTCCGAGTACCGGCGCATCTCGGCGAGGAGGTCGTCTTCCACGCCCTTCATGCGCTCGGACTGGTTCTTCATCACGTCGTCGAGGGTCTGGAACTTGCGCCCACGGTCGAGCACCGCGTCGACCTCGGTCTTGCAGGCTTCGACCAGGCTCTCGGATTGATCGGTGTACTCCCGAAGCTCCGGCAGCACGTCGCTCGTGAAGCGAGTGAGGCACTCCCCGGTGTCGGCCTCGGCGAGGTCGACACTCTCGAGGAGCGCGAGGCCGCGCTCGGCCTCCGGCTCGACGCCGGCGAGCTCGGCGAGGTCCGTCTTGAGATCCGCGAAGTGGTCGACGAAGCGCTGGAAGTCCTGCTCCTGGTAGCGCAGCACCTCGCTGAGGCGGCTGTAACACTCGCGCACTTGGACGGGCGAGACCGCGCTCGAGCAGTGGGTCTGGAACTGGCGGTACGCCTCGAGCGCCGAGGTCGTGCCCTGGGCGCTGCAGTCTGTCGCGATGCTCCCCGCCACCTTGGCGATCGAGAAGCCCGGCAGGAGTGAACCCCACTCGCGCCGCGGGAGGCGCTCCTTGAGGTAGCCGAACTGGACGAGCAGGTCGTCGCGCATCGCGACGGCCTCGTCCTCACCGAGCTGCCAGACCTTGTCGAAACCGGCGAGGTCGTCGGACCACTGGTTGCGCCGCCCCATACGGAGCCAGACGACGGAGTGCAGGACGTCGAGCCGACCGAGACAGCTCTCGCTGGGGTCGGTCGCGACGCGCTCGGCCTCCTTGAGCGTCGGCTCGAGCACGATGTCGAGGAAGTGGCTGCGGTACGCGTCGAGGGTCTGCTCGGCGAGCCGATCCGCACGCCGCATGCCGAAGCCACGCATAACCGTGAAGCCGGCGAGCTGCCGGTGCAGGCCCCTCACCTCACCGGAGAGGCGCAGCGCCTGCCGCACCGTGTCGCCCTCCGCGCTGCGCGGCAGCTCGTCGAGGCGTTCCGTCAAGGCGGGCGTGCGCGTGGCGACCTCGTCGTACACGCCGGAGTTCAGAATCAGCGAGAGTCCAGACAGGAGCAGGAGCGCGACGGCGAGCACGGCCGGCAGGAACGCGACGAGCATCGTGTCGCGGCGACGGCGCAGCCAGTGCATCGCGGTGCGGCTGACGAGCCCCTCGTCGGCCACCAACAGGCGGCGGAACAGGTCGAGCAGGAAGTAGCTGCGCTTCGGCTCCTCTTCCGCGGCCGCGGAAGGAAGCGCGCTGACGACACCGAGCTTGCGTGCGAGCTCACCCATCGCCTGGCGCAGCGGCGAGCCCTCACCCTGCGTCCCGCTCGTGAAGTAGAAGCCGCGGAACACCGGCGGCTCGTGGTAGCGATCGCGCCGGAACAACACCTCGGCGAACGCGCCGAGCGGCTCCGCCATCCGGCGGAACTCCTCGGGGAAGAAGAAGAGCCGGCGCGCGCGGCTGCGCGAGGCGACCCGGGCCATCATCTCGATGCGGGTCTGGCCGAGGCGGCCACTGATGCGCTCGAAGCCCTTCGCCACCGCGCGCTGCGGCGCGCCGTGCCCGGGCTTCGGATGGCTCCAGCCCATGATCTCGTGACGACGCTGCGCGGGCAGGCCGCGGAAGAAGTCCGAGAAGCCTCCGACGAGGTCGGTCTTGCTGACGAGCAGGTAGACCGGGAAGCGGAAGCGCAACTCGTCGTGCATCAGGTCGAGGACTTCGCGGATCTTCGCCGCCTGGTCCTCGAGCTCCTGCCGGTTCTTGCCGAGCAGGTCGTCCGCCGGCACGACGACGACGAGCCCGTCGAGTGGCTGGCGGCCGCGGTACTTGCGGAGGAGCTTGAGCAGCTCGCTCCAGTAGCGCTGGTCGTCCTTCCCCGTCCCTTCCGTGACCCAGCGTCCCGGGGTGTCGAGGAAGATCATCTCGTTGGTGAAGAACCAATCACAGGTGTGCGTGCCACCGACGCCCTTGACCCAGTCCTTGCGGACGGGGAGCCCGAGGCCGGAGTTCTTGATCGCGACGGTCTTTCCGGCCTGCGGCCGCCCGAGCACGAGGAACCAGGGCAGCGTGTAGATCGCGTGGGAGCCCTTCCCCGCGCGGCGCAGGAGCTTGAGCGCGTCGGTCATGTCCTTGCGGATCCGGCGCAGCTCCTGCTGGTCGCCGGCGCTCGCGCCGACGCCTTCCATCATCTTCCGCTCGAGCCAGCGCGTTCGCAGAAGCACGACGAGCCAGGTGACGAGCATGACGACGAGGACGATGCCCACCGTCGCCAGCGTGTAGAAGAACGGCGTCCAGCCCGACTCGAACACGCCGAAGGCGAGCAGGAGCGTCCCGATCGTCTGTGCGATGAATCCGGCGCCGAGCACCCAGAGCGGGCGCCGCGCGCCAAGCAGGAGGGCTGCGATGCCGAACGCGAGGAAGAGCACCGCGATGAGCGAGGGCCAGAGGTAGAAGGCCACCGCCGGCGGGATCATCCCAGAGCCGACCCCGTAGTAGGCCCCACCGAACGCGCCGCCGAGCAAGACGCTCGGGACGCCCAACGCTGCGAGACGCGCCCTCATTGCCCCTCCTCCTCATCCCGCGGGGCCGTGTCGGCGGCGGGGCTCGTCGCCGGCGCCGTGACACCGGCCAAGGGGGGACGCAGCTCCGTCTCGAGGGTCTCGATCGCACCCTCGGGCGTCCGCCCCGCGAACCAGAACAGGGCGAGCCAGATCAGCGCGCAGACGGCGACGACACCGAGGCTGGTCACCAGCCACCAGCGAGGCGGCGGAGGCACCTCGTCGACGATGGCCTCCGCCTTGGCGTAGGCCTCCGGGAAGAGCGCGCGGCGCTCGTCGAGAGGCGTGGGGTGGATCTGCCGCAGGACGCTCTGGCGCAATGCGCCGATCTGCGCGGCCTGCTCCGTCGGCTCGAGCTCCGCGTACTTCCCGCGGAAACCGAGTGCGAGGCAGACAAGGAAGACTTCCTTGACCGCTCCCTGGCGCTCCCCGAGCCGCCCGAGGCGCTCGAAGAAGTTCACACCGCCGGCCGGGTCCTGGTGGAGGACGACGTGCAGCGGCTCCGTCGCCCAGCGGTCCTTCTCGATCCAGACGGACTCGAGCACTTGCCCATCGAGGAAGAGTGAGAGCGCGTAGCCCGCTTCCCGGGCGTCCTCGCCCTCGATTCCGTGCTCGGCCGCCTCGGACTCGAGCGCGCGCAGCGCCGCGAGGACGCCGTCGCGATAGGCCTGGTACTCGGGCTGCGCAGCGCCGGCCTCGCCGTCGCGTGGCAGGAGCGCCGCGAAACCGACGACCGGCGCGGCGAGATCCATCAGGGTCTTCTTGGCCTTCACGACGGGAGCCGGTGCGCGGCGCGACGGAGGACGGCGCGCGGGGGCGGCCTCGAAGTCCTCGTCGTCTTCCTGACCTGCCGCGGCGTCCCAGTCGAATCCGCCCGAAGCCTTCGGGCCCGGGGCGTCCTCACTGGATGGGTCGTCGAAGAAAGAGTCGTCCTCGGTGTAGCCTTCGTCCTCGAAGAACACCTCGTCGCGACGACCGCTCTCGCGGCCTCGCCGAGGGTCTTTTCCTCGACGCATCACTTCTCCTCCAGTCCTCTGCGTCGGGCCGGGTTCAACCCGGCAGCACGACGATCAGATTCAGCGTCACGTCTTCCGGCGCCCCGAGCAGGAAGGCCGCGAGTTCCCCAGCGCCCGCGACGTGCGCGCCCCACTCCGCCTCTTCGTTCTTCAGGCGGAAGTACTGGCCCGTCTGCCCGGGGGGCAGCTCGGGTGGCGCGCCAGGCAACGCCTCCGTCATCACCCCCGGCAGCGCGTGGCCTCGGAGGGTGTCGATGCGGGCGGGGCTGCTGATCTTCGCGGCGAGCATCAGCGTGCGGAGCTGCGGCGTCGACGCGTCGGCCTCTGCCTCGACGAGGAACCGCGCCCCGGGCTCCTTGGCCTCCGGAGGCAACGCCCCGCGGAAGAGATCCCCATCGCGGACGAGCGGGACACGCGTCCACTGACGCTGGATGACCGGCTCGCTCAACTCTTCGATCAGAGCGCGCAGCGCCCCGAAGACCGGAGCGGGGTCGCGGTGCGAGTACGCGGGGATGCAGTCGTGCTCCCGGCCGCTCTCGTCGCGGAACAAGAGCCCGCCCGCGAGGCGTGCGAGCTCGCGGTACACGAGGCGCGGGGCGACGTCCCCCTCGCGGAGCATGTCCTGGAGCACCGGCATCGCCGCGGAGAGCGCCTGGAACAGCGTCAAGTGTTGCGGGTCCTGGCTCTTCTGCGTCGAGCGCATGGCGCGCAGCGTGACAGCGAGGCGCTCGAGCACCGCGCGGGCGCTCCCGGCGAGCACGTCGCTCGAACCGATCCAGACGACCGGCGGCGCGAAGCTCTTGTCGACGAGCACAGGCTTGGCCGGGTTGCCGCTGCGCTGCAAGCGCAGGAGCGGCAGCACCTCGTAGCCGTCGGTCGGTTCCTCCCCGAGGAAGAAGCGCAGCTCGAGCTCGAGCAGCTCCACCGAGGCCGGCGACTCGCCGGTGTCGAAGTCGTACACCTCTTCTTCCGCGGCGACGAAGCGGGCCTGCCCCGCCTCCGCGCTCTCGCCCGTCTGAGCCGCGCGCCCTTCACGTCGCCGGACGCCGAGGGTGACGGGCATGAGCTTCCCCGCCTCTCCCATCCGCTCCGACAGGTCGCGACTCGGCAGGCGCGCGTTCCCGGGCACGTCGACGAGCGTGCCGTCGGGAAGGAGCGCCTTCAGGCTCGTCACGGCGAGCGTGAAGTTGTCGAGGGCCGCCTCGTCGAGCTCCAGGTGCATCAGCCCCCAAGGCTCGGCGCTGAGCGCGTGGAGAAGCTCGGCGCTCCGCGACTCCGCGTAGAGGTCCCACTGCTGAAAATGATGCGGCCGGAGGAACATCCCCTCCCGCCACCGGACCGGTCTCAACGAACGCATTCGCAATACCCCAAATAACACCGGACCTTCGTTATAACACGAAGGGTCGGTGTCCCAGTCCTCCCCCGAGACTCTCGATGAGCGCCGGGTCTCTCCTCAAGGTCGGAATCTAGGGCCGGCGAATGCCCGGTGAACAGAGAAAACTGACCCGATCTCGTGACCTCGGGTCAGCTCAAGCCCGCCACGAAACTCGTGAAGCCCGCGTGGCGAAGCGCGTGGGGCAGCGCCGTGTCCGCGTCCAGGGCCCGGGCCCGCCGCCACTCGGCCTCGGCGTCCTCGAGCAGCCAGCGCCGGACGCTCGACGACTCCGCCTCGGCCTGGGACTTGAGATAGAGCAGAAGTGCGAGCGCGTGGTGGCGCGCGGCGCCGGCCCGGGGATCGTTCCCGGCGGCCCGATCGAGCGCGGTATTGCGCAGGGTCGCAATCGCGGCGTCGAGCTCGGCGCCGGCGAGTTGTCCGTACGCCTGATCGAGCGCGGTGAGGAGCGTCAGCCGTGCGGCAGTGGCGCGCCAGGGCTCACCCCGGCAGAGATGCCAGGCTTGGCGCACGTTGCCAGTCGCCCGAGCCGCGCGCAGGGCGAGCCCGCGCACGCCCGGATCGGTGCTGGCGGCGGCCGCCACGAGCGTCCGGCGCTCGGCCGCTGTCACGAACGACGCGAGCGAGAACCCGGCGGCCTCGAGAGCCTCGATGGAAGGTGGCGGTCCGAAGGGCTTCGCGGCGGACTGCCCGGCCACGCGCGCGAAGCCAGCCTCTTCCGACGCTGCGTGCAGACGGAGGTGCCACACGCGGCGACTCGCGCTGGCGACATCCTCGTCCTCGTCGAGCTCCTCCGCCGCCCCGAGGAGGCGCTCTGCATCTCTCGCGCGCGCTTCGAGCTCACCCTCGAAGGCCGAGAGCGCGCCTTCGAAGCAAAGGCGGGCGCTCCCGAGCGATTCCTCGGCACGCTCCCACGCTCCTTCGTCGGCATCGTCAGCCGGGAGCTCCGCGATCGACGCGCCGCACGGTGCCGACCCGGCACACTCGCTCCAGCGGCTCTCGAGACCCGCCAGCGTCGCGAGCAGCTCGGCTTCGGCGCGGAGCGCGGCGCGGCGTTCCGCCGGTACCGCCTCTTCGGGGAGCTCGCTGGGTTCTTCCGGAGCTTCGACCCGGCCCGCGGGCGCCTCGGCACCCTTGGAGTCCGCGGGCGTCGGCGGCGCGGTACGTGCCGCCGCTCGGTTCTCACGGGGCGGCGTCTTCGGCGTCCGCTTCGGAGGGGACTTCGCGGGAGTCCTCGCTGGCGCCTTCTGCGCACTCTTCGTCGCGGTCCGCGCGACGAGCCGGGCGATCTCGCTCCACGCCGGGAGCGGCGCGTTCCCGTGGCACCAGGCGGGCATCACCCCGGCCTCGCCACCCTGCCCTGCCCCTTCGCCGAAACTCGCACAAGCCCGGCTCGCAGCGACCTCGAGCGGTGCGGCCAACGCCTCGGCACAACGACCGAGCGCGGCGCGGGCCGCGCCGACATCGGGACCGTCGTGGCGGCACACGCTCCGCGGCGGCAGCGCGACCGCGGGGTCGCGCAAGCCGGCGTTGACCTCGTTCCCGAGCGCGGCGAGCGCGCTGTCACGCGCCGCGAGCTCCGCGCGGTAGGTGGCGAGCAACTGCTGCACCGCGAAGAGCGCCTCGTCGGCGATCTTGTCTTCTTCTTCCTTGCGCGGGGAGATGGGCTTCTCCCTGAGGAGCGCGATCCTGCCTGGCAGCGCCGCGACGGCAGCCCGCCCGCTCGCGTCGAGCCAGGAGCGGCCGTCCCGCGTCCAAGACGCGGCCTCGTCGACGAGATGAACGAGACGAAGCCGGCCGGAGGCGAGTTTGAGCTTCTGCTCGAGGCGCTGGTAACCGACCGAGTAGCGCGACGTCGCGATCGCGGCCGCGTTCTCGCGTTCGAAGGCCCGCACGGCCCCGCTCCAGTCCTGCTGCCGGGCGAGGACGAGCGCAATGTAGTAGTAGGGGTAGTAGTCCCGCGCCTTGCCNNACACACCGAGCCGGTTCCGCTTCTTGGGACCGGAGTCGGGGTCCTGGAGCACACACCAGCGCAGGCGCGCGAGCGCCCCGGCGTATCCCTTGGAGTCGCCGCGCTTGAACTGCTCGTCCGCGTCCGAGTAGATCCGCAGATAAGGAGTCTTCGAGTAGAGCCTCTCCGCGGCCACGCGCTCCTCGTTCGACGAGAACTCCCACGGCTCCGCCGCGTAGACGGCCGAAGCGAAGCAAGCTAGCGCCAGCAGAACGAGTCGTGGGCGGGTCACGGCGCCACCTCCAGTGTGGGCTGAAGCACTTCGAGCCAGGCGTCTTCGACGAGGTCCGCGCGCGGGCCGAGGACGACGACGCGGTCGCTCTCGAGGGAGAATGCGAGGGGTTCTCCGGCACCCCAGTCGAGGACGTAGGTCCCGGCCGGGAGCGCGAGCGAGCGCGGCGTCTCGCCGACCTCGCCGAGGAGCTCCGGCACCGAAGCGCCGTCCCGCGTCGCGGTCAGGAGCTGTCGCGATCCGCCGAGGCTCGTCAACGTCAGCGTGTGCAGCGCGGGCTCTTCGGGTGTGACGGCGCGCAACGCGTACGGTGCGGCCACACCGCCGACGATCAGGGCGGCCGCGACGATGGCAGGCACGATCCAGGCGGCGGCGCCGCGGCGTTTCTTCGCTGGCGCGGACGCCGCGGCGGGCCGCTTCGGCTCGCCGGGAGCCGCCGTGGGCGGCGTCACCGCCACCGTCTTCACGTCACTCGCGACGGTCTTCTCCGGCACGACGCGCGTGCCGTGTCCCGGAACGACGCTCGGCGGAGCCGACGCGCTCTCCTCGCCGGCCGCCTGCCCCGCGCGGGCGCGCTCGAGCGCTTTCCGCCAGTGTTTGGCGAGCGTGCGGTCGGCGCTCGAGACGGACTCGAGCTTCTCGACGCAGCGCTCCGCCTCGCCGACGCGGCCGTTGTCGAGCAGCTTCGCCGCCTTCGCCGCGAGGTGATCGCCCTCGCCGAGGACGTCTTCCGGAGGATAGAGCGCGCCCTGATCGTCGCCGAGCTGGTCGACGGCCCGCGAGAGTGCGGCGCGCATCGCGGTCGCGTCCACGTAGCGTTCTTCGCGCTCCTTCGCGAGCGCGCGATCGATCACGCCGGCGAGCGGCGTCGGGATCGTCGTCTTCGGCGCCCGCGGCGCCTCCGAGCCGATGCGCAACGCGATCGTGACGAAGTTGTCGCCGGGCAGATCGAACGGCCGCTCCCAAGTCAGCAGCTCGTAGAGCAGGACCCCAGCCGCCCACAGGTCGGTCCGGTGATCCACGCGCGAGGGGTCGGCACACTGCTCGGGCGAGGTGTAGCGGATCGAACCCATCAGGCTCCGGGTCTGGGTCAAGCTCGTGTCCGCGCCGAGGACCTTCGCGAGGCCGAAGTCGGCCACCTTCGCGTGCCCACCCGCGAAGAGCACGTTCCCCGGCTTGAGGTCGCGGTGCAGGATCGCCGACTCGCGGGTGTGCGCCACTTCCATCCCTGCGAGGATCTGGTCGAGGATCGAGACGATACGGACGAGCGGGAGGCGTTCGCGCCGTTTGAGGATGTCCGCGAGGTCCCCGCCGTCGCAGTACTCCATGACGATGTACGGGTAGCTCGGGTTGTAGTCGTACACCCGGACGACGTTCGGGTGGTTCAGCCGCACCATCGTCTGCGCCTCGACCTTGAAGCGCTCGACGAAGTCGCCGGAGCCGACGTCGGCGTGAAGGACCTTGAGCGCCACCTCGAGGTCGAGGTGGGGGTCGTAGGCGAGGAACACGGCGCCCTGGCCACCCCAGCCGATGCGACGCCGAATCTCATAGCGGTCGATCTTCGCCGGTACGGCCGTCTTCCCACCGCCTCCGCTGTCGCTCGTGCTCAAAACGTCTCCCATCGTCACCGCCCGAAAACCCGCCCCAGCAGCCACCCTCCGCGGCCGACCGGCGTCGCGGTCTCGGGGCGTCGGGCTTGTATTATGCTTGAAGCGGGATTATTCGTGAGCCTTCCGGGGTCCACGGTCCCGGGGGACCGGGCCCTTCGGGTTCCCGTCAGGGTTTCGTCGTCCGGAGTGAACTTAGGCCTCAGAGTTCTGCGGTGCTCGAGAAGGAACCAGATGAAGCAAGCGACGAACCCGCCTCAGGGCCGACCGGACACGCGACGCGAGCTCGCGGAGCTCCTCGCCTCGTGGGAGGCCGCGCACGATCCCGAGACGGCCGCGCTCCTCGGCGCTCTGGCCGTAGCGCGCCGCCCGGCAGAGCCCGAGACTCCCACCATAGAGACGCCACCGCCCGCGCCACCGCCCGCACCACCCAAGGCCCCGGGCCCGGCACCCCGCGACAAGGTCGAGCCACCGCCTCAGCCCCCCGCAGCACCCCCCGAAAAGCCCAAGGTCGCCTCGCTCGAACGCGAGACGAGCGCCCCGCCGGCTGTCGAGTCGAAGCCTCGCCGGGCAGAGCCGACTCCGAGCGCTGCGCAACCGGCGCCTGCCCCGGCTGAGCCGGCACCCGCTCCCGCGCCATCGCCGGCCCCGAGCTCCAAGAAGCCCGCCGCCAAGAAGCCTGCCGCGAAGAAGCGCGCTGCCAAGAAGCCCGCCGCAAAAAAACCCGCTGCGAAGAAGCCGGCTGCCGAAGCGCCGCCGACCCCGGTGCGCGCCCGAGCCTGGCTCCCTTGGGTGGCCTTGCTGCTCCCCGCCCTGGCGATCGCGCTCCTTATCGGACTGCGCGCCGTGCCGCCCGCAGGCGCGGAGACGGTCGCGCTAGAGTTCACGATCGCCCCCGCGGCGTCCGCCGCGTTCGAGATCTCGCTCGTGCGTGACGGAGAGCCCGCCGCAACCACGCGCATCGAGCCCGGCGCGACCGCGGCCGGCTTCGAGGTGCCCGCCGGCACCTACGAGCTCTACATCGACCGGCGCTACACCGGACGAAGGATCCCCGCGCCGAGCGCGACGCCTCTCGCCTTGGCCCCGCCCCTCGCAAGACCGGCCGCTTCGCGGCCCCAGGAAGATCCCCGATGAGCGACACCGGCCAGGACGCCCTCCAGCTAATCTCCCGCCTCGTCGACGCGCGACGCGAGACCACCTCCCTCGACGAGCCGGCCCGGCAAGCCCGTCTCGCCGAAGTGCTCGACCGTGAGCTCGGCGGACAGGACCCGAAGAGCGCCGACGCGCTGATCGAACGCGCACGCGCCCACGTCGTCGGCCAGGCCCGGCTGCGCTCCGAGCGCCTCGACGAACAGTCCCGCCGTATCGCAGAGCTCGAGGCGGAGCTCGAGAGCGCGCGCGGTGACATGCAAGAGCTCTCGAAGAGAGCCGAGCGCGGCGTCCAGCTCGAGGCGGAGCTCACCACGCTCCGCGAGAAGAACGAGAGCCTCGCCGGCAAGGAGAGCGCGCTCGACGCACGCGTCCGGGAGCTCGAGGACGCCCTCGAGGCCCGCCCGGCGGAGGCCCCGGCTCCCCCGCCACCGCCCGCCCCTCCAGGAAGTGACGCAGGCCGGCTCGACGCGATCAAGGAGGCGCTGCGCGCCGCCGCGGAAGGCCGCCCCGCCACGGACGCCGAGGCGGCGTTGCCGGAGCGCGACGGCCGCTTCCTCGCGCTTCTGCGGGAGCTGCTGAGCTTCGCGCTCGAGCTCGACCGCGGGGTCCAGGCGTTCCTGATGGAGCTCGAGGTCGGCCCCGCGATGGATACCGTCCAGATTCGCGGTTACCAGCGCCAGGTCACCCAGCGGTTCTGCGAGGGACTCGACGACGCCGCTGGATCCCTCGACGCGTTGCGCGAGCTGCTCGAGCGCAATCGCCGCTTCCTCATCCTGCTCAACGAGGCCTACCGCGGCGCGATCCCGCTCGGCAGCCAGGAGCTGCTCGCGGAGCTGCAGCCCGCCAAGGTGCTCGAGGGCACCAAGGGCAAGGGCCTGCTCAAGCTGGCGAATTACGAGGGGGCGTTCAAGGAGCTCGATCGCTGCCACGCCGATCTCACGGCCCTCCCGCCCTCCGAGCTTCTCGCGCGCTTCTACACGGAGCCGTTCCAGGCACGCCTGCGCGAGCTCCTCGGGCGCTGATCCCGCCGCGTCGCCGACCGCCCAACGTCTGAAGCGGGTCGTTCGTCGGGCCCTTCGTCCGCCGGGGGAACCTTCCAGCCCACTCGTCCATTCCCGGGGTGAGAGCCGCCGTGCGCGGTGCGTGGCCGGGCGATGCTGTGTCCTCGGCGCGCGCCTCCACAGTGCGCGTCTACCCGTCAGAAGGAGTGCAAGAAAGTGCGCATCGACAGAGCATTGGCCAGCGTCCTCGCCCTCGTCGCACTCGCCGTCACCCCGGCGATCGCGGACGACGTGGGTTATCTGCGCTACCCCGACCTCCACGGCGACCAGGTCGTCTTCACCGCGGAAGGTGACCTCTGGAGCAGCTCGCTGAACGGCGGGCCCGCCCGCCGCCTCACGCACCACCCGAGCGAGGAGCGTCTCGCCCAGTTCTCGCCCGACGGGCGCCAGATAGCCTTCAGCGCGAGCTACGACGGCAACCCCGATGTCTACGTGATCTCCGCCGACGGCGGCGAAGCGCGCCGGCTGACGTGGCACCCCGGTAACGACGAGGTGCTCGGTTGGAGCCCGGACGGGCGCCATGTGATCTTCCGCTCGCGCCGCGCGCAGGCTCACCGCTCCTGGGAGCTCTACCGGGTCCCGGTGAGTGGAGGCGATGCGGAACGCCTGCCCCTGGGGTGGGCCTCCCGCCTCTCCGAGGACCCGGAGTCCGGACAGTGGGCGTTCACGCGCATCAACCGCGAGCTCCGTCCATGGAAGCGCTACCGCGGCGGCATGGCGGCGCGCATCTGGGTCGGCGATCCCAAGACCGCGAACTTCCGTGAGCTCAGCGAGTTCCCGGGCATGAACGCCTTCCCGATGTGGCACGGCGGCCGCATCTACTTCCTCAGCGACCGCGGAGGAACGGCCAACATCTGGTCGATGAACTCCGACGGGAGTGACAGGACCCAGCACACCACCCTGGACGTGTGGGATGCCCGCTTCCCCTCCCTGGCCGACGACGGCCGTATCGTCTTCATGCTCGCCGGTGGACTCCGCGTTCTCGACCTCGAGTCCGGCCGCGTGAGCGAGGTCACCGTCGACCTGCCCAGCGATCGCACCCGCACGCGCGTGCGTCACGCGAACGCCGCGCGCACCGTCGACTGGTTCGACCTCTCTCCGGACGGCGAGCGCGTTGTCGTCGTGACCCGCGGCGAGGTCTTCTCGGTCCCCGTAGAGAAGGGGCCCACCCTTCCGGTGACGCGGGGCAGCGGCGCGCGCGAGCGCACGGCGAGCTACGACCCGACGGGTAAGCGTCTCGTCTACGTGACCGACGAACCTCGCGAGGAGGAGATCCGCTCCGCCGACGCTTGGGGGCGCGGTGACGTGCGCGTCCTGCGCAAGGCGGGCACCTCTGGCCGCTTCTTCGCGCCGGTCTATGCGCCGGACGGCAAACACCTCGCGTTCGCCGACCAGACGCAGTCCCTCTTCGTCTCCGACCTCGAAGGCGGCGAGCCGCAGCTCGTCGAGCGCGCCGCCGAGTCAGAGATCCGCCGCTTCGCCTTCAGCCCCGACGGGAAGTGGCTGGCCTACAGCTACGAGGAGTCCAACCACTACCACTCGGTCTTCCTCTACGAGCTCGCCACCGGCAAGAAGGTCCGCGTGACCGACGCGTCGACGAGCGACTACGCTCCGGCGTGGGATCCCGAAGGGCGTTACCTCTACTTCCTGAGCGACCGCTTCACGAACCCCCTCCTCGGCGCACGGGACTTCGAGAACATCGACGTCAAGCCGACGAAGATCTACGCCGTACTCCTGACGGCGAAGACTCCCCACCCTCTCGCCGAGCTCGCCGGTCTCCCCAAGGACGAGGACGAGAAGGACGGGGACAAGAAGGACGAGAAGAAGGACGCGAAGAAGGCCAGCAAGAAGAAGGGCGCCAAGGACGAGAGCTCCGAGGAGAAGAAGGACGACGCTCCGAAGCCGGTGAAGATCGACGTGGCCGGACTCGCCGGGCGCGTCGTGGAGCTCCCGGTTCCCGCAGGCAACTACAACGCGCTCTCCGCGTCGAAGAGTCACCTCTTCTTCATCTCGTATCCCCTGCGCGGCATGGGTGAGAGCCCGAGCGACTACTTCGGCGACCCCGCCCCGACGTCCACCCTGATGTCCTACGACATCAAGAAGAAGAAGACGAAGCCCTTCGTCGAGGGCGTCGGCGCCTACGAGCTCAAGGCGAAGGCCGGCAAGGTCGCTCTGATGAAGCGGCGCGGCGAGATATACGTCGTCTCGGCTGCGGCGCCTCCGGGCCCGAAGCTCGGCGAAGCACGCCTCGGTCTCTCCGGCATCATCGTCGAGGTCGAGCCTCGCGCCGAATGGGAGCAGATCTACTACGAAGCCTGGCGCCAGATGCGGGACTTCTACTGGGACGCGGGCATCGCCGGCGTGCCGTGGGAGAAGATTCGCGACCAGTACGCGACGCTCCTGCCGCGCCTCGCGACGCGCGGCGACCTCAACGACCTGATCGCGGAGATGATCGGAGAGCTCTCGACGAGCCACTCCTACGTGTTCGGGGGTGACCTCGAGCGCGGTGGCGCTCGCATCTCCATCGGGATGCTCGGCGCGGACGTGACGCGTGACGGCGACGCGTACCGGATCGAGCGGATCTACCGGGGTTCGGCCCCGGACCGTGAGCGATCGCCCCTCCTCGAGCCGGGGCTCGGGCTCGCAGAAGGTCACTTCATCTTCTCCGTCAATCACCGCCCGTTCCGTGAGGACGAATCCTTCCTCGCCGCGTTCGCCGGCCTCGCTGGCAAGAAGGTCGTGCTCGAAGTTGGAGCCGTGAACGAGCGCGAGAAGGCGCGGAGGGTCGTCGTCACGCCGCTCGGCAGCGAAGGGCCCCTGCGTTACGCGGACTGGGTCCGCCAGAACCGCGAATACGTCCTCGAGAAGAGTGGCGGCAAGATCGGCTACATCCACGTCCCGAACATGGGCAGCGAAGGCCTGATCGAGTTCAACACCTGGTTCTTCCCGCAGCTCGACAAGGAGGGCATGGTCGTCGATGTCCGTTGGAACGGCGGCGGCTTCGTGTCCCAGCTCCTCCTCAACCGGCTCCAGCGCAAGCTGCTCAGCTTCGACCGCACCCGTCAGGGCGGCGTCAGCACCTACCCCGCCTCCGTGCTCAACGGCCCCTTCGTCGTGCTGACGAACCAGTTCGCGGGCTCGGACGGTGACATCTTCCCGGCCGCCGTGCAGTTGGCGGGCCTCGCCCCCGTCATCGGGATGCGGAGTTGGGGCGGTGTCGTCGGGATCCGCGCCGACAAGCGCCTCGTCGACGGTGGGCTCGTCACCCAGCCGGAGTTTGCGTGGTGGGATCCGCGCGACGGCTGGGCACTCGAGAACCGCGGCGTCGAGCCGGACATCGAGCTCGACAACCTGCCCCAGGACCTCGCGCGCGGCGTCGACGCCCAGCTCGACCGCGCGATCGAAGAGGTCCTCGCTCTGCACGCGAAGACGCCGCCGGTGAAGCCGAACTTCGAGCCGGCGCGCAAGCGGAGCCGCGAGGACTACCGCAGCGAGCTCCCCTGACCGGGCACCATCAGTCACTGAAGAAGCGAGGCCGGCGCCTACGCGCCGGCCTCGTCTTTTTGTCACCCCTCGAGGGCTGGAAGCTCGAGGACCAGCACGGTGCAGTCGTCCTCACGCTCGCGGGCGCGGGCGCTGTGCGCGAGGCACGCGCCGAGGAGAGCCTCGGCCATCTCCTGCGCGCCGCGCCCTGCGTGCTCGACGCAAGCGGCGAGAAGGCGTTCGGTCCCGAAAGGCACGTCCGTCCGCGAGAGGTTGTCGACGAGGCCGTCGGAGTAGAACACCACGCGGTCGCCCGGGCGCACCGCGAGCCGCTGCTCCTCGTGCTGGACGCCGTGGAAGAGCGCGAGCGGCAAGCCGGCGACCTCGAGGGCTGTGACGGCGCCGTCGCGGCACAACAAGGGCCGCGGCATGCCCGCGTTCGCAAGCAGCAACTCACCCGCGTCGGCGTCGTGGTACCCGAACACGAGGCCGAGGAAGCGGCCGTTGAGCGCGAGGGAAGCGAGATGCTCGTTGAGGTGGGAGAGCATCTCCCGCGGCGCGCGCGCCCGCTCGACGACATGCCCGCGCAACATCCCGACCGCGAGGGAGGCGTAGAGCGCCGCGGAGGTCGCCTTGCCCGCGACGTCTCCGATTGCGAAGGCCACGCGGCCGGGCGCGAAGGGGAGCACGTCGAAGAAGTCGCCCCCGAGAGCGCGCGCGGGCGTCCACGCCGCGCCCGCGACGAGGCCGTCGGTCCTCTGCGGCATCTCCGGAAGGAGGACGCGTTGCATCTGCCGCGCGGTCGCGAGGTCGCTCTGGTGCCGGGCCTCCCGGGTGACGACGTCTTGGTGGAGCCGCGCGTTCTCGAGCGCGCTGGCCACCGCCGTGGCCAACGTCGAGACCAGCCGCACTTGAGCGTCCCGGAAGGCGCCGGCACGCCGACTTTCGAGGTCGAGCACACCGACCAGCCGCCCGCGGAAGACGAGAGGGACGGCGAGCTCCGAGCGAACCTCCACTTCCGGGTGCCGACAGCGGACGTAGCGCGCGTCCTCGGAGACCTCGTCGATGCGGATCGCCTCGAGAGACGCGGCGGCGGCCCCGGAGACTCCAAAGCCCAAGGGGAAGCCTTGCCCGTCCTGCAAGTCGTAGTGGACCCCGTCGCAGAGCGAGAAGCTGTGCTCGAGCATCTGCCGCCGCTCGTTCCAGAGCATCAAGCAGAACAAGTCGCAGTCGACCAGCGCCGTGATCCGGCGCGCGACACGCGCCATCAACTCGTTTAGGTCGAGGCGGCCGCCGAGCTCGGCCACCGTCTCTGCGAGCAGTCTGAGCTCGACGTGGCTCGCGAGCTCGAGCGGCCCCTCCCCGTCGCGCATCGCCTCAGCCCCTCCTCACATCCGCAGCGGGAGACCGGGCCCCGATCGCGTGGCAACGCGCGTAGCCGAGTGAGGCGTCGGGGCGCGCACACCAGCTCGCGAGCGCCTCGAGCCCCTCGTCGAGCTCCGCGGCGCTCGCGCTCTCCGTCCCGAGGATGCACTCCCGCGCGCCGTCGACGATGTGGAGGAAATTCTCGACCAGCGGCCGGAAGCTCTCGTGGCCCGCGCACGCCCCAAAAAAGAGCCAGGTCGTCGAGACGGGACGCGCACCCCCCCGTCTGAGCAACGAGACGAGCCGTCGGCCGACCCGAGGGTCGCAGCCGAGCGCGGCGTAGGCCTTGCAGTACGCCCGCCACGCCACTTCGAACGCGGGCACGGGAGGGTCGAGCGTGAGCAACGCGTGGTCGTCGTCTTCGAGGACGACCCGTCCTCCGCTCCTCGCCGCGCGCACCATGACCGCGACAGCGGCCTCGGGATCCGCGAGGTGCTCGAGGAGGAAGCGCGCGTGGACGAGGTCGAAGCTGCCCCACTCCTCGTCCGCGAGCGGCGGGTCGAGCGCGTCTCCCAAGCGCAGTTCGCACGAGGCGGGCGCGTCCTCTCCGCCGCCGAACTCGCCCACCCGCTCGAGTTGCTCCTCCCGGGAGTCGACACCGACGACGTGACCATCCGGACCCACGCGCCGGGCGATCGCGCGTGTGAGTTGTCCGAGGCCACAGCCGAGGTCGAGCACGCGCTGCCCCGGCCGGAGCGGCATGGCCGCTAGGGAAGACTCGTTGAGCAGGGCGTTCAGAGCCGCGAGTCTCTCCTGCTCATCGCGAGCCGTGCCGTGGATGTAGTGCCGAAGAGCCCCGTCATGCATGGCATCGACCTCCTCTTACCTGTCACGTTACCGGATATCGCCCCCCACTAATCTCTTTGTATCGCCGCCGACGGCGCCGAGAGAGGCCCGAGAGGTCGGCCACCGGACTCCCCGGCTCCGCGCCGGCCTGCGCGTTGGACACCGTTTTTCTCTTTTCTGTCGAGGAGAGGAAACCTCATCCAACCCACACCGTTTGGAGGGGAGACGGCGCCCCGGTGGGGACCGGGCGCCAGGAGACGATCCGATGCATCGACGCGCCTTTCTCGCCCTTCTCCTCGTCACCAGTCTGCTCGCGGCCTCCGGCTGCATGATCGGCGGCCCGACCGACCTTCGGCGCGAGGTGGCGAGCGCCGCCGATCTCGACCTCGACCGGGAGATCGGCCTCGACCTCGGCTTCCTCTCGCTCGGCATCGCCCGCCTCGCGCTCGGCGACGAGCCCGAAGCGCGGGCCGCACTCCACGGAGTGCGGAAGGTCGAGGTGGGTGTCTACACCGTCGAACGCTTCGGCAGCACCCGCTCCGAACTCGACCGCCTCTCACTTCCGAATTACATTCGCATGATCCGCACTCGGGACGAGGACAGCACCGTGCAGGTCTACGGCCGTTTCGACGACAAACAGCGCCTGCGCCGCCTCGTCGTCGTCGAGCTCGACCAGGACGAGCTCGTGATCGTCCGGATGAAGGGTCGGCTCGACCAGATGCTCGAGCGTGTCCTCGACCTCGAAGAGGCCCGCAGCGGCAGGGGATACGCGAAGGAGCTATCGGGAGCACATTCCTGATCCTCGGCCAATAATGGAACCCGGCGCGGGACGCAGATTCTCCCGCCGCCCGGAGATTCCATGGTTGACCACCCCGAACGACCGCCGGAGAGATCGAGCGAGCGCCCGGAGAGCGGCTCGCACGGTTCCTCCACGGTCTTCGAAGGTCTGTGGCAGAGCTCGCCCGAGACCCTCCGCGCCGCCCTCGCCCTGCTTCCCACGCCGACATTCGCGCTCGACGCGGACCATCGAATCATCGCGTGGAACCCTGCGATCGAGCGGCTGTGCGGCGTCAGCGCCGACGCGATGCTTGGACGAAGCGATTACGCGCACGCCGAGGTCTTCTACGGCGAGCGTCGCGCCGCGCTGATCGACGTCGTCGCGCACGGAAAGGACCCCGTCGAGTGCGGCTACGATGCGTCGTGGCACGGCAACACCCTCGTCGCGCAGCTTCACCTCCCCGGGGTGAACGAAGGGCGTGGGGCGCACGTGCTCGCGAGCGCCCGCGCTTTCCGCGACGAGAGCGGCGCGTTCCTCGGCGCCATCGAGTCGCTGCACGACATCACTGCCCGCGTCGGAGTCGAACAAGCGCTCAGGGAGCGCGTCGCGCTCGAGAGCGCCCTTCACACGACCGCAGAGCGCCTCCTGCTCGCCGACGCAGAGACGCTCGCGGAAGAGATCGAAGCCGGCCTCGGCCGGGTCGCCGCCCTGCTCGGCGTCGACCGCGCCTACATCTTCCGTCTCGACGAGCGATCCGCGGAGATGTCGAACACACACGAGTGGTGTGCGGTCGGCATCGAGCCCCAGATCGCGCAGCTCCAGAAGGTCCCGTTCGAGATGGCACGCTGGTGGCTCGAGACACTTCGCGAGAAACGGGAGCTCGTGCTCTTCGACCTCGAGGAGATCCCCGAACGAGGGACGAACGAGAAGGAGATCCTCTCGGCCCAGGGCATCCTCTCTCTCGCGGTCTTCTCTCTCAACTGGCGCGGCCAGGAGCTCGGCTTCGTCGGATTCGACGCCGTCGCCGAGAAGCGCCAGTGGTCCGCTGAGGACCTGCGCATCCTGAAGTCGCTCGCGGCCCTCTTCACCAACGCGCTCGTTCACCAGGATCAGACTCGGGAGACCTCACGCCTCGAGGCGGAGCTCCACCACAGCCTCAAGCTCGAGTCGATCGGCCGGCTCGCCGGCGGCGTCGCCCACGACTTCAACAACTTGCTCACGGGGATCCTCGGCTACACCGAGCTCGTGGAAGAGGGCCTGGGCCCGGAGTCTCCCTACGCGAGCGACGTTCGCGAGATCCGCCGCGCGGGCGAGCGCGCCGCGGCGCTGACCCAGCAGCTTCTCGCGTTCAGCCGACGCCAAGAGTTGGAGCGCTCCAGCCTCGACCTCCCAGAGTTGGTCGAGCGCGCGCGCTCCCTGCTCACGCGGGTGCTCGGCGAGGACGTCCGCCTCGAGTTCCGGCTCGAGCGCGCGCCGCTCGTCCACGCCGACGAGCAGCAGCTCGAGCAGCTCCTTCTGAACCTGGCCGTCAACGCACGCGACGCGATGCCGCGCGGCGGCACGATCACGATCTCCGTCGACGCCTGGGAGCTGCGTCCGGGGCGGACGACCCTGACCGAGCTCGCGGACGGCCGCTATGCGAGGCTTCGCGTGCGCGACACGGGTACAGGGATGAGCGAGGAGGTGCGCCAGCGCGCGTTCGACCCGTTCTTCACGACGAAGGCGGCTGGAAAAGGCACCGGCCTCGGCCTCTCGATGGCCTACGGTGTAGCGAACGACGCCGGCGGGAGCATCTCCCTCGAGAGCGCGCCCGGCCAAGGGACGACGGTCTCCTTGCTCTTGCCGGCGACCGAGGCGAAGGCGAGCTCCGCTCCCCCGCTGGCCACGCTCCCCAAGGTCCGACTCGACGGGCGCGTGCTGGTCGTCGAGGACGACGTCGTCGTCCGGCGCCTCGTCGCACGCTTGCTGCTCGCCCGCGGCCTCGACGTCGAGCAGGCGGGCAGCGCCGAGGAAGCCCTGCGCCTCTTCGCCCGCACGGACAACCAGTTCGACCTTCTCGTCACCGACATCGTGCTACCCGGGCTCGACGGTGTCGCCCTCTATGACGCAGCCCGCACGCGGCAACCCCTGCTGCGCGCGTTGTACCTGTCGGGCTACGACGAGCGCACGGCCACGCTGCGCAGCGCTCTGGCGCCGGGCACACCGCTCCTCGAGAAGCCGTTCTCGTCGGCAGAGATCGTCTCCCGGGTCGTCAAGCTTCTGGCGAGTCCGGACCCCGGGAGAGCGGAAGAACCCGGTGAACGATGACGGATCCTCTCACACGCCTGCGGACGTCGAGCTCCTCGGCGCCCCGCGCTGCCGCTTGACTTTGGGCCTCGCCGGACTGACCTAAGCCTCGGGGGCGTGGGCCTCGGCCCAGGACCCTGCGGAGGTGTCAGATGCGCGACGGACGCACGAGGAGGCTGCGGGAGACGCGGCCCGATCTCTCCTACGATGACTTCGCGACGGAGTTCAAGGCGTCGGTGGTCTGCGTCGGCGGGGGTTTCGAAGGCATCCAGACGGAGCTCGACAAGCGTCGGGTGGTCGTGGGCCGCGGCGCGGACGTCGATCTCGTCGTCTCGCACCCGCTGCTCTCGCGCCAGCACGCGGTGCTCGAGTTCGCGGCCGGAGGTTACCGGGTCCGCGATCTCGGCAGCCTCAATGGCATCGCGGTCGATGGGCGCCGGGTCGAAGCCGCCGATCTCGAGCCGGGCGACCGGTTCCAACTCGGAGAGGTCGAGTTCCAATATCTGCTCGAGGTCCGCGAGGCTGAGCCCGAGACCTATGAGCTGATCGTCGAGTAGGAAGCGCGAGCGAGACGGCGATGCCGCTGACGGAAGGGCGCCGCCTCGGCGGCTACACGATCGAGCGCGAGCTCGGCGCAGGCGGGATGGGCCAGGTCTTCCTCGCCCGCCAGGAGAGCCTCGAGCGCTACGCCGTCGTCAAGGAGCTGCGGCGGGAGCTGCTCGCCCAGCCGAGTGAAGTCGAGCGCTTCGAGAGGGAGGCGCGTACCGCCGCGGAGCTCCACCACCAGAACGTCGTCACGGTCTACGACTGCTTCGCGCACCGCGGCGTCCCGTACATTGCGACCGAATACGTCGACGGCCTCGACCTGCGACGCGTCCTGGCGAAGACCGGACGGCTGCCCGTTCGAAGCGCGGGCATGATCGTGCTCGAGCTCCTCCGCGGACTCGAAGAGGTGCACGCGCGCGGTATCGTGCACCGCGACCTCAAACCCGCGAACATCCTCGTTGGCAGGCGCGGCGAGATCAAGATCGCCGACTTCGGCATCGCCCTCGAACCCAACGCCGACGGACTGACCCAGCCAGGGACGGTTCTCGGCTCCCCGCCGTACATCGCGCCCGAGCAGTTGATGGGGGATCGAGCCGACGCGCGCAGCGACCTCTTCAACCTCGGCGTCCTCACCTACGAGCTCCTCGCCGGACGCCCGCCCTACAGCGCGGCGAACGACGAAGAGGAAGACTCCCTGTTGCGCCGCATGCAGAAGGGCCGCTTCGAGCCCCTGAGGCGGCAGCGCCCCGAGACCCCCCGCTTCCTCGCCCGATTCGTGCGGCGCTTGCTTCGCGCCAAGCCCGCCCGGCGCGCGGGACCGGCAACGGAGCTTCGCCGCTCGCTCGAACGTTGGCTCGGCGCCCCCGCACCCTCGGAGTGCCGGGAAGCGATCGCGCGCACGCTCCTCGAACGCCAGATCTTCGCGACCGACGACGATCGCACCCGCCTTCGCGCCGAGGAGCCGACCCGGCTCGCCCGCCCCGCGTGGGTGAAGAATACGGCGTACGTCGCCGCGGGCGCCGCGGCTCTCGCTGCCGCGGCTCTCGGGTTGTGGTTCGGGCTGCCGCTCGTGACGGCGGAAGAGGAGGCGAGCCCCGCAGCGCCCCCGGCAAGAGCCGGGGAGTTGACGAGATCGGAGAACGCTCTCCGCGGGGCCTCGTTCGAAGCGCCCCGCCCGCTCGGACTCGGAATGCGCGCGCCGATCGCCCCGCCGGGAACCGCGCCCGCGCTCGAGCGCGCTCTGGCCGCTCCGGGACCGAGTCTCGTGCTCTTCCTCGACGAGGAGTGCGAGGCGGTCCGCGACGCGGCGCCCGCACTCGCTGCGTTCGCCGAGGAGTCGGCGGCGCGCGGCGCGCAGCTCGTCGTCGTCCACGGGGAGCTCCCGGCCGGAGACGCCGCCGAGCACCCCTACCCGCAGCTCGGCGACCCCCTCGCCCGCCTCGCCACCCTCTACGGGGCCTCCCCGGCCACGGACGCGTTCCTCTTCGACACCCAGCGACGCCTCGTCTACCACGGCCGGCTCGACGACCCGGCAGAGGATGGGAGCTTCGAGGAGTTCGGCGCGATCAGGGAGGCGCTGGACGCCCTGCTCGACTCGCGACCCCTGCCCGCGGTGCAGGAGGCAAGCCCGGGGTGCCCACCAACGAGCCGAGACCCGGGCACCGAGAGTGGCGCGGCGCCAGGCTCGCCGAACGGAGAGCCCTCAGTCGTCGCGTCGCCGGCGGACTCGTCGTCCGAGTGAAGGCGAGAGATCGAGCGCGAGCGCGACGATCATGAACAAGACCTGCCACAGCCCCCAGCGCCCCCCGAAGACGTTGGCGACGACGCTGTACCAGAGCAGCGTGTAGGGCAGGAAGACGAAGCCGAGCGCAGGGATCAACCAGCCGTCGTACGCGCGGTGGAGCCAGTGGCTGAAGAACCACAGAAGCGCGATCGTCACGCGAGGGAAGGTCATACCGAGAATGAGCATGAGGCAGCCGCAGCCCATGAGCGCTCCTTGGGAGAGATGACCTCCCCACTACGGCCGAAGCCCCGGAGCCGTTCCATCGTGGCCCGGGACCGGCCCCATCTCGGCGCATCTCGCCGCAAAGCCCGACTGGCAAGGAGAATACGGCCTTTGCCAGCAACCCGGCCTTCGCTTATCGTGACGGCCCCCCAAGCTCCGCCAGGGTACCGCTCACTGTGCGAGGGCCCCGCAAGGCAGGAATGAGCGCCGTTTCGTGATCCCATCGGAGAGATCCGCACCATGACCGTGACGCTGATCCACAACCCGCGCTGCTCCAAGTCCCGCGCCGCCCTCGAGCTCCTCCGCGAGCGCGGCGTCGAGCCCACCCTCGTGCGCTACCTCGACGAGCCGCTCGGCCGCGAGCAGCTCGCGCGCATCGTCGCCGCCCTTGGCGGGGACGCGCACCGGATCGTGCGGGTGAAAGAGGCGGCGTACGGCGAGCGCGGGTTGAGCGCGGAGAGCAGCGAGGACGAGATCCTCGACGCCCTCGCCGCGGAGCCCCGGCTTCTCGAGCGCCCGATCGCGCTCTGTGCTGAGCGCGCTGCGCTCGGCCGGCCGCCGGAGAACGTGCTGGCCGTGCTCGACGACTCAGGCGTCTGAGTCGTCGCTGCCCGCCTCGCCCGCTGTCTCGATCACCTCACGCGCCACGGCTTCGTCCGCCTCGTGCACCATGATCTTGACCTCGGCGAGGCCGTTCATCGTCAGCCCGTGGGTCCAGCGCAGGCTCTCCCCCACCATGCGGCAGGGGATGTCGTGACTCTCGAGGAGGGTCTTGAAAAGCTGCGCCTCGAGCTCGCCGTGGGCGTGCGCGACACAGACCTCGCGCGGCATCTCGTCACTCATGTTCGTCTCTCGTCTTCATACTCTTTGGGATGCACGAGGTGGTGCGGCGTTGCACGCTGATACGCTCCCGCAATCTCGAGCAGCGGGCCGTCCCCGTCGAGACGCCCGACGAAGGTGATGCTCGCGGGCGCCCCGTTCTCGAGGAATCCGTTCGGCAAGACGACCGAGGGGTGCCCGGTCAGGTTGGTCACGAGGAGGTTGTCACCGACGAACGAGGGGCAGACGTAGCCGTCGAGCTCCGCGAGCCCGCGCTCGAGCTCACGGAGCGCGAGGGTACGCACCCGGTTCGCCTGGACGTATTCGACCGCCGGGATCATGCGCGACTGCCGGAACACGTTGGGCCAAGCCTGCTCGATCTGCCGCACGAGCGCGTCGTCGCGCCCGCTGCGCGTCAGTTCGTCGAACGCCGCCGCAGCTTCGACGTTGAGGATGAAGCTCATCGCGGCGATTGGCAGCGCGGGCAGCTCGAACGGGACGAGCTCCGCTCCGAGCTCGCGCAGCACGGTGAGTACGCGCCGGTCGAGCCCTCGCCACGCCGCGTCTTCGCCGTTCTCACCTTCGTCCTCGAACGCGCTCTCGATCACGCCGAGGCGCACGCCGTCCAGACGCGGCCGGGGAGCGAAGGAGAACGGCGCATCGACGCTGGCCGGGTCATCCTCGTCCCTCCCGTGAATCGCCGCGAAGACCGCGGCGCAGTCTTCGATGTCGCGGCACATCGGCCCGAGCTTGTCCATGCTCCAGGACAGGGCCATCGCGCCCCCCCGCCCCACTCGTCCGAAGGTTGGCCGGAGGCCGGTCACGCCGCAGCGCGTCGATGGAGAGACGATGGAACCCCAGGTCTCGGAGCCGATCGAGAAGCCGACCAGCCCGGCCGACGTCGCCGACGCAGGACCGGCCGAAGACCCCGAGGAGCCCTGCTCGGGGTTCCACGGGTTCCGCGTCGTCTCTCCGTACCACACGTCGCCCCACGCGAGCGCGCCGAGCGAGAGCTTGGCCACCAGGACGGCACCTGCCTGCTCGAGACGCCGGACGACCGACGCATCTTCCGTGAAGACCTGCTCGCGGTACGGCTCCGCGCCCCAGGTCGTCGGGGCCCCTCGCGCGGCGAGGAGATCTTTCGCCCCGTAGGGCACGCCGTGGAGCGGGCCGCGCCACTCCCCGCGCGCACGTTCGCGGTCGCGCTCCATGGCCTCCCGCAGCGCGCGCTCGCGCATGGCGTGAATCACGCAATGCAGGGTGGGGTCGTGACGCTCGAGACGCGCGAGATAGTGCTCGGTCAGCTCGACCGACGAGATCTCCCCGTCGCGAACCTTGCGGCCGAGAGCCACCGCGCTCGCGAATCCAAGCCCACCCTGGTGCGATGAGTCCTCGCTCGTGAACACGAGCCCGGTGGGTCCGGGCTTGGGGGCTCGCCCCGCGCGCGGGTCGAAGTCGAGCGCTGGCGGGACCGCGTTGGGGAGCGGGACATCGCGCAGCGCCGAGTAGGCCTCCTCGAGCTCGCCGAGACCGGCGAGCATCAACGCACGCTCGGCCTCGGTGAAGCTCAGCCCCGCGAGCTCCTCTGCCGCTGCGAGCGTCTCGGGCCGGAATCGAAGGCCGGTCTCCGAAGCCAACGCGAAGAGGCCGGCTCCTCCGAGCCCGAGACAGGCCCCTAGGAAGCGTCGGCGTGCCGATGGCTCCACCCTGGTGCGGTCTCGTGGCATCGTCATTCCTTTCGCGGGCTCGACCACAGCCTTTCGAGCGCGTGGCGCAAGGTATCGAGCCGGTATGGCTTCTGAAGGAACGCCGCGCACGGGTCCGCGGCGAGCTCGGCCGGGAGCTCCCCCTCCCCGAATCCACTCGAGAGAAGGACCGGCAGGCTCTTCGAGCGCTCTCTCAGCGCCCACCAGACCTCCTCGCCGCTCATGCCCGGCATCTGCAGGTCGAGGACGACGAGGTCGACCTCCTCACCTCCGTCGAGCAGCTCGAGCGCGGCGCCTCCGCTGCTGGCGATCAGAGGGTTCCCCACACCGCAGCGTTCGAGCATGCGCCGCCCGACGCTGCGCACGGCGGGCTCGTCGTCGACGAGCAGCACCGTCGCTTGCGCGAGCGTGTCATCGATGTCTCCTTGAGTGCTCCGCTCCTCGTTCGCGCGCGGAAAGTAGACCCGAACGGTCGTCCCCTCGCCGGGTTGGCTGGCGACCTCGAGGCCGGCACGGAGGGCGCGCACGATCCCGAGCACGGCAGGGAGGCCGAGGCCACGTCCCGCGAAGCGCGTCGTGAAGAAGGGCTCGAAGATACGCGGGCGCACATCTTCGCGGATCCCCTCGCCATCGTCGCGAACCTCGAGGCACACGTAGGCCCCCGAGGCGAGGCCCTCCGCGTGGTCGAGCCGTGCAAGAGACGCCTCGTCGAGCTCGCACGCCGAGCTCTTGACGAGGATCTGCCCCCCGGGATCCTCGAGCGCGTCCGAAGCGTTGCGGACGAGGTGGATCAGGAGTTGCCGCACATAGGTCGAGTCCCCCATGACGGCAGGCAACTGCTGTTCGATCTCGAAGATGAGTAGCGCGGACTTGGCGAGACCGCTCTCGAGGAGCGGGGCGAACTCCTCGATGAGGCTGCCGAGCTCGATCCGGCGACGCGACGCGGAGGCACGTCCGGAGAAGACGAGCATCTGCTGACAGATCTCGGCGGCGCGCTGCGCGCTCGCTCTGATCGCACGCACGGCCTCCGCCTCCCCGGAACCCTCTTCGAGATCGAGCAGCGCGAGCTCGGCGTTGCCGAGCACCCCCATCAAGATGTTGTTGAAGTCGTGGGCCACCCCGCCCGCGAGCACGCCGAGGCTCTCGAGGCGCTGGGTCCGTTCCATGCGAGCAGCGAACTCGCGGCGTTCGGACTCGGCGCGACGGCGGGCCGTCTCGTCGGTGATCGCGATGATCACGCTCGAGTAAGGAGGATCCGCGTCGGGAGTGACCAACAGCCGAACGACGACGTCCAACCGCCCGCCCGAGAGCGTGCCGTGGACGCCCTCGCCCTCCCACATCGTCGCGCCGCTGGCGAGTGCGATCAGTTGCTCTCCGAAGGTGGCGAGAGACTCCTCCAGGAAGACCTTGTCGAGGCCCCCGAGCAGTGCCTCCCGGCTCTCTGCCTCACACAGCGCGAGCGCCGCGGGGTTGACCTCGACGACGCGCACCCGGGCGGCGTAACCCTGGATGCGCTCGGGGTGCCCTCTGAGGTACTCCGCAATGTCGACTCCGCGCTCGTCACGGAGCGCTCGTAGCTCGGAGACGACCTCGGAGAAGTCCTCTTCCCAGATAGAGATCGGAGCTCCCTCGAAGAGCCGGTGATAGCGCGCGGACCACTCTTGCCTTGTCATCGCCGCCATTCTAACCGCAGAGCGGCGGGAGTTTGTTTCGCGGGCAGCCGGGTTATACTCCGAGTCTTCGTCGGCGATCCTCTCCCCGGCCGCAGAATCGGGGGGCCCAGGGGCGCCCCACTTGCAATCTGGCTTCGCGCGGCACCTCTCCGGTCGAGGGGTGCGATCGGGAGCGGGCCGGCGACGTGGCCCCGAACGGCTCGGGGCTTGCTCGGGTGCATCCCCCGCCTACGGGACGAATGCCATCCACTCGGAGGACGTAGCGGTGGCCGTTCCTTCCCCAGCCCTCGAGCGCTTCGCGGCGCTGCACGGCATCACGCCGCGCTATCACGACGTCGACGGCGCGCTCGTCACGGCGTCCCGCGAGGTCCTGGAGGAGACCCTCCGCGTTCTCGGGGTGACCCCCCCGCCGGAGGACAAGCTCCCCGCCGCACTCGAGGAGGCGAGGGAGGCGCGATGTCCCCGCCGACTCGAGCCCGTGCTCGTCCTCTGGGAAGGCGCGCCCCTCGAGATCACGCTGCGATGGCCCGCTGCGGGCGCCCCCCCTTCCATGTCACTCGTCATCGAGCTCGAAGGCGGTGAAACGCGCGAGCGCATGCTCCCCCCGGAGTCGCTCCGCATCGACGCCCGGGAAGACGGCCTCGGCCAAGCCTGGCTCCAGCTCGCCGTCCCCCTGCCGGGTCCGCTCGCCACCGGATACCACACGCTCACGCTCGAGGCTCCGCGCTGGCGCGGAAACGCGAGGCTGATCGTCGCTCCTCGCTCCGCGCCCCGTGTCCCCGAGCGAGCCTGGGGTCTCTTCCTCCCGCTCTACGCGCTCCGCTCGGAGCGTGGCCTCGGTCTCGGCAGCCTCGCGGATCTCTGCGAGCTCACGCGATTCACGCTAGAACGCGGAGGCTCGCTCGTCGGCACCACGCCCCTCCTGCCCTGCTTCCTCGACGAGCCCTTCGTCCCGAGCCCCTATGCGCCGGTGACCCGCCTCTTCTGGGGCGAGCACTACGTCGACCCGCGCCTCGCTCCCGAGTTCGCAGAGTGCGCCGAGGCGCACCGCCTCGCCGAGAGCCCGCCCCAGCCGGACGACGACGGGCGCGGCGCGCTCGCGCTCGTCGACTACCGACTCTTCGAGCAGCGGCACCGCGCTCTGCTCGACGCATTGACCCGCCACGTCTACGAGCGAGGCGGCCCGCGGCGCGACGCGCTCGAGGCAAAGCGCCGGCGCGCCCCCGAGCTCGAACGCTACGCGCGTTTTCGCGCGGTCACGGAGCAGATCCGCGCGGGATGGCCGACGTGGAACGAGACGCTTCGCGGGGGCGAGCTCGGCGAGATGCCGGAGGAGGCGCGCGTTCGCCGTCACCTCCTGGCCCAAGCCCTCGCCGAGGAGCAGCTCGGCGCCGTCGACGCGATCGCCCGGGAGAAGGAACACGGACTCGGGCTCTACCTCGACTTCCCCGTCGGCGTCCACGTCGACGGCTACGACGTGTGGTCGCGCCCCTCGCTCTTCGCGCGAGGCGCGAGTATCGGCGCCCCACCCGACCCGCTGTTCCGCGGAGGCCAGAACTGGGCGTTCCCCCCGCTCCTGCCCGAAGCGTCGCGCGCCGAGGGCCACGAGTACTTCGCACGCTGCCTGCGGCATCATCTCCGCCATGCCGGGGTCCTTCGTATCGACCACGTGATGGGACTCCACCGCCTTTTCTTCATCCCGTCGGGCCGCTCTGCGCGGGAGGGCGTCTACGTCCGCTATCCCGCCGAGGAGCTGCACGCGATCGTCTGTCTCGAGGCCGAGCGCGCGGGGACGATCGTTCTCGGAGAGGATCTCGGCACGGTGCCCGACGAAGTCCGCGCCGCGATGAACGAGCACCGTTATCTGCGCATGCACGTCGGCCAGTTCGCTCTTCGCGGTGACCCCGCACACCCTCTCGACACGCCGCGCAGCGACGCGCTCGCTTGCCTCAACACGCATGACACGCCGACGCTCACTGGCTTCGTCGCCGAGAAAGACGTCGACGTCTTCGAAGAGGTCGGCTGCATGGACGAGGACGAGGCCGCGACGGAGCGGCAGAGGCGACGCCACGCTCTCGACGCCTTGCGCCAAGGCCTCCCGGCAGCGCGCGGCGGGGACGCGGCGTTGCGCGACGCGCTCCAAGAGTCGCTCGCAGAGAGCCCAGCCCGCATCCTGATGCTCAACCTCGAGGATCAGTGGCTCGAGCGCGAACCTCAGAACGTCCCAGGGACATGCTTCGAGCGTCCGAATTGGCGCCGTCCTGCCCGGCGCACGCTCGAGGAGATCACAAGCGACCCGGAGCTTCGAGCGCGCCTCGAGAGGATCGACGAGCTCCGCCGGCGCTCAGCCCCCGAAGGTGACGAGCAGGATCCCTCCGATCGCGAGTAGAGCAGCCACCACCTTGCGGAAGGTCAACTTCTCCTTGAGGAAGATCACCGCGAGCAGCAACACGTAGACCGCGCTGGTCTGGTTGAGGATGGCGGCCGCCCCCGCGCTCGTGTACTTCATGCCCCCGATCCAGAGCAGCAGCGCCAGGTAGGAGCCGAGGATCGTCCCAGGGATCAGGAAGAACCAGCTCCGCGACGGGCGCAGTGCCTCGAGGAGCCGCGTGCGCTGCTTCTTCCGAAGAGCGATCGGGGTCATCGCCGCGAGACTCGCGAGCTGCCGCACCGTCGTCGCCCAGATGATCGAGGTGTCCGACAGCACGGGCTTCGCGATGACGATTCCGAAGGTCAGGGTT
>NPIF01000994.1_pt1 | contig 32930 bp, 31 predicted proteins | sample 8637461 | NCBI WGS metagenome assembly NPIF01 (sample SAMN07420641, study PRJNA396082) | bioreactor metagenome | isolation source: sample BR12 brine-fed electro-methanogenic bioreactor BR | place: Japan: Kochi | collected 2016-12-09
CGCATGGTCTTGGATTTGATCTGGTAGCGGTTCTTGCGCAGGATGCGGCGCAGTTCATTCTCCGTATCTTTCAGGGAGTAGTGGAACAGCAGGATGTACATTTGCTTGCGCTGCTGCTGGTTATTGAGGATCCAGAATAACACCACCAGGATCAGTGCTCCCAGCAAAGCCAGATAATGCATCTTGGCGCCCACCGCGATGCCGGTCGCGACCGCCCAGAACAGGTACATGATATCCATCGGATCCTTAATGGCGGTTCTATACCGCACAATGCTCAGCGCACCGACCATGCCCAGTGAGAGGGCAATATTGGAGCTGATCGCCAGCGTGATTAGTGTCGACAATACTGTCATGGCGGATAATGTTAAGGCAAAAGGCTGGTTGAAGATGACGCCCCGGTAGGATCGATGATAGATGTAATAGATGAAAAGCCCCAGAAGAAAAGAGAAGATCAATGAGGTGACGACAGGGATGAGGCTGTAGAGAGCATCTATCAGGTCTGTTTGGATAAAGGTTATGAAATTATCAAGCATAATGTTGCTCCTTAAAGAATTGCTTTTTGCTAAATACTTGTTCTTCTTTTGTACATTGTTTTTTCACAGCACAATACATATTTCGATAGTGAGGTTTGAAAAGCCGCCTGACTTGGAAGGACGTCTCGCACAATACTGGGCAGGAAACTGGTGTATTTCACTTCCATGACCATTTGGTTGGGTGGAAGTGCTCTGACCATCGCCATCTTGGGGTTGAAAATATCCAGCTCATCTACCCCCGCACGGATATCTTTATCAAACGTGATGCGCACCGTTCCTTCGTCCATGATATAGGGTTCTCGTTCATAATCTACCACCACCCGCGGGCGTAACAGCTTGGTGACGCATTCATGATAAAAAATGTTCTTCAAGCGGTCTTGGCTGTATTTCAAAACCAAATAGTCACCTTCTTGCAGGGCTTGTGCCTCTTCCCGGCTTAGGGTAGTGCTTTCCTTGAGAATGTAATTGTTGGATTTGATCTTTCTTTCCAGATGGATGACCTGGTCGGAGTTATTGTAGAGGCGGATGCGGTATTTTTGACGATTCAATATGCTCATATCTTTTTCAAGATAGGCGCTGTTGTAGTAATCATCAAAGTAGAGGCTGCGCACGGTATAGTACCCGGCGTGGTTAATGTGTGCATCTCGCTTCAAGACTTTGCTCAGACGCATTCTAATAGGGATCTGCGCTGCATTGTCCATCAGGAACTTTAATTCATGGCGATAGGTCATGATTAATTGCTGTAGATCCCCGAAAGGATCTGGTTGTCTTCGTGGAGATAGAAATATTTCATACCATAGTGATAATCACCTTCAACATCGCGGTAATAATCAAAAGGATACTGGACTTTTCCATCCTCGTTGGTTGCCACCACCTGCCAGAAGTATTCACCCGGGCTGACCAGGTCTACCTCGAAGGTCGTGAAATTGGTTAATTCGACCTCATAGATCGCATCAGTCATATTCCAGGAAGGGCTCAAGCGGAAGGTGTATGTGATGTCCTGCGCATCGAAATCATAGGCTTCTTCCCAGTTGAAGCGCAATTTTCCGTTCACAACCTGGGGATCGCCCAGATAGAAAGGCATGGGTTTTTCTAAGGATTCAACATAAAGCTGGTAATTTATCTCAAGCTCACTGGGTAGGAGGTTCATTAAAAGATCGTATTCTTCCAACGTAGCTCGTAGGTGCAGGATATCGGGCATGTTCGAGACGTATTTGTCTGTCACTTCGCGGTAATTCTCCACACGAGCAGCGATCAATTCGGGGGTGATGAACTCCAACAACTGATTGATCTTCTCATCCAACTGTGCGCGATATGCTGGTACAGTCAGCACTCGTTTGTGCAGGACCGATCCCCAATAATTGGCAATGCCTTCCTGGAAGAGATGGAATCCATAACCTCCGAAGATCTCCTTTTCCTGCCGTGCAAACGAGCCATCATAGTCCCAGGGGAGGAAATACCAGGTTTGGCTGTTTTGAGGACTATAGAGATAGAAATTCTGACTTTCCGTGTCTACATTGCCGATGATGATATTGAATGCCATCCAGGTGAAATAGTTATCGGCGTCGAAATAGCTATTAAATATTTCTTCAATGGGGATATTCCAGTTGTTCACATCTTCCAGCATCTTGATCAACTTGGAATGGTCCTGGTTCCCCTTCACTTCCAGTATGGTCTCGAACCGCTGCAAGTCATAGAAGGGGTCATCTGCCAGCTTGATCTCGTCAGGATAGCGATAGAATTCGAACATATTGGGTTTATAGAGCTGTGCATCCTGATCCAACAGGTGGTTTCGCAGGAAGGCTCGGTTCGGTTGTTCGATCTGGGTGAATAATCCATAATCGACAAAAACATCGCTGGGAGGATCAGAAGTCTCATCTTTAACATAAAGGTGGACGAATTGGGTGCGCAGGCTGACAAAATCATCCAATTCTTTCATCAGGTCAAAACACATTTTATTTCTCAGACGGGTTATATCGTCGAAATGTTTGTTGAGGGCAATGGTCGATTGTCCACGCCATTCTCCTGCGCTGTCGAACAGTTCGATCTTATACGACTTTTGCGGAGTCCTTGAGGCGGTGTTCCCGCGGATCTGGATGGTGGCATTAGGTACGATCTCACCATAACCAAGTTCGCCCGGAATGGGTCCATTTTCATCGCCGATCTGCAAGATCGCTTCAGCTTTTCCTACAACGGTATTGACATTACCTACGAAGAAGAATTTTGTAAAATCGTTAACCTCCTGCCAGGTATGGTCACTGTTATCGGCAGAGTTTCCCTCCCGCACGGTCACATACATGGTGATAACTGAATCAGGATCATCGTATTGATAGATATTCATATTATCCTGAAGAGGGATGTCATTGATGCTGATTAGGGGTTCTTTTTCCACGGTGGAGAACTCAGCTTCGATCAATGAATCCAGGTCCACCTCAGCCGGATCACTGTTGGGTTCCTGCAGATACTGCAGGCTTTGCACCGAGAGCACCAGCAGGACGATAGCACCCATACTTATAAGTACAATGTTGATTATTTTTTTCACATGAAAACCCTTTGTCTAAAAATAGATTAGGTTTTATTCTATATTATTTCTTCACGAAGATGGGCTGTTTGCAGTAGATGTGATAATCCAGCCGTTGCGTATAAAGGACCATGCGCACCCAGGTGACGATACACATCACCAACCCTGCAACCAGTAGACCAAAACCATAATAATTTGAAGAAAGCGAAATGGTTATTAGAGTCCCGATCCAATTTACCACCAGCAGCGACAATCCAGAGAAGATTGCGCCCACGAAATCGACAAAGTAGAGCAGGATCAACATCATGCTGTTCCCAAATGCGTAGAACGCATATCCAATGCACAAGACCCGGAACAAACCGATCATCTCATTGGTGAAACCCAGCCCCAGGTTGCTGATGATCTCGGAACCAACGATGATGGCGATGATGGTCGCGAACATCTGGCGCAGCAGCAAGTAGAACAATTCCTGTTTGAGGACGATCAGCATCTCTGAATAAGCTTTTTTAATGTCGATCAGTGATCCACCGTGATTGATGAGTCCCAGATAGAGCTGATATTTGGGGTAGAAATTGACCTCTACCGATGTTACAAAATTGACCGTGGTGACCAGAATGGTTGTGAATGCGAAGAAAGCGGGGATATCATGCATGGGTGCATGATAGAACAAACCGATCACCTGTATTCCCCAGGGGCTTTTCCACATCAACATCAGATGGATGAACAATCCCAGGGTGGTGAAGAATCCGACCAGCGAAAGGGATGGAAATTCTCGCAGCCATTTTAAGAATTCAAAGCTCTTTTTCCAACGGATCGGGAAGTGCTTGTGCAGGACTCTGGCATACACCATCAACATAATGCCGTAGGCGATGCAGGCCGCTGCCAGGAAAGCAGCCACAACTTCTACACCCGATATGGACAGTAGCACGCCGGTCAGTAGACCTGTTACAACTCCCAGGATGAAACCGATCAGGATGCTGTTGTAATATTTGATGGCGGTGATATATACGATCTGCACCCATACCACAATTGCTGAACAGAATAATGTGAAGGAAAGCACTGCATACAACAAGGGTAATTGGGAGATGTAAAGGAAGATGCCCCAGCCCACCGACCCGATACAAAGCAGCAGTAAGATCAAACCATACATTGATGGCAGGATGCTGTTGTATTCTTTGATGTAGAGTTTATCAGCGATGTAGCGGGATAAAGTATAGGAGAAGAAACTGGTTAGCAATAGCGGAAAGAGAAGCGAATAGGTCGTGATGACAATGAGCAAGTCCTGCTGGTAGCTCCCTGCTCCAAAACGGATGGAGAGATATTTTTGCCCAAACAGAAGCACAGCGCCCATGATCATCGGACCGGCTACCACGATGCTCGAATAGAGCATTGCGCGCAGCTTGAAGAATCCGCCTTTTCTTGCAAATAATTTTTTTAATTCGAACCCGATTCCTGCCATATTGTTTTTGCTTTCTCGTATACTTTTTGATAGTTCTCCACCATGGTCTCATGGTCATACAATTTCTGAATACGTTTCTGCCCGTTGGTTCCCATCCGGTGACGTAATTCCTTATTCCTACACATATGCAGCATCGCGCTCAACAGACTGGTCTGATGCATGGGCGGAGCGTATAGTCCTGCTTTTCCAAAATCATCCCGCTCATCCCCGTCCAGCAGTTCTTTGATGGAGCCCACATTTGTGGCGACCAATGGACGGCTGGCAGCCATGGATTCGATGGCTGCGAACGGCTGCCCTTCCGAGATGCTGGTGATGAGGGTGAAATCAAAACGCGCTAAATACTCCTTGACATCCACCAATCCTTCAAAGTAGACATCTTCTACTTCAAGGTATTCCACCAGCTCTTTACATTCCTGGAAATATTCCTCATCATCAATATTGCCCAGAATGTATAAGCGTACTTTTTCGATCTCCTGCTTTAATCGTGAGAAAGTGTAGATCATGGTCTTGATATCTTTAATGGGTGCGATGCGTACGATGGCGCCGATGTCGATCCATTCACTCTCTGCCTTCGGTGGAATGCTGCTGAAGGAATCCACTTGAATGCCATTGTTGACCACCGTGCATTTCTCAAGAGCGCAACCCATCTCCTGCTGAACAAGGCTGGCTCGTTTGAAAAGACTGGTCACCTGGTGTGCTGTCTGGTAGGCAAAGCGCGAGAACATATAGAACATAGATATCCATAGTTCTTTGAAATACGGGATGACCCAATCAGCTCGCAGGATCTCCTCTTCCCTTTCACGGGTGTAGATGCCGTGTTCGGTCAGCACATAGGGTTTGTTATGCTTGATGGCGCTCAATGCTCCTAAAACTCCGGCATATCCGGTGGAGAGGCTGTGATACATATCTGCCTCAGGTATCTCACTCCCGATCAGGGAGAGGATGGGCAGGTACATGGAGCGCACTGTCCAGAAAAGGTCTGTGAAACTAACAAATGGGTACTGTTCCAGTGCGAAATCTTCCAGGATTTTCAGGAAATCCTCGCTCATGAACAATTGGATCGCTTTTTGTGGATTCTTGCCAAAATAGTCGTTCAAAATGATCCAATCCGGGTCCTTTCCCATGATCAATTGCGCGACTGCTTCTTTTACATTCCGGGGAAGGTGTGAATTTCTGAAGGTCTTCCCCTGCATCTTCAAGGTCGAATCCAGAAAATGTTCATGAACCTTGATGACATTACTGGGGAGATCATAGGCGAAATCTCCTCTTTTCACTTCTGATTCCGCGATAGTCCACAGAATATATTCATATTCTGGCGTGGAGCGAATGAATCCATCCACCCAGGTCGAAACTCCGCCCCGTACATATGGATAACTACCCTCTAGTAATAGACAGATTCTCAATGTTTACTCCTCAAAAGCAATCTCTACTTGTGCGTTATCCGCTTTGATCAGGTAAAGGTTGTCTGCGATCTTTGTGATGCTTCCATTTTCAATATTCTCTGGAGTATGGCTCGTACGCATCAGGAACCAGGCATCATCGTAAAAATCAGTTATTTGCATCGAACAGCCACTTTTGCTGCAATGTGTTTCTTGATCCAGACGGGCGAACCGCTGCACAGCCATTCCACCTTCGCTGGCGGTCATTTGCCGGATATCTGGTGCACCGCTTTGCAGCCACATGAGATATTCCTCAAATGTGTTTCGCAGATAGCCCCATCCTTTGTCACCGCCTCGTTCTACATCAAGTACATCATCCGGGTGTATAAAATGCGAGTTGACATAATGCAGCATGATCTCACTGATAGAAGACCAGTAAGAATATGGAGTGACTTCATACCCCGAGATAACACGCGGGACTTCGATGATCCCATCATGCGCTTCTTTAAATTCCTGCGTATAGAAACCGTTTGTATCGGGATCTTCCATGTAGTAGGAAGCGATCACTTTTAATTCTGGAATGCGGGCTGGGAGCCAACTGCGTGCAGATACCCCCAGAATATTTGATGGGGGCACGTAGGAGGTGTAGATCTCTTCTGGAAAGAGAGAGATACCGAACGTGTACAATTCATCGATCGATAATTGCATGTATTCATCATTTTCCCAGAGAGGGTATCCAAGGTCAGGGTTATCCCCATCTTCCCAGGTTGCCAGTGGAATATGGTTATACCCATGCAAGCCGATCTCACCGCCATTGTCCAGCAGCGATGCACCGAAATATTCGTAGTGGGCGATGGTCTTTTCTTCTATGAAAGGTGGGGTGATCTTGTCGTTATAGGTTTCTATCAACAGACCGGTATATTTCAATCCATAGCGGCGGGCAAAATCTTTCATATCCTCCCACCAGATATTCACATAAAAACTTTCAATATCTCTGCCGAATTCCTTGAAGATGTTCTCATCACTTCCTTCTGGAATGGGTCCCGGGAAATCGTCAATGAAGACCATTGAACTGTTGATGACCGGATAAATGATGGTATCAAAGAGCAGACTATAACCTGCGCAGATGATACCGCGTTGGTGTTTATTTAAGAATTGATCGGAATTGATGACCACAAAATGACCATCTCCGTGGGTGTACTCCCATAAAATGGGGGTGGAATCCTGCCCTCCGCTGACCATATGCAGGGTGGCGTCATCCTCCAGCGCAAGCGCCAGGCTGGAATCACCATCAAAGCCGGTTTCCAGTATGCGCCCTTTCATCCCGGGGAACAAACTGCTGGTGAACTCGACCGATGCAATGGATGTGGTTTGATAACCATAGGTCATAATGCCCAATTTCCGATAGATAGCCGTGAAAGCGGAATCGATCTCTGGTCTGATCGTGAACAGCACTTTACCGCCTTCCTCAACCCAGTTTTCTAGGTTCAGGATCTCCTCACTGATCTTGTCAAGATTGAAAAATGTGATGATGATAGCTTGATGATCATCAAATGTGATCACACTCTCCTGGTTGATATCCTGGACAGCATAGTGAACCCGCATACTCTCCAAAGTATCGGTGGCGATGGTGAGCTGTTTAAGATCAACGTCGCTGATGGAATCATACAAGACCAGACAATCTGTTGGTTGGTCATTTACTGCTCTATTCTCATTATCTTCCACTGGTGGCAGGAACTGCATGGTTGTAGGGGTGGTGTTATAGTTCATGCCTGTGCGTTCGATGAAGATCACACTGGCGATAAGCGTTAGCACAATGATCGGGAGGAAAAGCCAGGAAAAGCTCGCTTTGCTATGCATGCTGTGCTACCTTTGCCCATTGGGCGACTATTTTTCTACCGTTGACAGACCAATTGATGTCATGTTCATTCATTTGGTTGACTACTTTCTTCAGCGAAGGAAGGTCGGTGCTTTCTACATAGAGTCGGATCGTCTCGACCCATACATTTTCATCTTGAGGGTAGAGCGCGCGCAGGATGAGACTCTTCTCAGCTGCAGACTGATAATTTCTAAGCGCGATATGATTTTTCAGACTGTACAGTAACGCTTTTTTATTATTGCCACCCAGCGCAATGCGTTGTTCCAAAATCCCATCGTAAATGGTCCGTTGGCGTTTCAGCAGGTACGCTTCTAGAATGTTGCTGTCGATATAAGCCTGCATGGTTTCAAGATATTTATCCAGCAGGCTAATATTCTTGGGTTCTTCCTGAATACTGACCGCTAACTCTTGTATGCGCATTTGGAAATCTCTCTGGATCTTGGAAATGGTCGTGGAGGCGTAGTGCACGGTTTCCATATCATCATTGTCTCGGGCTACCATTAAGATGTCGATGTATTCTGCCGGGTTCTCATATAGCGATTCAAGCATCAGTTTGCGCCGTGCCTGGGGGTCGTTGATGGCTATGGCTTCCTCGAGTGGCACAATATTTATATCCTCGGGGGATTTCTGGATCGGTTTCCAAAAGATGTTCTCCTCAAGGGTCAGCGTTTGGATCTCTGGTGGTTCCTTGGCGTCATAGCTGTTCAGATAAAAAAGGTCCAATAGTAGAGCTGTCAGAATTCCGAAAACCGGAACAAATAGTAAGACTGCGATGAATTCCTTTGGCAACTTTGAGCGGTGCAGGAAGATGAAGGTTGCATAAATGGCGCTAGCCACAAGGTGGACAGCCAGAACCTGGAAAAAGACTTGCTCAGACATTGGTGAGTACCTCATCCTTGATCAACAGACAGTCCAATTCAAGCTTGGCCAGTCGGGAAATGATCATATCTACATCGCTTTCCATTGCTTGTGACAGGATAACGTAGCATGCCATGTCTTCCTGCTTGAGGAGACCAGCATAATCGGTCGTTCGGATACCTTTCGATACAACCTTGCTCAATTCTTCCCAGCTTCTCTTTCCTTTATCAATCCGCAGCAGTTGGAAGTCATTGATATTCTTGTTGCGCATTTCATATTTGATGCGCAATGTTTCTGTGAATTTTTCTGGGACAAGGATGTGAGTAGATGGCAGATACCATCTAGCAAGATTTGCTTCTGTGAAGAGAGTTGCACGTAATAATGCGGATTCCACCAACCCGCATACAACCTGGAAGAGATTCTCATGGTACATATCGAACTGCTCCAGTGAAGCTTCCCAGATGGCGATCAGAGCAACTGGCATGTTCTCGTTCATAACCGGGAAGATGTATGCCGGGTGATCAGGTTCAAGCGTTTGGTTTTGATACAGTTTTCCCTCTTTGATTCTGCTGGCTGCTTTAGGTAGGCGGCTGAGGTCCAATGATTTGCTCAAGTCATGTGTTTTTTCTACAGAACTGACCTCGAGTCTTGCAAAATTCATGGAAGGATCCACTGTGTAGATCGCCGCACTCTTGTTTTCCATCACGTCCTCGATGATGTCCAGAGCTTTCAGATAGATATCGTTAGAGTTGAGCGAGTCCAATTCCCGTGAGATGGAATAGATCCTGCCATAACTATCACGATATCCGATCAACTGCTCTCGCAATCTATCTTTTGTGTTTCTGATATCGCTGTAGATGTTGTAGAGGAAAGAATATTTTTCCTGGATTAATTTCACCTGTTGGTTGGCGAAATTGGTCTCGTTCTCTTTTTTATCCCAAACATATCCTGTCACTGCACCTGTGATCAAATACAGCGCGAAGGGCAGCCAGTTTTCAACATGGTAGAGCAGCAGTTCCCAATCTAGACCCAGCTGATACCAGCTGTAGAGGTTGGATGCTGTGGCGATGACCGCCGCCAGTAGACCGAAGCGAATACCATAGGTCGATCCGATCAGGATCACGTACAGCAATCGAAAATCGATATATTTGAACTGGATAAAGGTCCCAGTAAGATATACAGCTAGCTGCATGATCACACCACCCAGGATCAACTCCACCCACTTGGAGATCTTGGGGGAAAAGTTGATCTTCTCCTTGAGCCTTGCAAGCAGAGATACTTTTCTCCCTCCTAGCTTTCCAAGGTTGAGGATGATGTCATCCAGGTCTTCATCCAACGTGTGATAATTGATCCAGTTTAATGCCTTCTTGGCCAGATCACCCTTGACTGGTTGCGTACCGAGCATGGTTTGCTTGGCATAATGGATTGTCACTTCTGGAAATTTCTCTTTTAATTGCTTTCCCAGAGCTCCCATAGTGGTTGTTTGGATGGGCGATAGATCGAATATGCCGAACTCCGGTAGGTATTCCTCATCCAGCAGTCTTCGTACGAAATCTGCGATATCCTCTGCGTGGAGGAAACTGCAAGCTTTGGCAGCTGGGGCTGGAAGCCTTACTTCTTTTTCTTCATTGCATTGCTCGATCAAGGATGCCAAAAAAGAGGTTGTATCTCCGATAGCGTAAGTGAATGGAACCCGCACGATGGTTGTTTTCAGACCATACGCTTTGTTGTAGAAGCGGCAGTATTGCTCACCGGTCAGCAGGAAGTTCTTGTTCAATTTACACGCATCGGATTGTTGGATGTTTTTTCCTGAAGTGAAGTCTGTTTTATCAAATACCTCGGTAGAGGAGAAGAATATAAAGCGAGGATTGTTGATTGCTTTGCATAGCTCAAGCGTGTGGAGCAGCCCGTCGAGGATCTTTCCATGTCTGATATTCTTCTGAGTGAGGATATGTTCTTCACGAACTGGCAGATAGACTAGGGCGTCCAGGCGGTAAGCGGAGATGATTTCCTCAAATCCTGGTTCGGCAGGGTCAATACTGTGCAGCACAACGTTTGGCGCGCTGAGGTCGAATTCATCCGCCTTTACCCCGGCTAAAATGATCTTGTTTTTCTCGTCTCTGGTGAATTCCTGTACCAATCCAGATGCGATCGTATCCAAATAGCCTGTGATTAATATGTTCATGAGCCACCCATGTGTTGTATATATAAATGTTTGTTCTAGTTGATTTGCATAAAATAGATCTGTAATTCCCACCTATAAATACTTCACATCATTGAGAAAGAGCCTGACTTCGATGTGCTGTGTAAGGTGTAATGAGGAATAATGGCAATACAACTAAATGTCTAGTACATTAATTATACATATTGCCTGACAAATGTCTACCATGTGCGATAATTAATGAAAAGGAAACTCTCCATGGGGATGTCAATTGAGCATGATGGAAGACCACTTGCGAAATATGCCTGGCAGGGCATGACCCAGATCGCGATCGTGGTGGAAGATCTGGAACATTCTGTGCGCCGCTACCAGCAATTATTTGGAATTGAACCCTGGCATTTCTATACTTACAAGAAACCCCTCTTGAAGTTCGCAACTTACCATGGAAAACCAGCCTCCTATGCCATGCGGATAGCGCTCTCGTATTTCGGTTCCACCCGCCTGGAATTGATCCAACCCCTGTATGGCGATTCGGTGTATGCGGATTTTGTGAAAGAACATGGGTATGGTGTGCATCATGTGGGTTTGCTGGTGCCAAATATGAAAGAAGCACTGCAAGAAGCCCAAAAGGAAGGATTGGAAATGATCATGGATGGCGGCGGCTTCGGTTTGGATGGGGATGGTCATTATGCATATCTGGATACATATTCCGATCTGGGGGTTACCATCGAGTTCATTGAACGTCCCAAACGGCGTGTCGCCCCAGAGAAGATCCTTCCGGAGGAGAACAAAGAAAAGGGAAGACTCTAACTTGAGAATTAGGATGATTCAATACGATCTAGGTTTTTTCCTTGTCACCTTTTGATATACTAGGGGGAATTAACGGGAGGACGCTATGCATAAAAAACGCATGGTCGTGAAAGTGGGCACTTCTACGCTAACACAGGGGACCTATCATCTTGCGTATCCACGTATTGTAGAGCTAGCGAGGCAGATCCAAGATATTCGTCAACAGGGCTGGCAGGTCGTGCTGGTCTCATCCGGGGCTATTGCTGCCGGGCGCGAGGCGCTCCAGTTCCCTCAAATTGAAAAACATCTTCCCGCCAAGCAAATGCTGGCGGCGGTTGGGCAGCCGCGCTTGATGGCGGTCTATGAACAGATATTTTCCTTGTATGGTGTGAGTGTTGGGCAGTTATTACTCACGCGCACTGACATCACTAATCGAAAAAGTTACATCAACGCACGCAGTACCTTCGAATCTCTCCTGGCGCAGGGGATCTTGCCGGTAGTGAATGAGAACGATAGTATCGCAACTGATGAGATCGGAATTGGAGATAACGATACCCTTTCTGCTCTGGTAGCGAATATGCTGGAGGCGGATCTTCTGGTATTGCTGACCGATATTGATGGCATTTATCTGGGGGATAGGGGACAGGATGGTGCTGAGCCTATTCGTGAGATCCGCGCGCCGGAGATCCCGTCAGATGTGTGGGAAGCGGTGGGTGGTTCGCAGAGCGGGTTGGGGACTGGTGGGATGGTGACCAAGCTGCAGGCAGCTGAGATAGCCCGCCGCAGTGGAACAGCGGTCATTATCACCAATGGCACCAAGCCAGATATCTTACCTAGTATTGCGGCGGGCGAGATGTCTGGAACCTGCATCTACCCAACGGTGGATACATTGGAGGGCCGCAAACGCTACCTTTTGGCGAGCGCGCTAAAAGGGATGGGAGTAACGATCGATGCTGGTACACAGCGTGCGCTCCGCGAGGGCGGCAGCCTGTTGGCTGTCGGTATCGTTGCAGCGCACGGTGAATTCCAGCGGGGGGATGTGGTCTTCATCTACGATGAACATGGCAAACAATTTGCCCTCGGACGCAGCGCTTATGCTGTCGACGAGATCGAACGCATCAAGGGATTGCACACCGAACAGATCGAAGCTGAATTGGGGTATATCTATACGGATGAAGTCATCCATCACAACGATCTGGTCCTTTTGAATGGAAATCAGGAGGAGTTATGACAAAAGTGCTGGCGTTATGCCGTGCTGCGAAAAAGGCTTCTGCCACTCTTGCCCGTTCGTCGCGACAAGAGCGTGATCGCGCATTACAAACCATCGCCCAGGATCTGCTGGTGGAACAGCAGCATGTTCTTGCGCAGAATGCGGTGGACCGTGAAGCGGCCCTGGCGCAAGGGTTGGCTGCAGCGCTGGTCGAGCGTTTGACCCTCACACCACACCGCATCCAGTCCATGGTTGCTTCTCTACAGCAGCTAGCTGAACTTCCAGACCCACTTGGGGAGCAGTTCGATGCAAATACGTTGCCCAATGGGCTGCAGGTGCATAAGCAACGTGTACCGCTGGGGGTTTTGGCGGTTATCTATGAATCGCGCCCCAACGTGACCATAGATGTAGCTGCCCTGGCGCTCAAATCAGGCAACGCGGTTATATTGCGTGGCGGGAAAGAGACCCTGCGTACCAACGCAGCCCTGGTAGCCATCATCAAACGCGCCCTTCAAAAGACAGGTATCCCAACCGATGTGATCCAATTTATCCAGGACCCAGACCGGCGTCTGGTGCAGGAATTGTTTCAAATGTATGAGTATGTGGATATGCTCATTCCGCGCGGCGGAGCAGGGCTGCATCGCTACTGTCGTGAAAACAGCCTCATCCCGGTCATCACGGGCGGGATCGGTATCTGCCATTTATTTGTAGATGAGAGCGTTGACCTTGCTAAGTCGCTGGAGGTGATCGTGAACGCCAAGGTCCAGCGCCCTACCGTCTGTAATGCTTTGGACACTGTACTGTTGCACCATAATGTTGTTGCCCAATTTATTCCGATGCTTTTAAAAAGAATGGCACAGGAGGAAGTAACTGTGTTTGCAGAGCAGCGCTTGTTCCATGAATTTACACAGCAGTATCCATATCTCCAAATGGCAGGAGTGGAGGATTTCGACCGCGAATGGCTCTCTTTACAAATGGGAGTTGCCGCTGTGGCGGATCTCTCTGCGGCGATCGCATTCATCAAAGAACACAGCACGGGTCATTCGGATGGCATCCTTACCAATAATGCCAGTAATGCCGCTGCTTTCTTGAACGAAATAGACTCTTCTGCGGTGTACGTGAATGCCAGCACCCGCTTCACCGATGGTGGAGAACTGGGATTGGGAGCAGAGGTGGCGATCTCCACCCAGCGTTTGCATGCGCGTGGCCCCATGGGATTGAACGAATTAACCACCTATAAATGGGTCATCCAGGGTGATTATCAAACGCGCGTATAACGAAGCGTAAGAAATAGCAAAAGCCGCTGCGATCGCAGCGGCTTTCTCTTTTTAATAATAAGATTGCCTCGATGATAAAAAAATTAGAAGCCTTTCATTGCGTTGCCGAGCCACAACAGGACGAATCCTGCGGCTACCAACCAGAATTCAAAACCACCGATCAAGGGAAGCGCAACAAAGTTGCCAACGATACCCAGGACGGCTAAGACAGTTGAGAGCCAAAAAACGATCTTTGTGGGGGGTGTGATTTTCATGATTATCTCCTTTCTTCAGTCTCTGTATTTAATATAACGTAATCGACCGAGAAAAGTTGCTGCGAGAAGGAGTGTTAATCAAGAATTAATAAAACCTGGGTGGTATTCTTGCGGAGAATATGTCTACTCGATCACAATCTCCACTTTTTCTACTTCCTCTACGCCACGCAGCGCTTTCAACATACCCAGGATGGCTTGCATGATGATCTCAGCCGGGAATTGGGTGAGGGGAATATCTTCGCCGTTTACTTTTAGGGTGATGGTCTTCATTTTCTATCTCCTTTTTACAGTTCTTTATTATTAATTTTCTTGAGTAGGTCTTCATATCTTCCAGTAAAGGTGAATAGCGTGTTTTGGCGTTCCTGCATATCTCCCAGGCGTATCTTTGGGATCCACTCTTCCAGTGCTCCTTCAATGAAGATATAGTCATAATTGTCATTATCTATGAGTTGGTCAACGATGATCCTGGTGCTGAGAGGGCGCTTGACCATGAATGCAGTCTCGGCGGCGGTTGAGAATACCACCGTGTCAGCCCCTGCCTGCCCATACAGGTAGGTGTCCTTGCCTTCGCTGTCAATGCTGATGGTTTTATCCGATATCTTGATGACCGCCACGCGTTTGCCCAATTTATATAGGTCAGCCACGATCTGTCTGACCAGGTAGGTCTTACCGATGCCGGATTGTCCATAAAAACCCAGGATGTATGCTTCTTGGTTTGTCTTTTTCACAGTTCAATTGTAGCGGATAACAGCGTCCATAACCATAATATCCGCGAATTTAATCAACCAAAAGCGAACAGAGTATCAAGTGGTCCCCGTGATATGATGTTTGAGAATTAAGGTTTGGAGGGTGATATGCGTTCCATATCGATCGGGAAATACCGTGGACTTCAGCAGTGCGCAAACGCAAAAGGTGGTTTCTCCATTGTGGCGTTGGATCATCGCAATAACTTGCGCCGTTTACTGCAGCTTGATGAAAGCGACAAGAATTCAGCGGATAGAATGGCTGCCTTCAAACGAAGCATCGTTTCCTCGCTTTCGTCTGTATCCAGCGCGTTCCTGCTCGACCCGCTCTACGGCGCAGCCCAGAGTGTGGCTGCATCAGCACTGCCGGGAAATGTGGGTTTGCTGGTCGCACTCGAAAAGACCAGCTACACCGGGGACCCAACCGCGCGCAGCAGCCAGATTCTTCCAGGTTGGGGGGTGGAAAAGATCAAACGCATGGGCGCAAGCGCAGTGAAGCTGTTGGTTTACTATCATCCTGACGCTTCCACGCATGCAACCATTGAGGACCTGGTCAAGACAGCGGCAGAAGACTGTAATAATGAGGATATCCCCCTTTTTGTAGAGATCCTTACCTATGCCCTTGATCCAGAGCAGGAAAAACTCAGTGGGCAGGAAAGACAGGACGTGATCCTGGCTGCTGCGGAACGATTAACTCCCCTGGGAGTGGATGTCTTGAAAGCTGAGTTCCCGCTTGATTTCAAACAGGATACTGATCTCAACCATTGGCGCGAGGCTTGCCGGCGGCTAACAAATGCCAGCTGTGTTCCCTGGGTCTTGCTTTCTGCCTCGGTCGATTTTGATACTTATTTGGAACAGGTCATCGCCGCCTGCACCAATGGTGCCAGCGGCGTGGCGGTCGGGCGCGCGGTGTGGAAGGAAGCGGTGGAACACGAGGGTAAAGACCTTGATCATTTCTTGCAGACCACTGCTTTGGAGAGGATGCGCAAGGTTTCTGGTGTGGTGGATGCCCTTGCTGTTCCCTGGGTGAAATACTATACACCACCGACAGTCTCAGATGAATGGTACAAGACCTACTAGAAAAAGTTACCTGAGGAACCAATGAGCACAACGGCATCTTTCTCAACTGGAAAACCTCTTCAACATGTGGTCTCTTCCCAGAAACGTGGAGAATCGGTTGGCATCTATTCTGTCTGTTCAGCTCACCCAGAGGTGCTCAGGGCTGCTATGCATTCCAAAGTGCACCACCCGTGTTTTCTTTTACTCGAGTCGACCTGCAACCAGGTCAATCAGGATGGGGGGTATACCGGCATGCAGCCGCATGATTTCGTGCTATACATCCAGGCTCTGGCACGTGAGATGGATTTCCCTACCAATCGCATCATCCTGGGTGGGGATCACCTGGGACCTAACCCCTGGAAAACAGCAAAAGCATCCCTCGCCATGCAAAAAGCAGGCGAACTCATCCAGGCATATGTTCGAGCGGGATATACCAAGATCCACATTGATGCATCCATGCCTTGTGCGGATGAGGAGGTACTTTCACCGCGAACTATTGCAGAGCGTTCTGCTGTCCTGTGCCGGCTGGCAGAGGAGGCGGCTCTTCAAACCGGTTTGGATCCCCCGGTCTATGTGATCGGAACAGAAGTGCCCGCTCCTGGCGGTCTTACCAACGGCGCAAAACAGGTGGTGCATGTGACCAGTGTGGAGAGCGCTCGAGAGACGATCCGGCTGCACCAGGCAGCCTTTACAAAGGCAGGTTTATCCGCCGCCCTGGAGCGGGTGATCGCCCTGGTTGTTTCCCCCGGTGTCGAATTCTCGGATGCTGAGGTCTTTTTCTACCAACCTGAGAAAGCTGTAGATCTGATAGCTTTTATACAGAAAAACCCCACTATGGTTTTTGAGGCACATTCTACTGATTATCAGCCCCGCTCGCTGCTGAAGCAGATGGTGGAAGATCAATTTGCCATCTTGAAAGTGGGTCCGGCGCTCACATTTGCGCTGCGCGAGGCTGTTTTCTGCCTGAATGATATTATGCAAGAATTACTTCCAACAGGCTCAGAGTGTACGCATTCTATTAAGCAAGTGCTATTGGACTGTATGCGTTCTGCCCCTCGTTATTGGAAAGAGCATTATGGTGGCAACAAAACTCAAGTGGAGTTTGCCTTGCGCTACAGCTTCAGCGATCGTATGCGCTACTACTGGTCAATGGAACCAGTGCAGCAGGCATACCAGGTGTTACTTCAGAACCTATCCTCCAAGTCGATCCCCCTGGCATTGATCAGCCAGTATTTCCCACACCTCGTTCCAGAAGTGAAAGAAGGACAATTAAGCCCGTATGCAAAGAGCCTGATCATCGCTCACATCAACACCGTATTGGGAGATTATGAGTTCGCTTGTGGATGTGCGCGGCGGGATGAACGCTAATCGGACTCATCCAGAATGATATCCAATCCATTTAATAATGCGACGGCTTCGGGTAAGTTGAAAATGGTCTTTTTCAATGTGTTGTTCAATGGGTCTATCTGATATTCCGATGCATTCTTGAAATTAGCCCTGGTCAGGTTGGTGTGAAAGAAGCGTGTTTTTCGGAAATCAGAACGCTGGCAGTCGGAATCCGTCAGGTCGGCTTCAGCAAAATCGGTTTCATTTACCATACAATTTATCATGCTGCAGCCTTTCAGGCATATCCCAAAGAAATTACAGTAGCTGATGTTGCACTCATGGAAATGAAAGGGCACCTGCAGATTGGTCCGCTTCCAAGACATTTTTGCCCAGTTTATACCCACCAATCTTGTTTTTTTGAATGTTGTGTTCTGAAATGTGCATTGAGGGACATTTACCAAACTCAGATCACACTCTTCGAATACGCAATCTACGAAAGAGCACCGCAGCAGCGTTGATTCAGCCAAACGACAGGCATGAAAAGTACAGTCATAGAATTCCTTTCCTTCCCAATGGCTGTTTCTCAGGTCCTGGTCTTTAAATTTTTCGTTCTCATATAGGCTTTCCGAAAGAAAAGGTGCGTTCATGCTGGTGTCCTCCAGGCATGATTGTACTGCGAATATGATCTCGAAAGTTCTATTGGCTTAGTTTTTCTTTGAATTTCTTGCGGAATTTTGCCAGCTTTGGCGAGATCACGAATTGGCAGTACGGCTGCACCTTATTACGTGCATAATACTCCATGTGATAGTCTTCGGCTGGGTAGAATTCGGAAAGAACCTCGATTTTAGTCACGATTGGATCAGAAAAGACTTTTTTGGCTTCCAGATCTGCCAGCATCTCTTCTGCTTCCTTGTGCTGTTCTTCATCTATATAGAAGATGATCGAGCGATATTGGCTTCCCACATCGTTGCCCTGCCTGTTGAGCGTGGTGGGATCATGCGTCTCCCAGAAGATCTCCAGCAGGTCTTTGTAGGTAATGCTTTGAGGGTCGAACTCTATCTTCACCACTTCTGCATGCCCGGTCGTATCGCTGCATACCTGCTTGTAGGTTGGGTTGGGTATTTCTCCGCCCGCATATCCGGGAGTGACCGTATTTACTCCGCGCACCTGGCTGAAGATCGCCTCGGAGCACCAGAAGCACCCGCTGCCAAAAATCGCTGTTTGTAAAACTTGTTTATTATTCATCAGCTATGAACCTCATGGATATGGAATTGACGCAATGTCGCGTATTCTTTTCGGTGAACTGCTCACCGCGAAAAACATGCCCAAGATGTGCGCCGCAAGCCTCGCATTGGATCTCTGTGCGGTATCCATCTGCATCAAGCAGTTCTTTTACTGCCCCGGGAATGGCATCATCAAAGCTCGGCCAGCCGCAGCCCGAGTGGAATTTAGCATTCGATTTGAATAAAGACGCGCCGCATTGACGGCAAATATATGTGCCGGATTGGTAGAAATCATCATATTTCCCGCTAAAAGGTCGTTCAGTACCCTTGTGGATGATGATCCGCTCTTCTTCTTTTGTGAGAGGTTCCATTTTCATTTCTATACCTCATGGTTTTATGTCATATAGTGTAGAACAGGATGGGAGAATCGCATGTAAACAATATATTAAACTCTGCTCCTTATGAAAGGAAACCCTGTTCAAACGATGCTCTATCTGATAAGATAAGCCCCGCTTTAAATACGAATTATCGGTTTGAAACCCCCGATTTTATTTTGAAAAGAAGGTAAGCATGATCCAAGAACGGAAAGATATCAGGAATATTGCCATCATCGCCCATGTTGACCATGGCAAGACCACTCTTGTGGATGGTTTATTACGTCAAGCAAACACCTTTCGCGAGAACCAGCGTGTGGCGGAACGGGTGATGGATTCAAATGACCTGGAACGTGAGCGCGGTATCACTATCCTCGCCAAGAACACAGCCATCTCCATCTATGACCCTGATAGTCAGCAGCAAGTGAAGATCAATATCGTCGACACCCCCGGACATGCTGATTTTGGCGGCGAGGTCGAGCGCGTCATGAATATGGTGGATGGGGTGTTGCTGTTGGTGGATGCAGCCGAAGGGCCTATGCCGCAGACGCGTTTTGTACTCCGTAAAGCTCTCGAGAGGGGGCATAAAGCCATTGTGGTCATCAACAAAGTGGATCGCAAAGATGCGGAACCCGAGAGAGCGCTCAATCAGACCTTTGACCTTTTCATTGACCTGGGTGCATCCGATGAACAGGCGGATTTTCCTGTCATCTACGCCAGCGCTACCAGCGCTAAAGCAGGATTGACACCTGAACTGGGACCTGACCTGCAGCCGCTTTTCTCCACTATTTTGCAATATATCCCTGCTCCACAGGTTGATATGGACGCGCCCTATCGTATGCTGGTGACCAACCTTGGATATGATGAATACCGCGGTGTTACTGCCATGGGCCGCATTTACGCTGGCAAGATCAACGTCGGGCAGCCATTGGCACGCATCACGCTGGATAATGAGACTATGCCTGAAAAAGCGCAGTACCTCTATGTCCATAAGGGCTTGGAACGCGTAGAGGTGGAACAAGCCTGCGCTGGTGAGATCATCACCCTGGCAGGTTTGGAGGCCATTGCCATCGGGGAAACGCTTTGTGATCCCGAACATCCAGATCCACTTCCGCCTATCCGTGTCGAGGAACCAACCGTTCGCATGACCTTTGGTGTGAACGCTTCTCCGTTTGCAGGCAAGGAAGGTAAATGGGGCACTTCTCGAAAACTTCGCGAACGCTTGTTCACAGAGCTGCGCACGAATGTTGCCCTGCGTGTGGAGGAGACCGATGGTAAGGATTCTTTCCTGGTGTCAGGTAGAGGTGAATTGCATCTGGCTGTGCTTATCGAGACCATGCGCCGTGAGGGATATGAATTCCAGGTCTCACGCCCGGAGGTCATTTTCCATCAAGCTGATGACGGCTCTCTCCTAGAGCCTTACGAAGAGGTCTATATCGAGATCAATGCAGAAGCAGTGGGCACCGTTGTCGAGATGTTGGGAAAACGCCATGGCATCATGCAGGATATGCAGGAGAATGTGGACGGGACTGTCCGTATCCAGTATATCGTCCCCACCCGCGGCTTGCTCGGTTTTCGCTATCAATTCCTGACCGCCACCCGCGGTTTGGGCGTCATGAACACATTGTTCCATGGTTATGATGCCATCTCTGGACAATTCTCCACCCGCTATAATGGTTCGCTCGTCGCCTGGGAAAATGGGGCGACCAGCACCTATGGTTTGAAGAATGCTGAAGAGCGCGGAACGCTCTTTGTGGGACCTGGGGTGGATGTCTATGAGGGCATGGTCGTCGGCGAATACTCACGCCCGGGCGATCTGACCATCAACGTGTGTAAACAAAAACATCTCACCAATATGCGCCAATCCAACAAGGATATCGAAGTGCGCCTCACGCCTCCACGCGAGATGAGTTTGGACGAAGCAATTGAATATCTGGCGGATGATGAATTGCTCGAAGTGACCCCTGACAATTTCCGCATCCGTAAGCGTATCCTGAATAGCGAGGAGCGCGGAAAATTGGTCAAGAAAGCCAAAGAGGCTTTGGCAGAAGAATAAAGAAAATCCCAAGAGGGCGGTGGATTCCACCGCCCTCTTTTATCCTATTAGATAGGAGCCAGGGTACCTGCAAAGATCTGCCAGGCTAAGGCTGTCTTGGCGACCAGGCTGAGAATGATGTAGACTCGTTCTCCGAAGAGATAATCTTTCCAGCGACCAACCTTCTTATACTGCAGTACCATATTGATGGCAAAGCTGTTGAAGAATACGAAAATGGTCGGGATGATCGCATACACGAATCCTGGTGGCTCTGCTCCCGATGAGTTGATAGCGCTCAAGAAGGAGATCACGATCACGATCCACGGGATGATCCCGGCGATGCTGCCGTAGATGAAAGCTGTCCAATTGGTCTTCTTGGTGGTCTGATTGTGCAGTTCCATCATGATGCCGAACAGGTTCATCATGGCGTTGATGCCGAACATCAAGATGATGCTGCCCAGGTCCCACACACCCACCAGCATACCGATCAAGACGATCATCAGCGAAGAGCTGAGCGCATACTCATAGAAGCGGGCGGGGTTCATCCCCATTTCAAGCTTTTCCACATACCATTTGTATCCGAACGTTGCCAGGGAGAAATGTGCCACGGCTGATAGCAGCAAGAAGATTGCCACTGCTGGACCGAAGGGCAGTTCATAGAACAACTGCGGATCGGGTGTCAGGGTGAATGTGGCGCGGTCAAAGGTAAGGAAATTGGTGAAGATCGGGTAAGTTGTGTCATTGCTTACTACCCACATGAAGACTCCCTGCACGAGATGTAGAAATCCCATGATGAGATTGAACCTTCGTAGTTTTTTGTATGTTATTTCTTTTTCTTTGGATAAAGACATGCTAACCTCCTTATTTCTACTTACATTATAGAAATATGCTGGAGGCTATACAATGAGCTTTATGGATTCTATGGTTTTGTTAACAACAAGTTTTTCTGGCAGTTTTTATCTTATTTCTTGACGCGATCGAAGGTGAGCGTTTCACCATCCGGACGGATGATGGACAGCCTATCTCCTTCGATCTTGAAGCGGATGGCATCCTGTAGGTAGCTGATGAACTCCATTTCCTGTTCCATGATGCCTTCCGGTTCCATGCAGGCCATCTCGGTCATACCGATGGCGGAAAAACTGATCTCATCATTATTTATTTCGTAGGTTCCGAAATAAGAATTGCATCCCGCTGACCCGTTGACTTGATCTCCATCAAAGGCAATGGTCAAGTTCGAATTTGGGATGGGGCGCGATTTGCGAATGGCAAATAGCACCCATTCGCTTCCGTCCAGTTCTGGTTTACTGGGAAGGACTGCACTTACACAACCCATCATAACCAGCAGGAGGATGCAGGAAACTAAGCAGAGTTTGGATTTCTTGTTCATCTCGATCTCCTTTTCGTTCATAACGAAAATACAGTTATTTTTGTTCCCCGAGATCTGGGTGACGATGGTAATGCAAAAGCGTTACAAAAGTGAGAGGTGACCTATTATTCCTTGGAATCTATCTTTTTCTATCTTTCAAGTAAAATAAATGCGTCCTGAAAAAGGAAAATAAAATTTAACGGAAAAAACCATGAAAATTGTTACTGATAGCGGTACCGATACCCAATTATTGAACGATGGCTCCTATGATATTCGCATTGTCCCCCTGCAGGTTACGCTGGGAGAACGCACGTACTCGGAAGGCGTAGATATCGAGACGGAAGAATTCTACGCACTGCTCGAATCCAGCGGTCTTCTTCCCATCACCTCACAACCGTCTGCTGGCACACTGGCCGATGTATATCGCGATATAGCCAAAGAGGACCCCGATATTCTCTCCATTCACATCTCATCCGGTTTGAGCGGTACGGTTAACGCCGCCCGAGCGGCAGCGCAAATGGTTCCTGAAGCCAATGTGACTGTCATCGACACCAAGACCCTGGCCGCAGGTGCGGGTTGGCAGGTCGTCGAAGCTGCCAAGGCGATCGCCGCTGGCTGGAATGTAGACCGCATCGTTGCTTATCTGGCGCGCATCGCGCAGGCTTCGCACAGCATCTATACGCTCAAAGATCTGAAATACCTGATCAACGGTGGGCGTATCAGCCATATCAAAGGTTTGGTCGCATCTCTATTGAACATCAAACCCATCATTGGTGTGAACAATGAAAAAGGGAATTACGAACAGGTAACCCAATCTCGCTCGTTCTCCAAAGCGCTGTCAGGCCTGGTCAATGTCATGCAGAAGCGTTTTTCTCCCAAGGAGAAACTGGTCGTGCAGGTTGCGCATGCTTCCAATGAGAGTGCCGCCAACACGCTCAAGGGGAAGATCAGTGATATCTTTGACTGCATCTGGCAGCCGATGGGCAATATGTCGCTGGTATTGGGCGCGCACACCGGGCGCAGCATGGTGGGCGTGTGCTACGCTCCCGCATCGGTGTTTGAGACCTTCTAAACTAACAATTGACTTAACTTAATTGAGTGTGTAATATGTCGTAAAACGATATATTACACACTTGTTTTTTAAGTGTGAGTGAATTTAATGCCCCTTTCTTTTATCACGATCAATACCAGAAGCCCCATCCCTGGTATAAAATTGAAAAGCAACACTTCATGAAATAAATGATCCTCAGGAGATCTCTTTGATAAAGCTTCCATCATCTTTCAAGATAACCGATGCACTCACCTGGGATTGGGATGCATATGCGCCGCTCTATCAGGACCTGGAGCGCAGAACCCTAGATGACCTAACGATCGATGCCTGGCTTCGTGATTGGTCTACGCTGGCAGCGCTCGGGGATGAGGTCTATAACCGCCTGTATGTGGCGACCTCGGTCGACACCGGCGATGCATCTGCCCAGCAGCGTTTTGATCATTTCATGGATGCGGTCAAACCAAATCTTGCTCAGGCTGAGGCGAGATTACAGAAAAAACTGCTAGCGTGTCCCGCCGTACCCAAGGAGATGGCGATCCCGTTGCAAAAGGTGCGCATTAAGTCTTCTCTTTTCTGTGAAAAGAATGTCGAGCTTCTTGGGCAGATCGAAAAGCTGAACATACGTCACGATGACATCCTCGGAAAGCAAACGGTATCCTGGGATGGGCAGGAGAAGACCTTCCAGCAGCTTTCGGTGGTATTGAAAGATCACGACAGGGAGCATCGCAGGAAGGCCTGGGAAGCGATCAATGATCGTCAGCTGCAGGATCGCTCCAAGATGAACGAAATGTGGACGCAGTATTTCTCCCTGCGTGAAACGATCGCCCATAACGCAGGTGAAGCTGATTATCGTGCTTATCGCTGGAAAGAATTGCTCAGGCTGGATTATTCCCCCCGCGATTGTGAGGAATTCGCGCACTCTATCGAAGAAGTGGTTGTCCCGCTGCTCACGGAATTGAGCGAACTTCGCAAAGACCGTCTTGGAATACGCAGGCTATATGCGTACGATCTGGAAGTCTCGCTCGAGGATGAGCCGCCACTTAAACCTTTTCGCAGTATCCCTGATTTGGTTTCAGGGGCAGCATCCATCCTGGGAAACATCCATCCCCGATTTGGAGAATATTTACGTCAGATGAATGCACAGGGATTGTTGGACCTTGAGAGCCGTGCTAATAAAGCCAATGGCGGCTACTGCGCTCATTTTGTATACACCAAAATGCCGTTTATTTTTGCCAATGCGGTTGGCACCCATCGCGATGTGCAAACCCTCTTGCATGAGAGCGGGCATGCGTTCAATGATATCGAATCCGCGCATTTGCCCTACTTGCAGCAGCGCCACGAGGATTTTCTACCCATGGAATTCGCCGAGACGGCTTCGATGGGGATGGAATATCTCTGCCTGGATTTCCTGACTCAGGAGTACGGTGGTTTCTATACACCACAAGAGGCTGCGCGGGCGAAGATCGAACAATTTGAAAGCGATCTTTTCTTCCTGCCCTATATGGCGATGGTGGACGCCTTTCAGCATTGGGCTTATTCCCATCCCGGTCTGGCGATGCAGCCCGCCCAGTGTGACCGCTGCTGGAGTCAATTAGAGGATCGTTTTCGTCCTTACCTTTGTTGGGATGGATATGAGGAATTCAAGCAGATCGGGTGGCAGAAAAAGGACCATATCTTCCAGGTACCCTTCTATTACATTGAATATGGCATGGCGTGGCTGGGAGCTCTTCAGCTATGGCAGAATGCCCGTGAGGATCGGGCTGGAACGATCCGCGCGTATCGCCATGCGCTCTCGTTGGGAGCTTCGGTTTCTCTACCGGCGCTTTTTAAGGAGGCTGGCATTCAGTTCGCCTTTGATAAGCAGACCCTGGGTTCTCTGGTAAATGCAGTACGCACAGAACTTACACACCTGCGCGCATCTTTCTAAAACAGAGGAAAAATTTAGGGTTTGCTAACGAGTATTGAAATAAGGTCTGGGAATCTATGCTGAATACCACTATAATTGGGCGCTGGCAATGATTCACAATTGATCTGGAGGAAAATGACCAAGGATTCAACCAACAAAGCCTATTTTCTCGCGCTGGCTAGCGCTGTGTTCTTATCCACCACGGCTATCTTCATTCGCTACCTGACACTCAACTATCAGATCCCGGCGCTGGTGCTGGCTTTCTGGCGGGATGTGTTCGTGGTGCTGACGGTCCTTCCGATCCTGCTCATCACGAAAAAAGAAACCCTCGCGCTGAACAAGCGGCAGTGGGTCTATTTGGTCAGCTATGGATTCATCCTGGCAATTTTCAATGCGCTCTGGACGCTCTCGGTCGCTCTAAACGGAGCTGCTGTCGCCACCGTCTTGTGCTACTGTTCTGCCGCCTTCACTGCCCTGCTGGGGCGCTGGCTGCTGAAGGAAGAATTGGACTGGATCAAAGGGTTGGCGATCACGCTCAGTTTGTCCGGTTGTGTGCTGGTGGCGGGCGCTTATGACGCTGCCGTCTGGCAAACCAATCTGCTGGGGATCGTGAGCGGCATCGCCACTGGTTTGGCGTACGCAGCTTACAGTCTGATGGGGCGCACAGCCAAAGATCATCAATTGGGACCTTGGAAGACGCTCCTGTATATCTTCTCGTTCGCCAGTGTGTTTTTACTGGCCATGAATCTCATCCCCGGTCTGGGTTTGCCCGGAGCGGCTGCCAGACCTGCTGATCTATTCTGGCTGGGCACTGACCTGAGTGGTTGGATCCCGCTTTTCCTATTGGCGGCGGTGCCCACCGTGATGGGGTTTGGTTTGTATAATGTCAGTTTGCAGCACCTTCCCGCCAGTGTGGTCAATTTGATCGCTACCTCGGAGCCGGTTTTTACAACCATCGTCGCATATTTTGCATTCGGTGAGGTGTTTAGTTTTATTCAACTGCTGGGTGGTTTGATGGTCATGGGGGGTGTGTTGGTCTTGCGATTAAAGAAAAAACCGGCAGCATTATAGCGCTGCCGGATCAATTTTTGTATCAAGATTTTATTTCTGATCTTCCATCAATTGGAGCAGTTCAGTGCGGTACGGCATGGCGGGCAGTGCGCCCTTTCTGGTGGTTGCGATCGCGCCTGCGGCAGCGCCCCAGCGCACGGCTTCAGCCAGCGGTTTCCCCTCGCTGATAGCAACAGCCAGGCCAGCATTGAAGGCATCCCCGGCGGCAACGCTGTCAATGGAGTTGACCTTGTAAGGCTCAATGAAGCCTGAACCATCTTTTGAATCGTAATATACCCCTTTGGAACCCATCTTGATGATCACGTTCTCCACACCGCGGTCGTGCAGGATATTCGCTGCCTGGGCAGCTTCGGCAGTGTTGGAGGGTTTGATGCCGACCAGGATCTCGGTCTCGGTCTCGTTGGGGGTGATGAAATTGACGACTTGATAAGCCTTCTCTGGTAGTGGGACTGCTGGAGCGGGGTCGAGGATGACCTGCGCGTTCTTGCGTTGGGCGATCTCTGCGATCTGCAAGTCGGCTTTCAGAGGCACTTCCAATTGCAGCAGCAGAACTTTCGCACCTTCCAGGCATCCTTCTGCGCGGGCTACATCCTCTTCGTCAAGTGCCATGTTTGCCCCAGAGATGACGACGATCGAGTTTTCTGCCTTGTCATCCACGTTGATGACAGCCAACCCGGTTCCATTCTCTTTATCGATCGCAACTGGACTGGTATCAATATTCTCGTTGTTGACGATCTTTAATACTTCCTCTCCGAAAAGATCATCCCCAACCCGCCCAACGAACTGCACATCCGCCCCCAACCGCGCTGCGGCGACGGCTTGATTGTTGCCTTTCCCTCCCGGAACGGTGATGTAGGAGTGACCCAATAAGGTCTCCCCGGGAGTGGGGAAGGTGGGTACATATGCGGTTAGGTCCATATTGATGCTGCCAAATACGACTATTTTCATGGTTGCTCTCTCTGGTAAAAAGATATAAATATAAAAGTAATACTAAGTATGGCATGTATTATAACGTAAGCGGGGAGATTCCTAATAATGGATGTTTTCTTGATCCGGCTGATTTTCATCGTGCTTTTCATGATTGACAAAAGATTCATTTACGGCTAAAATAGAAATAATGTTCTATATAAAGGAGGAAATGATGGAATACAATTGCACGATCATCGAATTAGATGATCAGCCTGTCATCACTGTGCGGAGGACGAACCCGGTTGAAAATCTCCCTGCTTTCTTTGGTGAGGTTTATGGGATGATGGCGCATTATCTGGGTGAGATGGGTGAGCAGCCAGTTGGTATGCCGTTTGCTGCCTATTACAACATGGATATGAGCGCACTGGATGTGGAAGCTGGTTTCCCGGTTGCCCGTGAACTCCCTGGGAAAGGTGAGATCAAATCCGGCAAGATCCCGGCAGGTAAATTTGCTGTGGTTAAGCATGTGGGCGGCTATGATACGGTGGGTCCTGCTTATGAAGCGTTGAGTGATTTTGTGAAAGAGCAGGGCTATGAGGATACAGGGATTGCTTATGAATACTATCTAAATGATCCTAACGAAGGTGTTGTGCCTGAAACCGAGATCCGTTATCCTTTAAAATAATAAAAAAAGAAAGGGGAAAGCAGTTCATGACCAATATCGTTACAGGTGTGCGTCAGGCTCTTCGAGAGAGCGTAGACGAGAAGACCAAACAAAATTTCTCGCGTTTTTTCAAAGGTGAGGTTCAATGTTATGGTGTCAAGAGCTCCGAAGTTGGGAAGATCGCTAAACGTTTCTGGAAAGAAATCAACGATCTGCCCAAAGAGGATATCTTTCAGCTTTGTGAAGAGCTTTTTTCCAGCGGAATAAGCGAAGATGCTTTCGTTGTTTCCTCCTGGTTGGCTGGCATGAGTGCTCGTTTTGAAAAAGACGATATGCAAACCTTCGAACGATGGATCGAGCTCTATATCGACAATTGGGCCAAGTGTGATGGTTTCTGCAACCATGCTGTTGGCGACCTGGTCATGGCGCACCCGGAATTGGTTGCCGACCTGAAACGTTGGGCTCGCACCGATCACCCCTGGTTGAAGCGGGCGGCGGCTGTTTCGCTTATCCTTCCCGCGCGCAAGGGACATTTCCTTGAGGATGTTTTCGAGATCGCTGATATTCTCCTGACAGATGAGCATGATTTGGTCCAGAAGGGGTATGGCTGGTTGCTGAAAGAAGCCAGCCGCCTTCACCAACAAGAGGTCTTCGATTATGTGGTCGACCATCGCAGGCAGATGCCGCGCACAGCCCTGCGATATGCCATTGAGCTAATGCCACCTGAGATGCGTAAAGAGGCCATGGCGAAAGATTGGTAAAAAAAGGCTGGTTTTTATAAAACCAGCCTTTGCACTTTTCCCTATCCCTTATTTCTTTTTTTCTTTCACAACTGGAGCCAGGCTCAATTTCTGGAAGATATACGGCGCTCCTGCGGAGATCCAACCACCGGTGAGCGCGTAGCGAACATAGCGCAGGCTGGAGCCCAGTAATGTGTCTGTGTGTGGGAATATCTGTCCCAAACCTGCCCATAATGCCACCACGCCTGCCAATCCGATCAGGAAACGCAGGGTGCGCTGCAGCAAACTGCCTTCAGTGGAGAATCCGCCGCGCTGCTGCATCCAGGCAGCTCCGCACGCTAATCCAAAGAAAACCGCCGCATTCGTGATGGTGCCGCTTAGGGCGAAGGGATGTATCTCTCCTTCTGGTGCAGTCAGTTGGGCTGTTTCCATCCAGATTGAGGGGATCTGCCAGTTGGAATTCGCCTGAATGATGGTGGCGTTCAGGGCGATTATCGCCAGCGAGATCAAGAAGGCCACCAAAACGATCTTTCCGAAGGATTGCTTGCTTACCCATTTCCCAACACGCTTCTCTAGCCGCAGGAAAAGCACCAGGAGGATTGCTCCCAATGTCCACCCCAGCAGCACATCGGTGGTGAAATGCACACCCAGATAGATGCGCGACAGTCCAACCATGAAGATGATGATGCCTGCGATGACCCAGCCGATCTTTTTCTTGATCGAAGCAGCCATCAATCCCCACACGCTCATAGAGTTCATCGAGTGCCCGGAGGGCAGCCCGAACGAACTTTCCGAGATGTGAGCGATGACATTCTTGTCGATCCAATATGGTCGCGGGCTGCGTAGCAGCAGTTTTGCAGTTCCGTTCAATGATCCGCTTGCCAGCAGCATGACGCCCACCCGCAGTCCAAGCGTCGCGTCCACGCACCAGTAGAGAAGCGGCATAATGAGCATATAGAATTCTTCGTTACCCAGGAAGGTGAAGGCTCGCATCGGGTACAGCAGCCAGTCCCCCAGGTTTTGAATGAATTGGGTCCAGGTTATCTCAAGAATATGAAGACTTTCCATGGTTTTCCCTCCTTCTTTTGACCTTTGTTTGTTTTCTATATAATTCTACTTGAATCCGGTGAGTAAGTGATGGTATCCTGTAATGAGCTATAGCACAATTCGTCCCTGTATGAACGAAAGCTGGGTACAGATACAAAATTCTGAAAAAAGTGGAGGAGAGGAAATGGAAAAGCACGAATTACATTTTTATCCCAAGCAGAGCATAACACTAAATGATCTTGATGCTGATGGGTTGATCCTGGATATTGCCGGTGGAGGAGAGGGTGTCATTGCCCAGTTGAAGGAAGACCAGGTCATCGCTATCGATAAGAACGTACGTGAGTTGAAAGAAGCGCCGTCTGGCGGTCTGAAATTGGAGATGGATGCATCTGACTTGAAGTTCCTCGATCAAAGCTTCTATACAGTCACTATCTTTTTTGGTTTGATGTACATGCCCACGTCCCTCCACCGCAAAGTGTTGGAAGAGGTACTGCGCGTCCTGAAACCAGGGGGGCTACTGCATGTGTGGGATTTTGAGCTCAAGCAGCCATTTGTTCCTGATAAGAAGGGCTTTGCTTTTTACCTGGATGTGAAACTTCCCAATCATTTGGTGCAGACCGGATACGGTTCTCCATATCCACAGGACACACATGACCTGGTGTATTATCAAGGATTGTTGGAAGAAGTAGGTTTTGAGATCGAGGAAAAATCACAGGCAGGGATGACCTTCTACATTAGCGCCAGGTGTCCAAGCGCTGCCTAGTTACTGAATTTTTTCTCTAGTTTATTCGCCAGCTTCATTATGAATTTCCAGTTGGGCAGGCGGAAGTATATCCAGCGCAGAACGCGTTTCAACCGCAGACCAAATGGGATGCTGTAATCCCTACCTTCCTGTCGGGAGAAGCGTTCATAGCTGACGCATTCATCCATTGTCTGTTTGCGCTTCACTTCCCTGGCAGCACCGCTCGCATGACCCAATGTGACCAGTGCGATGATCGTGTAGCTGGAGGGAATGTCCAGCAGCCGGCGCAGACGTGCTTGTGAGGGCAGGTTGCACACCCAGCAGGCGCCCAATCCCAGGTCATGAGCTTTTAACAGCATATTCTGCACGCAGGCTGATCCGCTCTGGTAGGTATCTTTGTATTCAGTGTTTGATCCGCTGTTCTTATAAGTGACCAACACTGCGTTTTGTACCTTTTTCAGGAAGGAAGCAGCGCCCAATGCGCTGATTGCCTGTAAGGTTTGCTCTTTCTGCAGGATGATGAAGTGGTAATCCTGTTCGTTGCAGGCGGTGGGCGCCCAGCGCCCGGCTTCGATAACAGAAAGTATCTTTTCTTTCTCCACTGGCTGTGAGGTGTACTTGCGGATACTGCGTCTGGTTTTAATCGCTTTATCCAGGTCCATTATTTGTCTCCTATTTGCTGTAGGGTACATTCTTCTGAATTGGCATCCCAAACCATCTGCACTTCAGCGTGTTCCACGTTTTCCAGCAGGATTCGCTGCCGGGGAAGGAGGTCAGTGGCTGAAAAGAATTTGCTGGAAGCCACATGTCGCAGTGAGAAGGGTGGGGCGCTCTTGAGAGTCACGGGTTGAGGGGAGAAGAATTCATCCCTGATTCGGATCGTGTCTTCACCGAACTGGATTTGTCGTGTGAAGCGTGTTTTAATGTGCTTGTCCACAAAGATCATCTTGCTCTTCAAGAACGTTATCAGGCGTTTTCCCAACAGGAAAGATAACACCCGCAGCCCGGCATGCAGGATGGGGGAGGATGTGCGTGGTTTTATCTTGTTGAAAGCACCCTGAATGGTGAACTCTCCATTACTATTGTATTCCACCTCATAAGCCTCATCCAGCCAGTTGGTGGCTGCCAGGCTGCCATCGTTCAGGGAAATGCGGTAGCCGTAATCGGCAAAGACCGCTCTTGTTCCCTTGTATACCTTCAGCATACCTCCCTTTTTTGTGGAGCATATGCAGTAGTAGTTGGGTGTGCTCAGGCTGAGTAATCCGCTCTCCTGGAAGTATTGCTGCCCATTTTGCTGGCAGGGCAGCGGGATCGTGGTAGTTGTTTCCAATTCAGGCAGGTCCAGCGAGCGCGCGAATGAATGCAGTACATAATGGGCAAAATAGCGGTCATCGATGGCATGCTGGAAATACTCTTTTGTATCGCAATTTTGGAAGATGGCATTCCGCATAGCCAGCGCGTGCTTATCCCCCAGGGTGCTCAACAGTTCAAACCCGAACGGCAGGCAGTAGATCGTGTTGCGCGAGCCGTATTCCCCACCGATGCTGCCGTCAGGATGCACGAACCAGCGCATGAAATTAACCACGCGCCGCATGGGCTCGACCACACGCTCGTCCTTGCTGAGTGCGTAATATTCCGCCAGCATGTCCAGGCAAACGCTTTGGTAACCCAGGTCGGCTCCGCCATATTCAGGGAACCAGCCTTCTGATGATTGTGTACGCAAGAAACGTTCCAATTTGCGCTCACAGGCATCCTTTATGGAGTTATCCTGACTGATCATATAAAAGGAATACAAGGCTGTGATGGAAGCCATTTCCTGGTTGCTGGCTTTTTCTTCGCTGTTCTTGGATAGGAAATCCGCGGTCTTGCGAAACGCAGCCACGTATTTTGTATCGTTCAATTCCAGGGTTCGGTATGTTTCGCATGCGGAATATAGGGAAAAAGCGGTAGGGGGAAAGCCGTGTTCGTATGGATAGTACTCGTTGAAAGAGCCATCTTTGAGCTGTATCTTGCACCAGAAATCGAGAGCTGCCACAGCCAGATCCCGCGTGATTGTATTGTTGTAATGCGCATTCCCTTCGAAAGGTATGCGTGTCAGCTTGGCGAGCAGCAATCCGCTCTGCTGCAGGATGGCGGAGGAGAAATCGCGTATCTTGTAGTGCCAGAAGTTGCGGTCGCAGCTGCCGAAAGTTGAGGAATCTGGATCACGATCGATCTGTGTCAGTACATTCGGTAAGTGGATGGTAATGAAGTGTTGATATTTTTCTCGGATGTCCAAGTGCTCCTCCATAGTAGTAGCATAGATGGATATATTATACTTACCGACCCCAAAAAGCTAGTGTAACGAATTTTCT
>NPIF01002951.1_pt1 | contig 32927 bp, 36 predicted proteins | sample 8637461 | NCBI WGS metagenome assembly NPIF01 (sample SAMN07420641, study PRJNA396082) | bioreactor metagenome | isolation source: sample BR12 brine-fed electro-methanogenic bioreactor BR | place: Japan: Kochi | collected 2016-12-09
TCCAGTATGCCATGGTCCTAGCCCTCCAACGGCCCGTTGACGCGGGCATTGAACCCGACGACGTTGCGCTTGCCGACATAGGCGACCAGCGTCACCTCGCGGGACTGGCCGGGTTCGAAGCGCACCGCCGTTCCGGCGGGAATGTCGAGGCGCATGCCACGCGCCGTCTCACGGTCGAACTCGAGCGCCGCATTGACCTCGTAGAAATGGTAGTGCGAGCCGACCTGGACCGGCCGGTCGCCGGTGTTGGCCACGCTCAGACTGACGGTGTCGCGGCCGGCATTGAGTTCCAGTTCGCCCGGCGCCGTGATGATTTCTCCCGGAATCATGGTTTCCTCCTCAACGGATCGGGTTATGGACGGTGACCAGCTTGGTGCCGTCCGGGAAGGTGGCCTCGACCTGGATCTCGGGGATCATCTCGGAGATGCCGTCCATGACCTGATCGCGGGTGATGACCTCACCGCCCGCCTTCATCAGATCGGCGACGGAGCGGCCGTCGCGCGCGCCCTCGACCACGAAATCGGTGATCAGCGCCATCGCTTCGGGGTAGTTCAGCTTGACCCCGCGTTCGAGCCGCCGCCGGGCAACCATGGCCGCCATTGCGACCAGCAGTTTGTCCTTTTCGCGTGGTGACAGGTTCACGATCCATCCTCCCTTCGACGATCAGATGTGCCAGAGCCGCGGCAGGGCTTCTGGAAGCCCGGCGGCCCGGTGGCGGAATTGTGCCCAGAAACCTCCGAATGCGGTGCGGAGTGAAGCCGCCTCCGGACCGATCCAGCGCATAACAAGGACCCCATTGACCAGGGTCGCGGCCGCCCGGACGCCGGCGGCGGCGGTTTCGGCCAGCAGGGTGCGGGCCGTTTGGAGACGGTCGCCGGCATCGGCCGCGACGTGAACCGCCGTGGCGCAGGCCTTGATGCCGCCCATGGCGGCCGGGTGGGACAGGATCGGCCGGAGGTCCCCGTCCATGTGCAGGGCGTCGGCCCAGACCAGACGTCCGCCGACGCGGACCTCCCAAGCATCGCGGACCAGCCCGCGCGTTATCTCCTCGCCCATCGCCGAACGTCCGAAAACCATCAGCTCCCCGGCCAGAACGCGGGCGTCGGCGGCGGCCTCGACGCGGGTGCGGCGGCGGAACCGGCCCCCCTCGAAGATGATGGTCTCCTGGGGCAACCATTCCAGCCAGGCCCCGGCATCGGCCGCGAGGTCCATGTCGACACGGCAGTCGGCACCCGCGGAACGGTAGACCTTCTCGGCGGCCTGCGCCGTGACCAGCGCCCCTGCCTCCACCCCGGCGGCCACCCGGACGGTCAACCGGTCGTCGCCGACCAGACCGCCCGAGGTCGTCACCAGGGCGGCTGTCGGCAGCTCGCCGGGCGGCGGCGCGGGAAAAAGAACCCGCAATGGATCATGATGATAGAGCGACTTCAACCGGGTCCGGCCGTCTGCGGCGGCGAAGGTGACCTCGGCCAGGCCGTGCACGGCGGAAGCGGCTGACGCCGATGGGTGTCGTGCGGCGGAAGCGGACATCATCGCCGGACACCATCGGTGCCGGGGTCCAGGCTTCGCGAGAGATCTGCCCCACCCCTTCGAGTGATCACAACCTGCTCACCGATCGTTCCATCCTTCACACCCCATGCCCTTGCGACATAGTCGCCCTATGTCCGAAACGCAACAGCGCCTTGCGCAGCGCTTTTTGCGCAGCGATTATCGGNNAAAATCCGGGCCATCGCGATTCGGCAGGCCGGCGTGCCCCTTTTTCCCGCCTCTTTCAACGGTGTGCGTAGAATTCCCATACACAGCGACGACGACATTTACGCCTATCCCTTCCCGGAGCTTTTCGCCCCGACTGACCATTTTTTAGTCATTCTGCCCGCTTAACCGGCAGTAAGAAACGGCCGAGCCGAAAAAACGCTACCCGATGACACTCAATAAATCGGAGTAGCCCGATTCAGGAAAAATAACACTTAAGTAGTGCTTCATGGTTGATTTTGACTTCGGTGATATTTCCACGAAAATCAATGAGATAACGAGCACGTAAATTTCAACAAACGATTTCTTTTATTCATTTCAAAAAATCCAGGGGGCTAGGGGAAAGGATTACGACGATGAGGTACTCCGTTGTCTATGACGACCTTGTCGCGCAGTGGGCCGTAATCGATACCCGAGCGGCGGGACTGGAGATTACGACCCATGGCGACCGACAAGCCGCCGAAGCCGCAGCCAAGCGCGAGGAACAAACCTGGCCGACGCAACAGGATGTGACGCCCTCCGAGATTCCGAGCCCTCCGTGCCACCAGAGTGGCGTCGGCCGTCGAGGGAGATAGAGCCATGGTTCCATTCACGTTCAGGTCCCTGAGCTTTCTCGTCGTCGCACGGCACGAGTATCTGCGGGATCTCCTGACTTTCGCGCTGTCCAACTTTGGAGCCGAGGATATCCACGAGGAGGAAAGCGGCGCCGCCGCCAGGGATTATCTCGAACGCAACACCCCCGATGTGTTGATTACCGGCCTTCAGGTCGGCCGGATCGACGGCATCGAACTGGTTCGGTTCGTGCGGGCGCAGGAACGGGCCGACGACGCCCGTATGGCGATCGTCGTCTACGACCAGAGACCGAGAATGGTCGACGTCGAAGATGCTCTCGATGCCGGCGTCGACGACTTCCTGCGGCTTCCCTTCTCGCCGGCGACGCTCCATCGGCGACTGACTCGGATCATGGACTCACGGATCCCGGACTTCAGTCTGTTGGACGACGAGACCGCTGTCGTGTCGACGGCCGAGGACCTGTCCCTGCCCAACTGGCTCAACGGCTGGGGTGCCGGGCCCGAAACGGCCGACGAGCTTCAGGATGACGGTCCGCTTCTCTCGCCGGAGGAAATCCGCGCCATCCTCAATTTCAATTGATCCCCCAGGACGACGCCCGCCCAGGCCAGGTCGGTCCATCCGAATGGTCTCGGCGGGCGTTTTCTTTGGGTTTTCGACGCGAAGCGATCGAGCGGTTCCCAACACCGTGCGACATACACCTGTCAGCCATGCCGCAGCGGCGTCAGGATATCTTCCGTGTGATCGGAAAAATGTGCTAGCCGGCCTCAGTGGCCGTCATCGGGATCGCGGCATCGTTGGCCGAAAGCGGCTCTCTCTCGAATACCGAGGCAAGACGCAGATCGAAGATCCGACCGCTGATCTTCCGGCTTAGGGACGTCCGAATAACCGATTTGAGCATTTCCCGTTCGTCCGCGGTCCGCTGGTAGCCCTCCGCCAGGGACGCCGACACGAGGGCGGAAATGGCGGAGAGAACCCGCGTTTCCCGCAGCGTCGCCTCGATCGACTCTTCGATCTTCTCGGGCGTCTCGATGTCGATGTGCAGGAACAGATTGACCCAGCGGCGCTGCATCGACTGCTCCCAGCCCACACCGACCCGGCTGCCGGGCCAGGGCGATACCCACGACACTTCGCGCACCTTTTGGGAACGGGAACGAAAACCGTTCGGCTCGACCCAGCGGGCGATCCGGCGTTCGAAATGGGTGGTAGACTCGAGCCCTGGAGTCAATTGTTCCTCCCCCAAGGTGCCGACACCAATTGCGAGACGCCCCTCGTTGTCGGACCGGTGCTCAATCTCCATCCAGGAAAGCTTGGCCGCGTCTTCCCAACGATAGCCGAGCCCCAGGTAGTAATTGAACCAGTCCATCCAATACGTGCTGTCGAGCGGAGGATCTCCGCCCCAAGGAGTTTGTGCCACCGGCTCTACTCCACCATTTCTCCCGTTCCAAACGGTTGTTTTCAACCGCTTCTCAAAGTTCACCACAAACCGGAAAACGGGGCTAAAGGTCAAAAAGGCTATAAATGGCGCAAAGGGGTTAGTCGCTATCCAGACGAGTGGTGGCCCGCTGTTGACGTTCCAGGAGACGCGGAACATCGATAGCCTGCGGCGCCTCGACGGATTGCAGCGTTTCCCACATCTCACGATAGGCGGTCTCGAGATGCCGGACATGCAGCCGGACATCGAAGGCCCCGCTTGATATGCGCTGTTCGTTCAAACGGCCTGCGATCTCTTTGCGCCAGGCCACGTCGGTAGCGAGACGCACGACCAGATCCTTGTACTCACCAAAGTCGCTCGCAACGAGCTCCTGGAGTCCGACGGCGCTCAGAACACTGGCGCTGGTACGGGACGCGAAATGGGTTCCGGCGACACTGACCACCGGAACACCGGCCCACAGCGCATCGCTGACCGCCGTGTGGTCCCGCCAAAGGTTCGTATCCACGGCGAAATCGGCATGCCGCAAGCGACCGAGATGCTGCTCCTTCTTGGCGGTGCGACGCGCGAAAACCACACGGCCCGGATCGATTCCGCGCTGCCCCGCACGTTCCTGCAGGTTGGCCTGTGTTTCCGGATTGCAGCGCGACAGCCACAGGACGCTGCCGGGGATCGCGTGAAGGCAATCCATCCAGACGTCGAAGAGCGACGGATCGATCAAGAGCGTCTTGGAGAAACAGCAGATAACGGTGCCGTCATCAGGCAACCCCATGTCGGCCCGGGTGCCGGGAACCGGAATCTCGCCGCGCGGATAAACCTGGGGCTTGAATGTCCCCGGAAGATAGACCGGCACCTCGGAAATGTGATCCTCGACCGGTCCGGGCGTGACGACCCGGTCGGTAAAGAGGTAGTCGATGAAGGCTGCGCCAGTGGTACCTGGAAAACCGAAATGGCTCGCCTGAATCGGTGCCGGACGATGGGCGAAAACATCCAGGCGATTGCCGGACGAATGGCCGGAGAGATCGATCAGAATATCGACGCCGTGGGATTCGATGACCCGCGCCGCGTCAGCCGCCGACAGGTGGGAAATATCAAAAAAGCTTTCGAAGGCCGCCTCGATCTTACGGCGCAGAAAACTGCCGTCCGCCGTGCCGCCGGCGAAGGCCTTGATCTCGAACTGGAAGCGCCGGTGATGAGCGGCCAAGGAAAGAACGAAATTCTTGATCTGGTGGTTCTTGAAATCGTTGAACACATAGCCGATGACGGGACGTCGTCCGGGGTCGCGCCATTTGTCGACGAACGCCTGGACATTGGAAACGCTGGCGGTTTCCGTTTTCTCGATCCCCTCGCTCCATGCCCGCGCGATGGCCAGGTTTTCCAGAGGATCCATGCAACGCATGGCGAACAGGGCCGGCGGTTCCTTTGGCGCCTGTTCATTGACTCGCGCCTGTTGGCGTGCCGTTTCCATTTCGGCATCGAATTGCGCCAAATCGTCCCATCGGCACAGGGAAGCCAGGCAGAGGCGCAGGAAAACCTTCACCCAGGCCGGACAGGCCGGCCGGGTCAGGGCCTCTTTATATGCGTTTACGGCATTGGAAAGACGGCCGAGATCCTTGAATGCGTTGCCCAGGTTGAACCACAGGTCGGCCTTCTCCGGATGAAGACGGGTAGCCCGGCGAAACAGCTTTACGGCAGCTCCTGTCCTGTTTAGCAAACGCAGGGCGACCCCCAGGTTGTTGATCGCCGGCATCATGCTTTCATCGACTTCGAGGGCGCGAAACAGGTACTTGGCCGCCGAGCGGGCATCTCCTGCCTTCAAATAGGCGGTTCCCAGATTGGTCAGGGTCACGGCGGATTCAGGGTCGAACTCGAGAGCCTTCTTGAATGCGATCGCCGCCTCGTCGTAGCGGCAAAGCGATGTCAGGCTCTGGCCGATGAGGGTGTTCCTCGCCGTCTTCAGCTTGGGACCGAGCCGCGTATCGAGATCGTTCGCTTTCTTCAGAAGGTCAAGGGCCTCGCGATGGCTGCCCGATTCGTACTTCAGCCAGCCCAGTAGATCCAACGCGTCGATATTGTCGGGATTCCGCTTGAGGATGCCGCGAAAGACCTTCTCGGCCTTTTCAGGCTGTCCCTGCCGTTGGTGTGCAAGCCCAATAGAAATCGCCTCTGAATCACTGATTCTCGGCATAACCCCCCCTCTCTACGCCAGGCGCAACCAACTTCGGGGGCGGGACGCCCACAAGGCGCACTTCCACCGCCCAACACCCTTCATTCCTATAATGAGTTGTCCCTCGGGCAAAATGCGCTTACGCGGTAACACATTAGAGTAGAGATGCCGCCGAGCCCGACTAAGAGGGGAAAAAGAGTATCGGCGGCCCGTCCCCAGGCCGCCGATGCCGTTCGATCGCCTAAGCGAGCGGTATTGGCGTTATTCCCACTCACCCCAGTACGAGTACGCGTCCAACCGGACGGAAAGAATCTCCTTGCTGATCCGCTGAGTCAGCGAATCGCGGAACAAGGGAACGAATGCATCACGGGCCGGCTGGGAGCCGTCGAGGCCGATCGCCATGGCCGCGCTGACAACCGACGAAATCGCTGAAATGACGGTCCCTTCCTTGAGGGTTTCGGCGATGGCCGGCTCGATGTCTTCGGGTTCCTCAAGGTCGATCTGCAGAACGAGGTCGACATAAAGGGGCTGTGTCTCGACCTTCCAGCCCACGCAAACCTTGGCCCCCGGCCACGGAACCGCCCATGACGAACAGCGCGTCCGCACGAGGGGCTTTGTATGGGGGTCCCGCCATTTCGCGATCTTCTTCTCGAAATGGGTGGCTAGCAAATCGGCGGCAGGCGCCTCTTCCTTCGGTAGCGATACAAAGATCTCAGCATCAAATCCTTCGCTCATGGCGATTTTCTCCCTCAAAAACAAACCAGGCCCCACATTCCCTACCGCACTGATCTTCCGAGCAAATTCGCGATCGCACAGCGGGCGGCAAGGACCAATTTACCTGGGCCGCCTTTCGACCGTCCAATGGGCATGGGAGCTACCTCGCGCATTCCGCCCACCCATAATGATTATCCAAGGGAGGTGTTCGTCGCACGACACCGCACATGAAAAGCGGCCCCCCGGCGTAACCAGGGGACCGAAGTCATTTTTCCGGCTTTCGGAAATTCGTGAACCGACTGAAACCGGTGTTTATCTTTTCAACGCGCCCAAGAGCAGACCAGAGATCCGCGCTGCAGATCACAGCAAATGGAGCTGGCCAATCCATGCGTCCATGGAACCGGCCCCACTTGGATGATAGGCGCCCTGCAGCCCTCCCCTTCCATCGATCGACGTGATCCAGGCGGCCATGACGTCGTAGACCGGCGTCGCCCGCATCGTGTCGTTCAAGCCGTAGTAGGAGCTACTGCTCCCGGACGACCCGAGCCCGTAGGCAAAACCCAGCCCGGAACCGCTGGTTGCGAACCCCCGGCGGCTGCTGCTCGGGACATAAGAAGAACCCTGGGTAAAGATGAACGCCTGACCGGAGTTCGCCCGCTGAACCTCCAGCAACGCTCCCGTGTAGTCGCGCACCAACGGGTTTTGCGCGGCCCGGCCAAGCAACTCCCGCTCCAGAATGAGCTGCCGGTAGGCGGTGCTCATGCCCACGGAGCTGCCAGCGCCCCCCAAACCACCACGATACTTAAAAGAATACGGCTGATTAAACATCTGAGCCGAAGCATCGGTGGCTGAGAAAACGAAGACTATCCCGAGTATCATGAACAGTAAGGCGGACTTCGAAACGCCCATAATAGCAACTCCCGTGCGGTTTCGTGATCTCATACAACTAAATTACTGACGGTTTATTTTGTATGAACGTTTATAGAAATGCGAGAAATAAAAAGTTCATACCACTTTCGATTACGTCAATAACTCTTTGTACTTAATCCCGACACCGTCACATCATGTCTGCCCAAGGCTGGATCGAGATCCGGTGTACGAAGGCAAACACCGCGGCTTCCGTACGATTCCGGAAATGCAGCTTCTTCAAAACCGAACGCACGATGTTCTTTACCGTCGATTCAGGGAGGCCGACATGGCCGGAAATCGCTCGGTTGGTCATACCTCGTCCGAGCAGAGCCAAGACTTGCAGCTCGTCTCTTCTCAACTCCTGGATGAGATCCAGACGCAGCTGGTGCGAGGTCAGCTCGGACAGGATCGACGGCGGGATCATGCAGTAACCCCACAACGCCAAGTCGATGATCTCGGCCAGGCGCTCCATATTGAGGTCGACAAACACAAAACCGTCGCACCGCGAAGCGATCTCCAACGATTGCACCAACTCGGAACGCCTCAATAGAAGAAGAACCTTCGAGAACCGCCGCAGATCGTCCAGCAGTTTCGATTTCCGTCGCCCCAGACTCAGGATTTCGGACAGGCCCAGCAGAACGGCATCCGCCCCTCTTATTGTAAAGGGGAGATGTGGCGTTGCCGCACTGTTGGTCATCTCGACGCGATACCGTGCATCCCGCGACAAGCGTGTGCGAATAAGATTGCGCAGGGAGGGATCCCCAACGACAACAACAACACGCCTTACAGAACTCTTGCCCCGCCCGGCCTCTGTTTCACTGACCATCCCGCCATCACCCCGAATACTTTGCTCGGCCGACGGCCGGATTTCGTCCATGGTTGAGTAACGCATCTCGATCGACCCTCGTGCCCTTCCTCAGCACAAAGCCAGCACGACGGGACGGATCCCGCCAACGAAACCAATCGGAAGAGATCCGGGTACCGATCACTTCTTTCACCTCTTCCCTCCCAGGAGAGCAGCCGAGCAAGCCACTCCTCCGGATTTATTCCGCTACTGGCTTGCTTGTTTCTTTTCGAAATCTAGCAATCCAACGCTTGATTAATTTCCATGCTACTTATCCATACCCACATTAAGCAAAAAAACGCAGATATAAACCTATGTAAAAGTTCCTGGACAGGAAATAACGGGTTCCACAAAATTTCTCGCATATACTTATTGGTGGGTGAGTAGTACCCCGTATGTATTGTATTTTAACTCGATTTCGACATTTTTTAGTCCGTTAGTGCTCTTTTTTTCATTCCTGACATCTGTAATCCTAATTTGCACGTGATTACGCGAAAACATTTTGCGGAGGGAGGCTTCTGCCTCTTTAGGTTTTTATTGGGGCGATTGTCGTGACCGTTGGTGCGCGGCAGCAACCACTCCACAGCTAATACGAGAGGTAGCGATGAGCTCAAAGGTGAGGAACCTATTGACGGCACTGGCTCCCGTCGTCATCGCAGCACTGACGAGTTGCACACCAGTGCCCTATGCAGAGGATGGCGTATCGCCGCTTTTTACTTTTCCAGTCACTAGCAATGACACTCCGTACAGTCGGTGTCTTAGTGGCCTAAGTAAAATTCCCGGGAATCATTTGCCGATTGTTGCGGTTGGTGAGATCGCGGACAAGACTGGCCAGATCAATTACGACGATAATGGCCACGCTCTTAGCCAAGGCGTATCCGAAATGGTGATGAGCGCCTTGTTCAAGTCCGGCAAGGTCAGCCTGGCCGAACGTTTCGATCTGCGGATTCCCTTGGCCGAGCTGAAGATGGTGCAGCAAAAGCTGACCGATCTGCAGCCCAACGCCTACAAGGTGCAGACCAGCGACTTTGTCGTTCTCGGTGCACTAACCGAACTCAACTACAACATCGTAATTAACGGCCTCGGCGTGTGGGTTTCCGGGGTCGGCGGCGGCGGACGCACGGTCGTCATCAACGTCGCGTTGGATATGCGCGTGGTCGACAGCAAGAGCTTCCGCGTCGCTTACGTCACCAGTTTGCAGAAACAGATTTTCGGCTTTGAGGTCGAAGCGAACGTGTTCCGTTTCTTCGGCACTCAATTGGTCGAATTCGACGCCGGGCGGATTCAGAACGAACCGTTGCAGCTCGGCGTCCGGTCCGTGGTGGAAATGGCTGTGTACCAAATCATGACGGACTTCCTGGGTCTTCCCAAGACCGAAGGTTGCGATCTTGCGGAGACCAATTTCCAGCGCGAGATGCGCAAAAATCCTAAGTAAGGAGAGTCGAAATGAAAGCGAAGTTGTTTGGTTCGGTCGCGGCCCTCACGCTGGTCGGAATGGCCAGCACGGCTCAGGCCTTTGACTACACCCCCTGGAAGTGGGACTTCGACAACTACACCAACATGTACAACAACGAGTGGATTTGGGCGAACTTCTATCCGTCCGGCATGACCGTTGTCGAGAGCTTCCAGATGTTCATCGGTGACGTGGTGGCCACTGCCGTGCTGCAGGGCGACTACCTCGCGGATCCGAAAGTGCCGAACTACAATCCGTGCGGCCACGGTCGTGGGCATGGGCAGGGTGGCTGCGGCGGCCCTGATGTCCCCGAACTGTCGCTCAACGATCTCGGCCAAATGCTTCAGTCCGTCTCGGCCGTTGGCGTTGCCAGCCAGATCGAGAGCAACGTTCCGGTTTATGCCGACCTGAGTCAGGTCGTGCTGGGCGACTACTTCCAGCCGGCGACCATCAGCGCCTCGGCTTGGGGTGGCAATCCGTTCCAGCCGCTGGAACTGGCTGTCGATCAGAGCGTTTCGGCCGTTGCCGCGCTCAGCAGCATCTCACTTGAGTCCGCCGAGCCGTTCGTGATCGGTGAGGACGACAAGCCTTGCGGTGGTCATCACGGACACCGCGGCTGCGGCGGCAATGACGTCTTCACGGGTTACTACCCGGTCGACACCAACGCCATCCTTCAGGCCGACATCAGCCAGTTCGCCTTCGCCGACGTGACTGCCTCGGCGGTTGCGTTCCAGGATCTGACCCAGATTCCGAATCTCGGCAACTACGAAGGCCTGGATGTCAAGGGTCTGGTCGCAAGGCAGACTGTCACTGCGGCTGGCCTGGTTTCGTCCGTCTCCAACATCATCTCGGCCGACTAATACTTGCCGTTTGACAACCCTGACCGGGGGGCGGCTTGCCCGCCCCCCGGGCAGTTCCCCGGATGATCCGCAGGAAAGAATACGGAGGAGTAACATGTCTATCAGAGGCTTTGTGGTTGCCGCGACGGGGCTTGCGATCGTACTTGGCGTCTCCCAGGCGTCCGCTCAGCAGTTCAACGAGCCGTTTTCATTCCGCGTCCACAACAACACCGCGGCCATGAATATGGCGTACATCCTGAAGACCGTTCAGGATGGAAAATCGTCAAGCTCGTCCTCGTCCGGAAGCAGCGGATCGTCCTCGGGTTCCGCCATCTACAACATCTATTCGACCACCAGCATCGGCAACATGAACGAGATCACCGCCATCCTCGAGCAGGGCGCCTCGGGCTGGATCGCCTTGGACGCCGGCATTTCGCAGGACAGCTCCGGTGATCAGAGCGCTTCGAACGATGTGACGCAGATTATGGGCGGATCCAATACCGCAGAGGGCGACGTCAACAACAACGCGAGCGACAGCGACACGACCGACTGAGCAACGGCCAACGGCTCGGCTCGGAAGGTACCAGGCCGAACCGGACGGAAGGACGCTCGGTTTACCTCCCAGGGCCTGACGGTTCGACCGAACCGGGAGGCACCCCACCCGAGGTTCGGGCCCTGGGGAAGCGGAGGGCGATCCGATGCGCTACGCACCAGGAAAATACCACGCGACGAAATAGGGCCCCGCGAAAACGCGGGGCCCTCTCGCTATCCGGGGATGCCGGTCAGTGCGCAGGAATTACTGACCTTCCGGCTTCGTTTCCCTCTCGGAATCCGCCTTGGCTTGGGCCTCCTCTTCCGACCCGACCGCCCGCCACTGCCGGGCGACTTTGCGAACCGCTGCGATCTGCTCCGGCGTCAGCTTCTCCTCGACCTTGTCCCTGGCCCTGAGCGCGTACTGATCGCCGGTCCGGGCCGCGACCTCGTACCAGAAGTAGCTCTGCTGCAGGTCCATATCGACCCCCTGGCCCAGAGTGTAGAGGGATCCGAGATTGACCTGCGCCTTCACGAATCCCTTTTCGGCAGCCGTCCGATAAAGATTTGCCGCCTTGGCCATATCGACTTCGACCCCCCGCCCCTGACGGAACAGCTCGCCGAGATTGAACGCACCGACCGCGCTGCCCTGTTCGACCGCCTTGCCGAACCATTCGATGGCCTTGGCGTAATCCTGCGCAACGCCCTGCCCCTGGACGTAGAAGACACCGAGGTTGACCTGGGCGTCCGCGTTGCCTTTTTGGGCCGCCGCCTCGAAATATTCGGCCGCCTTGACCATGTCCCTCTCGACGCCTGTTCCGCTTTGATAGAGGGTAGCCAACAAAATAGCCGCCTGAGGATAGCCGGAATCGGCGGACGATTTGAGGAGCGCTGCTGCCCGGGCAAGATCTCTCTCGACACCGTTCCCCCTGAGATAAAGATTGGCCAGTGCGAACTGCGCCCTGCCGTCGCCCTGCTCGGCCAAGGGAGCCCATTCCTTATAAGCGGTCTCGAAATCGCCGATCTTAAGCGCCTCGACGCCCGTGGCGAAATCCGCAGCCGCTTCCGTGGCCAGCATCACCGCCAGCAGCCCAGTCATGGCTGCCGTCATCATTTTGCCCATCTCCGTTTCCCTTCGATTTCGCCAGTTCCGCAAATTCGGACAAGCCCAAACAGTTTGAAGAAGGGCTGCACATTGAAAAAGTCGACAAAAGAAGTACCTCTGGCTAAGTACCTCAACGGCACAGTCGGATTACCCGGTCAGGCACCCTGCCCGGTTGGGGAAAACCTGTGGATAATTTCCCAAAAATGGGTAAGTGTTTATCGACGAAATCGCGTTTTTTTGTTGTTTTACAATATGATTCGAAAAAGGGTCCACCAAGCCACCAACGCTGCAAACGGGTTCGAATTGGCGCCAACCGGGATGTGCCAAAGGAACGTTCGGATAGCTTCTCCCCCAAACGCAGTAGGAGGCGGATTGCCGATTTTGGGGGAGAAGTACTACCAATAAACTCCAGGCTGGCCCATGAGGAGAATTCGCATTTTCGAGTTACCCTATACAATCAAAGGCGGAACGGTAATTGTCGTGGCATGTAACAGTTAGATGCGGCGATTGCCTGTATATCCGTCACTGGGCGAACAGGGTGTGCGTCCACGGTTTACGGATATTCAGTGGGGAACTTTGACCGTTGGGGAGGGCGGATGGATGACCGTCATTAACGCTTACCTGATCGACCGCAGCCGGCTGTTTCGGGAGGGGCTGAAACGTTTCTTGATTGATTCGCCGTTCGAGGTTATCGGCGAAGCTACCGAAATTCTCGAAGGGCTGGCTGATATCAATTCGGGGGTTTCTCCCGACATCATCATCGTCGACTTTTTCGAAAGCGATCACCGGGAACTGGATGCCGTCAGGCAGCTCCGGGAAGCGGCCGCTGATGCCAAAATCGTACTTCTTGCCGGCGACGTCTCGCCGACCAAATTGAACCAGGCGCTGGAAGTGGGGATCGACGCCTGTTTGGTTAAGAACATTTCGTCGGAAGCGCTTGTCCAGTATCTCGGCCTCGTCATCGCCGGGGAAAAAGTGTTCCCGGTCGAACTTGCCAAAATGCTCATCGAAGGGAAAACCGATTTCGCCGGCCCCGGCCGTCGTTCTCATCCGAGCGGCCTGTCGCCGCGGGAACTGGAGATCCTCGGCTGCCTGATCAACGGCGATCCCAACAAGGTCATCGCCAACCGGCTACGGATCACCGAGGCCACGGTGAAGGTCCACTTGAAGGGCCTGCTCAAGAAGATCAACGCCGCCAACCGGACTCAGGCGGCGATGTGGGCGGTGCAGAACGGGATCGAACGCTTCTATTCCCTCGACCGCCGGCACTAGGGGTATGTGATCGTTGGCCGTTCCCTCAGGGAACGGCCAAGGTTACATGGTTTCGGACCGTAGGAAACCATGTCGGTCCAAGATCAGCCCCCCGATCGCTTCACCGGACATCATTGCCGAACACCAAAAGACGGCCGGTCTTTTCGACCCGGCCGCCGGTATCGGCTTACGTGGACGTCCAAGTTCCGACCACTCTTCTTAAAAACAGGGAATCAGTTCCAGTCCCAGGTCCACTCGCTGTTCCGGGCCGGGGCGTCCTTTGTCGTCTTGTGCTCCACGACGTCCAGGCCGGGGCAGAAAGTCGTCAACAGAGGGTAGTCCTGAGCCGGCAGACAGAGCCATTTGCGCATGCAGCTCCCCGCTTCCGGGGACGAGGTTTCTCCGGTGGTGACCGCAACCGGCTCCGCCTTGTCCTCGCGGACCGGTCCGTCCTCTTTGGGCAACTGGCTTGCGAGTGTATCCGCGCCGGCCTCGGCCAGCTTTTTCAGGTTCTTCTTACATGCGGTGGTAACCTTGGCGTCCGCGACCTCATTCAAGACCGGACTCATGTCGTCACTCGCCGTGCGCGCCCGAAACGGGCCGTTCTGGGCCGGGGCAAACTTTGCCGGTGTCGGCGCCAGAATGCTGCCGATAACATTGGCGACCGCAACCGCCTCGCAGCCCNNAACCGACAGCGCGAACGCCGCGATCGGAATTACCAATGCTTTCGCCCGAATTTTCATCTTACTAGCATGAAATGACGGCTGTCAGAGTAAAGGGTGCATCCGGGGTAGCGGCCTGGCCACGCACCCCGGACCACACGAAACGGCCGATCCCCCTTGCCCGCCGTAAAAGACGGGCAAGGGTATCGATCACACCGCCTTATTTGGCTGAGCCGTTCCCGTACTGGAAGGCCGGCCAGGCCCCCGTCGGAAAGAAGACGTTGAAATTGCGCAGGGCATCGGGCTGCAGATTGATCGGCTGCGGCCGCGACGGGTTCGCCGCCCGGTTCCTGTTGGCCATCAGGACGGCGGCCTGGGTCCGGTTGGACACCTGCAGGACGCGGTAGATCAGTTTCAACTGCACTTTGACCGTCGTTTCCTGGATGCCCAGTTTGCGAGCGATCTCCTTGTTGGAAAGACCGCTGCTCAGGGCCTGCAGGATTTCGTTCTGGCGTGGCGTCAAACGCTTGAGTTCGACGATTTCCTCGGACGATCTGTCGGCAGGCCGTGCCAGAATGTCCGCCGGCGACGTACGCGGCCGGGCACGCCGTTCACGGCAGATGTCCCACGAAAGCAGGGTGGGAAGGATATTTTCGACACCTTCAACGAACCCGACCCGCTCGTTATCCTCGAGTCCCGTCTGACCGACATCGACAGGGTCCTCTGAATAGAACAGCAGATGCGTCGTCGGATACTTGGAAAGAAGGATGCGGAAAGTCTGTTTGGTCTGGAAACTCAACTGGGTCTGATCGCAGATGAAAACGTCGATGTCGTTGTTGTTCAGAACCCGCAATGCTTCGGAAAGCATGTCGGCATGGAAGATTTCGGGTGCCCGAGGGCTCTCTCTCAGCGAACGACAGACCCTGCTGTCCTGAACGTCGTCAGACAAAAGTAACAATACCGAAGGCTGTTTCGATTTCATTTGATTCTCCCCCTTGGGTGCAAGTCGGTGCCCCGCTCGGCCACACCACGACCGATGCCGCCTTCCCCAGCGACCGGGGCCATTCTTCTGTGCACGGGACCTACTCAGTCTTGAGTATCGCCCCACCCTTTCGATACGCGAGGGGGGCTGTGGGTAACAACTGACGTAAAACACCGACTGGGGTACGGAGTCCTCGGAATCGGTTTGTTGTTACCCGGAGTTTTTGGGGGGGATATGCTGTGGAAAAATGCGGGAGAACCTGTGGGAAATCAACAGGCCTTGTCCAAGGGGCGTTCGGGGGGTATCGGCGGCTTGCCGCGGAACGACGTGATAACCAAACGGGTCATATCGGCCCGTGAATTGGTCCCCAGTTTCCGCTTCAGGTTGGCGCGATGGAATTCGACGGTTCGAACGCTAACCCCGAGATCGGTCGCGGTGCGCTTGCTCGACCACCCCCATCCGATCCTCACCAGGACCTCCCGCTCCCGGTTGGTCAGCGATTGTAGAATGGATTCCGCATTGCGGGCCCACGTCGCCTCGCGCAGTTGCTTCTCGTTTTCGCGGATCGCCGACTGGATGCTATTCAGAAGTTCCTGCGAACTGAACGGCTTTTCGATGAAGTCAAAGGCGCCGCGCCGCATGGCCTGAACGACCGTCCAGACATCTGCATAGGCCGATATGAACACGATCGGGATCTGGAAGCCTTCTTCCTGGAGTCGCTCCTGAACCATCAGCCCGTCGATTCCGGGCATCCGGACGTCAAGAACCAAGTATCCCGCGCTGTCTTTGGGGCGGGCTTTGAAAAAATCTTCCGCTCGTGTGAACGTCTCGGCCCGCAATCCAACCATTTCCACGGTATCCTTGATACCTTCACAAATGATCGGATCGTCGTCGATAACGAACACAGTGGCTACGTGTTCAAATGCCCTGCTCACAGTTCCCCTCCGACTAGGCCACGTCCTTTATATGGACGGTTTTCTTTTTGTTTTAAGGCCAGACCTTGGTTTTCCCTCACCGCGAACAGGCCCTTCCCCTGCCTTTTCGCGGCCAATGATGGCAAAGCAAGCAAAACGGGAACTGCCACAATTCCCTTTCCACCGTTTCGCACCCGCCGTCCGGCCAGGTTTTCCGGACAAAAAAACACGCACCCCCGCTCTAGCCAAGCTCCACGGCTTACGCCGCCCAATGCCAGGCGCTAATATCAAGAGCAGGATGCGCGTTTAAAACGTTGTTATATTAAGCCGACTTTACATAGATTTTGCCGAAAAATCAAGACGTTCCGGCCAGCACGACACATCGGCTGACAGAGTATGCAAGCCCGCAGAAGAAGGAAATCGGGATTCCGAGACTTTTTCGCCAATCCACTTTTCACTTTATTCGATTTCGGGTGCCGCGACACTGCTCTTCGAAGAAGGATATGAGCAAGCGCTCAATATTGATCTATCGAAAGTTGAGAAATCTCAGCAACTTTGCGCTTATTCAGCGTTTGCGCAGCGACACAAGAAAGTCCCGCGGAGGCCGATCGGCGCGAATGGACCAAACCAGCTCGGAGAGAAATCCGGCTACCTCATAGGCCCCATTGTCCTGAGGCAAGCGACAGCAACGGTGACGCAGATCTTCCCGACAATCCGGATCCAGTATCCGATCAAGCACGGAATCGACCCGGTACACGTCGTCCCGCCTCAAACACAGTGCCAAGCGATGATTCTCGGCGAATACCGCCCTCATGATCTGCTCATCCATGGTCGGGTTCTCGTTGGGAACGAAGACCGTGGGAATGCGGTTCAGCAGAAGCTCGTGAAAACTGTTGTAACCGGCCGCGCTCACAACGAAGTCGAAGGCTTTGAAGTAACGACCAAGCGGGAATTCCTTCAGACGAAGCACATCTTCCGGCAGATCCAGCGGAGAATCCGCAATGAGCCATTCAGCGGCGGCGAGTTGAACATCGCAACGTGCCGCGAGCCTGCTGAGAAACACCGATCTCAGGTCCTGCAAATCGTTGTTGTTCTCCGCTCCCAACTGGATCAGGGCAGCGACGCGGTGCTGATCGAGGCCGAGCCGCGCCCGCGCCTCGTCCCGCTCCAGCAGTTCCGAAGAATCGAGAAGGCGGATTGGCGATACGAAACGGGTCCGGGCACGGTATTTCGTCGTCAGCCCGGCGTCATAGCTGGCCGAGATCTCCCCCGGCTCTATGACAGCGTTGAAGAAACGCTCCCGTTCGATATTTCTCTCAGCCGCGCCTCCCGGGCGCCACATCGCCCGCCGGCACCACAGCCCGAAACAAGACGGATTGTCCTGCAGGGCTCCGATCAACCCGCCATAGGGAACATTGCCGTCGAACAACAGCGCTTCGGCCCGGTGAAACGCGATCAACTCGTTCAATTCATGGCGAAGAAAATGATTCCATTTGTCGTTCGGCCAATTGAGGTAGCCGTGGTGGGGAATGAAATGGCTGAGCAATCCGTAGTCTTTGACCACCCGCATGGCCTGCGACATGGTGACGACGACGGGCTCGATGGATTGGTCGCAACGGGTCGCGATGGCCAGAGCCCGGGATAGGTGCCCCATGCCGATCCCGTTCGAGGTGACGAACAGGACACGATGTCGGTCCGAACGCCGTGCCTGTCCCGAAAGCGGTTTCCGGGTGGCAAACGGAATTGTCCTTGCGCGCGGTTTGCCGACCAGGCGCTCGATCCGAGCCACGTGGGCGGAGGAATCGAAACGCTCGGCGACACAGGCGTATGCCGTTCTTCGCTGCTGCTGCAAGGCCTGCGGATCGGCCACAAGCTCCCGCACCCGGCTGGCCGCATATTGCGGAACGGTATAAACCGCCGCATCTCCGAACACCGGCCGGAAATGCTCCGGCAATACCGTGATGACACCGCTGGCCAACGCCTCGAGAATGGTCCTGCCGAAAGCCTCCACCCAGCGCGAATGGTGGAAATAGACGAAGAAATCAATGCCAAGCAGGAAATCGCGCGGAGGCATGGCGCCGAAGGGAAGCACGCGCCAGTTCTCGGGAATGCGACCGACGACGTCCTTAAGGAAAGGACCGCCGCCCAGGATGTCGACGCGGAAATCCGGGCTTGTAGGGTAGGCTGCAAAAGTGTCCGCCGGCCGATCCGGCCATTTCAGCGGATCGGGCCGGCTGTGACGGCCGATCGAGAAAGGCGGACCTTCCACGGGACGACGACGCGACGGCCGCCACTCCGCGAACGGGAGCACCTCGAGCCAGTCTTCGGAATAGAGGGGAGGAGCATCGGCAAGTCCGGCAACCGGAGCCCGGACAAGCGGGCCAACCGGCGCCCAGAGCACACCTCCGCCAAAAACCTCCTGAACATTGGCGTCGATCGCCGCCCAATCGTAAAACGGATCCCCGTATCCATCGACGAACGGATGGCTCGTGATCAACAGCGTGGTCCCGGCGTCAACCTGCAGCGGCCGGTTCGGCGGGTACGAGAACACCTGAGGATGAAATGCCAGTGTCAATGCGGCCGAGAGAGGCGAAGCGGAATCGACGAATTCCGCCACTCCGTCATCAATGCACTGCCGAATGAGAGGATTGATGGGGTGCGGTTTTTTCAGCACCGGGCCATGCACCTGAATCAGGGCAGTACTGTACCCAGCCTGAGCCTGCGCCCTGATTTGGGAGTCGATACTCGATCCAGACCCCCCAGGGAAACGAAAATCGCCGACAATCGCGATGTCAAACCTGCTTGTAGGCATGCTCGATGCGCCATCTGCACGGGCTTATGCGCCCCGATAGACAATCTTTTTATTTCGGTGTCCCCTCCCGGGAAACCCACCCTTCCGAGGTACCGCTTTCCTCTCCAATTACGCTATGCACATCTTCCTTTGGACTATGGTGAGGCTGTGAACAGGACGCCTATAATCGGGTGTCATGAGCAAAGGATTGATATTCCACTCGGCAGCAAAGGCGGAAACAGGTTCGGGCGGCGCAGAGATCGATCCGCGTGCCGTTGCAAGTCTGTTCACGCGCGCCAAAGAGTATACCAACACGCTACGCAATAGCGTGAAGCGTGTTCCTGTGCCGGCCAACGTACAGGCTCACCGACCTGTTTCGGTTACCTCGGCTCCGACGTCTTCTGCTCCATCGAGGTCCCCAACGGTTCCGGAGAAGGCCCGGAACCCCGACAGAAACATCGGGGTGACGCTGACCGGGATCCGGGGACGCGATCTGGGAGCCTTTCTGGACAGCATTCTCATGGTTTGCGCGGAAAAAGGCGTAACGCCCGTCTTCTTGACGGACGTCGACGATTTTTCCGCCTTCAGGGAACGCGGTCTGGCCTTCGAACACCTCCCCTCGCGGGAAACCATTCACCGGTTTGGCCAGCATCGTGACTGGCAGACCTTCACGCAGCGACGCCTGGATATTCTGAAGGAAAAATGGGGTGTCGACGGATTCGTGTCATTCGGTAACGAAGACGGCACGTCCCTCTCGGCCCCCGTCGGAGACACTTCGGAATTCGGGTTCTGGCAACGTCAAGTCCTCCGCCTCTTCCGAATCGCTTTGCGAAATCGTGTGGGCGGGGAGGAAAGCATTGGGAGCACCGGATGAGAATTCCACGCTACCTTTTCACATGGATCAAGGCGATTGCCATGCTGGCGATTCTGAATCCGGGATCGCTTGCAGCCCAGTCCATCGAAGAATCCGAAGCCTGGGCAGCTGCACGGTTCATCAACACCGCTGCCGCTTACCGGTGGTTCCTGGAGATGTTCCCGGATGGCGAATATGCCATGAAAGCCTTCGCGCAACTCGCCGAAGAGATGCCGGTGGCGGGCCTTCCCGAAGCGTCTCCCAATCAGGAGGGTTGGAGTGGAGGAGGCAAGGACGACGTCGCGGATGCCATGTACTAACGATTTCGAATGGCTCTTCGGCAACCGCCTACCCCGATCTGATTAACGCCGTCCCCCCGAAATCAGGCCGTTTGCGCCTATTCCCTTGCCGGCCCCCAGACGCGAGAATGGGATCGCTTCAAATGACCGGAGTCGGGAGCCTCTTCCCACCCCCTCCGAGACCCCCCGCCAGGAAGAGGCTCCCATTTCCCGAAACCCACTGCCATCAAGCCTTACAGGGGCATCGCATGCCCCTGGCCACCCCCTATGGTTGTCATCCTATCCACCAGGAACCGATCAAATTCGGATAGGGGTAAGCCCTTATTGCACGGGCATTTTTGACGGATTCCGCCATAATGTGCGAGCCACAATTCCGTTTCCATAGGCCCATTCCCCAACGCCCCATACCTTTTCCCCCTGGGGAATGGAAAAAACCACAAAGTACCGGCAGGGCCCCGCCTTCGGGCGTGGCCCTCGCTTTTCGTCAGATCGATGGAGGTGCTCAGCGTCGCGCGAGCCGGTTGGGAACGAACACCCACCTGCTGGCGGCGTTGAATGCGAATCTCGGACGGACGGGGACGCTCGTCTTCCGCGTCGGTTTGGAAACGTCGTAATCCAGAATCATTTCCCGCCCGTCGATCATGACGGTCAGGAATGCGTGGCCGGCGCCGGTTCTCGGTTCCTGGGCGACGACAATCCGCAATTCGTCATCAGGTACGCCGAGTTGACGAAGCGCGAAGTACTTGGCAATGGCAAAATCCTCGCAGTCACCGGCGCCGTCGAGCAGATCGAGGGGCAACTGCCATTTGTCAACGGCATTGAACTGACTGGAGTCTTCGGCGTAGGGCCGTCGATTGAACAACTGGTTTATTTCCTGGACTTGGGTGTTCCGATCCTGCGTCGACAACCGGTCGAGGACTTCCGCCAGAACCCCGGCGCTCTTCGACCGACACTGCCCGCCNNACCTGATTCTGTTGTGCCGCGAGCTGGCGGTGGACATCGTCCCATTTCGGAATTTCCAGGTAGCCATCCACCCGGAGTTCGACAAGTCCATCAAACAGTTGGGAAACTGCAATGCCGCTTCCGGCCTTGGCTCCGGGAGTGAACGCAACCAGACCAAAAAGAACAGCGGCCAACCAGATCAAAACCGGGAACGGACCCCTCCGTCGCCTATCGCAACTCCGTTCTGCGTACGTGGAAGATGGGGTGCTTGTGAACTCCTCTGTCCTCCGAGTCATCGCGGCTCCGTAAGTTTCAGCGGTTCCATTGCCACCCATTCTAGCCGCGGATTATTGCTTTCTGGTTAACCCGAAATTCCAGAAACAATTCCGCTGAAAATAAAATATTACCCTTTTTTCTCTAGAGCAACACTAAATTACCCAAAGTATTCCAAAATTTCTCCATCAATAACCGATGGAATAATATAAGAACTTCAAAATATTAAAGAAAATCCGTCATGTGCTTTTCAAATGGAGTTTTGGCCATGAACGGAATTCGGCAACATTTTCAGGGGGCTTCTCTGCCTCCCTTCGTGAAAGCTCTTATGATGTCGGCGGCAATCGGTGCTTTTGTCGCTGGATGTGCAACTCAACAGCCGACGCTCTCCGCCGACGAGTGCGATAGCCTCGCCCCGGGTGCGTTGCTGGAAGCCATCCAGACCGGTGAATGTACGGCGTTTCTTGCCAAACTGCAAAGCATCATGCCGGCCGCGCGGCTGTCGGCCCTGTCGGACAGGCAGAACGACGACCACGACAATTCGCCGGATGCAGGGCCGTCCGAAAGCCCGAGCCAAAGCACCGCCAGCAGCGAGCCTGAAAGTCCTGGTGACGACGACGATGACGATGGCAACTGCGGAGGTTGCGGCGGGCACGGCGGTCATCACGGCGGTGGACATCACGGCGGTGGACATCACGGTGGCGGTCATCACGGCGGTGGTCATCACGGCGGTGGTCACCACGGCGGTGGTCACCACGGCGGCGGACGCAACTAAAGAAACCGCAGGACAACAACGGAATTCCCGACACCACCGGGACTTCAAGAGATCAAGCCAGAAGGTCCTGCAGATCGTCAGTCACAAGCAATTCAAGAGGCCTCCCGCTTCGGGAGGCCTTCTCTTTTTTTAGCGAATCCTTAGCCACGACCACCACCTCGTCAGGCCTCCCCTTCCATGCAGCCGGAAAAAACTCCGCCAGGTTTTTACCGCTCCGTTCGTGAAAGCGGATGAAGGGTGCGGAAACCCGGTGAATTCCGGTGGGAGCCGGGACTTCCCCTCCACTTGGCACCCACCATTTGGCAAAGGAGAGCCTCCATGCCCGTCATCACGACAAATACCGCCGCCAATTCGGCGCTTCGTTACCTGAACATCAACAGCGACGAGCAGTCCAGCAACCTGGCCCGTATCGCCAGCGGCTCGCGCATCACCAAGGCGTCCGACGATGCGTCCGGCCTGGCCATCGGCACCAAGCTGCAGACGGACGTCGCGACCCTTTCGCAGGCCGAAACCAACGTCGCCAACGGCGTATCGATCCTGTCGGTCGCCGACGGCGGCCTGGCCAGCATCAGCGATATCCTGGAGCGCATGAAGACGTTGGCAACGCAGGCCTTATCTGGCACCGTCACCGATACCGAACGCGCCTACATCGACGCCGAGTACCAGGAACTGGTCGACGAAGTGGACGACATCGTCGCCGCCACCTCGTTCAACGGCGCCTCGCTGCTCGACGGCACCTACACCGCTACCTTCCTGGCCGGTACCGAGTCCACGGATACCCTCACCGTTACTCTCGGTACGGCGGTCGATGCCACCGGACTGGCCCTCGCGGGCGACATGACCAGCGCAGCCAACGCCGCAACCGAGTTGGCGGCCATCGACGCGGCCATTGACACCCTGGCGACGGTCCGCGCCAATGTCGGCGCCGTCATGTCGCGCTTCGAGTTCCGCGAATCCATGCTGGCGACCTCGGTCGAGAACACCGATGCGGCCCAGTCGTCGATCATGGACGCCGACATCGCCGCCGAACAGGCCGACCTGGCCTCCAACGAGGTCCTGACCCAGGCCGCAATCGCGGCCCTGGCCCAGGCCAACCAACTGCCTTCCGATCTGCTCGATCTGCTGCAGTAAGGATTAGGAGGCCCCAGGGGCGGCAATCGGTGGCCGTCCCTGGATTCCTCGGACGCAGGGAGACGTCCCCATGACCTCAACGACGGAAACCACCGGTTCGACGGCCATCGTTACCGGCTACACCCGGACCTATGTTTCGGGGTCCTCCGGTCTCGACACCTCGGCACTGATCGAGGCCGCGGTCGAGGCGAAACTGCAGGCCGCCTACACCCTGGAAGCCACGGTCACCGAAAACGAAGCCAAGATCGCCGCCTACCAGGAGATGCAGGGCTACCTGACCAGCCTGATGAATGCGCTTGATATCTTGCGCAACGCTTCGGGCTACGATGCCACGGCCAGCGTCTTCGAATCCCGGGCGGCCTACCTGACCGCCAGCGACGGCTCCGACGCCACCGACAGCCTGGCCGTAACCGTGGAGGATGGCGTCGAGGCCCAGAGCTTCACCGTCGAGGTGCAGCAACTCGCGCTTTCCCACAAGATCGGGTCCGACACCCAGTCTTCGAGCGATGAAGCGCTGGGGCTGAGCGGCGATTTCATCCTCGGAACGGTGAACGGCGACAGCGAGAGCATCTCGGTCACTGCGGACATGTCGCTCGAGGACATCGCCGATGCCATCAACAGCGCCAAGGGCACCACCGGCGTCCGGGCGTCGATCTTGCAGGTTTCCGACGACGAGTACATGCTGGTCCTGGCGACGACCGAAACCGGCCAGACCATCACCCTTTCCGACGATGGCGGCATTGGCGAGGCACTTGGCATCGTCAATGCCGCGGGCGATTTCGTCACCGAGCTTCAGGCCGCCCAGAACGCCATCGTCGAAATCGACGGTGTTTCGGTCGAATCGTCCTCCAACACCATCGAGGACGCCCTAAGCGGTCTTCAGCTCGACCTTTACGTCGCCGAGCCGGGCACCACAATCACCGTCGACGTCGAGGCCGACTACTCGGACGTGCTGGAGGCCATCGAGGCCTTCGTCGAGGCCTACAACACCTATCGCGAATTCGCGATCGCCAACCAGGAGGTCGACAGCAGCGGAACGGTTGCCGACGATGCCTTACTGTTCGGCGATTCCCTGCTGCGGAACACCAACTCCTACATCTATTCGGCACTGGCCGAACTGATCGAAACCGATGACGGCGGCATCTCGCTCGGCAGCATCGGCATCACCTTCGACGAGAACAACTACCTGGTCATCGACTCGGATGTCCTGGAGGAGGCCATCGTCGAGGACAGTGGCGCCGTCGCGCAGCTCTTCGAGTTCCAGTTCACATCCAGTTCCGACGACCTTCAGGTCCTACGCGACGATTCGGCGCTGACATCGGGCAGCTACACGCTGGACATCACCGTCGATGGAAACGGCGANNGTCACCTCGGTTTCGGTCGATGGCGACTCGACGCTGTTCACCGTCGACGGCAACAGCATCACCGGCGTCGACGGCGGCGCCTTCGCCGGGCTGAAGCTGGTCTATACCGGCGAAAGCGACAGCGTCACCATCACGATCTCGGAGGGGATCGGCGATCTGCTCTACGACAAACTCGACACCATCGCCAACACCTCCAGCGGCGCTCTCGCCGATGCTATCGCCGCCCTCGCCCACACCAACAACGACCTTGAAGCCAAGGTCTCGGACATCGCGGAGCGCGCCTACGACTACGAGGAACGGCTGATCGACTACTACGCCAACCTCGAAGCCAAGATCGCCTTGGCCGAAACCATGTCCGACTACATCAAGGCCATTCTGTCATCGGACGACGACTGAACCCAGTTGGGAAGGAATACAGCCATGAATGCCGCTGTTCGCCGGATGGCGAGTGCTTACGAAAAGGCCAGGGCCTGCGCGCCACAGCCTTGGATGGTGGCGACCCTTTTGGCCGGTGCCATTCGCCACCTCGAGGACGCGGAGAAGAATTTCTTCGACAATCATCGCGCGGACTGCATCAATCGGGTCAGCAAAGCGATGGCCATTCTGCAGGGCTTGCGCGATAATCTGCAGCCGGAAGTATCGGTACAGCTTTGCGAAAGGCTGGATCTTTTTTACAGGATCAACATCTTCCGTATTTCGGCACTGATGCGGTCTGGGTTCAACGCCAAGGACTGCGAACGTATCAAGGCCGATATCCGGAAGATGTACGACGCTTGGGCGAGCGTGGGCACGGAAGGAACCGAAAAAGCTTGATAGCAGCTCGGGAAATCCTTGACGTGTCGACCCAAGACGCATCGCCAGAGGAACGGCATAGCCAAAGCGGAACTCACGTTGCCGCCCGACCGTCGGTATCGCCGGTCGAGGAGGCTGCATGGGAAGAGGCCGCCGGCGACGACGAGTTGATGGCGCGTGCGACGGCCGGCGATCAGGCGGCATTCCGGATCCTGATGGCGCGGCATTACCGGCGGGTTTTCGGGCTCGTCTATCGAATGATCCCGAACACGGCAGACGCCGAGGATTTGGCCCAGGACGTATTCTTCACCGTATGGCTGAAACGCGCGGACTGGACGCCCGGGGCCGCAATCTTCACGACGTGGCTGTACCGGGTGACGGTCAACCGCTGCATCGATTTCAAGCGCAAGAAGAAACCGGAATATACGGACGAACTGATGGAGATCGCGGACGACCGTCCGACGGCCGCCGCGGTGGTACAACAGCACCAGGCGTCCCGAATTCTCCGTCAAGCGACCTTGAAATTGAGCAATGAACAACAAGCTGCGCTTGCGCTATTCTATCACCAGGGCTTATCGAACGCGGAGACGGCGGAAATTCTCGGCACAACTGTTTCAGCGGTAGAATCGCTGCTGAAACGAGCTCGGAATCGTCTTCGCGAAATCTTGCGGAACAGGTCCAAGGACCTCATTGGAGACAGTGGATGAATGGAACTGAAAGAACTTCAGGATCTTCTTGACCGCTACGGCGGAGATCCCCTGGCGTGGCCGGCCGACCGGCGGCCCGAGGCCCTGGTTCTGGCACGGACTTCGCCGGAAGCTTTCCAGCTGCTAAGGGATACCTGCGAAGTGGAGCGGGTGCTGGCCGGCGACGAGGCGCCGGAACCCGACATGCGGGCCATCGACCAGGTCATGGACCGCATCCAGGCACATGAGGAAGCAATGGCCGCGGCCGAGGCCGCAATCGAGATTCCTCGCCCGACCATGTGGGATGAAATCACGAGCGTTCTGGGCGGATTCGTCTACCGGCCGCTGCTGCTGATCACCATGGCGTCGCTGATCGGAGTCATCGTCGGCGTCGCCGACCGGACGATGAGCCTGCGTGAGAGCTATTCGGGGCTTATGTACTTCATCATGACCTTGTAGCCCGGAGAGAATTCCCGGCCGCAGGCATCCAAGTGCGCAGAATGCACCGCGAGAGAGGTAGACAGTATGTCGACGACGAAACGCACAAAAGTCATCCTCAGCGTGGCGATGACCTTGTCGCTTGCCCTCAACTTCTTCTTCCTGGGTTGGCTCGTCGGATCCAGCCCCTTCGTTCCGGGCCCGCCCGGCGGGCCGTTCGGGCGGGACGACGGCATGTTCGGACCGACCGCCAGGGACGACCGCATGCCGGAAATGTGGTTCATCGATTTCGTTACGATGGGAATGTCCGATAACGGCCGCCGGCAAATCCTCGAGGCCGTGGAGAAACATGCGGACGACATCCGAACCCTCAAGGAGAAGGCGGACGAGATCCGCCGGGAGACCGTGGCGACGCTGCTTGAAGACAAGCCCGATTCCGAACGCATCCGGCAGGAGGTCAAGGAACTGGAAGGCATCATGCAGCAGAGACTGGCCGCCATGCATGACACGCTGATCCCGGTGGTTGCGCAGCTCGATCCCGAAGACCGCCGGACTTTCGCCACGCGCTGGGAGTCCGGGCCCGGAGGCAAACCGCCCCCACCGCGTCCGCCACGCTGATCCCCATCCGATCCAAAAAAACTCCGGCACAGTCCGGAGTTTTTTTTACGCCAGGTTTTCGCGGGCTCTCCGTTTAACCGAGTAAGGGTTCCGGGCCGGGACAGTGGGCCGAACCCGCAAGGAGACCCGCGATGACTACAACTTCCGTCGCTTCGGATACCTACAGCAGCGCGATACTCGAAAGCCTCGCTGCCACCAGTACGGATGATTCGACCACATCGACGGCCGAGGAGATCTATACGACCTGGATCGCCATCCTCGCCGCCCAGCTTCAGAACCAGGACCCGACCGATCCCGTCGATCCGTCGGAATTCACCAGTCAGCTCACCTCCATCGCCAGCCTGGAGCAGCAGGCCCTGACCAACGAAACCCTGACCAGCCTGCTTACGGCGGTCCAGGGTGTCGAAGCCGATTCCGCTCTCGCCTATCTGGGAGCGGAGATCACGGCCTATGGCGACACCGCACCGCTTAGCGGCGGCACCGCCGAGTGGGAATACTCCCTGCCCGAGACGGCCGACGAGGTCACCCTCTACGTCCTCGATGAGGACGGCAATATCGTCTACTCCGCCGAAGGAAGCACCTCGGCCGGGACACATGAATTCACCTGGGACGGTGTCACCAGCGACGGCGAGACGGCTGCCGACGGGGCCTATCAGCTGGTCGTGGAGGCCGTCGACAGCGACGGCAACGAGATAACACCAACCCTCTACGCCCAGGGCACGATCACCTCGGTCGACACCTCGACGTCCCCGGCCACGCTGTTGATGGACGGCATCTCGGTGCCGACCTCCTACATCGTTTCCATGGCCGTCCAATGAGCCGAGACAGGAAGGAGGACGGCAAATGAGCAGCGGCAATGCAGCCATGTATATCGCGGTCTCGGCCCTGCGGGCCCAGAGCGCGAACCTGTCGATGATCTCGACCAACTTGGCCAACTCCTCGACGGTCGGCTACAAGGAGGTCTCCGCCAACTTCTCGACCCTGGTCACCGACCCCTACGGGTCGAGCGAACTGACCTCGGCCGGTGTGCTGGTCAGTTCGGTCCAAAGCGTGGATCTCCAGGGACTGATCGAATCGTCGGACACCTCGACCTACATGGCGATCGACGGCAACGGCTTCTTCATCGTCACGACGGGCCCCGACAGCAACGAGTTTTATTACACGCGGGCCGGGACCTTCGATACCGACGAGGACGGCTATCTGGTCAACGAGAACGGCTACTACCTGCAAGGCTGGCCGGTCGATTCCGACGGCAATCTGCTTTCCAGCAGCGCATCGGCCAGCAGTCTCGAGACCATCAATCTCAACAGCATCACCGGCGCCGCCGAGGCGACCGAGAACATCGAGATCGTGGCCAACCTGCCGGCCGACGCGGCCATCGGCGATACGTTCACCACCTCGTCGGAAATCTACGACGCGGTCGGCACCAGCCACACCCTGGAGTACACCTGGGAAAAGACCACCACCACCGAATGGGCGCTGACCGTCACCTCCGATGACGGCACCATCTCGGCAGGCGGCAGCTATACCTTCACCTTCGCCGACGGTGCGCTGGACAGCGTTTCGTCCGACACCCTGACGATCACCGGATGGAGCAGCGGCGCCAGCGACAGCACCATCACCTTCGATTTCGGCACCGTGGGGCGCTCCGACGGACTGAGCAGTTTCGACAGTGAGGAGGACACGCCGCAGGTCTCGGTGACTTCGGTATCCCAGGACGGTTTGCAGTATGGCGAACTGGCCAGCGTCTCGATCGACGAAAGCGGTCTGGTCACCGCCACCTTCGACAACGGGATGAGCCGGCCGATCTACCAGATTCCGCTGGCCACCTTCAACAACCCCAACGGTCTGACCGCAGTTTCGGGTAATGCCTACGTCGCCACGGTCGATTCCGGCACCGCAACCCTGAACGTTGCCGGCTACGGCGGTTCGGGAAGCATTGCCGGGAGTTCGGTCGAAGCCTCGACCGTTACGACTTCCGAGGAACTGACCGACATGATCGTCGCCCAGCAGGCCTATTCGGCGGCGTCCCAGGTCATCAGCACCTCTCAAGACATGTTCGACGCGCTGATCCAAGCCGTTTGATACGTCACCAACGCGGAGAGACGGACGAAATCATGGCTAAACTGAAAGAACAAACAATCCTTGGATTGCCGGCGGATCGGCGGCTCGCGAGCGATTTCCGGCGTGTCGTGGCGGCCGGCCAATCGGTCACCGGAACCGCGACCGCCGATGAAGAGCAGATCATAGCTCTGGCCCGTGAAACGGGCGGACGGATGCTGGCACTGCCGCCGGAGGTCAGCTTTATCGACCGCAAAGCTCTGCTCTCCCTTTTCGACGAGGTCAACGACCTGGCCGACCGATTGAGCGCCGAGCATGCGATCGTGAAGGGAAAGCTGAGGAGCCGCATCCGCCACGGGGAAGCCCGAAAGGCCTATCAGCGAGGAAACCCGCAATGAAACAGCCACAGCAAACGAATGACGCCTATCTCGAGGAGCTCGGCCGAGCTTTCGACCATTTCGTCGAACTGGTCGAAGCCGAGAACAAGGCGCTGGAACGCCGGGACACCCCCCTGCTCCATGAATTGACACCGAAAAAAGTCGATGCCGGAAAGGTCCTGGACGCCCTCACTCGGGATTTCCATTCGCGACTTAAAGAGGCCACCGAGGAGGAAATGGAGGCCTTCGGCGGCCTCGTCAACCGGACTGCCGCCCTGCGGCCTTTGCTGGAACGGAACATGGCGCTTCTCAACGCCGCAAAAGTGACGACCGCCACCCGTATCGAGGCCGGATTGGCGGCCTGGCGCCGGTCCCAGAGAGAGAAGTCGATCGGATACGGGGTCGACGGCCGATCCGCCTACCCGGAGCGGCCGACTCCCGCGACCCCGGTGCGCCTGATCTAGGGAGGAGCCTGCCGATTCGAACCCGGCAGCATGGAACCATGGACCTGCGGATAGCCCTGAACGCGGCCTTGAGCGGCATCGCAACATCGGAAGCCCAAGCTTCCGTTGCCGCGACCAATATCGCCAATGCCGATGCCGATGGCTACACCACCAAGGTTACCAACCTGACGACGACGGTCACCGCCGGCACCGCCACCGGTGTCGATCTCTCATCAATCAGCACCTATGTGGACGAGAACCTCGTCAGGTCCCTGATGGCGGCCACCAGCGAGGAAGGCTTCAGCCAAACCATCGCAGACTATCTGGAGTCCGTGTCCAGCGCCTTTGGCAGTACCGATTCGGACGATTCAATCGCGGCCCTCGTCACCGCCTTCGAAACGGCCTTCGCGGATCTTGCCGTGACGCCGGAAAGCGACAGCCTGAAATACCTGGTCGTTGATGCTGCAACCGATCTCGCCGGGAGCCTGTCGTCCCTCTCGGACGAAATCCAGCAACAACGCGCCGACGCGGACCAGCAGATCGAAACCGCGGTCAACGATCTGAACGCGGCGCTGGAGAAAATCGACAGCCTCAACGAACAGATCACCAAGGCAAAGGCCCTCGGCAACGACACCAGCGATCTCGAGGATGCGCGCCGCACAGCCCTGGCCTCGGTCTCGGAAAAGCTCGACATCAGCTATTTCGAGACGTCGGCCGGCGAACTCCACATCTATACGAAATCAGGCCAGCCCCTGGTCACCGGTACGGTTCATAGCCTGTCCTATGAGGCAACCGGGGCCGTTTCATCGGGCATGGAGTATCCGAGCGACTTCAACGGCATCATGCTCGACGGCACCGACATAACCACGCTTATCACCGGTGGCGAGATCGGCGCCCTCGTCGAACTGCGCGACGAAACCCTGCCGGCCATCCAGGACGAACTGGACGAATTGGCCGCGACGCTGATCGAGACGGTCAATACCGTCAGCAACCAGGGAACGGCCAACCCGGCGGCGACGAGCCTGACCGGCACCACCTCCGTGACGCCGTCCGACGCCGCCAGCTGGAGCGGCACCCTGCGCATCGCCCTGGTCGACAGCGACGGAACCGTGGACACGGTAGCGGACCTGGATCTGACCACCTGCGCCACCTACCAGGATCTTGCCGACGCCATCGATGCCATCACGGGGATCAGTGCGTCCTTCGATGCCGAGGGACACCTGGTCGTCAGTTCCGACGACGCGTCCCTGGGAATTGCGATCAACGAGATGGACAGCGCTGTCGGCAGCGACAACGTCGGGGTTTCGTATTTCTTCGGCCTCAACGACATCTTCACCGGCGCTTCCGCAGAAACCATTTCGGTCAATTCGGTCCTGAAATCGGACAGCACGCTGGTACCGGTCGCCACGCTCAGCGACGACAGCACCCTGGCCGCAGGCGATATCGGCCTCGCCGCCGGCGACGGTTCGATCGCCGAGGCTCTCGAAGAGGCACTCAGCAGCGCAACCGATTTCACGGCAGCCGGCAACCTGTCGGGAGGTTCCCGCACCTTTTCCGAATACGCCTCGGCCGTCATCACGGACGTCGCCACCAAGGCGTCCGCAGCCGAGTCAGATGCCGAAACCACCGGGCTCGTCACCGACAGCCTGGCAAACACCTTCAGCAACGAAGCGGGCGTCAACATCGACGAGGAAACGGCCCTCCTCGCCGCCCTGGAAAACCAGTACTCCGCCTGCTCGCAGGTCGTTCAGATCCTCGAAGAGATGTTCGACGCCCTGTTCAATGCCGTTGCGTCCTGATTGGAGAAGTACAGCGATGACCCGGATTTCGACATATGGGCAACTGAATTCCACTCTGGCCAACGTCATGCGGCTCCAGACCGAGTTCGCGGAAGCGACCACCCAGAGTTCGAGCGGCCTCAAATCGGAAACCTATCAGGGACTGGGCAGCGACAGCCAACGGGTGCTGGACCTCGAGGGGCAGATTACCCGCTCGCAGCAATATGTCCAGCAGGGCGAAATCGTCTTGTCGCGGGTCGAAACCATGTACGACGCCGTCACCAACATGATCGACGTGCTGGGCAACTACCAGTCCCTTCTCAGCACCGCCATCAGCGGCGACATGGCGGAGGACGCAGGCCTCAACAATCAGACGCAGAGCTATCTCGACACCTTCACGGACCTCGTCAACACGCGCCTGTCCGGACGCTATCTCTTTGCGGGAGACAGGACCGACACCGCCCCAGTGGATCTCGGCGGCTATGCGGCGCAGAGCTATCCGTCGGCGGCAAACACCGACTACTATCAGGGCGACAGTACCGTGGCCTCGTTCAAGGCTTCCGACGACAAGACAATCACCTACGGCGTGACGGCGAACCAAGAGGCTTTCGAGAAGGCGATCCGAGCCCTGAGTTTGGGCGCCAACGCCTCCGAGGATCCGGCCGACGAGGATGCCATGGCGGAGGCGCTCGATTTGGTCAACGAAGCCCTCGACGGCCTGCTGGCGACCCAGACCAAACTGTCCGCGGCGGCGACCGACCTCGACTGGGAAATGGACGTCCAGATGGAAGCGCAGGTGCGTCTCGAAGCCTTCATCAGCGAGATCAAGGAAGTCGATGTCGCCGAAGCGGTGACCCGCATGGAGACGCTGCAGACGCAGTTGGAGGCAAGCTATGCGGCCATCTCGCGGATCAACGAAATGAATCTGTTCGACTACCTGTAGGCACGAAGATCAGCCGCAGGAATTGCGGCCGCCCGGCGGATTTGGGCGGCCGTTTCAGTCGTGCGCATTTTCCGGCAGGCATCGATTGACCTGCCGCGGTTTTGCGGCTACTCGAACAGGGATCGATGCCCCCTTCCCGCCACGTGCATCCAAGAACAACAGGAGAAATGTCTTGGAAATCGATTTCGCCTCCATCGCCCCCAGAATGCGTTACAAGCTGTTGGCGAGTTTCATCATC
>NPIF01000729.1_pt1 | contig 32765 bp, 37 predicted proteins | sample 8637461 | NCBI WGS metagenome assembly NPIF01 (sample SAMN07420641, study PRJNA396082) | bioreactor metagenome | isolation source: sample BR12 brine-fed electro-methanogenic bioreactor BR | place: Japan: Kochi | collected 2016-12-09
GATAAGTTCTTATTTGTTGCTTTTTTTACCGGGGATGGAATGGGGAAGATGGTGGTGAGGGGGGTGATGTATCCTGTAATGTGAAGAGGGTTTCAGTTCACCAAATTGATTTGATCCGTTATAGCTGAGTCTCATATGGATTCATCACGTTTATGCCGGGTATCTTCCTGAAATGTGCATCTTCGGTATATATCGTATGAATATGGTTTTCCAGCATTGTTGCAGCCAGCAGGGCATCCCAGAAATGGAGCTTATGCTGTTCTTTAATCTCATGGGCACGGATGATTGTCGTGCCTGTGTAGTGAACGAGATTCCATCCCTGAAAAGAGGTAATCGTATGAATGAATCGCCGGATATCTTCTGATGGCATTGGATCTGCGACCTTCTCGGTGACGACGACAGAAAATTCTGCAAGGTTTTGGTAAGAGAGAGAATACCTTTCCTCTGATTTGAAACAACCCGCGATGAGCTCATGAGAGATATTTCGTTTATTTGCCGCGTCTTCATCAAAGAGATAGACCAGTATGTTGGTATCGATGAGCGGTGGTGCTTCACCGGTCATAGAGATCCTTCCTGTAGCGATATCTCTTCTCTCCAAAATGGTATGTCTTCCTGATAAGATCCAATGCATCTTTTGCTATGGCTTCCTGCGTCTTCTCGTGAATCCAGAGTTTCATCGCATCGGTTGCAGCTTCGCCCAGGTACCCTTTTCGCTCCCCGATAACCATCCTTGCTGTGCTCCGAAAGCGCCGCTCTGTTTCATCGTCGATGCTGAGTGTGATCGTTCCCATGCATGTAAGTATATCCCAGACTTATTTAAATATTGTGTGTATGTATGTGTATGATGGAGTCATCTCTTATTCTGCCACTCCTATCTGTTCCTGCTTACCGCTCCCGGGACTCATTATTTATTCAATCATCCTCGCCCGCATCTCCGAATAGATCTCACCTATCCTGCCCCAGCACGCTTCCCCGTGGCTTTTCCAGTCTTTAGCCGAGAGCCCGGAGGTTGACGGAGCGACAAATAGAGCACTCTCTCCAATCATCTCAGATTGCATGCCATATTCGATCTCTCTTCTCTTTAATGCGTGTCTGGCGGCTTCCTTCCCATTAAAGACGATACAGCGGGGTTTATATTCAAGCATCTTCTGCATGAAGCTCCCGGTGTCGTACTCTGACTTTGTCAGGGATCTGTCGGATCCCGACTCAGTCTTATTCAGATCCGTAAGCCCGATTCTGTATTCCAGAACAATCCGACAATCTTCTATGGAAGCAGGGATTAGGTTCTCTCTGCCGGTTATCCGGGAGAACTGCGGCCAGAATTTGTTGCCCGGCCCGCAATAGTAACACCCCTTCTCTCTTGACTTTCTGCTAACAGCAGATCCGCAAAAGACGATGAGCAGGTTATGGGCTAAGATATCTTCGAGGATGTGCATCAGATTGTGATTGGAAGGATTGATTACCCATTTGGTTTCATCTGACTGGTATCGATCCTGAAGGAATTGAAGCTCATCTTCACGATCAACGAAGTTTTGTTGAGACATACGTAGACTACTTTGATGTCAACGTAACTGATTAAGGAGAGGGTGTGTGGTGTATCCCGTGTTTGAGGCTCATAATGATCACCCTCTCCGGTTGATTGCCTCAGGTGGATCAGTTTTTGATGAGCGAATACATTCATAAATGAAATGAATGGAAAAAACCACACCGGGGATGTCTGTGGGCATTATTGACCGTACGATTACGTGGCGGATATTTTTTCATACAACTGTTAAGTATTCTTAATTGGGTCACTACCTATTTGTTACGGACCGTCTTCAGTAATTAATTTAAACTTCAAGTCGCAATTATGATCCACAAGCGAATACTTGCTGAAGTGGTGTGCGGGAAAAATGAAAGAAAAATTTTTGGAAATTGTCCATGAGTCCGGAAATTTAAACTCAAAGTTATTTTCAATTAGCCGGATAAAAATTCTATGGGCCTTATCAGAACTCGGCGAGGACGGAGCAACAGCAAGGCAGATTAAAAACGGCCTTAATATCGGAAGTGACGGCTCAACATATTCAAATTTAAATGCACTTGTAGAGATGGGTTACCTGCGGATGGAAAAGGTCAGATTTGAATCAAAGGAAAATCTCGAATTATATGTCATTACTCCCGCTGGACTTGAAGAGTGGAATAAAATAAAAAAATGGCTTGATATGCTTGTATGCGAGGGTGAATAAGATGGGAGATTGGAAGAAAGCGATTGCAGTATTTGAAGAGATGGACTTTCCCTTAGACTGCGATGAATTTGAGGACAAAATTATTGCTCAAAAGACGATATGTCTCCTTCAGTTAAAGGGGATGAATCTGAATTATCCTTTTGGAATGTATGTTCGTGGTTCGTATTCCCCGGCATTTACCAAGGATTATTATGATCACAAAGAGGAGTTTAAAAGCCTAAGTTCAGGTTCTTTCTTATCAGAAGAAGAGAAAGTGATGGTAAAAAATCTTGATGATCTCTTCTTGAAGAACGCTCCTCTTCTTGAGATTGGTGCAACATATGCCTTTATTGTTAAAAAAACAAACAGAACGCCAATAGAAGCATTCCGAATTATCAAAGAGACTAAGGGCTTTTATCGTGACACCCAGATTGCAAAAGGTATTTCAAAGGTGAAACAATTTTTATTTGAACCGACAGAAAAAGACCTTGAGTGGCTTAAAAACGAGACCGGGCCGATGCAGCGTGCATCTATTAAATCAATGAGGTATTAGGGATGGACTTCAATGAACCTGGAGAAGTCTGGTTTATTGAACTTGAAAACAGTCGCGGGCACGAATAGTCCGGCAGACGTCCGGCAGTTGTTCTTGCAAAATCTTTCGGGATGTATACGGTTGTTCCCCTTACCACATCGGAGAATGGATTCAATTTTCCTCATACACATATTATTAACCCGGATTTAAAAAACAATCTTTCAAGCTTAAGTTTTGCAATGTGTTTTCAGGTTTTATCTCTTGATGAAGAGAGGTTTTTGAATAAAATAGGTGTGCTTTCAGAAAGTGATCTGGAGTGTATTAAAGAGCTTTAAAGGATCTGCTGGATTTATGATATAGATTGAAACAAACAAGTAACGGATCAGCACTACCTATCCTAACACCCTCCCCAAATCACATATCACACTGTATTCGCTCCACAAAACCGATCCAGATGGAACCGGAGCCCATCATCATGATCGACGAAGGTTTGTTGAGAGATAAGTAGAGTACTTTAGTCTCAACAAAAGAGAGATCTTAATAGCAAAAATCTTCCTATGATAGTATGAAATTCCAACTCGATATCTTCCTTAGATCGTCAGTTCGAGGACTGAATTGTTCGGTATTGCAATATCTGCCCTTTAGAAGCAATACTTAGGATCAAGTTTTTCAAATAACGAGTAATGTAAGCCTCAATATTGATTTAACGACCTTAAAAGAGAGCCGCCGGAGGGAGTTGAACCCTCGACCTGCTGATTACGAATCAGCCGCTATGCCGGGCTAAGCCACGGCGGCACTGCGACCATTCTATTGGCTTTGAAAAGGTTAAAAGGTTCTGCTCTTTTCAGCATCGCGGTATCATTTCTGGTTTCGCTCTCGTGCAGACTGTCGTAGAGACTATCGTTCTGACATCGCTTACGAGTATCCCCGCATCGTCACCGAATCGCCTGCCTGCTGCTCCTGGGGGGGCTCGATGGTGCCGAACTTGGATTCAAACTCTGCAACACTCTGCTGGAGCACCGCGAGGAACTTCTTCGCATGTTTTGGGCTGATGGTGACGATGGACTTCGCCTTTGCCTGGTTGATATTTGGTATCTGGTGGAGGAAGAGGAAGGTGAATTCGTCGTCCCGGAAGGCGATCTGGATCATGTTGCTGTAAACGGGATCGAGATCCTGTGGCACATTTACGGTTATTTCCTTGGAAGCCATGCAAATCTATTAGCGGAGTGAAAAGAAAAGCTTTCTTACGCATGTCTGCGCCAACACGACCCTCAGAAATACAATTCATCCCAGTCTCCACACTCGTCCGCACTTCGGTCTGCCCGGTCCGGGTGTATCTGGAACGGCATGAAGGGATCACAGAGCCGCCGAAATATACCATTGCGAAACAGGTCGGCTACCATCTTGGGTCACTGGCGTTCTCTGATACTCCGGCGGCTGCGGAATCTGAGGCTGTGTCATCTGTTGGCTCTCCACATGATCCGACAGCTCAGCAAGATCCTCACGTTGAAACAATCTGGGAGGAGATTCAGCTCGTCCGGCCGGATATCGACGATTCAATGAAAGAGTACCTCAAAGGGTGTATCGCTGCCTGCCGGGGGCTTGCCTGGGAGGCGCCTGTCGCAGCCGATGTTTCCTGTGCAAACAGGAAGTATGGTATCTCCGGGCGGATCGACTGGATCTTCAGCAAAAACCCTGCAATCGGCATCCTCAGGGCAGGCCGTGCCCCGACCTATGGTGTCTGGAAGCAGGATCGGATCCGGGCGGCCGCATACCTGCTGGCGGCAGAAGAGATGGAACAGCTGAATGATGGAGGACACCCCCTCTCCGAAGTCAGAATCGCCTATATCCCATCCGGCATCGTCCGGACGGTCGCCCCTACCGCCTCAGACAGGCGGAGCCTCCTCGCCGCCCTCAGGAAGGCCGGAGCGATCTATCGCGGCGAAACCCCGCAGGCACCGCCGGATGCTCCCTGCGACCGCTGCCCGAAGAGGGAATCCTGCACCCGGGGCGCCGGCGAGCCGCAGACGCTCTTTGACCGGTTCTTCCGGAGAGGGTGAATTCAGGAGAGGATAGACCGAAAAAGAGGGTGGAAACAGATTGGCAGATGGAAAGGAGATCTCCGGAAAAAACCGATCACCTGTTCAGAAGTGTTCGTGAGAGGATATACTCGCCCCGTGCCTCACGGGTGGTGCCGACGATCAGCCATTTTTCATCTCCGTGATCCTCGACTACACCTGCCGCCTCGATCACTTCTCCTGCGAGCGCCTGCCCGGCATAGGTATGGGTGAAGGAGAGGACATAGCTGATCTCCTCGTGGTCGATTGCATAGACGGACGGGTTATCAAATGCTAGGGAGGCATCGGTCACGGTCGCCTCGATCACATCCCGGCCGGTTGGAACTCCTTTTTTGATCGGAACGGCATTCTGCCCGGCATATCCCCGAGAGAAGAGGAGGTCGAAGTAGGTGCCTTCATACTCGCCCCGGTTGTATTTCCGGGTTTCATGGGCGACGAAGTCGTCAAAACCGATCTCAGGGACACGCTTCCTGTAGACCTTCCTCCACATCTCCTCGCTCATCTCCGGAATCTTTCCCGCTGAAACCGCATCGGCAAGTTGCCGCTGTGCTGAGAACCAGTGTTCTCCATAGACGACGAGATCGATATCTGATGCCTCGTTCTCAAGCCCGCAGAGGAGGGAACCGGTACAGCCAAAACTCTTCTCTGGGAGGCTGAAGAGGCTTGCGAGGCTCCTCACACGGGTATTCTGCTGCATGATCCTGCCCATCTCCTCTTCAGGCTTCAGGACAGAGGTGATCTGATCCAGGGGGATCCGATGAACGGTATCATTCCACTCGGGGTGGTGTTCACGAATCCAGGCAAATGCCTCATCAAACTCGATCTTCCGGTACCGCTTACCATCTGCACAGGTTCGCTCACCATCAGGATCGGGGAGGTATCTCAGGATGCAGCCGGCCCGCTCGTCATTGTCGTACACTGAAACGGCATATATCCCGCCATCTCTATCGACTAAAAAATCACGAAGCCGGATAGGCTTCTCCATCCGCTTTATCTCCATAATTTTCAGTCCATGTCGATGAGGAATCTGACGATCTCATCAAGCTGTGAGCCCGGCCTGACGATCTCTTTCGTATGCAGATCCACAACCGTGCTTGGCGTCCCCGGGAGCTCTCCCCCGTCGATGAAGAGCTCGTGCCGAACATTCACATCATTTTTGGTCCTTGGAGAGATGTCACCGGAGAGGTTTGCGCTGGTTGCGGTGATCGGGGCATCCAGCTCGCTTATGATCGAAAGCGCTATTCTGTGATCCGGCCAGCGGATGCCGATCATCCCGGTGCCGCCGGTCAGTTCTGTCGGGACACAGCTCTTTGCCTTTAGGATCACTGTCACGGGACCGGGGAGAAACCGGTTAATGAATGCTTCTGCCGCAGGATCAAGATATGCGACACAGGCGAGCATCTCGATATCCGATACCGCAATTGAGACCGGTTTTCCCCTGAGCCGGTTCTTTGCATCATATACCCGCTCGATTGCAATATCCGAGAAGGCATCCCCGCCAAGTCCATACAACGTCTCGGTCGGGTAGACGATTAAGCCGTCATGGTTGAGAATGGAAACGGCCTGCTTTATGATGTCATCCAAATCTTTCATAGTACCTGATCAACTCTTTGGAACGTATGTTTCGCACATTAAAACTCGCGTCCTTTCACTCTGCCGATGTCAAAGATTGCCTTTTCTGAGACATGCATCACGGCAAAGACTCCTGCCTGGATTGGGTCGGTGACAACCAGATCGGCATGTTTTGTGACGCTCCCTACCATCTTCAGGGCGATAACTGGTATTCCTTCTGCTTTCACGTTCTCAACAGCACGGCTGATCTTTCCACCCATGATCGATCCGGCAAGCACAAGGATAGAGGCACGAGGCAGCCGTGTCACCGCATCGACTGCGAGTGCCAGCGTATCTTCCCCGACAAGCGGGATGGTATCGACCGAGATCCGCTCCCCCCGGATATTATGGCGGTCCGCCTCATTCACAGCACCCATAGCCACCTGTGCAACCTGGGCTCCACCGCCGATGATGATCACCCGCTGGCCGAAGATCTTCGAGAAGGTCTCATGGGTCTCGACCTCAAGAATCTGGGGGAGGGCAGTCAGCGCAGCAACGATTGATCCGAAGTTGTCATCGACTTCAATCTCCATATCAACCCATGCAAGCCCGGTTTCAGGTCCGCGTTTGATGATCTCCTGCTGTATCGTCAGAATATTCCCATTATGTTCGGCAAGAGTGGTTGCGATATCGCGGAGAACGCCTTTTTTGTTCTCGGTGATCAGGCTGATCGCATAGCTTGAAGAAGAGTCCATTGTCGCAAGGTTACCTTTTTCCCGGAATATACTTCCGGACATTGTTTTTCTTGTTCATGTACAGTTCAGTGTTCATCGAGTCCACAGTACCCTTCGATCCGTATATACATGGTTACTGCGGGAGGAGAGAAAACAATATCGGAAGTGCATTCTCTGGATGAGGAACCGGGCAGTCTCAAAGCATGCCTGGAAAATTCGGCATCTGGTTTTGATGGATGGCTCTTTCTGATCTGAAATATGAAAAGAGGAGAATACTCAAAGTCAGAGAACCTGATTAACGGAATTTTTAAATAGTCAGGATCGCAATTCCGTATTGATCCATTATGGAATCAGAAGTTATGACCCGGGGCGGGCTGTTGGCCCGCGGAATCTTTGCCCTCATCATTGGTGTCCTTTGTTTCACTATTCCGATCGCGATGGAGGCGTTATTTGCTTATATCATTGGAATCTTCCTGATAGTCATCTCGATTGTCACCGGCGCAGTCTCCATCAGTGACACCGGGAAAGTGCACTGGGGTGTTCTGATCCTCTCAATACTTGGATTGATCGTCGCAATCCTCCTCTTCATGACCCCGTTTGTCATGTTCGTTGCCCTGACTATCCTTGTTGCTGCCTGGGCGATTATCACGGGAATTGCAGAGCTTGCCCTTGCATTCAGCCTGGATGAACTGCCCTTCCGTATCATGCTCGGCATCGGCGGTTTCTTCTCGGTGCTCTTTGGTATCCTGATCGGATTTGCACCACTCCCGATGGACGGATCACTCATCCTGATCATGCTCATTGGAATCTACTTCCTGATCATGGGCATCCTGAGCCTTATCACCGGCCTCCTGATGCGGAAAGGCGAAGTGATTGTATCGGTCTAGAGAAATCACCGAATCACTGAATTGTCTGATCACCCAAAACCCCTGTGAATGATACGATCGTTTAATGGGGGAACTCAGGTGAGGAAACAAAGGAGGGGGAATCTGAAGGGGGAAATGAACTCCACCTCCTTATTTAAAAGTAATAACCTCACGATGGATATGATATTTGGGATTTAAGAACAGTGATGCGATAACCGGGATTCGAACCCGGGCTAGAGGCTTGGGAAGCCCCTGTCCTACCACTAGACTATTATCGCGCTTCCTCATTTTATCTGTCTGATCACTTATAGAAGTTATCGTTTGTATGCCCCATGTACTCCCTGATGGAGGGGAAAAAGGGGGTCATCCCCCGCAATTCTTTGAAAATCACTCTTCCCGTGGCTCTTCAGGGGGTTCTTCCGATGGTTTTTCAAACATCTGAAGTATCGAGAGCGCGATCTTTTTGAATGCATCAGCTTTGACGATTGCAATTCCACGATCCTCGTCCCCGAGCACTATCAGCGTATCCCCCGGTTTGATGTCGAATAATTCTCGCGCCTCTTTCGGAATAACGATCTGGCCCCGATCACCCACCTTTACAGAGCCAAAGATATGCTTCTTCTCATCTGGGTGGGAATGGTTACAATGATGATGGTGAAACATCAGATTCTTCCTCTTTCTTCATATCTATGGTTGGGGTACATCTCAGGAATGCTTTCTCCTCAGATTTAATATCCCAGATTCCTGAGCCTGAGATGATCTGCCTCGTTCTGTTACGTGGCTGGTGGCCGTCGTCGATGATCAGTATGCCATATGGTTTTGTGATCCGCAGCAGCTCTTTCAGAAATGCAGCGGTATCCGGAACCATGTGGAACATATCCAGTGCATAGACGAGATCAGCTGATCCTGTTGCCAGCCCTGAGTTGTACCCCTCTGCCAGCACGGGAATGATTCTGTGCTGTCCGGTCTTTTTGATCCGTTTTGAGACGGATTCAATAGCACGCTCATGAATATCCACCGCATACACAATGCCCTCCGGACCGGCGAGCCGGGCTGCACTGTCAAGATAGCCTCCGGGACCGCACCCGTAATCAACAACAGTCATACCGCTTTTAATGCCAAAACGGGTTACTTTATTCTCAGGCGGATAGAGTCTGTCCCTGATACGGAATAAGAATGCCATTGCAGAGAAGGCCGGATCAGGTATCCGATAGACGGAATCCCTGGAATCATGGCTATTGCCGGTCATATAACCACCACTCTGGTAAGATGGAGTTCAGGGCTCAGGCCATCCCGGTTTGGGATCTGAAGTGTTGGTTGAAAATTCATGTAATTCATACTTTTCATACTAATATGAATGTTCATACTTTATATCTTTTGTGATGATGGACTGCTGAGGCTGATGAAGTGGTTATCTTTGCCGGAACTCAATGGGTGAGCCAAAATGTGAAGTCAGGTTCAAAAGGGGATTGTTGTGATATGATAGATTCGTCTTTTGGATACCATCAAAATGGTGTTATTGGATGTGTATTTCGAGAGCCTTGCTCTCATGCCGGGGGCAGACCCGCATCATACCGTGCCTGGATCTCTGCCTGCGTGAAGGCACGCTCATATGTGCCGAGGCCGCGAATCTCGCCGTCGAATTTTCTCAGCATCGATGTTGGACCAGGCCATTCTATTCCACCCGGACCGCCAGTCTGGATAATCCCGGTGGTTCCCTTCAGCCCGCGTTCGCCAGAGATGAACTGGCTGGATCCCTCGCCATTTCCATTAACATATATCAGAATTCTTCCATGATCTCCAAAATCCGTCTCATACACCCCAACCACATAATACCACAATCCCTGCTGTGGAACGGTTGTTCCGGATATCCATTGTCTTTGTTCGTTGTTTCTTGCCGCAAACTCAAATGCTCTGTTTGTACGGACGTGTTGCAGGTGATACCGGGCATTATTGTCACTTGTGCCATCAACAGTTATGGTTGCCCAACGTCTGTCGTCTTCTTCCGGTAGGTCTGGCTCTGGCTCGCGGTTCCACTTCACCCATGCCTCGACTGTAAAGCCTGCAATCTCAGGTGATGCCACAATCTCCCTTGAGAAATCGTCTGATCCGGCACTGTTCGCCACTGTGAGTGTGACGGTATATGTTCCGGGATTAACGAAGGTGTGTGACGGGTTCTCTGCAGTTGATGCCGGGCTCCCGTCCCCAAGGTCCCAGCTCCATGAATCGATCACGCCGATCGAGGTATCAGTGAACTGAACGAGGAGTGGTGCTGTTCCTGAATACGGATCGGCGGTGAAGCCCGCAACTGGCGGGTCGTCCGGCCCCGGTCCGCTGCCGGTCATGGCAAGGGTCGATCCAAATATCCTCACCTCGGCATTTATGTCGATGATCACAATCTCAAGGGTTCCGGCAGGAAAGCCGGTACCCTCTGCGGCTGTTAACCTGTCGATAGTGATTTTCGGACCATCCGGGGTATTATAGAGGTAGAGAACCTGTCCTGGCTTCCAGGTGATCGGAGCGTCCGCTCCCGCCAGCACCGGCCCGCCTCCGGCTGCCGTCGTCCTGATATCGATCGGGATGCCTTGTGTGACGCCGGATCCGTTTAATAAGACAGCATCGCCGCCCCGGTGCTGAATAGCAACATACTCCGTTCCGTTGGTCTCAACAACGCCCGCCTCGGCTGCAATGAATGCTGACTTCTCAAGGCCTCCGGGGATCCCGTAGATGAAGGCGTAGATGATGATCGCGATGAGGACGGTAAGGAGCACGAGAAGCATGACGCCGATTGCAGGGGTGACTGCATCCAGATCACTTCTCTTTACTCTATCCACCTCCTCCTAATTCTTTCAGATTAAGTATTCTATTGTTCGTATTGGGGAAACATTAATCACGATAAGATTGATCACCCAATCACCACAAGCTCCTGGATCCGGTCCTGATTGAGCTGTAGTTGTATCTGTAATCTGATCTCTTTTGCTCCATCTGTTGACTCGATGATGATTGGCGAAACAGTTGCAGTGCCGACACCGGCAAAGTTCCGGTTTATGTATGTCAGGGTTGCTCTTCCATCACTGCCGATATTTGGATTCCATACCGCATCAGCTGAAATGACAACTCCCTGGTCGACAAGGGCATTGCCCGCCCGCTCACGAAGCGAGATGGCACCTGGCAGACTTCCATCGTACGGGGTGCCATCCGGGTTATTGACCTGAAAGGTAATTGTTGTCTGTGTAAAGCCAACCAGCTCAATTGCCTCAGGTATTGGTGTAGGTGTAGGTGTTGGCGTGGGCGTTGGCTCCGGTGTGGGGGTAGGTGCTGGCGTGGGAACAGGCCCATGCAACATGCTCTGAACGGTCATCTGCTCCATAAATACCAGGAGTTGGGAACCAATATCCACCGCAGTGATTGATCGTTCACCTGGTGCACACCCAATACCAGAGCTGACGGCAACCGCCCTGTCCTTTGTGAGCCGGGGGCCGTCAGGTGTATTGAACATAAAGATACTCTCGCCCGGCCTCCAGTTCATGGGGGCAAGAGGAACCGCACGGATTCTCTGCCCACCTATGGTGACGAAGAGATCAAGTGCTTTTCCCTGTTCTGCGCCGGTCGTGTTCAGGTATATGGTGTCCCCGCCCTTATGCCGGAGTTCAATATAGGGTGTGCCATCGGGATCATGGACTTCGGACTCTATTGCGAGATAAGGAGGCTGGATAATTGTGGGTGCGAGTCCATAGACTGATCCATAGATGACGATAGCAAAGAGGGAGGCGAGGGCTATCATCATGACTACGCCAATTACGGGGGAGACTGCGTCGTTATTAGTGGGTTCCATCTATTTTCCTGTTGTATTCTATTTTGTATTGTTCTTTTAATAATTGGGTGCAGGGGGTTCAAAAACCTCTTAATCAGAATGGATAATCATTTGGATCTCCAATATACTGGCCAAGGTTTTTGAAGGTGACCTGTGTCCCGCCACTTGTCACATAGAACCCGTCACGGGCGATGACGACACCTTCAAGGAATGCTCCGTTAAAGGTTACCCTGCCATTTGGTGCATAGAATACGCCGGTAACGCCACCTCCTCCCATTCCGGTAATGGTTATATCACCAGTACGTGCGATGATGATCACATTCGTTGCTGTGGGTCGCCAGCTTGTAGATGAATAGCTGTCAGCAAATATTTTCATATTGCTCGTTAAAGCTCCCCCAGACCCGTACCCGCGTGCTGCGTACCAGTCAGCAGATTTCACAGGCGGGATCTCCTGGCCCGGCATGTCGAACCCGGGAACTGTTGCCTGGTGGATGCATTTGGCAAGGATATCTGCCGGGTAACTTGCTGGATGAGTAATTGTCCCGGTATAGTAAATGCGTGAATCCGGAGCAAGTGTTGGCGTATATCCAAGGTTCAGATTGCCATTGACATACACATTACCGAATATATGAGCATCTTTTAAGTCAAAGTTGCCATCAATATAGACATCCCCATAGATATGCCGCTGCCCTTCCCAGAGTCTCGTATCACCGTTCACGTAGATATTTCCAGGTTGAACTGATGATCCAAGCCCTGCACTTCCACCATCGAGATTCACATTTCCATCAATGTATATGGTTGATACTGCAACAGCTGCGCCCTGATTTAAATCTGAGGTGATAAGGCCGCCGGTAATCACAATCGTTGCTCCTGGCCCTGTTACGCCACTTCCACTGAAACTGAGTACATTCCCATACACAAAGACATTCTCATCGATGACAAAGTCAACGAACGACTCTCCTTCGACCGTGATATAATCGATCTTCGTCCCGGTCACGTTCGCATCCAAATGATTCACATCCTTCTTCGTCACCGTCAGGCTGACGGTATAGTTCCCAGGAGCCAGATAGGTGTGGGTTGGATTCTGGGCTGTCGATGCCCCTCCGTCCCCAAAGTCCCATGCCCATGCAGTCGGAGAATGCGTGGTCAGATCAGTGAACTGCACCGCAAGCGGGGCAGTGCCGTTGGTAACATCAGAGGTGAAGTTCACCACAGGCGGGCACCCTGCATTATATTTATCCAGGATCTCCTGCGGGGTGAATGCCCGCTCATGTGTCCCAAGGCAGAGGATGTTGCCACCAAATTTTCGCAGCTGAGCCGATGGCGGTGGACTGGGCCAGTTTATGCCGGCAGGGCCGCCGACCTGATATAAGCTGGGTGATGGAATCAGTCCGAGGGTACTGACAGAAGCACTGTTCTCTTCAATTCCATTTACATAGATCCGGAGGTGTCCTGTCTCCTGGTTGTAGACGCTGACAACATAGTACCATATTCCCTCAAGGGGGGTAGTTGTACTCTGGCGGAATGTCCTGACATTATTTGCAGTACGTATCGCAAATTCAAATTTGGTATTCTGCTGATCATGCTGGAAGTGATAGCGGCTGTTGGAATCTGCATTCCCATCGACCACGATCGTTGCCCAACGCTGATCATTATTATCCGGTGTTGGGTTCCTGTTCCACCTGACCCACGCCTCGGCTGTAAATCCACTGACACCAGGTGGGTCGAAGTTTGCCACTAATGTCACATTTTCTGCTGGCATGGTGTAGGTAAAGTTCGCATTGAGACTCTCTAAATTGCCATTCTTTGTCCAGTTGATAAAGGTGTAGCCTGAAGATGGTATAGCAGTTATAGAAACAACTTCTCCTGCCTCATACAGGCCTGAGCCATTGACTGTTCCACCCACCAATGGATCGGCAACAAGTGTGAGAGTATATTTCACCGTTGGATCCATCTCGAAGTTCGCCACCAGCGTCACACTTTCTGCTGGCATCGTATAGGTGAAACCTGGTGATGCACTGACCAATACGCCATTTCGTGTCCAGTTGCTGAAGGTCCACCCCGAATTGGCAAGAGCATTGATCGCTACTCCTGTTCCGGCTTCATAAACTCCTGCCCCTGTCAGCGTCCCCGCTCCAGCTGGTGAGACACTGAGAATAAGTTGATAGGTATCTCCCCACGGCCCTGGCGGTACCCCGATATCCCCGATTGTGAAGAGGAGTGCCGGGACATCCGGCCCGGTATGGACGATCTGCACACTGATATCATCCTGATAGGAAAAGCCAGAAAGATTCAGCCTGAGCCAGTCTCCGGTGCCAAACTCCGCCCAGCTCGAAACCTCACCTTCACGGAAAAAATCCCCTGTCCGATCCACACCATCCACAAAGATCCTGGTCTTCTCACGGAAGAGCATATCTCCTCCCCGGTTGATCAGAACCAGTGCACCTGAGTCATTATGAATATCCACCCGGAGCGCCGGCACCTCCGCAGGCGGCCCCTGGGAGAGGAGGGTTACCCCGACGATCCCGATGACGAGGATGATGAGGGATGTGAGGATCAGCGTGCCGACTAGTTCTGAGGCGGCGAGTGTTTTGGGATCGTTTTTGGACAGCATACTATTGCCTCTCTATCTATAGTTGGGGGTAAATCTGCCCTCCTCCTTGTTTTACCATATCTGCATGGCCGATGAATAAGATTGGATCTCCATTTGCTTGGGGATAATGAAGCATAAGGAACTCAGGCTCAGCCGGTCTGATATTTATCAGTTCAAATGTATCCGAATTGTTTGCATCAACCCATGTCGTGTTCTCAATGATTAGGCGAGTTGGCTGTGCCTTATTATCATCAATATAAATAGTAAAACTTGATTCAAATTCGGTGAATGAAGTGATCCAGCTATCTCTGAGTATTGTCCCCTCTAGATTATCATTTACTCTGATCTCGCCAACATCATTTCCTGTTCCAATAAGCATCATAGACCAACCTTTTCCTCCGAGTGATAACAACCTGATCTCGGGATTTCTTCTAGGGTTTGGTGGTGCAACAAATATTGAAACTTGAGATCCTTCAGTTAAAGGGCTTTGGCCACTTCCATAATCAAGGTATGAACCCGGAGAACTGACCGTGAAGTTTATGAACCCATGTAAATAAGCCGCATTTCCTCTTTCAAGTCGAGTGAAGTAGACTGAACCAGTAGTCAATCTCTCTGTGAAATTTTCCACAACAAAATCCGGGTCACAGTCCCCTCCATTTCCATTCCCATTTACCGGTTGTTGTGGTCCCGGTCCGACAGGTGCAACGCCCCCCGTCACCTGTCCGACCCTAACCTCGCGGATGAGATTCTGCTGCCCGCCGCGGGTAGAGATGATCTGAATGCGCTCCGGCTCTTCCAAAACATCCGAAAAAGTCAAACTCCCTCCAATTCCCCATTCTCCTCGATAGATTGGACTGCCCCCATCAATCAGGATATAATACTCCCCTGGTGTCATCAGATCCCCGCCATCGTGCTGGAGGTACAGGACTTTGCTTGTTTCATTATATCCTGCAATCACATTCAGATCCTGTGTCTGCACAGGCGGTGGCTGAGAGAGGAACCCGACACCAATAATTGCGACAGCAAGGACGACCAGAGATATCAATAGAATTGAACCAATGACTTCCGATACAGCCTCATACTGCCTCTGCCTCATTATTCTATCACCGATGCAATTGACTGAACTGAAACGACAAATTCAACTATATTATACCTGAGGGTGTTATTCCCATCCGGACGGGATACTGAAACAGTACTTCCACTTTGGGTAATAATCACATTGTCTGTGTTTAATCCTGCAAGCGCCCGTCGCTCCTTCAGTATCTTTTCCCATCCAATCGCTGCAAACTCGTCCCTCAGCTCGAATGTAACTGGCATAGTTCCAGAAATTCCGGTGGTTACATGATTTAGCTCCGTATCTATCCTGACCGGCCCCTGTCCTGACATCCCTGATTTAGCCCTTGATGATATATTCACAATCGCGGCATCATTTCCTTCAAGATTAAAATTTATCAATGGAGCCACCCTCGCAACCGTTCCGGCTGGCTGACGGAGAAAAACCCCTCCCATCTGATAGTAATAAGACTGCGGTATCCAGTAGTTGTTCGTTGTCTCAAATTCAAGAATTGCCAATGGAAACGTATCGCTGCCGCCATTAATTGTGATGAATTCACTCTTATTTGTCACCACAATCGCTCCGGTCGATCCAACCGGACTCATCACCGGCAGGAACAACCCCCCCGCCTGGGTGGCACCGCCCTGTGATCCAAGCACCAGGGAGTTTGAAAAGGTTATCCCGGTCAGCGATTTATCGTCATCATGATTAATCCACAACGAATCCGCTGTCACCTTATATTGCGTGAACCAGTTCCGGACATAGTTCATATGCTCGATCTCCTGCTGCCGCCCTTCCGCAGGAACCACATAGACCATCCAGAGGGAGAGGAAGATCATGAGAATAGCAATAATCAGGATGAACCCAATCACTTCAGAGAGGGCATCATCCGATCGCAGGCGATCAGCTCTATTCGTATGAGATCGTGATGTATGAGATCGCCCGATATCTTGGCGGGCAGTCCGGGACCGGCTCAATCGCCTCGGCATGATGATACATAGCATCATCGTAATGAAAAAGCTACTCCTCAGGATACCTCTCTCACCCCGGCGTTGCCCTCCTTCCACATGCCCGGCTCCCCCGCCATCCGTCCGCATACTGTTTTACTCTTTCATGACGAATAGAGAGGTACAGATCCAAATGACACTCCCCACCCCACTTTCAATCCACATACAAAATCCCACCCCCGCGAGGCGATCCCATGGACAATGACGAGATCGCATCCGACCATATGGAGCGGGCCGGGACCCCTCTCCCGGAGAACCTCAGCAACGGCTGTATCCTCTGCTACCAGGGGGCAAAGCTCGTCCTCTTCATAACCGGCCTCTGCGACCGCACCTGCTGGTACTGCCCGCTCTCGGTCGAGCGAAAAGATCTCGATGTCGTCTTCGCAAACGACAAGCCGGTTCATTCAGATGCCGACCTCATCGCCGAGGCAGAGGCGATGGATGCACTTGGGACTGGTGTTACCGGCGGCGAGCCCCTCCTCTTCATTGACCGGACAGTTCACTACTGCAAACTCCTGAAAGATCACTTCGGAAAGAATCACCAGATCCATCTCTATACCGGCCGGGCCCCGACAGAGGCAGATTTAGCCGCACTTCAGGGGGTTGTTGACGAGATCCGGATGCATCCGGATTACGAAGTCTGGGATCATATCATGGAGACGGACTATCCGGCATCCGCAAGGCGGGCAAAAGAGATGGGCTTTGACATCGGGATTGAAGTTCCCTCCCTCCCCGGTATCGGGAACCTCAGGCCAATGCTCCCACTGCTTGACTTCTTCAATATCAACGAGCTTGAGTGGGGCGAGACCTGTGCTGACGAGATGCGGAGCCGCGGCATGGAGTCGGAAGAGGGGCTCTATAATGCAATCAGGGGGGCAAAAGACTGGGCAGACGAGATCAGTGACGATCCGAAGGTTCATTTCTGCTCCTCAGGTTTTAAGGACGCCGTCCAGCTGAGGGAGCGGCTCATACGGATAGCAACCATGACCGCCCGGAACCTTGATGAGATCACCGATGACGGCACCATCGTCTACGGGAGGATCAGATCCAACACCGATCTCAGCCAGATCCTCGCCACATTCGAAGAAGAGAGCTATGAACTCCAGCCGGATGGAAGCGTCGAATGTGAGTGGTGGCTCCTTGATGACCTGAAAGGAGAGCCCGGCCTTGAACTTGAGATCATCGAACGGTACCCAAATAACGGCATGATCGTGGAGATAGAACCGCTATGACACTCAGATCCCTCCTGGAACCCCTCTACTTCCGCATCCTGCGATCGTCGATTACCCATATCCCGACCCATATCGCGATCATCATGGATGGAAACCGGCGATATGCAAAAGAGAGGGGGCAGAAGACGGGGTTTGGGCACCGGCAGGGGGCAAACACCACCGAGACGATGCTCGAATGGGCACGGGAATTTGGGATCAAACACATCACCCTCTATGCCTTCTCGACCGAGAACTTCCGGCGGAGTGAAGAAGAGCTTGCAGAACTCTTCGAACTCTTCAAAGACCGGTTCTTAAAAGTACTGAATGACGAGCGGGTACACAGAAACAAGATCCGTGTCAGGATGGTCGGCGACAAGAACCTCCTCCCGTATGATGTCCTATCTTGTATCGAAGAAGCAGAAGAAGCAACAAAAGAGTACAGCAACCACTACCTCAATGTTGCCATCGCCTACGGAGGGAGGAACGAGATCGTCCATGCCGCCCGCCGCCTCGTCTCACAGGTTCGGGCAGGCACCCTCAGATCAGACGAGATCACCCCGGCGATGGTCGAGGAGAACCTTTACGGCGGCCTCGGCCTCCCGCCGGTTGATTTGATCATCAGAACCGGGAACGAATACAGAACATCAAACTTCCTGCCATGGCTCGCAAACGGAAACGAATCCTCAGTCTACTTCTGCGCACCATACTGGCCGCAGTTTCGGAAAATAGATCTGCTCAGGGCGATCCGGGTCTATGATCAGAGAAGACGATCAGGCCCCAAACCGTCGTGCCCGTGACTGGAAATCCCTGATCGCACGGAGGAGATCGGTCTTCCTGAAGAACTCCCAGTTTACATCAAGGAAGAAGAGTTCGGAATAGACCGACTGCCAGATGAGAAAATCGGTGAGGTGGCTCCCGCCAGTCTTTATGATCAGATCGGGTGCTGACCTGAAGGTGAGATGCGACTCGATCGTCTCCTCGGTGAGATCACATGGGTCAACTCCTTCATCCGCTATCTTTTGAATGCTCTCTGTGATCTCCTCCCTCCCGCTTCTGCCAACGACGATCAGAACCGGGAGCCCTTCTCCTGCAAGAAACACCTCATCTTTCAGATGCAGCTCGAGACGGGCATGCCGGGAAACTGCCTTCAAGTCATCAATGAAAGGCATCACGCAGGAGAGATCATCGGTATCGATATGGAAGGTTAGCATCCCGATCCCCGGCACACCCTCTGACCACCTGACGACATCGTTGATCCGCTCAGGCGCAGAACGGAGATCGAATACCGTCAGCATAAAACAGATCTCGCGGGGGGGAGTTGTGATCTCCCGCATCAGCAGGTATTCATAGAGCCTGTGTATCATCTGAAATAGTCCAGTAATCCGGGTAATGAATAGGTATTCAGAATATCGCGAGCTCCGCACCAGCCACGCCGGGCCGTCGTCACGCCATATCTCATCGCGGCAAAATCTCCCGGCCCATGGGAGTCGGTCCCGATTGCAATCTTCACTCCTAGTTCTTTTGCCGTCTTCAAATAAATATCATCAAGGTCGAGCCGGTATGGTGAAGCATTCAGTTCAACTGCCACCCCTGCCTCTCGTGCAGCCTCAAGGATCCGGGGAATATCAATTGCAGATGGCTCCCTCCTCTGAATCAGCCGCCCGGTGGGATGGCCGATGATATCGACATGCTCGTTCTCTATTGCTGTTATCACCCGCCGGGTGATCTGATCGCTTTCCTGGTGCAGTGAGGAGTGGACCGAAGCGATGACGAGATCGAGATCGGCGAGGACAGAATCCGGCAGCCCCAGGCTTCCATCAGTCAGGATATCTACCTCGATACCAGCGAGTATCCGGCAGTCATGGTTTCGGTTTGCGATCTCGATCTCATGTGCCTGTTCGCGAAGCGCTTCGGGAGTAAGCCCCCGTGCAACCCCGAGTGAGGCGGAATGGTCCGAACAGAGGATGTATTCGTATCCAAGCGCATCTGCGGTTGCCGCCAGCTCGTCAACCGAAAGGGATCCATCAGATCCGGTTGTGTGGGCATGGAGATCCCCCCTGATATCTGATAGTTCAACCAGTTGTGGCAGCGTTCCGGCTTCTGCAGCAGCAACCTCGCCGCGATCTTCCCGGAGCTCAGGAGGAATGAAATGGAGACCGAGAAGCGAAAAGACCTGATCCTCGGTTGCGCACCGGGTCATCTCCCCGTTCTGTTTATTGAGCAGCCCGTATTCATTCAGCTGCATACCGCGTGCAATCGCCCGCTCGCGGAGCCGGATATTAAACTCCTTTGATCCGGTGAGGTACAGAAGCGTCGCACCAAACTCTATTGTATCTGCAAACCGGATATCAATTCGTTTCCCACGATAGAAGAATGAAGTCTTCTTCATACCCTCATCGATCATCTCACTGGCAATCTCCCTGATCCTGGGATTGACCGATTGTGCAGGCTCGGTCGTCACAATATCGATATCGCCGACCGTGCTCCTGCCGCGCCTGAGTGACCCGGCATACGAATATGTCCCCGGAATGAGTATGGCTGCAACCTCTCCGGCAATCTCCTCTGCCTCCGATATGAGCATCCTCCCGGATCTGTTCTTATAGATCCTGACCGCCCTGAGGATCTCTTCTTCCTTCTTCTCTCCAAACCCCCGCAAGCCCTGGATCCGCCGCCCGCGGGCGGCGGTTTCAAGCTCTGCAATCGAGGTGATATTCAGGTGGCTCCAGAGCTTCTGCACCGTCTTTGGCCCGACACCATCCAGTTCAAGCAGTTCCGGAAGATCAGGGGGCACCTTCTCCATCAGGGTTTCGAGTTCAGAGCAGGTCCCGGTCTCAGCAATAGCAAGAATGGCCTCTGATGTCCCCTTCCCGATACCATCCAGTGCCATCAGTTCATTTTGGGTCATTGTCAGAACAGCGTGCGGGCTCCTCCGCACCGCCTCTGCTGCGCGCTGGTACGCACGGACTTTGAATTGATTCTCACCGATTACGAGAAGGAGATCGGCAACCCTCTCAAGCACCTCTGCAACCTCCGCGTTCACCCCGCTTCCCATAGCCGGTATTGGTATCCATCTCCTTATAGATGCACGCATTTCCTCCAAATGGCATACTATATCATTTACGACTCAGATACTCTGTATATGCAGACCTCTCTTGAGGAAGATCTCCTTGAAACCATCCTTCTGATCCAGCAGGAGGGGGACGTCCCCACACTGGAGAGGATTTTTTCTCATCTCTCTCAACCGGAGGCATCAATCTCCACTGCACTTGAACAGTGCATGCATCAGGATCTCATCATCTCCCGGGGCTCCTCCGGCTACCAGCTTACACCGGCAGGAAGAAGAGCTGCGGAGATGATCGCACGAAAACATGCTGTTCTTGAATGTTTTCTGAAAGAGACACTTGGTCTTGAGGCAGAGGCTGCATCCCGTGAAGCATGCCTCCTCGAACATGATATCTCCGAAGAGACGATCGAGGCCCTTGATTCATTCATGCAGTCAAAAGGGGGAAGATGCCCCAAACATCGGAGGCATCACTGTCCCACTCCTCCGGAATCGGGACCACTCATCTCCTTCCCGGAAGACGAGCCCCTTATCGTCACCTTTGTCCGTTGTCCCGGGCGCCACCGGAGACTTATTGATCTCGGTGTTATCGAGGGTGAACCGATCATTATCCGGAGAAAACTCCACAACGAAGCCGTCGTCATATCGGTGAAAGGGTGTGATATCGCCCTCTCCCCCGAAGTCGCTTCCGAGATCCATGCACGGAGAGAGAGATGACCGGACGCCTCTCCTGCGCGCTCATCGGAAACCCGAGTGTGGGAAAATCACTCATCTTCAATCACTTGACAGGCCTTGGTGTTGAAGTCAGCAACTACCCAGGCACCACCGTCGATCTGATGCGTGGAAATGTCTGTTTCCAGCGCGAGATGATCGAGCTCGTCGATCTCCCCGGAATCTACTCCCTTGATGGGGAATCCGAAGAAGAGACGCTTGTCAGAGGTATTCTGAATCGGAAGGAGGTGGATATCCTCATCGCCGTCCTGGATGCCACCCATCTTGAACGGAACCTCTACCTCCTTCTTCAGGTTGCAGAATACAAAATCCCGATGGTTGTCGTCCTGAACATGGTCGATGAAGCCGAAAAGTTCGGGATAGAGATCGATTACGATCTCCTCTCAGAGAAGATCGGATCGCCGGTCATCCCGACAGTTGCATCTGAGGGGAAGAATATGGAGGCGATCATCGATCTCGCAACGGGAGAACCCTCCATCCCGACAGTCAGTGTTCCCTACGATCACCATGTCGAAGCAGCTGTCCGAAGCCTCACCAAGATCTTTGGTATCGAGAGAAGTGCTGCTCTCCAGGCACTCGTACGGCCGGAGGGATCTGATGATCTCGCTGACTCGGCGCAGGGGCTTGGATCTGAGATCGAAAAGCGGCATAATATGACGCCGCACCAGATCATCGCAACCAACCGGCACAACTTCTCACATGCACTGGCAGGGGAGGTAACCGAGCAGCACTCCCGCCCTCCCTGTTTTGATCTCGACACGATTCTGACACGGTCATTTCCCGGTATCCCCATCCTGATTGCGATGATCATCGCCATACTCCTGCTTGTATTCACCGCAGGCGCGTTCTTTGAAGACATTATTGTTACCTTCATTGACATCTACGCAATAGAACCATTCCTTGCCCTCGAACTTCCCGGAATTGCATCAGCTGTCGGCCTCTCCATAATCATCGCCCTTCAGGCTGGTATGGGGATTGCTTTTCCCTATGTTTTTATCTTCTACCTGGTCATCTCGATCATCGAGGATTCAGGGTACCTCACCCGTGCCGCATTCCTTGCTGACCGCTCGATGCACCGGTTCGGGATGCATGGGCAGGGGATCATCCCGCTGGTTCTTGGGTTTGGGTGCAGTGTCCCGGCATTGATGAGCGTCCGTCTCCTCGCAACACGAAGAGAGCGGATCATTGCCTCGGTTCTCGTTACGATGATCCCCTGTTCAGCAAGGACCGTTGTCATATCAGGGATTGTTGCTTCCTTTATCGGTCTTGCCGCTGCATTCTCTGTCTATGGAATCGTCTTCCTCCTCGTCTTTGCAACCGGGATCGTACTCTCGAAGGTGACGCCCGGCCAGCAGTTTGGGATGATCCTTGAGATGTCGGCACTCCGGGTTCCCCGGCCCGATATGGTTGTGAAGAAGGCCTGGACCCGTCTCTCGGAATTTCTCTTCATTGCCATGCCGCTCCTCCTCGTGTCCAGTGTATTCCTTGGGATCTTTGAGTATCTCGGATTCGTGTCGGCATTCCAGGATATTATAACCCCCTATTCCGAGGCTGTCCTCGGGCTTCCGGGATTTGCCGCAACCGCCCTTCTCTTTGGCATCCTCAGAAAAGAGATGGCATTTGAGACGCTTGCCGTTCTTGCGGGAACAGCAGATCTCGGCGCAGTCCTCTCAGGTGTGCAGCTGTATATTTTTGCGGTTGTCTGTGTCCTATTTATCCCCTGTATCTCAACAATTGCCGTTTTAATCAGGGAAATTGGAAAACGGTGGGCGATACTCATATCTTTGTATACTGTCGCCCTGGGTATCATTGTAGGCGCATTGTTAAAAATAGGGATGACATAACACGTAATATACTATGTACAGCTACCAGTTCGGTATCCCTGCACTCGATGATCAACTCGGCGGATTGACCTCGGGTGCGAATGTACTCATACTGGCACCCCCTCTCTCTGGTGCCGAGAGGATTGCGTATAATCTCTCGTTTCCTTCTGAAAGCGAATACTCGGTTCTTCTCTCGACAGATGAACGGGCATCCGAGATCCTGAATTTCTTTAAGCTGAATGGAACGGAGAGGAGAGCCCTTGCGATCATCGATGCCATCACAAAAAGCGATCTGCCGAACGTGCCTGATACCGACAGGATGAAGTTCGTTGCAAGTCCGGTTGATCTGACCGGCATCAGCATCAAGATGAGCAAGATGTTTGCGGGCATCGTCGATGAGAGCCTGAAGAATCCAAAATCAGGTGTTTTTCCGCCGCCGATTCGGTTCTGTGTAAGCTCTCTCTCAACATTCCTGATGTACCGGAAACTGGAGGTGATGTATCAGTTTGTCCACGTCATCTCTGCCAAGATCAAGAAGAACGAGTGGATCGGGCTTTATACCTTAAACAACGAGTCTTTTGATGCCCGTACAATCTCGGTGATTAAACAGCTGATGAACGGGGTGGTTGAAGTGAGAGAGGGGACAGATAGCTTTGAACTGAGGGTTGTTGGCCTTGGAGGACGGATGACTCCGTGGCTTCCATATTCATTTGATCCGAATGGGAAACTGGTGGTGGAAGGATGATATATACTGGAATAGATGCGCTGGATGGATTGCTTGAAGGAGGGATTCCTGATGGGAGCAGGGTTCTCTTTTCGATCGAGCCTGAGGCTGACGGACAGCATTTCCTGATTTCGATGCTCCATACTGCTGTTGTTTCCGGCAAAAAAACACTGGTTATTGCGCCCTTTACCAGTAAAGATGCCTACTTTAATGATATTGCAACACAGAGCCATTATCATCTGGACTGTTATGATGAACTGATCAGTTTCCTCGACCAGTCTGATGTTGAAGCAATTACGAGACAAAATCCTGACCAGAGTGCATGCAGGGCAGCATGGCGGGACAGAATCCGGAGCATTGTCAAAGAGGAAGATATCGACGTTATCGTCGTCTATCTAGATGTCCTCTCAGACTACTTTGAATTTGCCGGAGCAGTCTCGCTCTTTGATGATCTTGGATCTGATAAACCGGTCACAATTGCCTTTGAGTATTTCAATCTCTTTGGTGAGGAGATGCTCAATTCAATCCTCAGCGAAACCCCCTGTGATCTCGTTATAACTCTTCAGTCGGGAGCGGGAGTTGTCTCTTTCTTCAACTACTTCACCCTCCATACCGTATCCTGGCTTCCACTCCCGGCGCGTTCACTCCCCTATATCGTCACCGAAGGCCATATTGTTCCTTATATCCCGAAGATCGTCGTGACCGGCCCCTCAAACAGCGGCAAGACGACTTTTGTCAAGAATATCTCAGAGAGCGGCATGTCGGTCGATCGCCTCGGGGTGCTTGGCACACCGACAACCGTTGCTCTTGATATCGGCCACATGGCAAGCAAGGGTTTTGATATCAATATCTACGGCACTCCCGGCCAGGAACGGTTTGACCCGATTGTTCCCCAGCTGGCACGGAATGCGATGGGCGTCATCCTGATGGTGGATGTCACACGCCCCGATCAGATGGCAAGGGCATTGAAACTGAAGACGATAGTAGAAGGAAATGCTGTTGTTCCGGTGATCGTTGTTGCAAATAAAGCGGATCTCGAATATTCGGTCACTGAGGAGGAGATCCGCACCGCTCTTGAGATCGGACCGGGAACACCGGTATACTTCATATCGGCAACAGACCCCAGGCAATGCCGTGATATCATCGATTCAATGGTCGATCAGATCACGCGGTTTGAGTATTGAGGATACAGATGCTGACATTTATCGGGCTTGGGCTCTTTGACGAGCATGATATCTCCTTAAAAGGACTTGCCGTCATCCGTGAGGCAGATGCAGTCTTTCTCGAAACCTATACCTCCAGGCTGATGGGTGCAGATATCCCTGCTCTTGAAGCGCTCTACCAGCAACCCATCCGGCTCTTATCCCGTGAGGATGTTGAACAGCACCCTGAACCTATCCTGGATGCAGCAGAATCGGGATCCGCCGTCTTTCTGACGGCCGGAGATACCATGGTCTCAACCACCCATGCCGATCTCAGGATCCGTGCAGCTGAGCGGGGTATCCGGACCCAAATCATCCACGCGGCTTCGATTGCAAGTGCAGTCTGTGGCTTGTCGGGTCTTCAGAACTACCGGTTTGGAAAGTCATGTTCGCTCCCGTACCCGGAAGCACGGTGGATGCCCACCACGCCTGTTGAGGTTATTGTAGCAAACCGCTCCCAGAACCTCCATACGATCGTATACCTGGACATTCAGAAAGACCGGTATATGCGGATACCTGAAGCAATTACGATCATAGAGGGGATCTGTTCAAAACTCAATGTCACAATCCCTCTCTTTGTCGGCATTGCACGGGCAGGATCAGCTGATCCGGTTGTGATGGCCGGATCAGGGGATCAGTTGAAGAGAATGGATTTTGGCCCGCCGCTCCATATCCTGATCGTTCCCGCAGATCTTCATATGATGGAACGCGAGTACCTGGAATTGTTTGCCGATCTTCCACCAGAATCAGATCCAATCCAATGAATGCTCAGCTTGCCAAACTCTGCCGGTCTTTCACCGAAGCGCTTGAAGATACAAATCCACTGTTTAGCCCCGCCTCTCCCTATCTACGGGTTGCTGAAGAGATTCTGGAGATGGCGTTTGCCTACCTTGAGGATGGTGTTGTTTTTTACAAACGAAGTGATCCTGTCAATGCCCTTGCAGCCTGGTGCTATGGATATGGGTGGCTTGATGCCGGTGCAAAACTTGGTATTCTGATTGTTCCCTTAACATTCAGCGAGATTCCAGGACTCCATGGTTCGATCCCCCCAACCTGTACTGAACACCTTGAAGAGAAGACAGAACGATACCAGAGGATGCTCAAGGATGCACGCCTCTCAATTGAAGATGCACCTGATGAATCAAGCCCAATCTATCCTTTATGTGGCATAATCCGGGACTGTGTTGATGAGTGGCAGATGAAGGGCGAGGCATGCCATGCCCGGCGGGATTCTGCTTCAGCACTTGCTGCATACAGTTATGCATATGGATGGCTTGACTGTGGCGTCAGGGCAGGACTCCTTCGGATTACCGGAGATCGCCACCTCTTCACGGCATAACTGCCAGAAGACGTTTTAAGAATGGCAGATAATGGTTGATGACAGAATTGTGATGTACAGGTACTCTGATGAATCAAGAACATAAGAAATGGATCTGGATCTCAATTGGGATCAGCACCATCTTTCTCATAGGGCTCCTGTACTTCACTTTTGATGAGGCCACGATCATCGCCCTCAAAAATCTTAGCCCTTTTATTATCCTCCTTGCCCTCACCATCCATGTCATTGCCCTTATTGTCTGGGCTCTCCGGATCAAGGTGATGGCATATTCGCTTGGATATCGTGTGGGACTCTTTCATTGCATCAATCTCGTCTTTGCCAATCTCTTTCTTGCCGCAATTACTCCGTCACAGGCAGGAGGCGAGCCGGTACGGGTACATGAACTCTATCGGGCGAATGTTAAACTCGGGGATGCAACTGCCATTGTGATCATGGAGAGGGTACTTGATGGTATCGTATTTGGGCTTGGCGGAGCAATCACCCTCTTTCTCCTTGGCACTGCCTGGAAAGAGGTGAGCCTCCCTCCACTCGTCAATACCGTCATTTACATTACCTGGGCTGCTGTGACGATCGGTGTTGTTCTTTTTGCCTTCTCTGTCAGAAATCCGCTTATCCTGAAACGGCTGATGAGAACAGTCTCTGGTTTTCTGACAAAGAAGTGGGAGTTGGCCAGAGTCGAACGTTTCATGGAGAAAGTCGATCGTGAGGTGGATAACTTCCATTTCAGTCTCGGAAAATTTATCGGGAAGGGAAAGTTTGGTCTTTTCCTGGGCCTGATCTTCACTGCCATCTTCTGGTTCCTTGAATTCATTATTGCATCGATCCTCTTGGTCGGACTCGGCCAGGAGCCATACTTCCTTGAATCAATTGTTTCACAGCTCATTATTGCAATCATCATGATGATCCCGCTCACACCGGGTGGTGCCGGTGTTGCTGAGATCTCAATCAGCTCGATCTATGGTCTCTTCATCAGCACATCGGTCATTGGTGTCTTTGTCCTGCTCTGGCGGATGATCCTGTATTACTTTAATATCGGAATTGGCCTTGTATCCGGGATAATTATCGTCAGGCGGGAAGTTGAATCCGAGAGGGGAAACCAACAACTTGATAAACTCCAGTGACATTGACACGGTCATGGAGCAGATCACCTGTGAGGTCGCCGGGGTCTATCTGGCGATACATGATCTCGGTGTCGTCCCGGTTGTTCTTCTGAAAACTCAGGATGATCGGTTTATCCCAATATTTATTGGTCTCTTTGAGGCCGTATCTATTCATTCTGCTCTCAATGGTCCGCCGCCACCACGCCCACTGACGCATGATCTCTTCAGTGACACACTCACCGCTCTAGGGGCAGGGTTGCGGGAGGTCAGGATCGATTCCATCGATGACGGAGTCTATTATGCAACCCTCTCACTTGATACACAGATCGGCGATCTCTCAATCGACTGCCGTCCAAGCGATGGGATCGCCCTTGCTGTCCGAAAGAATGCCCCTGTCTTCATAGATGAGACACTTCTGTCAGAGTCCGCGGTGACCCGTAATCATCTCCCCGAACTCAGGGAATTTACTGATTATCAGGTGTAAAAAAGGTTAATCGTGGAGATTCATTCCTGCCCTGCGAATAGAAAGCTCCTCTTTTACAGCATCAAAATTGATATCTGCTGCTTTTAAGCTTACCATCAGGTGAAAGATGAGATCTGCTGCTTCAGAGGTGATACGTTTCTGATCTCCTCCTTTTACGGCAAGCAGATACTCAATAGCCTCTTCACCTACTTTTTCCAGGGATTTGTCGATCCCTTTCTCATGAAAGAGGAGTGTTCTGACATAGGATTTTTTACCGCTCGTATCAACTGCCCGCTCCTCTATGACTTCCCAGAGGGTATCGAAGATATCAGGCTCCATGGTCTTCCTCAACGATAATGTCCCCGCTCTCGGGGCCAAAGAACCGGCGTACGATCATGCGTGCCTTTTCGATGGTGCAGCCACCTTTTCCAATGGCGATCCCCACCTCATTCTTGTTCCTTACCGTCACCCGTATCCCGCCGGTCTCCCCTTCAGGGAAAGAGACCTGCAATACTTCGGCAGGTTTGAAGATGTTCCTGATGAACTGATCCCGCTCCTCTGCATACTCGACCATCTCAATCCGCTTGCCGAGCACCTTCTGCATTCTTTTAATATTGTCACCACTTTTTCCAATGGCAATACCCATGTCGCCCGGGGTTATGATATAGATCAGGCGGTCAAAGCGATCATCGATGATACAGTCAATTGCAGTTGATTTGGTGAGGATACGGAGCTCTTCAATATACCTGCGTTCTTTAAAACTAATCGTTCGCTCCATTGTATTATCCCGAGATGATGATGATTCATTCTCTTTAGGAGGAATATTGTCAATATTCCTCATTAAGCATTTGTATTCTCAGGTACTGATGTGGCAGTGCTGAAAAAATAGAAAGGGGGGTTGGTTGGATGCAGATTTTTAGCAGAGGTAGGTTACTGATACGGTGGCGGTGACAGTTACTTCCCCGGCTTCAATCGGGGTTGCTGCTTTCTCCATGCCCGCAGCGAGCATCATGCTGTCGTACATCCTGCTGGTTGGTGGATAGTACCCCCCGCCGATTGTGACCTCTTTCACATCACGGACAGAGAGGCCAAGGGATGCAGCGACCACATCAGCGTCGCCACGGGATTGTGCTACCGCTTCCTGAAGCGCCTCTGCCCGAAGGCTCGCCTGTTTCTCGTCACTCAGGGTGAAAGAGATATAATTGACGTTGTTTGCACCGTTTTCAATGGCGATGTCGATGATATCGCCTGCTTTTGTGGTGTCTTTGAGGGTGATCATGAGGGTGTTTGTAACCCGGTAGACCTGGGCACGCTTCTCCCCCGGGAAGATCCTGTCTTCTTCTTTTGTTACCTGGTATATCGAGTACCCGGTGGTTTTGATATCATCTGAGGTGAGCCCGGAATTTTTCAGGGCATTCATGACAGCATTCATCTTCACAGCATTCTCCCGCTGTGCATCCTTCACATCGGTATGTTCTGTCATGACCGCAACCGAGATCTCGACGAGGTCGGGTGTGGTTGTAATGGTGCCGGTTCCCTGGGTATTGATAACCCGTTCATTCGATGTGGTTGCCGCAGATACCGGCAGCACGATCAGGCTGAACACAAGAAGGAGTGCCAGCAGTGGTGTGAGTATGTGATTACGCATAGCGATCATACTATCAAAGGAGTGTATATATCTTATAGTTTCTCTTAACTGCGAAGAAATTTGCAGTCTAAATCAAAAAATAGACCGAATTTCAAGGAAATTGGTATGATGTATGTTGGGCTGCACCTTTCATCAGGGATACCCACTCAATAGTACTTTCAGAAACGGGCATGTTTGATCTCATCTCAATATTTCTTATTGGCTTGGCAATCGGACTTACCGGGGCACTTGCACCGGGCCCCACCCTGATTGCGACCATCAACGCCTCGGTCAGATCAGGATGGCGTGCAGGACCTCTTGTCAGCCTTGGCCATATGGGAGCTGAGATCGGGATCATCATCCTCATCATCGCCGGTCTCGGTACCCTGATCGGATCGGCGACATGGGTAATCGGGCTTGTTGGTGGTCTTGCTCTTGTAGTCTTTGGTGTCCTGACACTCTCCTCTTCCCGCGGGGCTCTTCTTCCGACAGGAGACGATTCTATTGATGCAAAGAAGCCGGTTGCTGCAGGACTTCTGACCAGCTTTGCAAACCCGTACTTCTGGATCTGGTGGTTTACCGTTGGTGCTGCTCTTTTCTGGAGCTATCTTGAAGGTGGCATCATCGCAGGAGGTGCCTTTATGGCCGGCCACTGGGCAGCAGATATCGGGTGGCTCACTCTCGTCTCTCTGAGCCTTCATAGGGGAAGGTTCTTCCTCTCAGAATCCGGATACCGGCTTGTTCTTGCTGCTTGCGGCATATTCCTGATCGTGTTTGGGATATGGTTTGTATCGGGTTCGATCTAAAAAAGGTGGCAGATTCCTGCCAGGCAGCTGTAAGTTAGGCTGGTTCCATCCATATTCCATCAGGTTTTGTCATGATGTTGCCAGTAGAGTTCCCATTCATCTATCTCGGTTCCATCGGGAAGAATGGCGACGCCATACTCTCCATCAGGCCCGGATCGGATCTCATACGCATACCCAAGCTCTTTCACAAAGACGGCTGCTGGATTTGCCATACCAGCCAGTGGGGATTCATATTCGGTGATCGAGAGGATCGTCACCGGCTGGCCCCACTGCTGGATTGTTATGACATCCTCAGGTGTTGCCGTGAAGGTGACGGTAAGCCCGTCTGTTTTGAACTCCTCTGCCAGATTCAGGGGAAGGTAACGTGTACCTGCACCGGTAATAATCCCATAAAATCCACCTTCAAGATCGATATAGGTGATAACTCCGGTGCCAGAGATCGCAGGCTCACCATGTTCAACCCGGATTTCGGTGATCCGGATCGGGGTTCCCCACATCTGCATGGTGATGATATCCTCTTCAGTCACGCCGGTGAATGTCACTTCTGTCCCCTCGACTTTCAGCTCTTCTGCCAGGTTCAGGGGGAGATACTGTTCGCCTGCATCGGTAACGATTCCGAAGAATCCTCCTTCAAGGTCGATGTAGGTGATTGTTCCTGTCGCAGAAACTTCCATTCCTGCCGGAGGCTCCTCAGTCACACATCCGGCTGCTATCAGCAAGCAGGCGGCGGCAGCCATGAGGGCTACTAAGATCAATTTCGCTTTCATTGGTATCAATCAGATACTGGGCAGTATAATAATAAATATATTCCTTTAACTGCGGGGATTTCTGCAGTTATCTATTCGAGAAAACTCCTGCTCAGACCGTATTTTCGTGCAGTTGCAAGTGCATCATCGAACTCCTGTTGTGTGATCGTCCGCCTGAGAGCATCGAACCCGGAACCTTTCTCCCGCACCTTCCAGGAAGGGCGGTACTGCGGCATGATATTCACGTAACTTGAGAGTGACAGCTCGTCTGCAATGAACCGCATCACCTCCTCTGTTCCGGCAAGGCCGTCCGGAAGTACCAGGTGCCGGATGATCATGCCCCTTTCTGCAATTCCATTCCGAATATTGAGATCTCCGACCTGCCGGTGCATCTCAGACAGTGCTTCTTTCATCCGATCAACATAGTCGGCAGCACCTGAAAGGGCATGAGCAACCCCGTTGCTCCCACACTTTGCATCCGGCATATAGATGTCAATCACTCCATCAAGAAGCCGCAGGGTTTCAAATGCATCGTAGCCGCCGGTATTGTAGACGATTGGGATATGAAGCCCCCTGCCTGCTGCGATATCTACTGCCCTCAGAATCCCCGGCACCTGATGGGTGGGTGAGACAAGGTTGATATTATGGCATCCCCTCTCCTGGAGCCGTAGCATGATCTCTGCCAGATCCTCTGCATGTACCTGAAAACCTCTCCCGCACTGGCTGATCCCGTAGTTCTGGCAGAAGATACATCCGAGATTGCAGTTGGTGAAAAAGATCGTTCCTGATCCCCTTCTCCCGACAAGCGGCGGCTCTTCGCCGAAATGAGGGGAATAGCTTGAGATGATCAGCTCATCTCCTGTCCGGCAGAACCCGTTTTCTCCGGCGGTTCTGTCAACGTGGCATTGGTGGGGACAGAGGGTGCAGTTGCTCAGTATCTCATATGCGGCATCTGCACGGTCCCGTACTATACCTTCTGCATGGAGGTATGGGTATCGCTCTTTCATCAGTTCATAGGTTTTTCTGGTTGTATGCATATCCTTAGCAGTGCCGTATTGCTGACGAGAAACCATAATACTATCATGCATCAGGCACGATCATCTGCTTGTTGCCGGAGGATTATAGATGGATACCAGTATACACACCCTCATCCGGAAGAGCAGGAGCACCCGGAGATTTCTGGAAGATCGTCTTCTACCGGAATCACTGATCATTGATTTAATAGATATCGCCCGGCTCTGCCCATCTGCCCGGAACCGCCAGCCCCTGAAGTACATCATCTCGGTTGACCCGGATGAGACACAAGAGATCAGGTATGCCCTCCTCTGGGCACTGGATCTCCCTGACTGGGATGGACCCTCTGTTGGGGAGCGGCCACCAGCCTATATCACGATCATTGCTCCTGAGAACTGCAGCCCCGACCCGGCGATCGATCTTGGGATCGCCGCCCAGACGATCCTTTTAGCAGCTGCCGGGCAGGGGATCTCCGGGTGTATGT
>NPIF01000556.1_pt1 | contig 32739 bp, 29 predicted proteins | sample 8637461 | NCBI WGS metagenome assembly NPIF01 (sample SAMN07420641, study PRJNA396082) | bioreactor metagenome | isolation source: sample BR12 brine-fed electro-methanogenic bioreactor BR | place: Japan: Kochi | collected 2016-12-09
GCTTCGATGGGACATAAAGTGACTATGTTCTTCACATTCTGGGGGCTGAACATCCTGCGCAAGAGTAAACGACAAAAAGTGCATAAGAACCTGGTTGAGCGCATGTTCGGATTTATGATGCCGCGCGGCGCGAGTAAACTGACCATATCCCAGATGAACATGGCTGGGATGGGTACTGCCATGATCAAGGGCATTATGAAAAAGAAAAATGTAGCCTCTCTTGAGGAACTCATTCAGAGCGCCCTGGATAATGGTGTGACCATTCAAGCCTGCCAGATGTCAATGGACCTAATGGGCATCAAAAAAGAAGAGCTCATTGATGGTATTGATAATGTGGGTGTGGCAACCTTCATCCATGCTTCGGATGATTCCAATGCTACCATTTTTATCTAGGATAGAAAAATAATTAACAAAACGCCTCTTAAATAAAAGAGGCGTTTTGTTTTAATTATGAGTATACTAATTATTGACATAAGTAAAAGGGGTATGAAAATGATAGTTGATTCAATATTAATTAAGAGCTTTCGAATTATTGATAATGGTAATCTAATTATTGATCTACAAAAAAATATATCATTGCTGATAGGGAAAAATAATTCTGGCAAGACCTCTTATCTAGAAATGTTAAAATATATATCCGACTATTTTAATGAGGGAATCGATAATATTCAACAAATTGATTTCTCTGAGAGAAATGTTGAATCTCCAATAACATTTCGAATCTATGGAAAATTAGAGAGTACCTCTAATGAAGCTGAAATATTGAAAATTACAAATAATGAATCATTTTGGATTGAGTACCACTGGAATTGGAAAAAAGAACCACAAATAGTTAATACTTCTCTATCAGAAATTGATGATATTAATAAAGCGTCTTACATCTTAAGCAAAATATTTGGATTAAGATTCAACATACCAAATGTTACGATAGATAAATATCATGAAGAATTCTCCAAAAAAAATAGTAGTATAGAAAAAAGAATAAAAATAAAGATTCCATCTGTAACAATCATTCCAGAGATTCGTTCAATAAAACAAGATGATTCTAGTGATGACTATCGATTTGATGGAACTAATTTGCGAAATATTTTATCTACTTATCAAAATCCAACAATAGAAAAGGATTATGTGAAGGATGATTATAAAAAAATTTTGGATTTAGTTAGGAAATTGTGTGATTGCCCAGAAATTGATTTTAATTTTCCCCCAAATTCTCAAGAGTTTATTATAGAAAATAATACACTTCGGTTACCCATTGAATATTATGGAATGGGGTTTCATCAGATTCTCATTTTGGCAACCGGAATTATGCTTTCAAGTAATAGTATTTGTTGTATAGAAGAACCTGAAAATCATTTACATCCGGAACTTCAGAAAAAATTATTACATTATTTCGCTTCAATTAAGAATAGAAAATTTATAATTACCACTCATTCACCATTATTAATGAATTGCTTTGACGATAATGTTGAAAGTGAGATAATCTCATTTAGAAAAACTGGAAAGAATCATGAGTTAAAGAAAATAGTTTTAGGTGGAGATAAAAAGGAGTTAATAACAGACCTTGGTATATTACCAAGTGATCTTTTATTAGCAAATGTAATAGTATGGGTTGAGGGTCCCTCGGATAGAACATACCTTAGAAAATGGATAAACCTATTAGCTAGTGATTTAATTGAAGGAATCGATTTTATATTTTCATTTTATAAACAAATAATCCCAATAAACCTAAATGAAAAGAAAGTACAAAGTGATGATTTTCTTAATATTTTCCAAATTAACCCTAATGCAATAATGGTAGAAGATAGCGATAAAGGAAATCCTGATGAAGAGTTATCAAAGGAGAAAAAATCACGAAAACAAAATATTAACGATAATGGAGGATTATATATTTCTACAGTAGGGAGAGAGATAGAGAATTACCTCCCCAGTGAAGTAATTAAAAATGCATTAGCGCAGCTTAAAATTGAAGACAAACATTTAGAAATAGATATGTTCACAGATTTCTCGAATGTTCTTGATTCTATTCTAAAGGGAAAAAATCTTAGTTACTCAGGTAAGAAAAGAGAATTATCAAAATTATTCATGAAAGATTTTAAAAAGGAAAATCTAAATGCAGAGTTAATTGAGTTTGTTATGTTAATTGTAAATTACATTCGCAAAATCAAACTAACATAGAGTAATTATGAATTATCTACGAATTCTAAAAAATTAATATAAAAAATACTAATAGAAAATAATTTTTATATAGATTAGACTCGTTTAAATGTGACCCTTTTCTTTCGCATTTTGATCTGACCGCTTTGTTCTAGCACCTGCTCGACGTACTGCGATTCAATGTCCACCAGGGAATGGTTTTGCTTGATGAGGATCTTGCCGATGGAATTACCGGGTATCTTTGAGAAGCGTGCAATAGCGCCCACGATCTCGCTGGGATTGATGCCATTCTGATGTCCACTGTTGACCGTGATGCTTACCATGCCATCTTCCTTGGGTACTGCATCATACTTGTTGTTTGATTTTTTTCTGCTTTTTTTCTTCTTATTGCTTTTGGATGATATAGTGGCAGTCACCTTGTCAAATGACATGACAGGTCTGCTTTTCTCGTCAGCACGCGCCATTTTTAGTGTAACAGCGGCGATATCTTCCGCATCAAATCCTTCTTCAACCAGTAAGGAGATTAGTTCTTTTTCCTTGCTGCAGCGACCGCGCTTCAACCAGATGCGCATACGCTCAAGTAAGTTGTCTTCGCGGTGCTGGAGGATATCTTCTTCGGTCGGGATATCTGCCTGGCGGATCTCCTGTTTGGTATATTTCTCGATGCGTTTCAAGAACCAGAGTTCTTTGGGGTTGACGAAAGAGATGGCGATGCCTTCTTTTCCAGCTCTGCCTGTACGACCGATACGGTGTACATAACCTTCCACTTCCCGCGGCAGGTCGTAATTGAAGACATGGGAGATATCATCTATATCCAACCCGCGTGCTGCTACATCCGTTGCGACCAGCACTTTCAGATGGTTTTGTTTAAAACGTTCCAAAACGCGAATGCGGGCAGATTGTTCCAGGTTGCCATTAATGACCTCAGCTTGAAAACCACGCAGCGACAGGCGGTTGGCTAATTTCTCTGTGGTGACCTTGGTGGATGCGAAGACCAGGGCTCTCTCGATATCTTCCATTTCAAAGAGGCGAGTGAGCGCAGCGAATTTCTGCTTCTGGTTGACCAGGTAGTAGCGCTGATCAATGCTATCAACTGTCAGGTGTTCACGTTTGATCTGGACGGTCTGGGGTGACTGCATATACTGGCTGCCTAATTGACGAATGGCATGCGGAAGCGTGGCGGAGAACAGGGTTGTCTGTCGTTCTTGTGGTACCTCGTCTAGAATAGAGCGGATATCGTCAATGAAACCCATGCTCAGCATCTCATCGGCTTCATCCAGAACAACGATCTTCACATCGCTCAGGTCCAATTCACCTTTATTGATCAAGTCCAGCATGCGTCCCGGGGTGCCCACTACGACATCGACCCCTTTTTGCAGACGGCTGATCTGGCGAGAATATGCCTGACCGCCGAAGATGGGTAGAATGGAAAAATGAGAGCCCTCTCCCAGTTCGTGGAAAACACTGGCAACCTGCATGGCTAGTTCACGCGTGGGGGACATCACCAGACATTGTGGTTTCTTGTGCCCGGGCTGCAGATTGTTTAGGATGGGTAATACAAATGCGGCTGTTTTTCCTGATCCGGTCTGGGATTGGACGAAGACATCATCCCCAGCCAACATGATCGGGATAACCTGTTCTTGGACAGGGGTCGGTTTTTCATATCCAACCTTTTCAATTGCAGACAGCAGGTTTTCGTTCAACTCCAGTTGAGTGAATTCATTCATTATCAAAACTCCTTATGTTGTTTTGATCAATCCTGAAAACCTCTCGCGAGTCCCATACGGTGGATGTTCTTTGCTTGCATCCACAAAATGCCGTCAGGCATTAAAAATTGCCCGACTAAAATCAGTCGAGCAATCACCAGGAATTTCAAAACAAATTTTAGATTATGCTGCTGTTCACCATGAACAACAACCGGAGAAGTATATCACAAGTTTCTGAAGAAACGTGATGAATTCCACAATTCAAATGCAGTGGATTGGTCTACATTACTCTTTTTTCACCAATTCCTGCAGATACTGGTGTATGGATGTCATGCCGGAAAGCTTTTCATAGAAGAAATTGTTCACTAGATTTGCCAGTTCTTCTCGCGCGGCGTTCGCCGCCGGGGAGATCGCTCCACTGTCGATCTCCTGCGCCACCAGGCGCCGGAAGTTGAGCAGCAAACGTACCATCTCGGTCTCTTTTTCTCCTTCCAGACATTCGGTGACACCGATGATAAGCTTGTCCGTCTGATCCAGGATGGTGTTCTTATCAATAGCTGAACCGGATTGTTGGCTCTCTTCCACGGTGCGAACCAGAGCGCCGATCTGGTAGAGCATGGTTGCGGGTTCATCAAATAGCTCTCGTAGATATGCCGCATCAGCATAGCGCCCAGTCAGGCGGAAGATGTTGTAGAGGCGTTTGGCTGCTTTGCCATAATTAGGGCTTTTCTTGTAGTACTTGAAGACTTCGTTTTCGAGTTGCGAAACGTAGTGATCCAGCGCATCAGGGGAGACGTGTTTGACAAGTTTGCTGAAGATGGGGATGGATTCTGCATCCAGATAGATCTCTTGAAAATACGAATCCAAATAGCCGTCAAGGGGGGTTATTTCTCCATTGGGAGCTTCCCAGGTCACATCCAGCATGTTGCTGGCGTTCACCAACTGCCGGCGCACCGTGTCTGCCACGATCCAATCCAGTTTGCACCACCCCGGCTCATTTTGCACCGCTTCCCAGGTGATATGGATGGGTTCCCCATCCGCTGTTTCACAAGCGATATAACCGTTGTGAATATCTTGCGGTGTCCAGGAGATCGGAGAATCCTGTCTTTGAACTTTGCCGTCACGGATGACTTCCTGGGGATAGGAGCCGAACTTTACTTCAATGAGGTGATAGGCAGTTCCGTTTTCTGTGGCAAGTGCTTTCTCGCGCATGATCTCTGCCAGGGTTGCGCAGGCTTCTTCGTGGGTAGGTGCGATGATATTGACACGCTCGAAATAATCAGCGTCACCGGGATAAGTCTGAACCTTTGATTGGGCAGCAGAACCTGACAATGCCAGTGCGGTTTCTACTTTACCGGGTATATCATCGAATTCGACCAATCTGCCGATCTTGCGAAAATGCGCCAGGTCCTTGTCGGTGAAATCAAGCATGCTGATGGTGTTCCCGAAGACGCCGGCTTTTTCATCGATTTGGATATCGAATTGGTCCTGGGCTGAAATGGCGGTTAACCACTGTAGTGCTTCCGCTTCATCCACTTCCACTCCCAAACGTTGTGCGGATTCAATGATCCGTTTGAGCTCTTCCTTTTCCTTTCTGTTCATCACTTTCCTCCATTTCCTTTAAAAGGCGTTTCAATATCTCGACTTCCTGGAGAACGTCCTGCAGGGCGTGATGGGGGAGTGAGGCTTGCAGACCATAGAACGGAGCGATCCTGGAATGGGTTGTATCTCGCCATGTGCTGTGATGCACACCCATAAAAAGCGCTTTGATATCGAGGGCAGCATGCCCGAATGGGTTCCGCCCTAAATAGCGCAGAAAATAATCATTGACAAACATCCAATCGAAAGGTGCGTTGAAAGCAGTGAATATTGGGGTTTTGCCCTTACTGACCTCAAGAACCCATTCCTCGAATTCCAGCAGTGCGGATTCGGGGTAAGTGCCATTCTGTGCCAGGTCTTGCATGGATAACTTGTGGATTTGCATGGCTTCCGCATCGGTGGCGGATTTATCGGGCTTGAATTCTACATAGAATGTTTGCGGGGGATCGGAAAGCGTACAAGCCCCTAAGGAGAGCAGGGAATACTGGCCTGGATTGGGACCGGCTGTCTCTACGTCTATAACGATTAGAAATTCTTGATTCTTATTAGTCATCTTCCTTTTATTCTACATGAGATGGAAGATGAGTAAGATCACAAAGTGATATTGGGTTTCAATTGGTCTGTTGCTGCTAGGGGTCGATAATGGTTTCGCAGTTCACAAAAGAGTTGGTACCCTGCCCACCGATGCAGATGTCATTTCCTAAACCGCCATCCAGGGTGTCATCACCATCCCCTGCGACCAGACAGTCATTTCCTTCTCCACCATCCAGCGTATCAGCGGCAGCTGACCCCAGCATGAGTTCATTCGCCGCACTTCCAGAACCACTCGTGTTCACATCACTCAACTGCAGGCTGTTGCATGCATCTGGTTTGAGCTGTTCCGCTGTGACGGCTGACTCATTATAACTAAGCCCTGACTCTGCAACGCTGTTGGTAGCGGTAAGGGCAAAGACTGCGCTGAGGGAGATAAAAATGAGCACTAGTAAACCAATAGTAAGGAGCATCTTTGAATGTATAGGTTTTTTTTTCATGGTTTTCTTCAATCTGTCAACATGGCTTGCATCGGGGCAAAAAGGACTTGATAGTGATAGGTGATGTTGGCATTGTCCTTGGGAGTTACATAGTAATGATGGTAGTCATCGCTGATGTGATGATAGATCATGGATTGGTCTTGAGATGCGATCAGGGCTAATTCCTGAAGATTCTCCATTTCGATGATGTTTTTTGAAAGGAAATAACCTTCGCGCACATCAATGAAAGTCAGTCCATACTGGAGCTTGATGCGCGTGATCTCATCCATATCCTGAAGTTTTTTATATCGCCGAAACGTCCAGAAGAGCAGTATAAGAGAGAAAAAGATCCCATAGCCCGCGATCATGCGAGCCAACAGGACGTTTAATTCAATTCCAAAGATCGCTATAGTATTGGATTCAACCTTATTGCCCTGGATGATACCCATTTGTGTTGAAAGCAAAGGATCTTGTTCAGACTCCTCGTCTTTTATAATTCGCATGGTGAGGTCATCGATCACAAAAGCGACCTGTGGTGTGAAGTCACTGGCGAAGGGACGTTCTTGAAGAGCTCCTTCTATATGTACTTCTGGGAGGATATTGAGGGTGTAGGCTGCGTTATGTATCCCTGTCTGTGTTTCCAGTTTATCGATGATCTCTTGCAGTTGATTCAACTCTAGCGTGGATTGCAGCGTGAATTCATTCCCCGTAAATGTAGTGGTGGGGAGGAGTTCAATTGGGTATTTCCATCCGGTTGCATCGCTTATTTCGGCCACCATGCGATTCGTCCCATTAATTTCTCCGGTTTGATCTGCGCTGAATTCGTAATGGAACAGGATGTTAACGGAATCGGTTAGAAGACGAAAAACCGGATCACCCGATGCGAGAAATCCCTCTTGATAGACATCGCCTGTAGTGACGGCAAAATAATCAAATTGACCACGATTGGTGTAGTTCAGGTTATCTGGTATTTCATGCTCAATCGGTTCTTGAAAAGAAAAGAAAGCCAGGATGCTGAAGCACAGCAGGCTGATCAAAGATAAATACAGAAGATCGGTTAGCTTATAGTTCATACGAAATTTCCTCGCATGTCCAACATCGGTTGGACAAATGATCCTTGGTGCTTGGTTTGTACTGCTTTTCCACACCTGAATAAGAATAAGAATTGAAGCCGTGAGGATGGTGGAGAAGATGAAGGGGGTGCGTAAAAATTTCAGGATCGTCCCGGCATTTGGGATATGTATCCAAATGCTCCCATAAATATCTTCATCAGAAGGGAGAAAAGAGTCCACCCAGGTGTTGTTATCACCCTTCATGAAGAATCCCTCGGAAATCTTTCCGATTATGCGGTGGAATACCTGTCCGAGTTGTGGATTCCTGTACAGTACAGCATCACCGATCTGATAGGCTTGTTTGGGACGAACCAGGATCAGATCATTTTGCTGATAGTGATCATGCATACTGTTCCCGTGGATGATGGCATAGGTTGTATTTCCGCCAAGGTTCGTCGGCGCGAAATAGAACCAGAACAATACTAAAAAAAGGAAATATCCAATGGAGAGGATGATGGAATTCCTGAAAGCTCTCTTATGCATGAAATTTATTAAAGGGGTTAAAGATAGGGCTCTCTAACCCCATTTTGATAAGTTTTTTTTATTCGGCTGCGACGACTTGCAAGTTCGACATCGCTGAGACCAAAGGTTCGCTTCCAGCCCCAAAAGAACAGGTCCAGGTGTTGGTGACGGGACCCGTGCAGGAGATCCAGGTCGTACCTGCGTCCACCGAGATGCGTACATCAGAGGCAACGCCTGCACCGGCTGTTGCGGCAATGTCCATGCTAACGCTTTCAACTTTGGTGGGATCACTGGTGAGCAGTGTGTAATTGATGTTGGTGATGGTGTAGCCGCTGATCGCTCCAGACCCTTCGCCAGCTCCTGATTCGGGGACAATGTTGGCAGCAGCAAAACCGTAGGCCGCTGCACCTAAAATTGCGATAGCGAGGATGATCGTGATGACTTTGGGTTTTAGTAAGTTTGTGAAGAACATTTGATATTCCTTTCAAAGGTAGAATTAAGTAGCCAATATAAATGTGGGTTCTGATTACTTCTCTGAATTCCTCCTTTTGAAAAGCAAAAGGCCATAACAAGAATATGGCCTAAAGACAGGTGTACAACTTCGGTAGCCTAGCTATCGTAGTAGTGGTATCACTACCGTAGACCTATGGCTTTGCGTCTCCGTCTTTCGCCGGGTTTGCCTTTTCGTGTTAATTATTTAATTTATTAGTACGAGAAAAGTATAACATTGTTACAATTCACTTTGCTTTTATAATGGATGTTTGTTTGCAAAAACTACTTTATATTATTACTGGTATAACGAAAACAGATTCAAGGAGTATTTAAGATGAAAAATGAGCATCGAATAATTATTTTTACATTTCTCATGGTGTGCTGCATGGGGTTTACGCTGTTTTCCCCAATTGTCAGCGAAACTGATGTATTTATAGCGAGTGAGCTGGATAATTTTATCCAGGAGCAGATGAAAAAACATAACCTTCCGGGAGTTGCTCTTGCGATCACCAAAGGGGAGGAAGTAATTTATACAAAGGCTTTTGGTATAGCATCCAAAGATGAGCCGCTGACCACGGATACACCGCTCTATATCGGTTCATTGACGAAATCCTTCACCGCATTAGCGATCATGCAGCTGCAGGAACAGGGGTTGTTGGATATTGACGATCCTGTGGTGGAATATCTTCCCTGGTTTGAACTGGCGGATAGCGAAGCAACAAGGACGATCACCCTTCGCAATTTACTGAACCAGGCCAGTGGGCTATCAGATTTTGGGTATATGCCTGGCAACGATGATGATCTTTCGATCGTCGAGGGTGTTGAACGAATGAAAAGCGCTGAACTGACTGCCCCGATCGGCACGAAATTTCAGTACTTCAACTCGAATTACTCGATCCTGGGTGCAGTAGTGCAGCAGGTGAGCGGATTGTCGTATGCAGCATACATCGAGCAGGAGATATTCCAGCCATTGGGGATGAATAACAGTTATGCTGTCTTAGAAGAAGCCAAACAGGCAGGATTGCCGGATGGTTATGGAACATTCTTCAGCTTCTCTTTGCCGCGCGAACAGCGCTTCCGACAGTATGATCTTCCGGCTGGATATCTTATTATGAGCGTGGAGGATCTGAGCCAGTATTTACGTGCTCAGATCAATGAGGGTGTATATGAGGGAGTATCGATCCTCTCACCCGAGGGCGTGACCGCCATGCATACACCCGCAGAAGGTATCGAAGTCCCGTATGGGATGGGTTGGTTCATCTACGAGAAGAATGGGATACAGATCATTGAACATGGTGGTACGAATGAAAATTACCACACCGCCGGCATCCTGCTCCCGGATTTTGATATGACCATTGCCATTCAGGTGAATAAGAATGGTTTGTTGAATGCGATGTGGGGTAATCCCCAACTTAATGATGGTGTCCTTGCGATCGTAACTGGGTCATCACCAAATGAAAATGGTATTTCGATGCAGCTCCTTGGATGGGTCATCCTGGCTGGGTTCACGGTGAACATGTTCTTCAATGTACGCTCTTTGATCAGAATGAAAGATTGGCTGGAGCGATATCTCTCAAAGAAACGCTTCGCTCAGATATGGGATGTGGAATCACATTTCATCATCTCTTTCTTGCTGGTTGTTGTTGTCCCAAAATTGATCGAAGCTTTTTTGCAGCGCGGGTTCAGTTGGGAAGCTGCCTTCTACCAGGCGCCAGATCTGATGTTCTGGTTTGCGTTGGGCATTCTTTTTGATCTGGTTCAGGGAGTGTGGAAGCTGATCATCCTCCGCAAGAATTGGAAATTGAGAAAAAGATAAAATCAACTACTATCGCACGCATATGGCAGGTTATATCCATATGCGTGCGTATTCTTACGCCATTTCGTAGCGTTCGGCAGTGATCTGAGAATGTCGGATCTTCATGCTTGACAGGACGCTTTGCATGGCTTCAATCATCGGCAAGGGACCGCATAAGAAGAAATGCAGTTGGGTATGGTCTCCAGGCAGATTTTTCTCAAGGATCTCTTGCGTAATGAACCCCGTTTCACATTGCATCTTGGAAGTACCTTGTTCCAGCACATGGACCACTGAGAGGTTCAACTTCTTTGCAAGACTATCGATCTCTTTTCGGAAAATAATGCTCTCGTAATCGTAATTTCCATAAAAAAGGAAAACCGGGCGTTCATCTTTTCCATCCCCCAGGGTGCGTAGGATGCTCATGATGGGGGCGATCCCGATCCCACCGGCTAGCAGAACGAGTCCATGTTTGGTCTTTTCGTCCTCAAGCGAGAAATTGCCATAAGGTCCATCCACATAGACGGTCTCACCGCCTTTGAGCCCGCCAATATTGGTTGTGAAATCCCCAAGCGCTTTGATGGTGAATTGGAGTTCATGACGCGTATGGGCGCTGCCTGAGATGGAGAAAGGGTTGCGGTGTAGCGTGAAGGGGGAGGTGTTGATGTTGATCCATGCGACTTGTGCTGCGTTGAAATCGAAGCCGGCATGCCCTTCGGGTTTCAGCACTAATGTCCATGCGTTGGGAATCTCTTGTATCAATTTCTCAACTATATATGGATGTTTCCTCATATGAAGGGGTTTGAAGATGCGTAAATACAGGACCATCCCGCCCCAAATTAAAACCTGGATGAGCCAGGCAATTCGCATGGATATGGCAGAACTGTAATAGTTGACCTTGAAGATATGAACCAAACCGAAGATAGCAATGAAGATAGCCACAATTGTATGGAGGAGATGCCAGGCATTGTAGTCCAAACGGATCTCTTTGCGGAATATCGACGAGAGGCTGATGATGATCAACCCTGCCAAACCGATTATCCCGGCTTGCGCGCGCCAAGGGGCAGTCAGGGGATTCAAAAGCAGCAGCGTGTTTGGATTAAGGATCACCAGGATCACGGGATGCAGGATCACCAGAACAACGGACAATACCGAAACGATATGATGCGATCGGTATACCTCGTCCATGTCAAAGATATCTGAGACGAAGGGAAGACGTGTGGTTGGCAGGAACTGGAAACCTGCCATGGATAGACCCACAAATCCCAACATGACGGAAAGATCACGCCAGAAATTGCGACTGGCAGGCATATCAAAAATCAGGAATACCAGAAGTGGCAGGAAGATCAAGAGCAGATATAGAAGGATGAAAAGGATGCTTTTAACTCGTTTATGCATTACTGCCCTCCTTTTCAAGGTCGCCGTGTCAGGTCAAAGTCGATATCCACCACCAATGAAAGATCTTCGATGCAGTCGAACAAGAGCTGCAAGACATATTTCCCGTTATGGACATATCCTGCTGGATCTTTTAGGCTGAATTGATAGTTGAAGGCAGCCCGCAGCAAACGTGGCGTGAAAGATTTATAGGCATTTGGGAAACTGGCTTCGTCTTCTGAAAGTGTTCCATCTTGATCAGTATCAGTGAAGAGATAAGGGTATTGATCAGCCCAGCCGATCGCCACGCCTATTTCATTTTGTGCATATTGCTGCATGGCGGCATATAAGACCGCTTGGACACCCTGGATCTCGTGATAGGCGCCCTCAACGGTGCCATCTCCATCGTAATCGATACTATCCACGGTTATATCGCGATAATCAGGATATCCAGTTACATTTGAATGACAGGTTGAGCATAGATCGGTATCTTCATATTTATGGTCGATGTGCGAGCTGTGCGGGTCGTGGCATTGGGTGCAGGTTTGAACACCCTCGGCATGGATGAAACGACCAACGTATTCTTTATCTGGATACTCATAGCCGACACCCGCTTCTGAACCTAACCATGTGGCAGCGGCAAAAGCGTAATGCGGATTGATAAAGCTCGCGTCGGGAATGACCTCATCGGTATCATACTCTGCTGAGGCAGGGCCAATTGCAGTACCCGCTCCCATGCCAGAGTGACAGGTGGCGCATACAGCATCGGATGGGTCAAGCGATATCTCCATCCCGGATGGGAAGATGACCGTCTCCAGTGAACCTGCCTGTTCATTATGACAGATCTCACAGGAAATGACCGATTCAACCGCAGCGGCTTCATCCACGATGAAGGCAGCGCTGCCATCTTGTCCAACATAATCCAAGAAGCCCTGTCCGCTGTGGCATTTCGCACAGAATGTAGGTACTTCTGGGGGATCATCTTCATTCCAGTGCACAAAAGCTTCGGCTTCGATATCGGCATGCGCTGAACCCCACCATTTTGCACTGATCTTTTCCACTGGTTCCGGTTGTCTCATCTGGGAATTGACATAGTAGATCCAGCCAGCAAAGAGAAATACCAATGCAACTAGGATCACAAGTAGAACACGTTTATTCATAAGAGTCTCCCTGGTTGTCTCATCAGCCATGAGATCATGATATGTGATAATTTCATTGTAGCAAAAATGGAGTATTGAAAAAAGCATAGGGTTAAGACCTATTTTGATTACCAAAGGGATTGGAAAAGCAAGCCAACATGGTCTAGAATAGTTGAGAATACAGCATAGGATGGGAGAAAAGCCAATGTTAGCAACCATGTCACGCAAAGATTTCGAAAAATATATTCAGGGATCAAGAAAAAATTTTGAGGAGGAACTTGTCCGAACAGGCGACTTCTCACAGGAAAAAGCACATGAACGTATGGAACAGCAGATGGACGCGATCTTGCCTCAGGGTTATGACACAAAAGGGAACCGATTCTTCGATATTATTGCCCCTGAAAGTGGTGAGAAGGTAGGTATATTGTGGATATCGAAGATGAACATGGACGGTAATGAAAGCGCATTTATCTTTGATATTGCGGTCAACGAGGAACATCGGAGAAAAGGATATGCATCTATGGCATTGATTGAAGCTGAAGAGGTTGCTCGTGAAATGGATATGCAGGAGATCTGGCTGCATGTATTCGCAAAGAACAAGGGAGCGATCGCTTTGTATAAAAAGATGGGTTATGTGATAAAAAGGGATACCCATTCAAAGGATGGGAAGGTCATCCTGGGGCATCATATGATGAAAAATTTATAAGTTGGAAAGGAATCGTATGCTAACCAAAGAAAAGAAACTTGAATTGCTACAGGCTGCTGTTGAGGCTGCCAAGAACGCTCATTGTCCATACTCAAAATTCCGAGTTGGGGCAGCTGTTTTGACAAAAACTGGAAAGATCTTTAAGGGCGGCAATATTGAAAATGTGTCTTATGGCGGCACCGTTTGCGCTGAGCGTGTAGCGATCTGGAAAGCCGTGTCTGAAGGGGAGAAAGAATTCGAAGCAATCGCAGTGATCGGTCCCGGCTCCAAAGAGGGCTATCCATGTGCTCTTTGCCGCCAGGTAATGGTTGAGTTTGGCTTGGATTGGTTGGTCATCAGCGGAGATTCGCAGGGTAATTATCTGGGGGAACAGGTGCTGCGCGACCTGGTGCCTTATCCATTTGTTCCCTCAGCCTTGCTGGGCGAATAGGATCTTGGTAAGTACAAAGAAGAGATATCACATAAGGAGCAGCTATTGGGCTGCTCCAAATTCTAATCCGCACTGGTCGGCAAGTGCCGGTAATTTGTTATAAAGGAATCTACCTGGGCATTCGGTAAGGTCAGGGTTGAGATCACGATGCCCTGCAATTCGTCGAATTTCAAATTCTGTACTGAGGAATTTCAAGAGCTCCTGCAAGCTCTTTAGCTGTGCTGGTGTGGGCTGTATTTCTTCAAAATTACCCGTTAAGACGATACCAACAGCGCCTGTGTTGTACTGTGCCACATGCGCACCACGGATGTTCAACGGGCGGCCTTCGAAGATGTTGCCCTGTGCATCTATCACAAAATGATACCCAATGTCAGCATAACCGCGTTTGTCCATGTGCAGGTCTTGGATCTCTTTTACTCCTACTGTAGGGGGAAGGGCGCTGTGATGGATCACAAAAGTGTGCAACCTGTAGGTGAGGTCACCTCGATAGAATAGGACTCCGGTTGGATTATTGTCTTTATCGTAAATACCAGTTTCCTGCTCGGCTTCCAGATTCAGTGGACGCGCACCCCACTCAGTACGGGAGATGATGCGTACCCTTGTTCGCTGCTCATATTGATTATCCAATTGGGGCAGGTTCAATAGCTCATACATTGCAAAGTATGTTCCTTGCGAGGTGTTTTGTATATCAGTAGGTCGCAAAAAGTAGCGTTCTTTCTTCGTTTCATCGCCACCGGGGAGGATAATTACTTCCGCGGGTGTATTTTGTTCACGGGACGCAATTTGACCGGGCGGCTGTTTTGGTGTGGATTGTGGTTGTGCGGCAGGTGTCATGTTCCTTTTGTTCTTTTCAAGGATGAAATAAAGACGATCGTATTCTTCCCAATTCTCCATGAGGATATCCGCACGATTGGTAACATCAGTGTTCATTGTCCATGCAACCCACCATTCCAAGCCATGTCGTGCGTAGATCAGGGTATCTTCTGCAGGGATGGTTCCTTCCAATTGTTCTAATTCCTGAAATGCTTCCAGCGAGATGCTGGGGGATTGCTGGTCAAGACGCGAACCAAGATTGAAGAACATTTCAATAACTACAATGAAAATGGAGAGTAAGACAGCTGCTTTGCTCTTTGTAGCAAGCCATGCCAGAGGGATGACGGCAGGAACGAACGCCATTAATAAGAAGCGCTGCGCATAGGCGGGGTTAATGATGGGAAGTGCCAGTATGATGCTGGTCAGACTGCCAGCGATAAGGAAGGAACGTACAAGGGGATCGTTCTTTCTTCTAAAAAATATTCCGATCACCAACCCTAAAAGACCTAAGCCGATCGCGATCAGGTTGGGGATATCCGTGGGATCTACTCCACCTCGTTTTTGACGGCTAAAAATGGCGAGCCAGCGTTGGATGGCGGCATCTTTGAACAATTCTGACGGATCTATGATGGTGCTGAGTAGACGTTCCACTCGTTCAGGATCAAAGACCATAACCAGGGTCATGGATATCACCACAATTAATAATACGATCAATAGGATGCGAAATAGACGTTTCTTTTCGGGCGAGAATAAAAAGAAGAAAAAGAGAAATATGAAGCTAAAGAGCAAGGTCATACCACTCACACCAATGTGCGTAAGAAAGGTCAACAATAGGAATGCGATGGTGAGCCACAGATCTCTTTTGGAAGGCGCTCGAAAGGAGCGCAATAGGAAATAGATGTAGGTTAATGCCAGAACCAAACCAAAGGAATTTTTCTGAAAATCACCTAGCATGCGCAAAAGACTGCCATTGCAGACTACAAATAGACCGCTAATCAGGAGGGGGATCATGGGAGTTTTTTGTTTTCCATTGACCAACGAAAACTCATTTGTGATCAGAACAGCTGGAATAGCAATCAATACAGGAAGAAAAACATCGGATATGCGCGTAGTCATAAGAATGGCAGATTTACCCCATATCCATTGGGGTATGATAGCAAAAGCTGCCTGGAGATAGAACAAGAGCGGGAAGTCAGGTATACCGAGCTTACCGTTTGTCAGGATGCTGCGAACCTGCACCGGGTAATAGCCGCCATTGATCCCGGGTGGGAGCGCATTTTGAAATTGGATATATCCTCGAATGATCCAGCCAGTTATGAGGATGAGGAGCGTGATCGCTCCTATGCGTCTCACGGGTTGTTTGTCGACACTTCTATTTTCAGCCATGTTCACATTATACAGATGCGCTGTAAATTAGCTGTAAAAAGTGTAGATCACTTCTTTTCTTCGCGCACAAATGGCTGTCCAAGAGCAGTGGGTGTGCCGATGCGGCGGCTGTATTTCTCGATCCAGGTGATGATAATGAGCACTAGGATGGTGGCGATGTAGGGCAGCATATTCAAGAACGATGAGGGCAGGGTGGTGCCGGCTGCCTGCATGCGGAATTGGATGGCATTGATACCTCCAAAGAGGATGGCACCCAACACGGCGCGCAGTGGGCTCCAGGTGGAGAAGATGACCAGTGCGATCGCGATCCATCCGCGCCCACCGGTGATGTTATCTGCCCAACCCTGGAGATATCCGAGCGAAAGGTGCGCCCCTGCCAAAGCCATGAATACTGCTCCGAGGATCGTGTAGAAGAAGCGCATCTTGGTCACATCCATTCCAAGCGCGTCGATAGCTTGTGGGTTCTCACCAACAGCGCGCAGCTCTAAGCCCTGCCTGGTCCTATAGAAGAAGAACCACAGCACAGGAATGATGATGTAGAGGATGTAGACCAGGATATCCTGGTTGAAGAGGGGTTCACCGATGAAGGGGATATCCCTCAGAACCGGGATGGGAATGCGCTCGAAGGCGGGAGCTTGCAGGCCGACCATGGTGCTGTTGTTTGGTCCAAGGCGCTGTCCCATGAAACTCGCCAGACCAGTTCCGAAAATGGTCATCGCTAGACCGGAAACGACCTGTTCAGCGCGCATGGTGATGGTTAAGATAGCATGGATCAGCCCCAACGCTATTCCAACCAGGAAAGCTACTCCCAAACCCAACCAGGCACTGTTCAGGTGATAAGCTGCCGCGAAGGCAGAGGCAGCGCCGACGATCATGATCCCTTCAACACCGAGATTTTGGATACCGGATCTTTCGGTGATGATCGCGCCAAAAGTGGCATAGAGCAAGGAAGCGCCAGCGCGAAAAGTAATGACAAGGATGGAAATGATGAATGCCTCATTCATGGTCAACTTCTCCTTGGTTTTTCTTTTTCCGAGGTAGGATGCGGATGGAATAACGATTGAAGATGGAACCCCCAAGCATGAAAAAGAGAATGGCTCCTTGCAGGATCTCTGCTACTGCTGCGGGAGTTTGCATGGCGATCTGGATCTGGTCGCCGCCGATCAGCAAAGCACCCATCATGAAGGCTACCATCAGAATCCCAAAAGGATTCAGGTTTGCCAGCCACGCAACGATGATGGCGGTGTAACCGTACCCAACCGTAAGCCCGGTATAGAGTCTGCGTGCGATGCCTGAGACTTCAGCCATACCTGCGATCCCCGCTAATCCTCCAGAGAGCAGCATGACAAGAATGATATTCTTGGCAATATTCACTCCTGAATAGCGTGCAGCCTTGGGATTCTCCCCGATCAATCGGATCTCGTATCCTTGCTTGGTGTGCTTGAGAATGAACCACAAAAGAAAAGCAGCCAGCAGCGCAAAGATGAGTCCTAAATGGACTCTACCGGTCAGCCTCGGAAGCCAGGCAGATTGTGGAAATTGAGCAGTCCCCGGAAAGCCATATCCTTGTGGATCACGCCAGGGACCGAGGTACAAGTACTCGACCAGCAGGATGGCGATATAGTTCATCATCAAGGTGGTGAGGATCTCATTCACTCCCAGGGTTGCCTTGAGTCCGGCAGGGATCAAGCCCCAGATAGCTCCAGCCAAAGCTCCAACCAGGAACATGGTCGGCAGCATCAGGAAGGGCGGAATGGAATCTTGCAAGAACAATGCTACGAAAGCGGCTGCGATACCGCCCATCGCCAGCTGTCCTTCTGCTCCAATGTTCCAAAAATGCATTTGGAAAGCGATCGATACACCTAACCCCGTCAACATTAATGGGATGGATTTAACCAGAGTCTCTGTCAACGCATAGGTGGATCCGAGCGCTCCATTTACCATAACCGCATAGGCTTCGAGTGGTTTGATGCCAAAGATGAGAAGGATGATGGCATTGAACAACAACCCAAGCAGCAAGGAGATAAGTGGTATGAGCAGGGAAAAAATCTTATTCTGTTCAGTACGTTTAATGAATTGGATTCTCAATGTTCGCTCCTCTCCTTATCCATAATTCCTTCTGAAGTTTGAGATTGCCCAGCCATCATCAACCCGATGACTTCAAGCGAGGTTGTCTCTGGGTAGACGATGTCCATGATGGTTCCCTCATACATGACCATGATCCGGTCAGATAATTGCCGTATCTCATCCAGGTCTTCTGAGATAAGCAGGATGGCTGAACCTTTATCCCGTTGTTCAAGAAGGGTACGTCGTACGGTTTCCGTTGCGCCCACATCCAAACCACGACTGGGGTACACTGCGATCAACATACCCTGACTGGCGGTGATCTCCCTGGCGAGGATCAAGCGCTGCTGATTACCGCCAGAAAGAAGGCGAGTGGGAGTTTCGGAATGCGGCGTCTTGATCTGAAAGGTCTGGATCAAGTTCTCCACGAATTGGGCGATATTTTTCTTTTTGACGATGGGACCTTGTACGATTGGAGGTTTGCGATATGCCTTCATGACCAGGTTATCTGAAACGGAGAGATTGGGAGCCAAGCCAACCCCAATGCGATCTCCTGGAACGTGGCTGATACCGGCATTGATAACCTTGAAAGGAGTGGAATTGGTAATATTTTCCCTGTTGATGGTGATCTTTCCCGAGGTAGTGTTTCGCAGGCCGGAAATGACCTCCGCCAGTTCGCGCTGTCCATTTCCTGCAACTCCTGCCACCCCAAGGATCTCTCCCGAACAGATCTCAAAGCTGACATCCTTCAGTGCGGGTAATCCTTTGTCATTGAGTGCGTTTACCTGATCGACGACCAATACAGAATCACCTGGATTACATTTTGTTTTCTCCAGGCGGAAAAGAACTTCGCGTCCCACCATTTCCTTCGCTAATTCTTTCTTGGTGGTGTTCGTGGTCATCAGGTTGGCAACAACTTTTCCGCTGCGCAGGACGGTCACTCGATCTGAGAAAGCAGTCACTTCATTTAATTTATGTGTGATGAGGATGACCGCTTTTCCTTCATCCACCATTTTTCGCAAAATATTTGCCAGATCACGAGCTTCATCAGGTGTCAATACAGCTGTGGGTTCATCCAGGATAAGAATGTCAGCCCCGCGGTACAGCAATCGCATGATCTCAACCCGCTGCTGTTCACCCACAGAAAGCTGCCAGATGGCTGCATCCGGGTCAACTGCAAGATGATATTGTTCTGATAGTTTTTTGATGCGATCTTTCACCTGGTTTGTTTGCAGTTGGATGCCTGATCGGGGAAGACTGAGGATGATATTCTCTGTAACTGTCAGGCTTTCAATGAGCATGAAATGCTGATGCACCATTCCGATCCCCATTTCGATCGCATCTCTTGGGGACTGAAAGGATACTTCCTGATCGTCAATAAAGATCTGCCCCCCATCTGGCTTGTAAAGTCCAGCCAGGATATTCATGAGCGTCGTCTTCCCAGCTCCATTCTCTCCAAGGAGCGCCAGGATCTCATGAGAATGAACATCAAGGTCAATATGGTCATTCGCAAGAACTCCTGGGAATTGTTTTGTGATCCCCCGCATTTTTACGGCTATTTTTGTGTGATTATCCACGCTTACCATCCAATACCAATTTTAAAGAAGCCCCCAGAATACTACAAAAGGTTCTGGGGGCTAATGGTCAAAATACTCTTACTCAGTCGGGATTGTCCCGATCACTCCTTCGACAAACCAATTCATTCCGAGCATATCTCCATCGCTCATGCATTCACCATCAGCGACGATGATAGCGCCGGTCTGATCAGCTATTGGTCCACAGAAGACGGTCAGGGTTCCATCGATGATCTTGGCTTTTTCACCTTCTACCAGGGTTTTCACATCATCCGGGACGAGTGGGCTGAAGTCCGCCAGTTTTACGACATTTTCGGCCAAACCACCCCAATATTGATGAGTTTCCCAGGTGCCATCCAAAACGGCCTGTACTGTGGCGATGTAGTATTCACCCCAGTTCCACATAGGACTGGTGAGGACTGTGTCGCCCACGAATTGAGCCATATCGGAATCATAACCGACGCTTAATTTACCTGCTTCTTGCGCGGCTTTTTGCGGTTCTGTTGTATCCTGGTGCTGTGTGATCAAGTCGGCGCCTTCATCCAGCAACGCAACTGCGGCTTCGCGCTCGATGACAGGATCGTACCAGGTATTGGTCCAAACCACATGTACTTCGACATCTGGATTGACAGCCTTGGCACCCAATGTGAAGGCATTGATTCCGCGAACTACCTCGGGGATCGGGAAAGCCGCCACATAACCGATGAAATTATTCTCGGTCATGCTGCCAGCGACCAAACCTGCCAGATAGCGTGCCTGATAGATGCGGCCAAAATAAGTAGCCATATTATCCGCGGTTGTATACCCTGAGCAGTGCTCGAAGATAACCTCCGGGTATTCAGCTGCGACAGTTGCGGTTGGGTCCATATATCCGAAGCTTGTAGTGAAGACGATCTTGGCTCCTGCCTCGACAACATCTCGAATGGCTTTCTCTGCATCTGGACCTTCGGGGACATCGGGAACAGTGATGGTCTCGATCTTGTCACCAAGTGCTTCTTCCAGCATCAATCTACCGCGATCGTGTTCATAGGTCCAACCCAGGTCACCGGGTTGACCAATGTAGATGAAGGCTATCTTGAGTTTCTCGACGGGGGCTGCTTCTTCAGCGGCGGGTTCTTCAGCGACAGTGTCTTCCACTACCGCTTCTTCAGCGGCGGGTTCCGCTGCGGGACTGCACGCTCCTAGTAAGGCTGCGATGATTAGCAATGATGTGAGGAGCAAATACTTCTTGTGGCGCATTTTTCCTCCTTATCACTTGTTTACAAACAATTCGAACGTTCGCACAATATAAAACGTGATTTCGTATACCCCACCTCCTCAACTGAAATTTTGTAAATATAGAACATGTCCATAAATTGATTGAAGTAAGTGTAAATATTATATAACGAGGAAATAGTAGAACGAATAAAGAAAATATCCTATTTCGGCTTTATGTTTGTAATAGTACTAACCTGAATTACAATAGGAAGGCTTTGTTCAACAAGGAAGCATGGAACAATATCAAAGTTAGGAAAGGAAGAAATGAGTTTACAAACTTATTATGCCTGCTACCCTTGTCTATTGCGGCAAGCAGTTGAAGCAGTTGATTTTGTGGGATTGGATGAAGAAAACGCGCGTGATATTTTGAATGATACCATGCGTATTTTGATCGACGTTGATGGATCTTTGACCTCTGCAGAAATTGCAGCGTTGATTCATCAAAATATCATTAAGAAGGTTGGGGGAGTGGACCCTTATAAACAAGCGAAGAAAGATAGCTTCCAGAGTGCGATGGAATTCTATGAAGAAGCAAAAGAGATCGTTTCGAAAGCTGATGATCCTTTGGCCGCTGCTATAAAGGTTAGTACAGCAGGCAACATCATTGATTTTGGACCTACAGCAAACTTTGATCTGCACAAAACATTGCAAACAGCATTTCGTGAACCATTCGCAATATTTGATTACGAATCTTTCAGAGAGCGATTAAAGGATGCCAAGCACATATTATTCTTGGCGGATAATGCTGGTGAAACTGTTTTTGATAGAGTATTGATCGAAGAGATGCATCGTCCACTGGAATATGTGGTCAAGAAAGCCCCTATCATGAACGATGCTTTATATGAAGACGCTGAAATGACCAATATGCCGGATTACGTGAAGATCATCGATAATGGCAGCGCAATTCAAGGCACGGTCTTGCATCGTTGTTCAAAGGAATTCCTCGAAAAATATAAAGCAGCAGACTTGATCATTTCGAAGGGGATGGCGAATTATGAAACCCTACCAGAGGAGAAAGAGCGTACTTTCTTCTTGTTAAAGATTAAGTGCGATTCCATTTCCAGGTTGGCCGGGATCCCTGCCGGTAGTTTTGTCTTCCAGCAGGGTGGACTGTTTTTAAGACAGAAGTGAAGAGAGTGTTGCAATGATACGTGCAGGGGATTTGACATTTCTTAAGGATACCGAGTGCTGGCTGCTGGATATGGATGGGACGTTGTATCTGGGTGAAGAATTGATCCCGGGTGCCAGGGAATTCATCCATAAACTGAGAGATCAAGAGAAAAAGTTCCTGTTCCTAACCAACAACTCATCAAAAGGAGTAATGGATTATGTTAATAAGCTCCACCAGTTGGGTTTTGGTTTTGTGGATGAGGAGCATGTCTTCACCTCCGGAAAAGCTACCATTCTCTATCTACACAAAAATTTTGCTGGAAAGAAAGTCTATTTACTTGGGACACCTGCTCTGGAAAGTGAATTTTCTACTGAGGGAATTCAAACTTCATCGGAACCCGAAGTGATAGTGGTCGGCTTTGACAGAACCCTGACGTATGCGAAAATGAGCGAAGTGTGTGATATGGTGCGCAGTGGTTTGCCGTATATCGCCACTCATCCAGACCTGAATTGCCCGGTTGAGGGCGGTTTTATCCCTGATATCGGTGCGATCATGGCGTTCATCAAGGCTTCTACTGGGCGTGATCCAGATGTGGTGGTTGGAAAACCGAACAAGCCCATGGTAGAGATGATCGCTGATCGTATTGGGGTTCAAACAGAAAAGATGGTCATGGTGGGAGACCGTTTGTACACCGATATAGCCATGGGACAGCATGGCCTAAAAACCATTTTGACATTGAGTGGTGAGACGAAGATGGAAGATATTTCTAGAAGTTCTTTTTGCCCAGATCTTGTCATAGATTCCGTCAAAGACCTCCTTCCATGACGCTATGTTTTATTCAGGAGTGATAGGGAATAGTAAATAAGGTAAAAATATCGTTCTTTTTTCATCAAAAAAAATATGGACAAACGTGAAAAAGCCATGCTAGAATTAATTGCTTGTAGTTTTAGTTCTAGAAAGAAAGACCTGTCTTTTCGTTTTTGGAACTACCACAAGAAAAAAATGAAAGGAGTTCCAAAATATGTCCGAGAAAGAACAGGGCACTGTGAAATGGTTCAATGGATCCAAAGGTTATGGGTTCATCGAACGCGATTCAGGCGAAGATGTGTTCGTTCACTACAGCTCAATCGTCGCTGATGGATATCGCAGTCTGACCGAAGGACAACGTGTTGAGTTCGTTGTAACTCAAGGCGAAAAAGGTCCCCAGGCGCAAGAAGTCGTCGTTTTATAATTCAAAGAACAAGGCACAAAAGAAGAGCGGCAATTTGACTTGCCGCTCTTACTTTTTAAGCGGGCGATGGGGCTCGAACCCACAACCTTCTGCTTGGGAAGCAGACATTCTACCATTGAACTACACCCGCAACATCTGCATTATAACTAGCCAGGAGAGTGGTGTCAATAGAAATATATTGATGGATCATATTGCTTATTAAATTGGAAATTGTTAAATGAAATAATACCTCAGACTGAGGGTCTCACTGAGAAACAGTGGTATCATGTTATAATATTGCCCGATTTTGTGGGTAAAATAACGATATCCACACACCACAGGAGTCCCGTTTGGTAGCAAATCCTTTTAATTGGCTGTTAGGCTTGTTCTCGCTCGATCTAGGCATCGATTTAGGGACTGCGAACACACTCATTTATGTTCGCGGGAAAGGGATCATTGTTCAAGAACCGTCCTGGGTAGCGATCGAAAAACGTTCCCGACGACCGATCGCGATCGGAACCCAGGCAAAACAAATGGTTGGACGAACTCCTGCCAACATCACCACCATCAGACCGATACGCGATGGCGTGATCTCTGAATTTGAGATCACACAAGCCATGCTGGCATATTTCATTGGACGTGTACATCAACAGGCGATCGTGCCTATGCCGAGACCACGAGTTGTGATCGGTATTCCTTCGGGAGCAACTGAAGTGGAGAAGCGGGCTGTATTGGATGCTGCTATGGCGGCTGGGGCTCGCGAGGTCTACTTGATCGAAGAACCCATTGCTGCCAGCATTGGAGCCGGGTTGCCCATGGCAGATGTGGCCGGAAGTATGATCGTGGACATCGGTGGTGGAACATCGGAGATCGCTGTGAATTCTATGGGAGGTATTGTTGTCTCTCGTTCACTGCGCGTAGCCGGTGATGAGATGGATCAGGATATCATTGATTATGTTCGTAATAAGTACAGCCTATTCATCGGTGAAAGGATGGCTGAACAGATCAAATGGGAAATAGGCTCAGCATTCCCATTTGAGACCGAAAAGACCATGCAGATCAAAGGACGCAACCTGATATCAGGGCTTCCTGAAGCGATTGAGGTCTCTTCCATCGAGATACGTGAAGCATTAAATAACTCGGTTCAGGTTATCATTGATACGATAAAGAATGCGCTTGATGAGGTACCCCCTGAGATCGGAGCTGATCTGATCGATACAGGCATATGCCTGGCAGGTGGTGGATCTCTGCTAAATGGTATGGTGCTGCGTTTGGCTGAAGAATTGAAATTACATGTTTGGCGTGCTGAAGATCCAATGACATGTGTTGCACGCGGTGCTGGAATTGTTTTGGAAGATCTAGATCGATTCCGTAATTTATTGGTAGATATTGACGGGAATAGACAGCGATTATAGTATTACTTCCTGGTATCATAAAAATAAAGTGGTGAAAAATGCGAATTAAGTCTCCCCGCACGCTTCGCACTGTTGTGCTAACCCTGGTGATCGTTGGGTTTATTCTGCTATCTTTTAGCGGATTTCTTCGCCCTGTCTTTGGGAAAGTGCTTGATCCTTTCGTGAAAGTACAGGCTTGGATCTCCAGCCGATTCCTGGCGGTGTATGATTTCTTCACATTACCCAGGGATGTTACCGAGCTAATGGCAGAGAACGCAGCTTTGAAGAATGAAGTATCCCAACTGCAAAGCCAGATCATCGAATATCAAGAACAGCTAAGTGAAGCGGATATACTGTACGCCTTGTTGGATTTTGCCCGCGCAAAACCGACCAATACCTACGTTGCTGCATCCGTGATCGGACGCGATCCCAACCCCTTCATGCATTACCTCATCATTGACCACGGGTCTGACGATGGGATACGTTTTGGGATGCCAGTGGTAACTGAGCAAGGTTTGGTGGGCAAGGTCGATGCCGTCACGGCTAGCGCAGCGCGCGTGCAGCTGATCAGCGACCCGAATTCGACCATCAATGTGCGTATGCAGTCCATTAATAAGGAAGCACAGCTTGTGGGCTCAGTGACCGGAGATATTCAATTGACAATGATCCCATCCGATGCAAATCTTCAGCCAGGCGAGATCTTGCTTACATCTGGTTTGGGTGGAACCTATCCGGCCGATATTGTTGTGGGGCAGGTACTGAACGTGCAAAAGAAAGAAAGCGATATTTTCCAGAGCGCTATGGTGCAAAGTGAGATCGATTTCCAAACAATACGTGCGGTTTTGATCATAACCAATTTTAGTGCGATCGATATCGACTTGCTGACAGGCGAGTAGAAGCAGGAACTATGAGCATTCTTCTGGCAGCAGGTATGATCTTGGCTTTTTCATCTTTGCAAGTGGCGGTAGTAAGTCGTTTGCCGCTGCAAAATGGAATGGCGGATCTGGTCCTACTCTTTGTGATCGCATGGAGCCTAAATCGGGAAGCAAAACAATTCTACATTCCTGTGCTCCTGGCAGCGGGTTTGATGACCTTCATTTCTTCGGTCCCCATACCTGCAGTCCTACTAAGCTATGCGTTTGCTGCACTTATGACGCGTTTACTGGTGAGTCGCTTGTGGGAAATGCCGATCTTTTCCATGCTGATCCTTACATTGATCGCGACAATCACACAGCATGTGATCTATATTGTCATTATGCAGATCGGTGGAACACCCATATCGTTGGGTGAGAGCCTGAATTTGGTCACCCTGCCCAGTGCATTCTTGAATATAATCCTATCTCTGCCAATATTCCTCATCGTCCGGGATGTGCAGAAAATTGTGTTTACAGAAGTAGCATATGAATAGAAATACAAAAAAAATCCACGGCCTTCAGAACTGGCGGTTTAGAGTGATCTATCTGTTCTTGATCCTCATTTTCTTGTTCTTTGGTTTCCGCTTATTGGACTTGCAGATCATCAATGCACAAGACTTTATCGATCAGGCTGAAGAAAATCGTCGTACAAATATAAGTCTTTCAACGGATCGCGGGATCATCCTCGACCGCAATGGCATCGTGCTGGCGAAGAATGCAGCATCCTACAATGTGGTCATCACTCCGGCAGATCTCCCTGTAGATGAAGGAGCCATGCAGGAAGTATTTCGTCAATTGTCAGAGGTCATTGATGTGCCCGTTAGCAACGGACAATTGACCGAAGAAGTTGTGCGAAACTTCTCACCATGCAACACGGACCTGGGAATCTCAGAGATCGTGGTCATCGCAGACACGAATGCCCCATATACACCGATGCAGATCACATGTGATATCGACGAAGATATTGCCATGTTGATCGAGTCGAAATCCGATCAATGGCCGGGGGTAAGCCTGGAATTGGAACCGATCCGTGAATATCCGACCGGCGAACTGACCTCTGAGATCATTGGTTTCTTGGGACCTATCCCTGAATTATTGGCAGAATATTACTCTGATCTGGGTTTTGTCCCTGGGCGTGATAAGGTAGGATACGCCGGGGTCGAAGCAACCATGCAGGATGTACTGGGTGGTACCAATGGGCTGCGTGTTGTTGAAGAGGATGTGGCGGGTAAGGTCATCCGTGATCTTGAAGCGCCTATCGAACCGGAACCAGGTTTGAATGTCAAATTGACCATCGATACACGTTTGCAGGAAGCGGCAAAAGCGGCTTTGATCGGGAATATCGATTGGTGGAATCGCTGGTTCAATGACACTCGCTTTACCAATGGTGTTGTCATCGCGATGAATCCCAAGACTGGTGAGATACTCGCATTAGTTTCATATCCGACCTACGAGAACAATCGTATGGCGCGCTATATCCCTGCTTATTACTATGAGCAGCTGAGCGCTGATCCCAACCGACCTTTGTTCAATCATGCCATTTCTGCGGAACATCCCCCTGGATCGGTGTACAAGATCGTGACGGCGATCGGTGCTATCAACGAAGAGGTATTGTCACCTTATCGCAGCCTGGAGACACCCTACTCCATTTTTGTTACCGATAAATATCTAGAAAACGAAGTCGGTTTCCAGCGTGAATTCGTGGACTGGAAGGATGGCGGACATGGGCAGGCTAATTTCTTTAAAGCGCTGTCCGATTCTGTCAACGTTTATTTTTATAAGGTGAGCGGTGGTTACCAGAACGAAGTTGACCCTGGACTGGGTATCTATCGTATGAGCGAATATGCGAAAGCACTCGGTTTTGGAGAAGCTACTGGTATTGAGCTGCCGGGAGAAGCAGACGGATTGAATCCTACACCTACCTGGAAGCGTATCAATCTAAGTGAGATCTGGTCAACGGGTGACACGTACATTGCGGCTATGGGGCAGGGTTATGTGTTGGCAACGCCACTGCAGGTGCTGGTATCTTTTGCGATCGTAGCAAACGATGGAAAATATATGCAGCCTACCATCATCCGGGAGATACTGGATGATGATGGAAATGTGGTGCAGGAATTCGAACCACAGCTCAAATGGGATGTGACCCAGGACCCGGTCATCGAGATTTTTGATGAGAACAATTTACCCACTGGAGAGAAAAAAGTGATCGAATCCTGGGTGATCGACCTGACCCAGCAAGCGCTTAGACAGACGGTCACAGATGGTACCGCGGCCAGTATCTTTGATGGATTTGAGATCCCAACCTCTGGGAAAACCGGGACGGCAGAATATTGCGATAATATCGCGCAGGAAAAAGGCTTATGTATTCAAGGTGCCTGGCCTGCGCATGCCTGGTATGTGGGCTATGGTCCGACCGATGATCCTGAGATAGTGGTGGTTGCTTTTGTATATAACGGCACAGAAGGATCCAGCGTCTCTGCCCCCATCGTGCGTCAGGTACTGGATGCCTACTTTGATCTAAAAGAGATCGACGAAGGGATTGAGTAAATTGGCTGCTGCACGAACGAAAACAGAAAAACAATTTCGCATTAAAGGGGTGGGTGATGTGCTGCTGGTGGCGCTGGATGACGGTGTATGGAAAGATGAACTACAAGCGCTGACAGTTTTTATTGAAGAAAGAAAGGATTTCTTCAATGGTGCGAAACTCGCTCTGGACATTGGTGAACGCAAGCTGAAAGCAGTAGATATGGCAGACCTGCGTGATGCAATGCATGAGAAAGGTGTTGCTTTAACAGCGCTTTTCTCAAAATCCCAGCAGAGCATTTCAACTGCCAGGACATTCGGCCTGGAAACAGATCCCGAGCGTATCCGCATTAGCAATAATGGTAAAGAGAATGTTGCCCTGGATGGCGGGCAGAAGGCGGTCCTTTACGATCATACTCTGCGTTCTGGAATGAAGGTGAATTTCTCTGGGAACGTCACTATATTGGGTGATATCAATCCCGGGGCGGAAGTGATCGCTGAGGGCAGTATTATTGTGTGGGGCTGTATCCGCGGAAAGGTGATCGCGGGCAGTGCTGGAGATGAAGAAGCACTTATCTGTGCCCTGGAAGGAAAACCACTCCACTTGCGCATAGCTGATATTGAGGCAAAAAAAGGTCTGAAATTCACAAAACCAGTTAAAATCAATTGCCAGAATGCTGAATTGAACTATACTGCATGGAAATGAGAATCGCATAACAAAGGAGAAATATGGCAGCTCGCATCATCACAATAACTTCAGGCAAAGGGGGAGTGGGCAAGACCACGGCAACAGCCAACATCAGTGTGGCATTGGCAGAACTTGGAAAGAAGGTTACCTGTATCGATAGTGATATCGGTCTGCGCAACCTGGATATCGTCATGGGTTTGGAAAATCGCATCGTGTATGACCTGGTGGATGCTGTGGAAGGGCACTGCAAGATAAACCAGGCCATGATCCGAGACAAGCGGTTTGAGAATCTGTACCTTATCCCTGCTGCGCAAACACGTGACAAGAATTCGGTCACACCAAGTGAGATGACAACACTGTGTGAACAGATCAGCGCGGATATGGATTTCATCTTGATCGATTCTCCTGCTGGGATCGAAGGTGGTTTCAAGAATGCCATCGCACCGGCAGATGAGGCGATCGTCATCACCAATCCAGATGTTTCAGCAGTGCGCGATGCTGATCGCATCATCGGTATCATTGAAGCGATGGAGAAAGGACCTGCACAGTTGATCCTGAATCGCGTCAATCCTGAGATGGTCAAACGCGGTGACATGATGGAAGCTGAGGATGTGCTTGAACTGTTGGCGGTGAAGTTGTTGGGTGTGGTTCCGGATGATGAGAATGTTCTGGTCAGCACCAATCGTGGCCAGCCGGTGGTCTTGAATCCCAAGTCGAGGGCAGGTTTGTCATTCAGGAATATTGCTGCGCGCTTGACAGGTGATGAGGTTCCGTTCATTGACCTGGCAGCAAAGGATGATTTCATTACTCGTTTATCAAAAGTGTTCAAGTAGGGAGGGACGCGATGGCAGAATGGTTGAAAAGGTTGAGTAAAGAGGACAGCGCGGACACAGCCAAAGAGCGCCTAAAATTAGTGTTGATCCACGATCGCACCAAGCTGACGCCGCGTGTTTTGGATGAAATGAAAGATGAGTTGATCGAGGTCATATCACGACATGTTTCCATTGACCCTTCGGAAGTTTCCATTTCGATGATGCATGAAGGAAGAGAACAACGCTTAATTTGTGATATACCTGTAAAACCGAGGTAGATTATTATTTATGCGAAGGAACCAGTGGCGTAATTTCGATTTCCTGCTGTTTGGGGCAGTGGTATTTATGTGTTTGTTTGGGATCATCATGATCCAATCTGCTATTGCGGGCAATGAAGCGCTGGCAGATCATCCCCAACGGCAGGCGATATTCGTCGCTATAGGACTGGCATTGGTCATCGTTGTGGCTGCCATTGATTATCACCTCTGGTCTTCCATCGCGCGATTTGTTTATGTATTTGCGTTTCTGGCTCTGTTCATTATTTACGTGTATGGTGAGGCGCGCTTTGGTTCAGCGCGCTGGATCGATACCGGCTTGATCTTGATCCAGCCTTCCGAGATCGTCAAGACCTTGATGATCCTGGTCCTGGCAGAGCATTTCGACCGCACATATGATCAGAAGAAGGACTTGCGCTGGATCATCCGCAGTTTTCTACTCACGTTTGGTGTGGTGGTTTGGATCCTTCTGCAGCCGAACCTTTCCACCTCCATTGTAATTTTCGTGATCTGGTTTGCATTGCTATGGATCTCTGGCTTACCAGTGAAATTCCTTGCCATCATGGTTGTGGTGGGAATCTTGTTAGTCGTTCTGATGTTCCCATTCCTGGAGGATTATCAGCAGGGGCGTATCATCAACTTCCTGTTCCCAGACCCCGAGGCATCGTATGGTGACGTATACAACATTGAACAATCCAAGATAACCATCGGTTCAGGCGGTTGGTTTGGACAGGGGTATGCCCAGGGTACACAGGTGCAGTTACGGTTCTTGAAAGTGCGTCATACCGACTTTATCTTCTCGGTGGTCGCCGAAGAATTTGGGTTTGTGGGGACCATGCTGGTTGTGGCGTTAATGGGGTATATTATTTATCGTTGTGTGCGTGTAGCCCAAACAGCTCCCGATCGCTATGGCTCCCTGGTCGCTTTTGGCTATTCGGCCATGCTGTTCTTCCAAACCGCCATCAATATTGGGGTGAACTTGAACCTGGTGCCGGTATCTGGACTGCCATTTCCTTTCTTAAGTTATGGCGGTAGTTCGCTCATTTCTACTATAATTGGCATCGGATTGGTGGAATCCGTAGCATTACGAAAGAAGATCATTCAATAGAGGAATTATTTATGAAACAAGAAGAATCCCCAGTACGAGTACGATTTGCGCCATCCCCAACCGGGCACCTGCACTTGGGTGGAGCGCGAACTGCTTTATACGATTACCTGATCGCCAGGAAGACCGGCGGTCAGTTCATTTTACGCATTGAAGATACCGATCGCAAACGCTTTGTCGAAGGTGCAGAACAGGAATTGATGGATAGTTTGCGCTGGATGGGTGTGCAGTGGGACGAGGGACCGGACATTGGTGGTCCTTATGGTCCTTACCGCCAATCAGAGCGCAAGCAGATCTACCAGAAGTATGGCGAGCAGTTGGTCGAATCGGGGCATGCCTATTACTGCTTCTGTACTCCTGAGCGACTGGCAAAAGTGCGCGCTGAGAAGCAGAAACGCAAAGAACCACCCCATTATGACGGTACTTGCCGCAACATCCCGTTGGAAGAAGCGCGTGCGCGCATCGCAGCCGGGGAATCGCATGTGCTGCGCTTCAAAACACCCACCGAAGGCTCCACAACTGTAACGGACCTTTTGCGCGGTGAGATCACTTTTGAGAACAAGACCCTGGACGATTACATCCTTATCAAATCGGATGGGTGGGCGCTTTATCACCTGGCGGCGGCTGTCGATGACCATCTGATGAAGGTCACGCATGTCATCCGCGGCTCAGAATGGCTGCCTACCTCACCGCTGCACCACATGATCCATCAAGCCTTTGGCTGGGATGAACCCACCTGGGTGCATCTTTCGGTGTTCTTGAAACCGAGCGGCAAGGGCAAGATGAGCAAACGTGAAGCAGCCGAATTGAGCAAGGATAATCGCTCTATTTTTGTGAAAGACCTGGCAGACCTGGGGTACTTGCCCGAGGCAGTCGTCAACTGGACAGCGCTGATGGGCTGGAGCTATGACGATCACACGGAATTTTTCACATTACAAGACCTGGTAGAAAAATTCTCACTGAAGAAACTGAATCCTTCACCCGCGGCGATCAACTTCACCAAGTTCGATCACTTTAACAAACTGCACATCAAAGCGCTTTCTGATGAAGAACTGGCACAGCGCTTTGTTCCTTATTATGAAAAAGCAGGCATAGAGCCTGATCTGGCGAAGTTGACTAAGATCGCGCCCATTGTCAAAGAACGCATCACCACCCTGGATGATGTGGTTGACATGACGCGTTTCTTCTTCAAGGAAGAGGTGGAATATTCCACTGAACGGTTCCCAATGCAGAAGTGCACGCTGGACGAAACACTGGAAATTGCCGGGAAGATCGCTGAAAAAATGGAAGGCATTGATAAATGGGATGCGGAACATCTCGATCCGGTCATGCGTGCGCTGATGGAAGCGGTCGATAAGAGCCCACGCCAGTTCTTTGGCTTTCTGCGCGAGGTGATCAGCGGGCAGCGTATCAGCCCGCCGCTGTTCGAATCGATGGAGATCCTGGGTAAAGAAGTGGTGCTGGAGCGTTTGCAGACGGCTGTGCAGTTCATGCAGGAAAATCTGAGCGAATAATTGCATCCGCTAGCGGATGGTGGTAAAATAATCCGCGCGAGCAATTTGGGGGCTCGTCTAACGGCAGGACAGCAGACTCTGAATCTGTTAATAGAGGTTCGAATCCTTTGCCCCCAGTAA
>NPIF01000731.1_pt1 | contig 32632 bp, 26 predicted proteins | sample 8637461 | NCBI WGS metagenome assembly NPIF01 (sample SAMN07420641, study PRJNA396082) | bioreactor metagenome | isolation source: sample BR12 brine-fed electro-methanogenic bioreactor BR | place: Japan: Kochi | collected 2016-12-09
AGCTGGAACGGGTCTCCCCCGGCCTGCTTTATCTCGTCGATTACCTCTATAAAAGGTGCTAAGGTTTCCATGGCGTGTCCTTATTGTTTGCTTTTGTCATCTTTGGACATGCGGGCAAGGGCATCCATGATGGTCTGCATGCCGAATTTGTCTGCCAGAGATTCCAGTCCGATTTCCAGGTCTTCCATCTCTTCCTGTTCTTCCACCTCTTCTTCCCGCTCTTCCAGGGTCAACGCATCCACCAGGCACCATTTTACACACAGGGGCTCGTCTTCGCCTTCACACATGTCGCATTTCAGCGGCAGCCCGGAATCCGGCTCCTTGAACTCCTCCCTGGACGGGCAGGAGGCCCGGCAGAAGGAGCATTCGTCATATTCCTTGCCGTCGATGGTGTATTTGTCCCGGCCCGCGCATTCCGCCATGGTATATTCCCCGGCATACACCGGCACATAGATATCCCGCAGCGGCTCCCGGATAATCCGGATCCTCGATCTGGCCGGGTTGTTGGAACTGTATTTGGGGGATGCGTGAAACGCGGAACAGATCACTTCACAGGCCCGGCAGCCGTTGCACTTGTCCACGTCGATCTTTATGGTCTTCACGATTTTCTTTTCTTTTGTTTTACTCGCCACGGTCTGTGCCCTCCACACTATTGGGTCTGTGTTTCTGTCTGTGCTTCCGCTGTTTCTTCTTCGGTGAGGATGCCCCGCTGGATAAAATCTTCAGCCACATAGCCTAACCCCATTTTTTCCAGGGCCTCTTTGGTGGGAATGCCTTCCTTGTTCCAGCCTTTCAACTGGTAATAGCCATCCAGCAGTTTTTCCTCCAGTTCAGGGAACCGTTTTTTCCAGTGATTCTCAGGCGGTCTGTCATCTTCCCGTCTCATGCCCCGCCGGATGTTCACGGCCCGTACCAGGGTCCGGTACCGCTTGGCGGCATCAGAGAGCTTTTCTTGGTCCATTTCGATTCCGGCCCCGGCAGAGATGAATTTGGGATAGTTGTGAATATGGTAGGGCGGTTTGAGCGGAAAAGACGACAACCCGGCACACTGGCCTAAAGCGTCATCGATGTAGTGCATCATCTCCTGCCATTCCACGATATCGCAGGTCATCTCCACGGTGGGATAATACGGGATGGAGTTTTCGCCCCTCAGTTCCCAGTCAATGAAATACTGCTTGAATTTTTCATGGGGGACCTGGATCCAGTCTTCGCAGAATTTTTCCCGGTGTTCCCGTTTGGGGAACGGGGCCTGGGGGAACTGACCCTCGATCTGGGTGATATTGATCTTTTCTCCGACGGAATACATCAGAAAATAGATGGGGTTGAGCATGGACAGCTTCAACGGCAGCTGCTCGTGCTTTTTGATGGTGTTGTGGGCATATTCCTCGGCCCCGTTGCCGATCTCTTTTGCGGCCCAGTAGGTGCCCTTGGCCAGGACATCGCCGATGCCTTCCCGTTTCACGATCATGTCCAGCAGATAGAAGAACCGGTCCTCGTTTGTTTCCGGCAGGCCGGGGAAATCCTCAGGTTTCAGAATGCCGGCTTCCAGCAGTTCCAGGGCAAAGGCCATGACCTGGGGGGTGGAGAACCCGTCCAGCCCGTATTCCGTGGCTTTCTGTGCGATCCGCAGCCCGAAGTCCAGGTCGGAATAGGCGGCCATGGTATAGGTCAGCTTGGTGAAGCATTTCATCATATAGGTGGGCAGGCCCGGCATGGAAACCGTGGCACCGCATTTCATGGGACAGTTGAAGCAGGAGATGAGCCTTGTTCTGGCACCTTCCAGGGTTTCGGTCCATTCTTTCTCGATCTCCTCGTTCCAGAACCCTTTGCGCCGGGTCCGGGAGTTGCCCCACATGAAGTTCTCGGTGTGCCATTTCTCGTCATGCACCTTCATTTCCTGGGGAGACCCCAGGCCCTGCAGGATCGTCATCACCCCTTTGATGGGGTTGTCTTCCCGCCACTTGATATAGTCGAGCACCTCATTGCACAGGGTGATGAACTTCTCGGGATCCGCCAGGTTGATGTCTTTGGTCCCTCTGACGGCGATGGCCTTGACCCGTTTGTCCCCCATGACCGCGCCGATGCCGCCCCGGCTGGCCGAAGACCGGCCCTGTTCCACGGACGCGTAATACACCCGGTTTTCTCCGGCCAGACCGATGGCGGCGACCTGGGCTTTGGGCTGTTTGAGCTCTCTCCGGATCTCTTCAGCCGTTTCAATGGCCCCTTTGCCGGCCAGGTGCGATGCATCCCGGATCTCCACGGTATCGTTGTGAATCCACAGGTACACCAGTTTTTCAGATTTGCCCCGCAGGATCACCTTGTCATATCCGGCATATTTGAGTTCCGGGGCCCAGAATCCGCCCATCATGGAAAACGCCATGAGTTCGGTCTGGGGGGAGATGGTGGTCAGAATGGTGCGGTTGCAGCCGGTGGCAGGTGTTCCGCAGAGCAGGCCGGCGCTGAAGATCAGAAGATTTTCCGGGGAAAAGGGGGTCACTTCCGGGCCCACCCGGTCCCACAAAATCTTGGCATTTGTTCCCAGCCCTCCCAGATAGAGCGCTGTATCCCTGGGGTCGGTCGCCACCTTTTCGATATTCCCCCGGGTAAGATCCACCTCTAAATTGAACCCTGTTTCCGCGTACCTCATGTTATTCCCCTTGTTATCTTTTTAACTGTAACACCTTGTCACGGTCACTCCCTGACATGCATTTCAATTCTTCTGAAAACAACACACAATGTAACCATGATTACGCTACATTGTAACTATCTGTCAAGAAAAAATCCACACCCGCCATACCGGTTATACAGACAGGCCACATCCATGTTCGCCTGAATGCCCTCATTTCCCTGACAAACCACAGCCTTAGCTATGTATTAGATACTTTATAGATACAATACAGCTATGTCAAGTATTTTTATCTTTCTCCGGTATATTCGAAATCCTCTTCTGATCCTTTCGGAGGAACAGGACGGCAGCTGTTGCGAATTATTAATTGTTCATATATCAACTAATTATTCGGCTGTTTTCTATTTCAAATCGTATTTTTTTCTTGACAGCGTTTCTCATCTTTAAATATAGTGATAAAAAACCGCTTAATTATAGTTACATTGTAACACTAATTCTCCAAAACGAAAGGAGGTGAGTGCTTCCCGCATACTATTTATTGTCTTTCCTTTTTCAGAACCCAATATTTTTTTCAGGAGGTCCACAAAATGAAAAGGTTTACGATCCCGGCGTTACTTGTTTTTTGCTTTTGTACTTTATTTACCCTGAACGCAACGGCCAAGACACAGCTCACCTACTCCAACTTCTTTCCCCCCACCCACTTCAACAGTCTTTTGGCCGAAGAATGGATTAAAGAGGTTGAAACCCGTACCAATGGAGAAATCACCATCAACTATTTTCCGGCCGGCACCCTGACCAAGGCCCATCAGACCTATGATGGCGTGGTCCAGGGAATCGCCGATATCGGCATGACCTGTCTGGCATACACCAAGGGCCGGTTCCCGGTGGGAGAAGCCATTGACCTGCCCATGGGTTATGTGTCCGGGGTCCAGGCCACCAGTATTGCCAACGGGGTTCTGGAAAAATTCGATCCCGAAGAATTCAAAGACACGGAAATGATGTTCCTGCATGCCCATGGTCCCGGCCTGCTGCATACCCGGAACAAGGAAGTGAAGACCCTGGAAGATCTCGCCGGGTTGAAAATCCGGTCCACGGGCGTCAGCGGCAATACCGTGGCCGCGCTGGGCGGCTCTCCGGTTGGAAAAGCCATGAACGAAACTTATCAGATGCTCCAGAAAGGGGTCGTGGACGGATCGGTCCACCCCGTGGAAACCAACAAGGGCTGGAAAGTCGGTGAAGTGGTGTCTTACATGACACAGAACTTTTCCACCGCTTATACCACCACCTTTGCCGTGTTCATGAACAAGGACAAATGGAACAGCCTGACCCCGGAACAGCAGCAGATCATCCGGGAAGTCAACGCCGAATTTGCATTGAAGCACGGGCAGGCCTGGGATGATGCGGACAAGGAAGGCATGGAATTTTTCCTGGAAAAGGGCGGCAAAGTGATTTCCCTGTCTGATGAAGAATCCAAGAGATGGGCGGACAAGACGGTCAGCGTGATCGATGATTATATCAAAGCCGTGTCTGAAAAAGGAATTGATGGAAAGGCGGTTGTGGATTACATCAAAGAAAACATGTAAAACAGGCCCCGGCCACAGGACATGAAATCAGGCGGCCCGGCCGAACACGGGCCGGGCCGCCTGTCAATTCATGCCCCCGGTTTTCCACAAAAATTTTTAAGCAACAGGACAGATTATGCATGCGCTCTCCCAGGTGTTGAACAAAGTATCAGACGTTTTGAAACTGATCGGTGCCGTCGCCCTCACCGCCATGATGATGCTCACGGTGGTGGATGTCATCGGCCGGTTTTTCAAGTCTCCGATTTTCGGTTCCGTGGAACTGGTGGGATTTCTGGCAACCGTTGTCGTGGCTGCGGCCCTGCCCTATACCTATAAAATGGACGGTCATGTGGGGGTGGAAATTCTGGTCCGGCTCCTGCCGGACAAAACCCAGATCTGGATCGATCTTTTCACAAGGATCCTGAGCCTGGTCCTGTTCACCCTCATCACCTGGCAGATGTTCTTGTATGCCGAAGACATCCAGCATACCGGTGAAGTGTCCATGAACCTGCAGTTCCCCATCTATTATATCGTGTACCTCCTGTCGTTCGCCCTGTTGATATTTACGGTGACGATCGTGGAAATGATTTTTCAAGACATCCTTAAATTACGAAAGTTGAGTGAGAAATGAGCCCTACTCTTATTGGCATTACCGGTATCCTGATCATGATCCTCATGTTTCTGACACGGATGCCCGTGGCGTTTGTCATGGCCACCGTGGGGTTTGTGGGATTTTCCATCGTGATCAACACGGACGCCGGCCTGGTCCTTTTGTCCAGAAACATCTATGAAACCTTTGATTCCTATGACCTGACCACGATCCCGCTGTTCATCCTCATGGGACAGCTGGGGTTCAACTCCGGCATCAGCAAGCGGCTCTACAATACCGGGTACAAATTCCTGGGCAGTATCCGGGGGGGACTTGCCATGGCAACGGTGTCCGCCTGTACCGCATTTGGCGCGGTCTGCGGCTCCAGTCCGGCCACCGCCGCCACCATGGCCACTGTGGGGCTGCCGGAAATGAAACGGTACAACTACGATGACGAACTGGCCACCGGGTCTGTGGCCTCCGGCGGCGGTATCGGCATGATCATGCCCCCGTCCGTGGTACTCATCATATACGGGATTCTGACGGAGCAATCCATTGGCGCGCTTTTTGTAGCCGGCATTTTCCCGGCCCTGCTGGTGACACTGCTGTTCATCATCACCATCTATATCCGGTGCCGGATTTCTCCGGACCAGGGCCCCCGGGGTGAGACCTTTACCTGGCGGCAGAAAATGCGGTCTCTGCTGGGGTTGAGTGAAACCCTGATCATTTTTGTTCTGGTCATCGGCGGCATTTTCATCGGGCTGTTCACTCCCACGGAAGCGGCGGCCATCGGTGCCTTCGGTGTACTGCTCGTTGCGGTGATCCGGCGCCAGATTTCCTGGGAAGGGTTTGTCAAATCCCTGATGGAGACCCTGCGGACCTCCTGTATGGTGCTCATGCTCATTGCCGGTGCCGTGATTTTCGGCAAATTCCTGGCCGTGACCCGGATTCCCTTTGAAATCGCCGGGTGGGTTTCCGGCCTGGATTTTTCCCCGGTATTTGTCTTAGGCGTGATTCTCATGATCTATTTTTTCGGCGGATGCTTCATGGACGCCCTGGCGTTTGTCACCCTCACGGTTCCCATTTTCTATCCCGTGGTCATGGAACTGGGATACGATCCCATCTGGTTCGGGGTCATCATCGTGATGGTCACGGAAATGGGAGTGATCACCCCGCCGGTGGGCATCAATGTCTATGTGGTGTACGGCGTGGCGAAAAATGTACTGGATCAGGGAGTGCCCCTGGAAAAAATCTTCAAAGGCATTTTCCCGTTTCTGATCGCGGTGATCATCGGGGTCCTCATTCTGATCACTTTTCCGCAGATCATCATGTATCTGCCCAACCTCATGTACTGACAGAACCGGGCCGGCTGACCCGGCTGTAAATGGAGGCGGACATCCTGAACGGATGCCCGCCTCCCTGGTTTCTAAAACGTATATCCGATGGAAAAATGCACCCGGCCCGAGTCTTCCCCGGTTTCCGGATTCAGCCGGTATCCGTAGAGCAGTCCCACCGGCCCCACCGGGGTCATGTACCGCAACCCGGAACCGATGGTATATTTGACACCTTCGTTACGGCCGGCCCTCGGAGCGTCCCGAAGGGTCCCGGCATCCACGAACACCGGCAATTCCAGATTTCCGCCCAGATCGATCCGTGCTTCGATGGAACCGGCCATCATTGTTTTAGCTCCCACCGGATCCCCGAAATCATCCACCAGCAGTTTATTTTCATCAAATCCGCGCACATCTGAAATCCCCCCCAGAAAGAACAGCTGGTCATCGGGCAAGAGCGAATCGGACGAAAAATTCTGCAGTGTGCCGTACATGGCCTGAAAAGCCAGCACCACCCTGGAAAACGGCTGGGTATAGTATTTGGCCTTTACCTGGTATTTCATAAAGTTGTCCAGGTCTTCGAAAATATCCCGGGTATACCCGGCGGATGCATTGAGATACCCCCCCCGGGTGGGCCGTGCATGGGAGTCCACGGACGACCAGGTCAGATATGGGGTGGCGGATAGAATGCCGCGGGCCGCATAGACATCCGGATCGATGCCGGTGGCCCTTCCGGTGGGATACTGTTCCCTGGATTCCAATCCGAAACCCGTTCCCAGCGTCAGATACCGGGTCAGCGGCCTTTCAAACATGAGCGAAGATCCGTATTTCCGGGTGCCGAAATTCTGATTCTTGAGCTCTTCTTCAGACGCATACACATTTAAATCCGTATACACCCGCTGCCCGAGAAAATCATAATCCGTCACCCCCAGCATCGCGTTATACCCGATACCCGATACCCCGGCGTTCAGATACAGTTTCCGGTTGGTTCCCAGCCAGTTCCGGTTTCCTGCGGACAAGGCAAGATAAGCGTCTCTGGCGGTGTCATACCCGATGCTGGTTTCCAGAAACCTGGGGCTTTTCTCTTCCACTTCTGCCGTGAAAAATACCGTATCCAGTTTTTCCTGCATGCCGAGAGCTTTGAAATTCGCCCTTTCCAGGCACTGGAGGTCCCGAATTTCGTTTTGTAGGGTCAAATACCCGTTCAACGAGACCGGTTCATCTGTTTCCAGGGGGTTGTGCCGCAGGATGACATCCTGTCCGGTATCGAAATTGCCGAACACCCATACCCCGCCCACCGTGGCTCTCCTGCCGGGGGTGATCTGGTAGATCACCCGGCGGTCCCGGCCGTCCGGTTCGATCCGGGTGATGGCCCCGGCATGGATATAGCCCTGGTCCCCCAGAAAAGAAAGGATCGCGGTCCGGTCCGTTTCGACCTGCGACGGCAGAAAGTAGTCGTTTTTCCGGGTTTCAATCATCTGATGGATCGATTCTAATTCAATGCCCTCCGGGACCCCTTCCACCATGACATTTGTGACCCGTTTCCGGTATCCCTCCTCGACCTCGAACACCACATCAGCCTTCTGCCTGTTTTTTTCATCCGGCTGGCTCCAGGTCACCTCCGCCGATACCTGTATATCTTCAAATCCCTGGCCCCTGTATATATTTTCCAGGGTTTGACGGTCCGACTCGGGCATGTTCTCGACAAAAGGGCCGTCATAAAACAACCCCTTTTCCCGGGTATTGAGGAAGGGGGTAATGGCTTCTTCATCCAGCGCACTCACCCCTTTGATCATTGCGTTCCCCACCAGAAAGCGGGTGTTTTCCTGAATTTGAATCTGAATGTCTCTCACCGGTTTCCGGTCCTTGGAATGAATTTCTGCCGTGAAATCCACCTCACACTCCCTGTATCCCGCTTTTTCATACCGGTCCCGGATGTTTTTCACGCTGCGTTTGAGCCCGAAATCGTTGCGGTTCCCTTTTGTCCAGATGGTCAGGTCCTTTTTCAGTATCCGGTCGCTGAATTCCCTGTTTCCGGAAAACGACACCCGGTATTTCGGTCCTTCATCGATATGGATCTTGAGCCGGCTGATTTTTTGTGCGGTATCCGTGTGCAGATCAAAATCAACCGATGCCTCGGCAAACCCTTTTTTCCGGTAAAAGGACAGCAGCTCCTTGACATCGGTTGTCACTTCCGATGATACGGTTTTATTGCCCCGGCTCCAGAAAAACAGCGGGAGTCGATAGGATTTCATGCGCATTTTCAGCCGGGTATCGGAAAATGAGCGGTTGCCATTGATCTTGATGTCAACGGTCCGAAGCGGCTGGTTTTTCTTCACCTCGATGAACAGGTTTTCCTCCAGGCTTCCCGCCGCTTCCGTATGAATCCGGACCTGGGCGTCCACATACCCTTTTTCCGTCATCACCGATTGCACGGCCTGAGTGTTTTTTTCCACCTGATCCGGAAAAAACGGGCCACCGACCCGGTAATCCGTGGCCCTGACAATGGTCTGGGTGAACACGGGAAACGCGCCGGTCACCTTGATTCGCCTCACCTGAATCACCGGAGTCAGCCGGAAGACCAGGGAAATGGATGCCGACTCCAGGTCCGGATCCGGGATATGGATGGCGCTGAACTGCCCGGACTGTTCAAGAAGCGAGATCGTAGTGGCAAGGGCCTGGTCATCGAACCGGTCGCCCGGCCGGAGCTGAATCATCCGGCTGGCCATGGAACGCAGTTTTGCCTGCCGTTCCGGGGTCCCGCCCTGAATTTCCACATCGATGCGTTCAATCACCGGCTGATCCGCCCGGGCATGGGCCCATGGGGACAGCATGAGCATTCCGCCCGTCACCGGGATCAGCCATAAAACCATCATTACCCGGCACAGGGTCAGCCCCCGGTATCCGGTCCTCTTCAGGATCGTTTCCGATGTCTTCAAATTTATCTGAACTCCAGTTTCAGGGTGACTTCCGTGCCGAACTCCCCTTTTGAATTGTTGAACGCTCTGAAAATGACATTTTCCAGCATTTTATATTCCGCGGCGTTGGTATGAACGTTTTCCTGCTCTTCGGTTTTCATGGAATAGATCACCTCCAGCCGATCCGACAGCCTTTTTCCCATGGTGACACTGACGCTGCCGCCCTGGCCGCCGGACTCATCGTATCCTAAGGCAAACCGGTCCAGCGGTGTGGACGATGCCACTTCCTGACTGATCATTTCCGATGCCTTGTCTGCCAGGATCCCGGTATAGGAACCGCCGCCCCCGCCCAGTTCCCTGGTGGTTTTACCGATAAGCAGCAGAGACAGAATGTCTTCATGGGTTTCCGCCGGATCGGAATACAGCCTGAACCTGAGATTGTCGGTTTTCCCGCTGACATCCATGTATATGACCCAGGTTCGGATGGCGGTGCTGGCCTGAAGGGTGATTTTCGGATCGATCCTGAACGGATCCATAAAATCGATGATCCCTGTTTCAATGTCAAACTGACGTTTCTGATAGACCACGGTTCCTTCCGCGATCGTGGCACGGCCGGTGATCACGGGCTGACTGACCGTACCGGTGATTGTCAGATCCGGCTCCACCATGATAAAGGCAAGGTTGTTGTCCAGGATGAAGGGATCTTTGTACGTCACGGCAATATCCAGGGTGGTTCTATCCAAATAAGACGGTTCTTTGACATCCGAAGCACTTTCAACCGTCCCGGCACGCCCCATTTTCCGGCTTTCCAGGGCTTCGGCCAGATCAAATTCAAAATCCCGGTAAAATTCGCCGTGAATCATCTCCACCTTTCCGGTCAGCCCGGATTGTTCCCGGGAACCGGAAAAGGTCAGGTCCGTGTTGAAGGCCGCGTCCAGGGTATCTTCCACGGATACGGAAACATTGCGGGTCAGCAGTCTGGCCTGACCCGACACCGGCATAAAATTTTCCAGTGCCAGATCACCGGAAAGATCCAGGGTCCCCTGGCCCAGATCCGCTCTCAGAGATGTTATTTTCAGCCGGTCATTGGACATCGTGACCGTTCCGTTGAGGTTCGACACTGTCAGTCCGGCTTCAGGGACCGGATAATGCAGCCCCTCAAGAACGATTCCGGCATTGATCTCTGGATTGGAAAAGGTGCCGGCCGCATCCGCCGACACCTTGATGGTGCCGGCCGCGGGTTTCAACTGCCCGGTGACCTGGGGCGGCAGGCTCATGTTGATGCGCCCCCTGGAACTGATGCGTCCGTCCATCTGTCCGGACACACCGGAAAGGCCGGCGGTATCAAAAAACGGAGCAAGTTGGGTGGCGGTAAAAGTGCCGTTGACATCAAACCCCAGGGTGTCCGGATTGAAAAGGGCTTTCAGGCCGATGGTCTGATCCAGAATCACTGACAGATCCAGTCCGGTCCGATCCGACGGATTCAATGCCAGTGCCGCCTGAACCGTTTTTACCGGAATCCTGCCACCGGTACCGGAAACAGTCGTGTCCGCCGGATCTGTCTGCTTTTTTTGCGACATGTCCAGAGACAGATTCAGAGACGAAACCAGCGATTCCACCCACACGGTTTCGCGGTCACCCCCGTCTCCGACCGGCAAAAGGATCTCATCCGCTGAAAGGTCCAGGGTGGCGGTGATTGTGCCGCCGCCGAAACCCGCAACCGCCTCTCCGCTCAGGGTTACCCGGCCCTGATTGATTTGTGTGGTCATCTCATGAACCGTCACCCGGTCCGGAGACAGGGTCATGCGCCCGTTCAGACCGGTGAGGGCCAGATCGAGATCCGCCGGGTGCCAGGACAGGTCCGTCAGGTCTATGGCTGCATTGAAATCAGGCGCTGCAACGGTCCCGGCGATATCCGCTTCAATGGTCATGGTTCCCCCGGCAGCGGCCAGATGGGTTTCAAGCGGCACCGTCAGTGACTCCGGCAGGGTCCCGGCGGACCGGACCCAGCCCCGGACCCCGCCGCTGATACCGGTCATTCCCGCCGCCGACAACAGCGGGCCGAAATCTTTGTCAGAAAACTCGATGTCCAGGGCATAGGTGGATTTATCCGTATCCACTTTGCCGGAGATCTCCGCCAGATTTTCCAGCAACAGATACACCTGTGACCCGTTCAGATCGACCCGGGCGTTCATGGCCTGCCGGGGAATGGTGATCCCAGAGATATCCGCCAAAGCCATTGATCCCCCTAAGTCATAGTTGATCAGGGTTTTCAGATCAAACGCCACGTCACTGTCCAGATACCGGGGATCCACCGCCAGGTCCGCCTGGCCCAGGACCGTTTCGGGCCGGATCTTTCCCTTTGCATTCAATGAGGTCTGAATCCGCTTTTTGAGTACAAACCCGGCATCAAACAGATCGGCCGAACCAGACGCGTCAAGCTCAAGGCCGGGACCCTGAACAGTGAGATCCGTCAATATCGCTTCTCCCCTGCCGTCCAGACTCGCCCCCACATCCAGGAGATCCAGAAAAATCCCGGCAACCTCCAGTTCCCGGCCTTTCAGGGAAGCGGTTATCTCGGGACCGTTCACAGGGCCCTGGGCCTGAAGCGCCGCATGCAAACGTCCCCGGACCGGAAAAAGGCCGAACGCCCGGGTGGTCCCATGGAGATCATCGGAAAACACCATGACCCCCATATCCACCATCTGATCGGTCAGATGATATGTGCCGGATGCCTGCACCCGTGCCGGACGGGTATCCACGGTCAGGTGATCCAGTGTCAGCACACGGGAACCGATATCTCCGGCCACCTGAACAGTCAGATCCAGCGGGTCGATATCTGCCTGCTCCTGCCGGAACCCTTTGAAAACAGCGGACAGATCGTACCCGGCGGACAGGGTCTCCACGGATACGCCTTGGCCCTGAACCCGGCCCCGGGAAGAAAATTTTCCTGAAAACCCGGGGATCCACGGGGAAAGCCGGTTGAACTCCCCCCCGGTCTGATCAAAGGTCAGGGCATAGGTCAGCTGGTCAACATCGCGGGCCGGATGCAGAAACCCATCCGGAAACACCTGCGACAGATCGGTTGAGCCGGAAAATACCGTCGTGATCCCCATCAGGTCCGCCTGCCCTGTTTCCAGGGTCAACACCCGGTTTGCCAGATTCACGGCAACGGCCAGAGTCCCATCCTGAATATCCGGTGCCATGGCCAGGTGCTGTCCTGTGATCCGAAGCTGTACTGACGGATCATTGACCGGTCCCCGGCCGGACAGGATCAGATGGACCGTGCCGCCCAGATCCGGAATATCCGGGAATATCCGGGAAACCGCCGCCAGGTCGGCGGTCAGGTCGGCGGTCGCATCGATCTGCGGATGATCCGGCAGGTCCCGGGCAGAACCGGATGCCGCCACCACCGCCATCCCTGATTTCAGGTCCATCTGGAAACTGACGGTGTTTTTTTCCTTCACGGATGCGGAAAGGCGCATGGATTCGGCATCCATGACAGTCTGGGCACTGGAAAACACCATGTCTTTCGCCGCGATGGACACCGTCCCGGACATCTGTTGCAGGTCCGCACCGGTCACGGTCACATCCAGGGATTTTACCGCAACCGTGTTTTCCGGATCCGAAAATGTCACCGCCGCACGGGTGATCCGGGTCTGTTTTATGACCACATTCACCGGAAGGCCGGTCCGGGAGGTTTCCTGGCCGATTTCAGGGTCGCCCTGCTTCATGTCATCCCCTGCCACGAGCGCATCCATGATATTCACTGTCCCATCCGCATCCGCTGTCATGTCCAAAGTCAATCCGTGGACCTGAAAATGGCTGACTTCCAGGACCTTGTCGAACAAGGATTTCCAGCGGATCTGAAGATCCAGAAAATCAAAAGCCAGGCAGAAATTACCCTCCGTGTCCAGAAGCCGGATATCTTCCAGCCGTATCAACGCCCCGCCGGCCAGGACCCGGATTTTTCCGGCCGATATCGTGCCGGGAATCGCCTTGTTGATCTGATTTACCACCAGATTCCTTGCATGACCGGTGCGGCTGTATCCGTAAAGGCCGGCCGCCATGACCACCAGAAAAAGCAGCACGCCCGTGCCCGTGATCAGGATTGTTTTTTTAATGGTCAAGGTGTTCCCCGTCTTTGTCTGTCATTTCTCAGGCAGTCCTTTATCATCGTACACAATCAACACACAATCGTTTTACACAGACACATGAATATACCATATCACAAAAAAATATCCCACCAGCAAATCCGTGGCACAGGCTTGACTTTGCGCGGCAATTCGCATAGGACGGTCACATACAAGGCCTTAACCCTGAAAAACGGAACCCTTCATGACAAAATTACTGGTCATTGACGATGAGCCGTCCATTCTCGAGACCCTGGGCATGTTTTTCGAAGAAAAAGGGCTGACCGTTCTGACCGCCGACACCGGCACCAAAGGGATGGCCCTGTTCCGGAAACAGCGGCCCCAGGTGGTGATCCTGGACATCCGGCTGCCGGATACCAGCGGCCTGGAGATCCTTGGCGCAATGGTCAAGGAAAACCTGCCGGCCAAAATCATCATGATCACGGCCTTCCAGGACATGGAAACCACCATCGTCGCCATGAAGACAGGTGCGTTCGACTATATCCACAAACCCCTGGACATCGACCAGGTGGAACAGGCCGTGGACCGGGCCGCCCGCATCATCGAGATTGACCGGAAAACCCCGTCCCTGAAAGCCTGTGCCGAACCGGCCACACCGGTGAAAATCATCGGTAAAAGCGAAAAAATGCGCCATGTGTTCAAGATGATGGGCCTGGTATGCGGCCGTCAGGTGAATGTGCTGCTCCAGGGCGCCACGGGCACGGGCAAGGAGCTCACGGCACGGGTGATCCACATGAATGCCGCCGGCAAGGACGAACCCTTCATTGTATTTGACTGTTCTTCGGTGGTGGACACCATCATCGAAAGCGAGCTGTTCGGCCATGAAAAAGGCGCCTTCACCGGCGCGGACCAGACCACCATCGGCAAGATCGAGCTGGCCGGTGCCGGCACCCTGTTTCTGGATGAAATCTCCCAGCTGCCCCTCAAGATCCAGGGCAAGCTGCTGGGATTTCTCCAGCGCCGGGAATTCACCCGGGTAGGAGGGACCCGGGTGTTGAAATCCAACTGCCGCATCGTGGCGGCTTCCAACCAGAACCTGTCCGAACTGGTGGAAAAAGGCCTGTTCAAGCAGGACCTGTATTATCGCCTCAAAGTATTCACCATCCAGCTGCCGCCGCTGGAGGAACGGCTGTCGGACATTCCGTTTCTGGTGGAGCATTTTCTGGCCAAAATCAACCGGGAGCTGGGCACCACGGTCACCAAGATCCAGGACGGGGTCATGGAGCGGCTGCGGCGCCATACCTGGAAAGGCAATGTCCGGGAGCTGGAAAACATCATTGTCCAGGCACTGGTGGGATGCCGGGGCAATGTGCTGCTCAGGGACGACATCGACCGGATTCTGGACCAGCACCGCACCGAACCGGTTCAGGGTCTGGAATCCTTTTCCCTGGCCCACGTGGAAAAACAGCATATCTCCCGGACTCTGGCCCAGCTGGGATGGAACAAGACCCGGGCCGCCCGGCTCCTCCAGATCACTCTGCCCACCCTGCGCAGCAAGATCAGAAAATACCAGATTCGCCCCGACGGCGCCTGAACAGAAAATTTTTTTCTACCGGACGGTAAATTTTTTTCCGATATTCCTGTCCGCACGCCTGATGGTTCGCTTGCAGGGAATCCCCGAAAAAATGAGCCATCCTTTCAATGAAGGCAATTCATTTGATTTCCGGATTTCAGAATTTAATCGTGGCACATTTCTCGCTTTAAAAAATTCGGACACAGCACAGACAATTACCATTGCCCGGGACCTTTGCACCTGAACCGGTCCGTTGCCTGCCGCATCTTTTTCCACCGGGCCCTGATGGAACCATGATACAGGGGGTCACCCCCACCCCGAAGACATATGCCATAAAAAAACAGCGCCAATGATGGTGCTGATTTCACGCATAAGGAGAAAAAGTCATGAAGCGTATCAGGTTAAACGTCTGGTGTATTCTGTTCGTCATGGCGGGCATGGTTCTGTGGTACGGGCCGGCCGCCGCTCAAAAACCCATTGTGCTGGGGGCCCCGCTGTCTTCGGCGTATCTGTATGGCTGGGATGCGGAACGGGGCATCCGGCTGGCCGTGGATGAAATCAATGCCGCCGGCGGGGTGGCCGTCGGCGACAAAAAACGTCCCTTTGCCGTGGAAGTGATCGATACCCGGGACCTGGAACCAGGGGTTCCGGTGAGCGAAGCCCTCATGGCCGTGGAACGGCTGATCCTCAACAAGGGGGCGGATTTCATCGTGGGCGGTCCCAACCGGTCTGAAGCGGCCCTGGCGGCCATGTCGCTTTTGTCCAAACACAAGAAAGTGTCCATTGTCACCTCCGGGGTGCTCACCCCCAAATACCATAAAACAGTGGCCGAAAACTATGACAAGTTCAAATATGCTTTTCGGATCCACGGGGAAGCCGTGAACCTGATCGGCGAAATCATCGCCAATTTTGCGGATCTCAAGGAAAAATACGGGCTGACCAAGGTGTTCATCATGGCCCAGGATGTATCCCATGCCAGGGGCGCGGCCGAGGTCATGGGCAAGGTGGCCGGCTCCAAGGGCTTTGAGGTCACGGGCACGGAAATCTATCCCACCGGGGCCACGGATTTTTCCATGGGACTGCTCAAGGCCCGTTCCACCGGGGCCCAGATCATCAACATCTGGATGGACATGCCGGAAAGCGCGATCCTGCTCAAACAGTGGTATGACCTGAAGATCCCGGCCCTGCCCTTCGGCTCCACCCTGGCGGCGGCGGAACAGCCCGGGTTCTGGGACGCCACCGAAGGCAAGGGCGAATACACCCTGTGCAACGTGGTCAATGCGGGCAACGCCCCGTCCGAAGCCACCCCCTGGACCATGAAATTCTACAACGCCTATACGGAAAAATGGGGCGTGGAACCCGAAGGCCTGGGTGCATCCTCATCGTATATGGCGGTCTATGCCCTCAAGGACGCCATCGAGCGGGCCGGCACCATCGATTCAGACGAGGTGGTCACGGCCCTGGAAAATATCGATCTGATGGGGGTATACGGCCGGCTCCGGTTCGATCCCAAGACCCACCAGGTGATTCCCTCCACCGACCCGAAGGAAGGGGCGGTCGGTTCCATCCTGCAGTGGCAGGACGGCAAACGAGTGGTGGTGTATCCCAAAAGCATCGCCATGGGAGAGATCCTGCTGCCGCCCTGGATGAACCAGTAGAAAACGCATGTCAGGGCATTGTCCGGCGCCAACCTGCAAGCAACTCAAATGAGTTGCCCGGAAACGGCTGCGGAATGAATCAACCGCCTTGACGGCGGCCGGCCCTGATCTTTGGATCCTTGAACCGGGGGAAATCGTATTATGGAAATTCTTGTCTACGGGACCATCAACTCGGTGTCCCTGGCCCTGATGGGCCTGGGGTTCGCCATGGTGTACGGTATCAGCCGGGTACCCAATTTCGCCCACGGCGCCCTGTACATCATCTGCGGGTTCGTCACCTGGACCCTGCTCCAGAAACTGGGCCTGCCCTACGGTCTGGCCATTGTGCTGTCCCTGGCCGCCAACGGAGTTCTGGGCATTCTCATGTACCGGCTGGTGCTGATCCGGGTCAGGGGCATGAGCATCTCCGAGATCATCAGCTCTTATGCCATCGGTCTGGCCATTCTGGAAGGCCTGCGATACGGGGGGTTCCGGGGCATGACCTATACATTGCCCGTGTTCATGGACGGCATGGTGATCATCGGCGGGGTGCCGGTGGATTTTCACCGCCTCGTGATGGTGGGGATCGGCATCCTGCTGGTGGCGGCCCTGTGGGTGTTCACCCATTTCACCAAGCTGGGACTGGCGCTGCAGGGCATGGCCCAGGATGAACGGGCCGCTCTCATGCTGGGCATCGACTCCGATTTCATGGCCATGCTGGCCATGGGGTTCGGTGCAATCCTGGCCGGAGTGGCGGCCATCTCCATTCTACCACTGGGCAATATTGTGGTGGAATCCGGGTATCATGTGCTGATCATGTCCATTGCCGTGTGTATTGTGGGAGGGCTGGGATCCTGGATGGGGGCGTTTTTCGCCGCCTTTATCATCGGGTATGCCCAGATGCTGAGTGTGGTTTTTCTGGGATCCCATTTCCAGATGGTGGTGGCCATTCTGGCCATCATTCTGACCCTTATTTTGAAACCATCCGGCCTGTTCGGCCAGCAAAAAGAACTGGAGGACAGGGTATGAGTCCAGAAAACAGAAGAAAAGAACGCATCGACCGGGGGATCAAGGTCCGGTCCGACGGGCTGTACGCGTTGATGTCCTGGCGGGAGATGGCCTACCTGATCGCACCGAGGTTCATCCTGATCGCGGGGCTGCTGGCCCTGCCCCTGTTAATGCCCGGCCTCTACTGGCAGCGGGTCATTTCCATTGTCTGCATTTACGCCATTGTGGCCATCAGTTTTGACTTTCTGGCCCATTACGTGGGGCTGGTCTGCCTGGGCGGGGCGTTTTTCATCGGCGTGGGCGGGTATATCGCCGGGATTTTCAACGCCTATTTCGGGATGCCGCCGGTGGTGACCATTCCGCTGGCCGCCATCGCCGGCGGATTGTTCTGCACCCTGCTGCTGCTTCCCTGCCTGCCGCTACGGGGCGTGTATTTCGCCATTGTCACGCTGATGTATCCCCTGTTCATGGCCCGGATCATCGAGGCGTTCGACATTTTCGGCGGCACGGACGGAATTCTGGGCATTGACAGCTTTTCTTCCGCGTTCGTGGAGCAGTACTTTGTGGTGGGAATCCTGCTGGTGTTCCTGTTCGGGCTGCGGCGCCTGGTGAATACGGACATGGGCCTGATCTTCACCGCGGTCATGGACAATGACCAGGCCGTGCGGGCATCCGGCATCAACATCACCCACTACAAGGCCCTGGCCGTATTCATCGCATCCGCCATGGGATGCCTGGCCGGGGCCTGTCTGACCCATATCTACATGTGGTCGGGCATCTCCCAGTTTGCCCTGGATTTTTCCATTCTGCCCATTGCCGCCACCGTGATCGGCGGGGCCGGGACCCTGGCGGGGCCGGTGATCGGATGCCTGATCCTGGTGCCGGTGTCCGAACTGCTCCGGGATTTCGGCACACTGCGCATCGTGTTTTACGCCACAATCCTGGTGGCGTTCATCCTGTTCCGCAGTGATGGAATCATGGCCTTTGCCAAACGCAAATACGAACAGATTGAAAGGTGGACCCAGGTATGAAATCCGACACAGATCAAAAACCGCCCATGCTGCGCATGGAAAACGTATCCAAGACCTTCGGCGGGGTAACGGCCCTGTCCCATGTGGACCTGGATGTCCATGCAGGGGATGTCCTGGGCATCATCGGCCCCAACGGATCCGGCAAGACCACCACGGTCAATGCCATCACCGGATTTATCCGCCCGTCAGGCGGCCGGATCTATTTCAAGGGCAAAAACATCACCGGAAAAAAGCCTCACCAGATCGCGGACATGGGCATCACCCGGACGTTTCAGATCATGCGTCCCTACTACAGCCTGCCGGCCTATAAAAACCTGGTGATTCCGCTGTTCTCCCCAAGGGCACGCCGCACCGGAGGGTGGCGTGGGGGCGGAAACCTGGGAGACCGCAAGACCATTGCCATCGATATCCTGGAAGAGATCGGATTCGAGCGGGACTCCTATATCCCGTTCAAAACCACATCCACCCTGCCCACGGGCTACCTCAAACGCCTGGAACTGGCCAGGTGTCTGGCGTTGAAGCCGGAGATCCTGATCTGTGACGAGATTTTTTCCGGACTTTCCATGAGTGAAATCGCCTCCATGGTCCCGCTCATCGAACGGCTCCAGGATGACGGCATCACCATCGTGATGATCGAACACCGGCTCCGGGAGCTGTTTCAGGTGGCCAACCGGGTCATGGTGCTCAATTTCGGGGAAAAGCTGGTGGAAGGCGCCCCGGAAGAGGTGATGGCGGACGAACGGGTCAAGGAAGCCTATTTCGGATCCGAAAAAATCGAGGAGGTCATGACCTATGCTTGAAGCCACGGACCTGATGGTGTTTTACGAAAACATGCTGGCCCTGAACAACATCAGCATCACCTGCAAAAAAAACCGCATCACCGGGGTGTTTGGCGCCAATTCCGCGGGCAAGTCCACATTGATGTATTCGCTGTCCGGCATCATGCTGGATATCCAGAAAAAAGAAAAAATGGCCGGGGGCGAGCGGATCACCCTATACGGGCAACTGGAATTCGAAGGCCGGGATATCATGGACATGAAGCCCAGCGACCGGGCCCGGGCCGGAATCGTGCTGTGCCCGGAGCGGCGGCGGCTGTTCAGCGAGAGCTCGGTCATGGAAAACCTGCGCATCGGCGGATATCTGGCCACAAAGGCGCAGGCCAGGGCCAGCCTGGACTTTGTCATGGCCCTGTTCCCGGCCCTGGTACGGCTACAGAAACGCCTGGCCGGATTCCTGAGCGGCGGGGAACAGCAGATGGTGGCCATCGGCCGGGCACTGATGGCCCAGCCCAAAATCCTTCTTTTGGACGAACCGCTTATGGGTTTGAGCCCGCTCATGCAGGCCACCCTGATCAAGGCGGTCAAAAAAATCCAGGAGGATAGTGACATCTCCATCATCGTGTCCGAGCAATATGCGAGACCGGTGTTTCCCATTGTGGATTACGCCTATATCCTGGAGAACGGGGCCGCGGTCATGGAAGGCACCCGGGATGAACTCATGAACAATCCGGATGTCAAATCCGCCTATTTCGGCGTGTCATAAAGGAGGCCCCCATGGTTGATTCGATCCCTTTTGAAAAGGAACTGTCCTATTCCCGGTTTGACCGGATGGCCGGCCTGTATCCGGACCATACGGCCGTGGTATACCTGGGAGAAAAATTCTCCTACCGGCGGCTGCATGATCTCACCGAACGGTTTGCCGGCGGGCTGAAGAATCTGGGCATCGGTAAAGGGGACAAGGTGCTGCTCTATATTCCCAACTGCATCCAGTGGCTCATCGCGTTTCTGGGCATCCAGAAGGCCGGGGCCGTGATGGTGCCGGTCTCCCCCATCTACACCTCCCATGAGATCTCCTACATGATCAACGATGCCGGGGCCGAGACCATCATCTGCATGGACACCAATTTCGGGTATGTCCAGGAGACCTTTAAGAACACGGACCTGAAACGGGCGATCGTCACCCACCTCACGGAACTGCTGCCCGTGTGGAAACGGGCCATGGGCGTAATCCTGGACAGGGTGCCCTCGGGCCGGGTCACCTTCGATGACCGGGTGCTGACCTTCAAATCCCTGCTCAAGGGACCGCCCATCACGGACAAGCCGGACCTGGATCCGCTGACCGACCTGTCCTATATCCTGTACACCGGCGGCACCACCGGGTTTCCCAAAGGCGTGCCCGGCAACCACACCGGTGCCACCTCCTACATCAATGACGTGAGTTTCGATGTGGCCGGTGACCATCTCAAGGAAGGCAAAGATGTGTATATCGCCATCAATCCGCTGTTCCACATCATGGCCCTGGGATTTTTCATGGCCATCGGACTGAACCGGGGAAACATGGTGGTGCTCATGCCCCAGCCCCAGGTGGATGCGATCCTGGAATCGATCCAGCGGTACCGGGCACGGTGGTTTCTGGGGGTGCCGGCGTTGTACCGGATGATTCTGGAAAACGACCGCCTGGACCAGTATGACCTGTCGTCTCTGACATACTGCTTCTGCGGCGGGGATGTGCTGCCGGGAAAAGTGATGAACCGGTTCAGGGAACTGTATGACCTGCCCATCTACCAGGTATACGGCTCCACCGAGGCCGGGCATGTGACCTACAGCAAAATCGGCACAGACCCCTCCTCCGGGTCCATTGGGTATCCCCTGAAAAGCCGGGAATGCATCGTGGTGGATCCGGTGACCCTGGAATGTGTGGATGACGGGGAAAGCGGCGAACTGCTGGTGTCCTCTCCCCATGCCCTCAAAGAATACTACGGCAAGCCCGAGGAAACCCAGCGCACCTATGTCAGGGTCAACGACAAGGTGTACTGCCGCATGGGGGATTTCGTATCCTGCAAACCGGATGGCGAGCTGGTGTACATGGAACGGTCCGCGGACATCATCAAGCACAAGGGATACCGGGTGTCGGCCTCGGAGATCGAGGCGGTGCTCCAGGACCATCCCACGGTGATCAACGCCTGCGTCATCGGCGTGCCCGATGAAAAAACCGGGGAACGGATCAAGGCCATTGTGGTGCTCAAGGAGGATGCCCGGGGCGTGGGCGGGGTGGAGCTGATCAAATGGTGCGCCGACCGCCTGGCATCCTATAAAGTGCCCGGTTACGTGGAATTCCGGGACATGCTGCCCAAATCCAAGGTGGGCAAACTCCTGCGGCGGGAGGTCAGAGACAGTGAGCTGCGCAAGATCACGGAAAAGAAACAGGCCTGATGCCGGGACCGGATGCCGGGACGTCGGGTCCGGGTACCAGGATAGCGGCAGGGTCCCATGACCGGCCCGGCCTTCTCCTGGGACATCTTTCTGGACCGGCACCGGAACCGGATCCTGGCGGAATGGCAGGACCGGCTCCACAACCGGGTATCGGCCCGGTATGCGGCCCGGCCCCCCGGGGAGCTTGCCCAGACCACCGCCGATGCCTGCGACGCTTTCTGCAGGGTCCTGGCGGACAACGACTACACCCGGATCAACCAGTTTATCAGCGAAATCACCCGGATCCGCCTGGAAGCCGGGTTTCCCCTGGCAGACGTACAAAAAGCGTTCGAACTGTTCCGGGAAATCGTGATCCCCATCCTGGTATCGGAATCCCCCGGACACCTGCTGTGTCGAAACATCGAGGCGATGAACCAGGGCCTGGCCTACACCATTCACCGGTTCTCCAGCCATTTCCAGAAAATGCACGAAACCTATCTCAAGGACTATGCCCGGCGCCTGGAACAGGATGTGGCTGCCCGGACCGCGGAACTCAAAGAATCGGAACAGCAGTACCGGCGACTGGTGGAGGAAATCCAGGACGGATACCTGGTACTGAGCAGGGAAAAGATCGAATACGTGAACCCGGCATTCTGCCGGCTCCACGGCGTGACCCCGGACCAGGCCCTGCACCAACCGTTTCTGGCCTTTGTGGCAGCCGAAAACCAGGACCGGGTCAAACAGATCATCTCCGGCGAGGCCCCTGACAGGGCCGGGGACCCCATTGAACCCGAAGCCTTTGAATACCTGCGAAGGACACGTGACGGCACCTGCCTGCCCACGGAGATCAATTTCAAACCCTCCTGGTTCAAGGGCCGGGCCCATCACCTGTGCATTGTCAGAGACATCACCCGCCGGGTGGAAATGGAAAAAAAAAGCCGGAAAATGGAACGTATGGCCTACATCGGTCATCTGACCGCTTCTTTGTCCCATGAGATCCGCAACCCGCTGTCATCGGTGAAGATGAACCTGCAGATCCTGGGCAAAAACCAGGCCTTCACCGGCAATGACAAGCGCCGCCTGACCATATCGGAACGGGAGATCCACCGCCTGGAAACCATTCTCCAGCAGCTGCTGGATTTTGCCAAACCCATGACCCTGGACCTGACCGAAACCGACCTCAACCAGGTGATAGACCGGTGCACGGAACTGCTGGAAGTCAAACTCACCCAGCAGGACACCTGCTGCACCATCCAGACGGATGACACCCTGCCACCCATCATGGCGGACAGATCCAAGCTGGAGCAGCTGGTGATCAACCTGCTGCTCAACGCCCTGGATTCTTTAGGAGACGGCGGCACCATTGTCATCACCACTTCCACCCGGCATCTGGCCACCGGCCCCTTTGCCGTGATCCGGGTCCAGGATGACGGCAAAGGCATTCCCGGCGATGCCCTGCCCTATATTTTCGAACCCTTCTTCACCACCAAAACCATCGGCACCGGCCTGGGCCTGGCCAATGTCAAACAGATCGCCGCAGCCCACCAGGGCCGGGTGGAAGTGATGGACATCAAACCCCGGGGCACCGCCTTTGAGGTGCTGCTGCCCCTGAAATCTGACTAGCGACATCATTGTTTGAGTACACCGGTTCCGACATCAAACAGCCGGGAGCTATTCTTTGATTTCAGCCCCTTTGTCATCGATCAGTTCCAGCAGAACCCCGTTCATTTTCTTTGGATGGATAAAGGCAAACTCGCACTCCCGAAACGGCCTGGCTCCGCCGATGAACGGATAGTCTTTTTTTTCCAGCCCGGCCATGGCCTCCCGGGTATTGGCCACATTCAAACTGACCACCATCACCCCTTCGCCTCTTTTTTCGATGAATTTCGCCACCTCCCCGTCCGGGGTCAGGGATTCCATGAGTTCAAGCCCCACCTCCCCGATCCAGTACCGCGCCACCTTGATCTTTTCCGACTCATCGATGTAGGTATCATCCGGCCCGGTTTTTCCCAATACCGGTTCCCAGACTCTGCGGGCCTGATCCAGATTTTTGACGGCAATGCTGATGTGATCGACCTTGTTGATTTTCAATTCATTCCTCCCGGCTAAACATGTCACCCGATGTGCGGATTCAGGGTCCACTTGATGTACCAGCCATTCTCGTCCCGGTCCAGGCACACAATGCCGGAATTCTGGAACCGGATGACGTGCAGGTCCGGGTTCCCGGCCGTCAGAAACGACACCAGCCGCTCCATATACGGCAGATGGCCCACGATCATCATGCCGGATTCCGGATCGATCCGGTTCCCCAGAGCCGCGACATCGTCGATCGGACCGATGCCGTCCAGTTTCTCCAGGGGTGCATCCTTTTTCAACACCTCCCTGAATATCCGTGCCGTCTGCTCGGCCCGGGCCTTGCCGCTGTGCCCGATGACGGATACCGGCACCTGGTACATCTTCGCCACATCGGCAATTTTCAGGGTTTCCTGCCGGCCAGTGTCAGACAACCCTTTGGCCGGGTCCTTTTCCTTTGGCAGACTTTTTCCGTGCTGCACCAGATACACCGCCATGAAATCCTCCTTTTTTACGATTTTTGTTTAATTATCGATCTTACCGGGTTGCCGGAAGTTTGACAAGGATTGCCCGTCATGCAGAATTTAAAAAATGTTGAATCAATCCGGTTGATGGTACCAGGCTGTCTTTGTCTTGCAAGGCACATTAATCATGCTACAATGTCTATCACATATGAACAAAGGCGACGCTGTAATGAAGCGAACCAATGTCATACTGGACGAAAAATTGGTTGACATTGTAACCAAAGAACTGAGTGACACAGACGAAATAAGGATGAGAGGAATAATGAACCAAAAAGACAGGGATCAGCTGCTGATCAAAAAAGAGTTCCCCCGGTCCAGCCGGTACGACTTGGACTGGATGCTGGACAACCAGATGGGGCCCAACGCGGTATGGCTGGCGGAATGGCTGTGTGAGACCCTGCCCCTGGAATCGGGCATGCGGGTTCTGGATCTGGGGTGCGGCCGGGCCATGACCAGTATTTTTCTGGCAAAGGAATTTGACGTCCAGGTGTGGGCCACGGACCTGTGGATCACCCCGGACCACAACTGGCAACGGGTGGTCCGGGCCGGAGTGGCCGGCAAGGTGTTTCCGCTACGGTCGGAGGCCCATGCACTGCCCTTTCCGGCAGGGTTTTTCGATGCTGTGGTGTCCATCGATGCGTACCAGTATTTTGGCACGGATGTGCTGTATCTGGGATACCTGAGCCGGTTTCTTGCACCCGGCGGGATCCTGGGAGTGGTGATGCCGGCACTGATGCAGAAGATAGGGGATGTCATCCCGGATCATCTGGCCCGGCCCCAGGCCAACGGCAAGGTATTCTGGGAAGACGGGTGCCGCAGCTTCAAAACCGCTGACTGGTGGCAGGAACTGTGGGCTGAAGACAGCAGCGTCACCGATGTCCGAATGGATATCCTGCCCGATGGCTGGCGGTTTTGGCGGGATTTTGAAACCGCCCTGGAAATGGCCGGTAAAAACATTTTCCCGTCGGATGCCCAGGCACTGGATCTGGACCAGGGACGGTATATCGGGTTTGTCCGGGGGACGGCCCGGCGGACCCGGACCGAATCCATGAACCTGTATGACCCAGGCATCGCGGCTCAGGTAGGAGTGGATCAGTAAACGGGCTGAAACCCGGACATCAAAGGAGGCAGAAGGTGAAACAGATCATTGACCACATCTGGCATGTGGGCGACAGCGGGTGTTCGGTCTATGCGGTAGACACCGGAAACGCTGAGGGGCTGGTTCTGATCGATGCCGGCATGGAGCTGGACCTGATCAAAGGAATCAAGATCAGCGGCCTACGGTTTGAAGAAATCCGGCACTGTATCCTGACCCACTGCCACATCGATCATACGGCGGCCTGCGCCGGACTGGCAAATCGTTTGCCCGAAATCCGGTTCTATGCCCATGCGCTGGATGCAGTCCCCATTGAAGAACCCGGTCATGACGGACGGACCGCCGCAGGCTGGTACGGCATCACCTACGAACCGGTGTCTTTGCATGAAAAATTTGATACGGATACGGTGCTGACGCTTGGAAACATGGATTTTCACTGCCTGCACATTCCCGGGCATACACCTGGGTCCATTGCCGTGGTGGTGGAAACGGCCGGACAAAAGGTGCTGTTCGGCCAGGACCTGCACGGGCCCTTCAGTGACGATTTTCTGTCCAACCTGGCCGATTACCGCAGATCCATGGACCGGCTGTTGAGACTGGAGGCGGATATTCTGTGTGAGGGGCATTACGGTATCTTTCAGCCAAAGGAGCGGGTGCGGCGGTTTATCGAGGAACACCGGGACCGGCACCTGCGCTGAATGTCACCCTGAAAAAACAGCCGGGCATGTGACCGGATTCCTGCATACAAAAAAATAATTATTCCCAATTGACTTTTTATGCATTATTTATTATTTTTTATGCATCAGGAGGTATCGCATGAGAACCACTTTGGATTTACCTGAAGACTTGTTGAACGAAGCGATGCAGGTCACAAACATCAGGACAAAAACAAAAGTCATTACCGTGGCCCTGGAAGAACTGGTGCGGAGATCAAAAATTTCCGCATTGAAAAAATTCAAGGGCAAGGTGGATCTGGATATTGATCTGGATGTTTTGAGGGATCGCAAATGAGGGTTTTGATCGACTCCTCGGTCTGGATCGATTATTTCAGGTCCGGACACCAGACCGATGAACTGGATCACCTGATTGACAGCAACCTGGTGGTTGTCAACGACCTTATCCTGACCGAGTTGATCCCTTTTCTCAGACTTCAGAACCAGAACGCCCTGATTGACATCATCCATGACGTGGGAAAGCTGCCGATGTCGATAGACTGGGGCCAGATCCGGGAATTTCAGTTCACCTGTCTGAAAAACGGCATCAACGGAATCGGGATCCCGGATCTGATCATTGTCCAGAACGCCATTCAAACCGGCAGCATGATTTTCTCTTTGGACAAGCATTTCAAACAGATGCAGACATATCTGAATGTCACTCTTTACTGAGCCACAAAAAAACCGATCGGTTCAGGCGGGGCAGGTGGCGTTATGGGTAACGCCACCCCTGCAACTGTGTGTCCCCCATCACATCAAGGGCACCCCGCCTTGATGTGCTCAGCACAACGATTCACTTTTCACCCTGTCTGTCTTCGAGCAGCCGGGTTTCCAGCCGGGCTTCAATGGCCAGCCGGTCCCGGTTTTTCTGAATGTCAGACTGCTGCTCGATGATGGCTATTTTTGTCTTGTAGGCCAACACCGCCCTGACAATGGCATAGATACCGCCCACCAAAACCAGGCCCAGAAGCACCCATTTGAGCTGCGCCAGGGTCTGGAAACTGATTCTGCCGATATAGACCAGAAGGTCCGGCACCATCCAGAAAAGAAAGGCCCCCACAATCACCGTGGCCCCCAGGGAATAGATGTTCAGCCGGCCCAGGGTTGAAAACAGCTTTTCAAACCGGGTTTCCTCAAAATCAAACCCCTGGGGGTCAGCAGCCGTTTTATCCGGTGGTTTCTTTTTTGCGAGAAACACATCTTCAAACACCCGGACCACGAACGCGACAAACAGAATCAGCAGCAGCGGCACACAGATGGACAACGCAATCCAGGTCCGGGTGGGAAACGGTTTTTCCACCAGGACCCGGGCCACGGTAAAGCCCTCCGCCCTGAAATTCTCGATGCCGGCCACCCGCCTGAATTCCGCCAGGGCATCGGCATTGTACACATCCTCATAGACCACGGTCTGGCCGGGATCATACACGGTGACCCGGGTGTGACTGGATGCCGTCACCAGGCAGGCCACCAGGATGCCGAACTCGATCATGGCAAAAACAGCGATGATATAAAACAATCCGGGAATCTTTTTTTCAACCAGTTTCCGCAGTTTCTGTTCACTCATAGGGGGGACACTCATCCTTGTTTCATCCAGTAATCCGGTCATTTTCCCATATTTCGGCATGATTTGAAAGCCTGTTTTTTCCATTGAAATTCCAATGGGAAGGTGTTATTAGTCTCCGGTTCATATCCACGCAACTTTCGGCATCGGCTGAGTCATGACCCCGTTTGCCAACGCGGAAGTCCGAAGCGGATGTTTGAGAGGTGTGTGATCAGGAAAAAGGATCTATACCACGATAACAGGAGAACCGCTTCAGATGCGCGCGGTGTTTGTGTTTCCGCCCCGGGCCAGTGCTACCTATGTGCCTTTGGGCATCGCCTCCCTGGCCTCATATATTGAATCCGCTGTACCCGGTGCATCGGTGAGGTTGAAGGATCTGAACCTGGCCCTCTGGCTTTGGACGGCGGAAAATGACAGCCAGGGCAGGGATTTCATCGATTTTGTCCGGGGAACCCAGGGCCGGTTTACCGACACAGGCCAGACCCTGGCCGCCAAATCCATCTGGGACCGGCTCAGGCAACGGGTCACGGCCCTGGGCCGCCAGGCGGAAACCTTTCTGGCCACCGGAGAACTTTTTCCTGACCTGGGCCTGCTGCTGGACAGCCAGATTCGATCCATTCAGGGGGATGACCCGGAACTGGTGGGCATTTCCGTGCTGTTTCCGGAACAGATCCCTTTTGCCGCGGCCCTGGCCAGGGCCCTGAAGCAGTCGATGTCACCGTCCTCCGGCCGGACCTGCCGGATCGTGATGGGCGGGGCCATGATGTCGGGCCTGTCCGTGCCCGGCCTGATGACGGCGGTTCCGGAAATCGATGCCGTGGTCTGCGGCGAGGGGGAAGAAGCGGCGGCGGCCCTGTGTGCCGGTACTTCCTGGCATGAGATTCCCGGCCTGACATTCCGGCAGGGAGACATCCTTCACACCACCCCCGGCAGCAGAACCATTTCCCTGAAGCAGGTGCCGGCCCCGGATTTTTCAAAACTGCCCCTGGCTGATTATTTCAACCCCGTGCCCGTACTGCCGGTGCTGTTTTCCCGGGGATGTTCCTGGCGCAAATGCCGGTTCTGCGCCCACAATTTCACCTTTGGCGGCTACCGGAGAAAACCGGTGGAAGCCTTTGTATCGGAACTGGAACACTACCACCGGACCCTGGGGGTCCGGCACTTTTATTCGGCGGACGAATATATCCTGCCCAAAGACATGGATGCCATCTGTGAAGAGATTCTGGCCAGGGGGCTGTCCATCTTTTTTCATATCCTGGGCAAACCCACGGCCGACTGCACCCCGGGCCGCCTGGCCCTGTGGTCCGCCGCCGGGTGCAAATGGATCGGATGGGGCATTGAAACCGGGTCCCAGCGCCTGCTGGACCTGATCAACAAAGGCACCAGTGTCACCGATATCACCTCTGTGCTGAAACACTCAGCCGCTGCGGGGATCTCCAATCTGGGGCTGATGATTTTCGGGCTCCCCACCTCCACGGATACGGACCTGGACCAGACCCTGACCTTCCTGAGTGATGTGTACGACCATCTGGGCGGCCTGACCGCCAGCGCCTTTGTGCTGTTCGACAAAACCCATTTTGCCAGAAACGCCCGCCAGTACGGCCTGAAAATCGACGGGGCCGTGAACCTGTTTCACAGCGGCCCTGCCTGTGTAAAATCGTTCCGCCTGACATTCCGGGAACAGGCCTCGGACGGATCCTACAGGTCTCCAAGAGGAACCCTGGAAGTGGCCCGCTGGCACCGGTACCGGAAATGGCTCGGAGAGGTGCCGCTCCTGGAACAGCTGCCCCCGGAGCATGCACTGATTCATGTCACGTCTGCTTTGACTTCTGTATCGATGTCCGATATAACAACCGTCAGGCTGTAGCTTCCCGGACCGGACCCCCGGGGCCGGGGACCTCCGCCCTTTCGGGCGCCCAACCCCTTTTGCATATCCAGGAGATATCCGGACATGAAGGCAATCGAACGATTCCATACCGCCGTGAAACACCCCCGGGACACCGCGGCCCGCATCCGCCGCACCGGAAAAAAAATCATCGGATACCTGTGCTCCCATGCACCGGAAGAACTGATCCATGCGGCCGGGTGCCATCCCATGCGCCTGTTTTCATCCGGCCACGGCATCGTTCTGGCGGAAAACCATCTCCAGTCCTACTGCTGCTCCCTGGTCCGGGGGGTGCTGGAGGACCGCCTGGCCGGAAGGCTGGATTTCCTGGACGGGACCGTGTTTCCCCATACCTGTGATTCCATGCAGCGGCTCAGCGATATCTGGCGCATGAACGGGGAACACGGTTTTTTTGCGGACCTGGGGCTGCCGGTCAAGCTCACGACAAAGGGCAGTGCGGTGTATCTGGAAGCGGTCCTGTCCCGGTTCAAAGCCGATCTGGAGGCGGCACTGGGAACCGCCATCACCGATGCCGAGCTTGATCAATCCATCTCCCTGTTCAACCGGATCCGGACCCATCTAACCGCGATCCATGAGTTCCGTGTCCGGTATCCGGGACGGATCCCTGGAGCGGACATGAACGCCCTGGTCAAAGGGGCCATGATCATGGACAGGGATGACGTGGTCACCCTGTTGTCCGGTGTGGTTGAGTCGCTTGAACAACTGCCGGTACCGGACACCCCTGTCAAACGGGTGGTGCTGGCCGGTTCCATCTGCGATACCCCGGATCTGTTCGATGCCGTCGAAGCGGCCGGCGGGGCCGTGGTGGGCGATGACCTGTGTACCGGACAGCGCTGGTTCGACAGCCTGGTGCCCGAAGACAGGCCGCCCCTGGCATCCCTGGCCCACCGGTACCGGACCCGGGCAACCTGTCCGGCCAAGCATGCGGGCCTGACCGCCCGGGCCGATCTTCTGCTCTCCCTGGTGGACCGCACCCGGGCCGACGGTGTGATCTTTCCCATGCTCAAGTTCTGCGATCCCCATGCCTTTGACCACCCTTATCTCAAGGAAAGCCTTGAGGCCCGTGGGATTCGGAGCATGGCTCTGGAAATGGATGACAGCCGGCAGACCCGGGGTCAGGTCTCCACAAGGATCGAAACCTTTATTCAGATGCTGTAAAAAAGGACATTCCCATGCCTGACACCCCCGTCTCCCCTCCGAAAATCAAGGCCGCGAAAAAAATGCGGGACCTGATGACCACTTATTACCTGGACGCTTTAAGCGCGGCCCGGAACAACCGCCAGGTGGCATGGATCACCTCCGGAGGCCCGGTGGAACCCCTGGTGGCCATGGATATCATCCCGGTGTATCCGGAAAATCACGGGGCCATGATCGGGTCCGCCAAAATGGGGGAAGACCTGTGCATCAAAGCCGAAGACATGGGGTACAGCCCGGATCTTTGTTCCTATGCCCGGTCCGATATCGCCTGCGCCGTGGCCGGTGGCGGCCCCATCGGCGGGCTGCCGAAACCGGACATGCTCATCTGCTGCAACAACATCTGCGGCACGGTCCTCAAATGGTACGAGATCCAGGCCAGATATTTCCAGGTGCCGCTGTTCATCCTGGACACTCCGGTCTGCCATACCGGGTATACGCCGGAAATCGCGGCATACGTCCAGACCCAGATCCATGAATACATCGCTTTTCTGGAACAGGTGACCGGCAAAAAAATGGACCCGGACAAAATGAACGAAGTGGGACGGCTCTCTTATGAAGGCCAGCGCCTGTGGCAACAGGTCCTCAACACCACGGCCCGCAAACCCTCCCCCATGTCCGCGTTTGACGCGTTCTTCTTCCTGGCCCTCATCGTGACCCTGCGGGGAACCCGGATTGCCGTGGATTTCTACAAGGAACTGATCGCTGAACTGGAACAGCGGATCAAAGACGGCATCGGGGTGGTGCCGGGGGAAACCTACCGGCTGCTGTGGGACAACCTGCCGGTGTGGCACCGGCTCAAATGGCTGTCCGGACGGTTTTCCGCCCATCAGGCCTGCCTGGTGGCCGACACCTATACCTCGGCCTGGTGCAGTGCCCTGACCCATATCGATGAAAACAATTTCCTGGATTCCATGGCCGAAGCCTATACCCGGATCTACCTGAACATCGGGGTGGACCAGATGGCCGAAGAGGTGCTGAAAATGATCCGGTTTTACGATGTCGACGGCCTGGTCATGCACTCCAACCACTCCTGCAAACCCTATTCCTTCGGGCAGATGGACATCATGAGAATCGTGCAGGAAAAAACCGGGATCCCGGTGCTCATGATCGAAGCGGACATGGTGGACCCCCGGTATTTCTCGGAATCCCAGATGGAGACAAGGATCGAAACGTTCATGGAAATCGTCAAGCAAAAGGCGGGCCGATCATGATTTCTGCCGGCATCGACATCGGTTCCAACACGGCCAAGGCGGCCCTGATCAAAGACGGAACCATTGTGGGAACCCGGGTGATGCCCACGGGATACCACCACCTGAAGGCCGGCACCCGGGTGTTCGAGGCCCTGCTGCAGCAGGCCGGCCTGTCCCGGTCCGATATCCGGGCCGTCGTGGCCACCGGATACGGCCGTGCCAGCATCGGCTTTGCCGACAAAGCCATGACCGAGATCCTCTGCCACGGGGCCGGGGCCCATTTTCTGAATCCGGATATCCGGGGCGTCATCGATGTGGGGGGCCAGGACAGCAAGGCCATTGTCCTGGATGATCAGGGCCGGGTGGACAATTTTGCCATGAACGACAAATGCGCGGCCGGCACGGGCCGGTTCCTGGAAGTGATGGCCAATGCCCTGGAAGTGGCTCTGGATGAGATGGGGGATGTGGGCCTGACAGCGGAAAATCCTTCGAAAATCAGCAGCATCTGCACCGTGTTTGCCGAATCCGAGGTCATCTCCATGATCGCCCGGCAGGAAAAAAGGGAAAACATCATCGCGGGCATCCACCAGGCCGCCGCCGCCCGGGTGGGCATCCTGGCCGCAAAGATCCGCATTCAAAGCCCCATCATGATGACCGGGGGCGTGGCCAAAAACAGGGGCATGACGGCGGCCCTGGAAACACAGCTGAAACAGCCCCTGATCATCTCCCCCCACTGCCAGGAGACCGGGGCCATCGGCGCGGCGGTTCTGGCATCCCGGCTGTAACCTATTCGGGTAGAGTAGAGCACTGAT
>NPIF01006505.1_pt1 | contig 32297 bp, 31 predicted proteins | sample 8637461 | NCBI WGS metagenome assembly NPIF01 (sample SAMN07420641, study PRJNA396082) | bioreactor metagenome | isolation source: sample BR12 brine-fed electro-methanogenic bioreactor BR | place: Japan: Kochi | collected 2016-12-09
GACAACTGGGTTGAAAACTACCGCTTACCCGAAAGCCCAAAGAATTTGGTTTTCATTTATTTAGAGTCCCTTGAGCGCACCTATTTTAATGAAAGAATTTTTCCGAACCTGCTTCCAGAACTGAGTGCCCTTGAACAGCAAGCCATAAGCTTCACAGATATACGACAGGCATACGGTACCGGCTGGACAATTGCAGGAATTACAGCTTCACAGTGCGGTGTACCTTTAATAACACCCGCAAATGGCAATGCAATGGGCAGTATGGATCAGTTTCTCCCAAGAGCAAATTGCCTGGGTGACTTACTATCCAAACATAATTATGAATTAAACTACCTTGGCGGTGCGCATCTAAATTTTGCTGGTAAAGGGCGCTTTTATAAAACTCATAATTTTCAGCGTATTGAAGGATTACAGGAGTTACATCACACACTCAAAGACCCCTTATACACATCATCCTGGGGCCTTTTCGATGACACACTTTACGATTTGGCATATCAACGCTTTGAGGAGTTAAGCACCAAAAACCAACCTTTTGGTTTATTTATGCTTACTCTTGACACACACCATCCATCAGGCCTCCAGTCAAGCACATGCAAGGAGGTACAGTATGCCGATGGAAAAAATCCGATGCTGAATGCTGTTCATTGCGCAGACCGTTTGGCTTCATCATTTATACGCCGACTACTTTCAAGCAAGGCAGCAGACAACACCATTATCGTTGTAGCATCCGATCATTTGGCAATGCAAAACACTGCTTCTGGACTCTTAAACCAATCCCCCCGTCGTAACTTGCTCATGATGTTTGCCCCAAACCACTCTGGTGATCAGATCAGTAAACCAGGATCTACGCTGGATACTGGACCAACAATTCTACAATTGCTTGGCAGTCCAATCCGGGTTCTGGGAATGGGGCGCTCATTACTGGAAAAAAACACACCTACACTTACCGAAGCACACACATCTCTGGATGACACACTTACAAGCTACAGGAATTTTTTTAAATCCCTATGGTCATTTCCACAATTAGAAGCAGGCATTACTGTACAGCCAAACTCTCAGAAGCTTTTTTTGGGACAGCGGGTGCTTGATTTCCCGGCACTGATACTTCTCAACGCAGACCTTCATGTCAGAGAAATCCGCTTCCCATCAATAGAAGACCCATCTTTGTCTTATCAGGTTTCCGACCTGGCACCGGAGCAGCTTTTTATTTTGGTGGACCATTGCCCCGGGAAAAAAAATATCAACCCCGACTCCCCTCTGAGCGATACCTTATTCTGCATGTCCTATGGTGCACTTGGTGCAGACGAGCCCTTCAAACGCTTAGCACTCAGAGAGAAAATACATTTTTCCAAGTACCAATTGGAAGAAGAGCTATTGGCCTATAAGGCTAGGGGGGCCGGTAAACTGTACGCTGAGCAGCGGCAACAATTGTTGTTTCTTGATCGTTACGGGACAGCAGATGTCATCGATTATGATTCATCCATTAATTCATCTTTCACCCTGGTTTCCTCCAGCTCGCCTTCCGGCAACTCACGCATAGAGACAGGCACAAGCGACATGGAACTCAGTAGAGGACTAACCTTGATCGGGCTTGGGAACGATCAAAGCGCCGTAGTACTTCAACACCAGGATACGTGTGAGCCTTACCGACACCAGGAACCACTCGTAGACTCATTCCAGAACATAATGAACCGCGAGTCGTTCCAAGTATTTGCAGTTATCGCCCATGACAGCGCCTGGTGCAGAGACAAAGAAGACATGCGCCCTGCGTTGGAGTCAACCAACCTCGAGGCATGGCAAACACTGGAGTTTCGCGTGCCATATATTGCGATTATTGACAAGAATCGAACTCAACAAGAGTTCCTGGGAAGCCCAAATGAAAGCTTAGTCATCCGAATTAATTGACTATTGTTTCTTCGTTTAACACCGGTTTGAGAGACATCCAGGCATCAAAATCGTGGAGCCGGAAGAAGACTCGAGGGACCAGCCCGTTCACACACTCACCGCAGCCATTTACTTTCCAGTTGATCTTCAACTGATCAACTGAACTGCCATCGATGGTTGAAGGACTGGCCCAGCTCTCTCAATACAGCATCAGTCATGCTTCGATAATGCGTTGCTGTATACAACTACTTGACTTAGGCCTCAGCCTCACCGGTATCCTTGGCCGCCGCCTGAATCATCCCTTTCAGCTCGCCACTTTCAGCCATCTCGCAAATGATGTCACACCCCCCAACCAGCTCACCGTTGATCCACAACTGCGGAAATGTCGGCCAGTTGGCATACTTGGGCAGCTCGGCACGGATATCCTGATTTTCGAGGATATTAACGAAGGCAAAGCGCTCACCGCAGGACATGATGGCTTCAACCGCACGCGAAGAAAAACCACACTGCGGGAACCTCGGCGTACCTTTCATGTACAGCAGGATGGCATTGTTTTCGATCTGTTCTTTGATTGTGTCGACTACACTCATTTAAAAACACCTTTGGTTAACACTTGTCGGACTGTGCCGGTGAGCAACAGTCTACCATATAACCCACCAAATCACTCAACTTAGCCATCACAACCCGGCGGAAATCTGTTTACTGTTTATCGAGGAAAGACCATACTTTTTCAAGTCGTTGGAGACCATTTTGTTACCTTGTGGCAGCAGGATTAAATTGCCAAACGCGGTAGCTACTCATAGAATGGTCGTTTTTTCGGCAGCTCTGGCTGCCTTTTTGCGTTGTAGGGAGAGTCCCCCATGGCCACGCAGCCACTGATGAATGTATTCAACCGGCTCTCAGTTGCCTTCGATCACGGCGAGGGTGCCTGGCTTTACGATACTGACGGTAACAAGTACCTGGACGCCCTTTGTGGCATTGCAGTCACGGGGCTTGGCCACGCACATCCGGCCATCACCCGCGCGATCAGTGAACAGGCTGCAAAGCTGATTCACTGTTCCAATATTTATACCATTCCACAGCAGACTGAACTGGGCGCCAAGCTGACCCGTATCTCCGGTATGGAAAACGCGTTTTTTGCCAATTCAGGCGCTGAAGCCAACGAGGCCGCCATCAAGCTGGCTCGTCGTTACGGTCACAACCGCGGCATCGACAACCCGGCCATCATTGTAATGGATCAGTCCTTCCACGGACGTACGTTGGCCACTCTGAGCGCCACCGGCAACCGCGCCACCCAGCAAGGCTTTGAACCACTGGTAAGCGGTTTTGTACGTGTTCCCTACGATGATGTTGAGGCGGTGCGCCAGGTTGCCCGCAACAACCCCAACGTAGTGGCGGTGCTGGTTGAGCCCGTGCAGGGCGAAGGCGGCATTCACATTCCAGCATCCGACTACCTGAACCAGCTGCGCGACATATGTGACCAACACCAGTGGCTGCTGATGCTGGACGAAGTTCAAACCGGCAATGGTCGTACCGGAACCTATTTCTGCTTCCAGCAGAACGGCATCCTGCCCGATGTAGTGACCACTGCCAAGGGCCTGGGTAACGGCTTCCCGATCGGCGTTTGTCTGGCACAGGGCGTCGCCGCCGATGTTCTGACGCCAGGTACGCACGGCACCACCTATGGTGGCAACCCGCTGGCCTGCGCTACCGGCATCGCCGTGGTCGATACCATTGAACAGGACAACCTGTGTGCCCGTGCTACTGAACTGGGTGAGCGCATTGCTAACGGCTTCCGTGCACAACTTGGCCACAGCCAGTACGTGAAAGAGATACGCAACAAGGGCCTGATGATCGGCATCGAGTTGACAGAGGCAGGCTCTGAACTGGTCGTACTGGCCAAGGTAAAAGGCATACTGCTGAATGTGACCGGTGGCGGCAAGGTCGTGCGCCTGCTGCCCCCTCTGATCATGAGTGACAGCGAAGCTGACCTGCTGGTCAGCACTGTATCGCAGCTGATCAAGGTATATACAGGTGAAGAGCGCGACAGCGCAGAATGAGCAAGACCCCCTTTAACTGACCTCAGGAGCCGGCGGCTTCGGCCGCCGACTGACAACTGACCTATGAGTACACGACATTTTCTGACCCTGCTCGACATGACGCCAGAAGAGCTGCAACAGATCGTGCAGCGGGCCATCATCCTCAAGCAGATGCGCAATGCCGGTGAAACCTACGAGCCTATGAAAAACAAGGTCATGGCGATGATCTTCGAGAAGGCATCCACCCGCACACGCGTTTCCTTCGAGGCCGGTATGGCCCAGTTCGGCGGTCACGCCATGTTTCTGTCACCCCGGGATACCCAACTGGGTCGTGGCGAGCCAGTGGAAGACAGCGCGCGCGTCATCTCCAGCATGGTCGATGTAGTGATGATACGCACGTTCAGCCACGAACTGGTTGAAACCTTCGCGCGTTATTCACGCGTTCCGGTTATCAACGCCCTGACGGACGAATACCACCCTTGCCAGCTGCTGGCCGACATGCAGACCTTCATCGAACAGCGCGGCTCCATCAAGGGAAAAACCGTAGCCTGGGTCGGCGATGGCAACAACATGTGCAACTCCTATATCAACGCAGCGCGCCAATTCGATTTCCACCTGAACATTGCCTGCCCGGAAGAGTTTGCCCCCAACGCGGATCTGGTCGCCCGCAACAGTGACCGGGTGAGCGTGTTTGAAAGCCCAGAGTTGGCTGTCAAAGGCGCTCACCTTGTCGTAACTGATGTTTGGGCATCCATGGGACAAGAAGCGGAACAGCGTGAGCGTGTACGCGAGTTCCGTGGTTACCAGGTCAGCCCAGCGCTGATGGACCTGGCTTCACCTGACGCCCTGTTCATGCACTGCCTGCCCGCCCACCGCGGCGAAGAGGTCAGTGAAGACATGCTCGATGACCCGCGCTCAGTGGTGTTTGAAGAAGCCGAAAACCGCCTTCACGCCCAAAAGGCGCTGCTCGAGTTTCTGCTGGTCAACCACAAGTGATCCTCCGGCAGCCCGACAGGGCTGTCCTTACCTCGCCAGACTCCCACATTCGATACTATACTGGCTGTGATTCTGATTACGGGAACCGGGCATGATCGAGATACGTCATCTTAAAACACTGACCGCGCTGCGCGATGCCGGCAGTCTGGTCGAGGCTGCCGAACGGATACACCTGACCCAGTCTGCACTCTCTCATCAGATCAAGGACCTGGAGGAGCGTCTCAACTGCTCACTGTTTATCCGCAAGACTCGACCGATCTGCTTTACCAGCGCAGGCCAGCGCTTGCTGACACTGGCTGACGAACTGCTGCCGATGGTTCGCAGCACTGAGCGTGACGTCATGCGCCTTGCTGGCGGTGAAACCGGACGCCTTAACATCTGTATAGAATGTCACAGCTGCTTTGACTGGCTGATGCCGACCATAGACTATTTCCGCCAACACTGGCCCGAGGTGGAGCTCGATCTGTCTACCGGTTTCAGTTTTCAACCATTGCCGGCACTTGCACGGGGTGATCTGGATCTGGTGATCACCTCCGATCCGGAAGAGCGCAGCGGGATTCACTATGTTCCCCTGTTCAGCTATGAGTCCGTACTCGTCATGGGCCGGCAGCACCGACTGGTAGCAAGACGCCACATACAACCTCAGGACCTGGCCCAGGAAACCCTGATCACCTACCCGGTTGAACAGGATCGACTCGATGTTTTCTCGCGCTTTCTCGACCCTGCGGATGTGGAGCCCGCCGAGATTCGTACCGCCGAGCTGACCGTGATGATCATGCAGTTGGTCGCCAGCGGCCGCGGCGTGGCAGCCCTGCCCAACTGGGCGGCGCATGAGTATCTGGAGCGGGAGTACATTGCTGCCTGCCCACTGGGCGAAAAGGGGCTTTGGTGCACGCTCTATGCCGCCATGCGGGAGGACCAGAAAGACGCCGACTTTATGGTCGACTTCCTGAGCACCGCCCGCGATGTCACTTTCCGCAACCTGAACGGCATCCGCTCGGCCTGAGCTTAAGGCATCTGCGCCAACTCCTGGCGGATTTCCTCTGTGGTCAGGCGCAGCTGTGCTTCGCCACGGCACGCACGACGCTGCGCCAGCCAATACAACAAGGGTGCAGCGATAAACACCGATGAACTGGTGCCTATCACCACCCCAAACAGCATCGGCTGTGCGAAGCTGGCCACGGCAGTGCCACCAGCCAACGCCATTGGCAACAACGCCAGCAATGTCGTAACGGATGTATACACCGTACGCGTCAGCGTGGCAGCAATGCTCTCATTGAGCAGCGTCAGCAACGGTTTGTCCGGTGTAGCACGCAGACTTTCACGCACACGGTCAAATACCACCACTTTGTCATTGACCGAATAGCCGATCAGCGCCAACAGAGCGGCCACCGCTGTCAGATTGAACTCTACCCCCGCCAATACGAAAAAGCCGATCGTTTTGGTCAGATCCAACGCAATGGTCAGGGTTGCCGCCAGCGCAAAGTGCGACTCAAACCGCCACCAAAGATAGGCCAGTACACCGCCACCTGCCAGCAATACTGCCAGGATGCTCAGATCACTGAAGTCACCACTGACTTTGGGCCCCACCAGTTCGGTTCTGGGGAAGCTGGCAGCCGGGCTCTGCTCCTGTATGGTCTGCTTTAGCTGCTCCATCTGCTCGGCCGTGATTGCCGGTTCTGCCGCTACCGGCAGGCGTACCAGATAGTGCCCATCCACTCCCATCTCCTGCAGACTGGCCTGCTGCGGCAATACCGATCGCAGCGATTCTGCCGCCAGTCCCGGTGCCGATACTTCAACCAGCGTGCCGCCAGTAAAGTCGATGCCATATTTCAAACCCGGCTGCAGGTACAGCGTAACCGCCGCCAATGACAGTACTGCCGAGGCGATCAGGCCCACCACACGCCCTTTCATCACATTGGGTACTCGGGCACTGAGTCGGTCCAGCCAGCCCGAACCACCCCAGCGGATCGGTTGACGTTCACGACCCCGAATCTGCCACTCGGTCAGCAGCCGCGTCAGCGTAATGGCGGTAAACAGTGAAGTGACAAGGCCGATACCGATGGTGATGGCAAACCCCTTCACCGGCCCGCTGCCCATCAAAAACAGAAGGCTGACCGCAATCAGGGTGGTGAGATTGGAATCCAGAATAGTGGCATAGGCCCGGGAAAAACCTTCCTTAACGGCCATGGCTGCACTGCGCCCGCGCCGACTCTCCTCCCGGATGCGCTCGTTGATCAGAATATTGGCATCCACCGCCATCCCCAGTGTCAGGATGATTCCGGCAATGCCGGGCAGCGTCAGTGTCGCCCGAAACAGGCTGAGCACTCCCAGCATCAGCACCAGGTTAACGGCCAACCCCAGACAGGCGATAAGCCCCCGGCCACGATAGACCACCAGCATGAACGCCACCACCAGCACGAAGCCGATCAGGCCGGTTGTCAGGCCCATGTTGATGGCGTCACGCCCCAGATCAGGACCAACCGAGCGCTCTTCGACAACCTCAAGGGGCACCGGCAACGCCCCGGCTCTGAGCAGCAGCGCCAGTTTTCCGGCCTCCTGCGGGGCAAAGTCGCCGCTGATCTCGCCACTGCCACCAGCGATCACGCTGCGGATCACCGGTGCCGTCAGCACCCGACCATCCAGCACGATTGCCAGCGGGCGGCCGATGTTATCGGCGGTCATGCGGGCAAACTCACGCCCCCCATCGGTGTCGAGCGTAAAGTTGACCACGGCAGCACCGGTTTGCGGATTGAAGGCCAACTGAGCATCACGGATATGCTTGCCCTCCAACGCCACCGCCTTATCCAGTCGATAGTACTGATCACCCTCGACAGTCGGCAGTGTCATCTCCGCCACCGCTTCTCCACCCATCAGCACCCAGTGAAAGGTCATTTTGGCGGTCGTGCCCAGCAGTTCGCGCACCTCGCGCGGATCAGCTACTCCGGGCATCTGCACCAGAATAGCATCATCCCCCTGGCGCGCCACCAAGGGCTCCACCAGCCCGGTTTCGTTCAGGCGCCGACGCACCACCTCCAAACTCGCAGCCATCACATCCTGACGCAACTGCGGCTGATCGGGTACTTCGCTCAGATCGACCTGTAACAGCAGATGTGAGCCGCCCTGCAGGTCAAGCCCCAATGACAGGGTGTTATCGGTGTACCACTGCGGCAGTGATTGGCTGGCACTGGGCGGCAGAATATTGGGTGCGGCGCTGAGCAGGCCACACAGAATCAGCAGACCACAGGCAAGGGTCCGCCAGGAGAATACTTTCATTATGATCCCCGGATCTCATCAACAACTGATCAAACAAACAGAACTGAACCGCCGTTAAGCGGCGAATACTGAGAGATCAGCGGACGGGTGGGGCACGCAGGGGAGGCAGACTGACCGCCGTCCAGGCTTTGGCGGCAGGCGATGATACCGGGGTCGGAATAATCTGACGGGCAACGAGCAGCAGTACCAGACCAGACAACAGTGCCAGCAGCCATTGTGGTTCGTCACCGCTGTCTAACGGCGTCAGTGACTGTTGTTCGTCCGTCGCCAACAGGCTGCTCGGCTGAATCAACGCCACTCTGGCATCGGAGGTGCCCACGTAACCACTCTGCTTCACCCCAGCGTTGAGCATGCCGAACCCCAGCAGCAGGGCGGCCAGCAGCATCAACATGACAGACAGGCTGTAACGCTGATTCAAGGCGGGAAGAGGTGCGACAGCACCGGAGACGTGGGACAACCGGAATACTCCTGATTAGAAGTTCGAGTATGAACCTGACACTGTATCAACGTCAATCCACAGCGATCAGCTGCTCACAGCATTGCAGCAAATCGACCGTTACTTGACCAGGCTGACCGACAGAACCGATACAATTCGTTGCGCAGCACCGCTCCACACGTATCGATAGTGGCCTCCCTGTATGGGGATCGAGGTCGCCCTCGGAGTGAATAGCGCAGCACACTCCCCACCGGCACAGCGCACACTGGAATACAACAGTCCCTTGACTCCCTCTTTGCGCTGATCATGTGCAAACCGCTGAGCAGCCGAGTAATCCGTAGGATGGTGAAGTGCCACGTACTGATCACCGCGAATATCCAACAGCGGCAGCTGAATCATGCTGATGTATTCACGCATGGTGATTTCCGTATCAGGCTCTTGAGTCGCGGACAAAAAACGCTCACGGTGATACCGCGTTTCGGCGATTGCCACATCCAAGGAATTTCCGGCGTAGTAAACACCATAGCGCCCGTCGGTAAACCGGCTGGCATATCCAACGTGAGTGAATGCCGCCATCACTGGGGTCGAACCGGAACCGGATATTCGTTCCGAAGCGGGCACTCGTCTCAGGTCCCCCACATCATCCATCAGGCGATCATTGGTGAGTCCCTCGATCTCGAAGATTATGTCCAAATCCTCGGGATCAGCAACGCTTTCGAACAGATTGATTGGCGGAAAGTGACTGGGCACCAGTCGATGCGCTCGCTCCCATTCAGGCATCAGCTGCTGCATGGTCAGCCTCGCACTGCATCAAGGTAACGCCTGACATCAGCCAGATTGATCACCCTGCCCTTGAGCATCACGGAGATGGCCGACTCGCCATCAAACTCCCGGTTTGCCTTGTGTGGCCAGGCGTTGGCCTGCTCCTCGGTGGGAAACAATATGCGCAACGCCTTGTAGATGCCCAAAATATAGGAGATGCGCTCCAGTGTATCCCCGCTGATAGCTGGGCCTTCGCCTTTTTTCCACTTATAAAAAGTACTGCGTGGCGGACTTCCCAACAATATCTGCTGTTCCTGATTACCGAGTCCCCAACCTTCCGTAATACGAAAGAACGTCTTGAGTGCGACCTCGGATCTGCGTCGCTCATCCGTTTTCGCGGCATGTCCTGATTTGGCCAACACAATGAATACCTCAAGCCATTTTGCATCAAGCTCAATATAGTCTACATATAAACAAATATCAATTTTAGTCCCCACAGGAACATTCAGGCCCACTCATGCCCTTCTGAACAACTGACCGAAACGGGTTGCCTGGCAAGCACTTGCCAAGATGCGCCGCGCCTGCATTGTGGTAAGATCGAGGTTCTTGTTTAATCGATTTGCAGTGAGAGAGTAAATGGAACCCTGGACACCCGAAAGCTGGCGCAGCAAACCAATCAAGCAGCACCCGACCTACCCTGATCAAGCAGCCCTTTATCAGGTCGAGCGCACGCTGAGCGAATATCCGCCGCTCGTGTTTGCCGGGGAGATCCGCTCTCTGACTCAAGATCTGGCTCAGGTAGCTGAAGGCAAGGCATTCCTGCTGCAGGGTGGGGACTGTGCCGAAAGCTTTACCGAATTCAACGCCAACAAAATTCGCGATACCTTCAAGGTGCTGCTGCAGATGTCGGTCGTCATGACCTTTGCCGGCAGTTGCCCGGTGGTCAAGATCGGTCGCATGGCCGGTCAGTTTGCCAAGCCTCGCTCGGCCGATACCGAAACTATCAACGGTATTGAACTGCCCAGCTATCGTGGCGATATCATCAACGGCATCGAATTCACCGCCGAAGCCCGCACCCCCGATCCCCAGCGTCTGCTGTCGGCCTACCACCAGTCGGCCGCTACGCTGAACTTGCTGCGCGCCTTTGCCACTGGCGGTTTTGCCGATCTGCATCGGGTGCATCAGTGGACGCAGGGCTTCGTGCAGCAAAGCCCACAGAGTGAGAAGTTTCAGCAGCTGGCCGACCAGATCGACCAGACCATGGCATTCATCGAAGCCTGCGGCATCAGCTCGGCCAATACCCCGCAGCTGAAGGAAACCAGTCTGTACACCTCGCATGAGGCGCTGCTGCTGGGCTACGAGGAAGCCCTGACCCGTCAGGATAGCCTGACCGGCGACTGGTATGACTGCTCTGCACATATGCTCTGGATCGGTGACCGTACCCGTCAGCCGGATCATGCTCATGTGGAGTTCCTGCGAGGCGTGCGCAACCCGGTCGGCATCAAGGTCGGACCGAGCACGCAGCCGGACGATCTGCTGCGCCTGCTGGACATTCTCAACCCAAGCCAGATTCCGGGCCGCATCACCCTGATTGCGCGCATGGGCGCCGACAAGATCACTGAGCTTTTGCCACCGCTTGTGCGCGCAGTGAAGGCCAGTGGTCACCACGTGGTGTGGAGCTCCGACCCAATGCACGGCAATACCATCAAGGCCTCCAGTGGCTACAAGACCCGTAGCGTAAATTCGATTCTGACCGAGATGAAGGGCTTCTTCGAAGTGCACAATGCCGAAGGCACCCATGCAGGCGGCGTTCACTTCGAGATGACCGGAAACGATGTTACCGAATGCATCGGCGGCGCTTATCAGATCACCGAAGAGGGACTGGCCGATCGTTACCACACCCAGTGTGATCCGCGCCTCAATGCCGATCAGTCACTTGAACTGGCATTCCTGATCGCCGATACACTCAAGGCCGCACGCAAGGAGTAAACATGCAACGTACTGAACAGGTATCCGTCCTGTTGCTCAAGATCAGAACCGAGATGGAGGAACTGGAGCTCTGGCAATCCAGCCCTCCCAGTGCGCAGGCGCTGGCCAGTACCCAGCCTTTCTGTGTTGACACCCTTCACTTCACCGAGTGGCTGCAGTGGCTGCTGATACCTCGGCTGCAGGAGATGATCCGCCAGGAGGTTTCGCTGCCTCACAGCAGTCAAATCCATCCCATGGCGGAAGAGGTGTTCAAGCAGGTACAGGCAGACACAGACCAACTGCTCGAGCTGATCGAGCAATTGGACAAGACCCTCTGCACGCTGCACTGAGCCGACACCCAAACATGGACCGCAATTCATGGCTTACGAGAAACATGACAACTTTCTGTTCCGCATCGGCTTTGGTGGTGTAGACCCCTCCGAAAGCCCCAGGGCCAAACGCTGGGGCAAACGGCTTGAATGGCCCATGCTGTTTCTTGCTCTCTGGATCATGGTAGATTGGTACATGCGCTCCCAAAACCTGGGCACTGAGCGTTCAAACCTGTTTACAGACTGGCTGATTTGGCTCGGATTTGTGGCCGAACTTACAATCATGTTGCTGGTCGTACAGGACCGAGGACGATATCTGCGCCAGAACTGGATGACTTTGATTATCATTGTTGGCGGCCTGCCTGCCATATGGGGTGCTCACTCTTTCTATGCCGGTGCCATCCGCTTGCTGCGTCTGATGGTTGTAGTTGGCATTCTGTTCAAGGTGTCACGCGATCTGCGCTCCATTCTGGCGCGTCACAATCTCGGCACGACACTGCTGATCTGTTTCATATTTCTGATCATTTCAGGCCTGGTGATATCCACTCTTGATCCTGCATTCGATACCCCCTGGGATGGTATCTGGTGGGCCTGGGTCACAATTACCACCGTAGGCTATGGTGATATCGTACCCGCCACAAACGAAGGCAGACTGTTTGGCGCGATACTGATTCTGATCGGGATCTGCATGTTTTCACTGCTGACGGCCAGTTTTTCAGTATTCTTCATCGAAAAGGATGAGGGCGAGATCGCCATCAAGGAACAGCAAAATCTGGAACGCATCCACCACTTGGAAAACAGATTGGAACGCATTGAAGCAAAGCTTGAGCGCGCTCTGATTCTACTTGAGTCGGCACAAAACCGGCCCGTTGATGTCACATCAGAACAGGGAAAAACAACTCGAGGAGACTAGTCTGTGAATTACCTGAGTGAACTTGGTCACAGCTTTCTCCACGCGTTAAAGAACCTGCTGCCCATCGTTGCAGTTGTACTGCTGTTTCAGCTGGTTATTCTGCAGCAGGTTCCCGAGAACAGCCTCGCCATGGCGGGAGGCTTGCTGATTGTTGCCGTTGGGGTAGCGCTCTTTCTACAGGGACTGGAACTGGGTATTTTTCCGGTCGGCAAAAGCCTTTCCAACCAGTTTGCCCGTCAGGGGTCTTTACCGATACTGCTGGGATTCGGCTTCTGTCTGGGCTTTTCCGCTGTGGTCGCGGAACCTGCACTGATTGCAGTTGCCGATCAGGCACAGCAGATCAGCAATGGGCGCATTGATGCTCTTACGTTGCGATTACTGGTTGCCGCCTCAGTGGGTGCCGTTACCGCCTTAGGGGTGTTCCGAATCATTTTCGGCCACCCCATCCATCACTACATGATCGTTGGTTACATTGTAGTGGTCGTTGTCACCTTCTTCGCACCGGAAGAGATTGTTGGCCTTGCCTACGATTCCGGCGGTGTAACAACCAATGTAGTCACTGTCCCTCTGATTGCCGCTCTTGGCATTGGCCTCGCATCCTCTATCCGTGGTCGCAGCCCGCTCAAGGATGGCTTTGGGCTGGTAGCCATGGCTGTAATGGTTCCGATGATCAGCGTACAGCTTTACGGGGCGTGGGTATACTCACAACCTGCCCCCAATACCGAACTGCTAACGTCATCAAGCGAGGGGAACGGCAACAGCATACATCCAGTACTAAAAGGCCTGCTGGATCTCGCCACGATGGTGCGCGATGTGCTGCCAATCATTATCACCATCCTCTTTTTCCAGTACCTGATTCTCCGCCGTCCACTGGCAAACCCTCGTCAGGTCATCTTCGGTTTTATACTGGTTATCGTCGGCCTGTACGCTTTTGTGATCGGCCTGAAACTGGGGCTGTTCCCGATCGGCACCAGCATGGCAGAACAGCTGATAGCCCGTGAGGGTTATCTGTTGATCTACCTCTTTGCCTTCATGATCGGTTTTGCCACCACTATGGCAGAACCTGCCTTACTGGCAATCGGCAAGCAGGCCGAAGAAGCGGCAGTTGGCCAAATCAACGCTGCCGCAATTCGCCTGCTGGTGGCATTGGGTGTCGCTGTGGGCATCACGTTGGGTGTGTGGCGACTGGTCCATGGAGACCCTCTCCACTATTACATTATTGGCAGTTACATTCTGGTGATTGGCCTTACACTTATCGCTCCGCGCTACATCGTAGCACTGGCCTACGACTTGGGCGGAGTTACAACGTCAGAAGTGAACGTCCCACTGGTAACCGCACTGGGAATCGGTCTTGCCAGTCAGATTGATGGTCGTAACGTATTGATTGATGGTTTTGGCCTGATCGCCTTTGCATCAATCTTCCCGATTGTAACCGTCATGCTTTATGCCATCTGGGCTGATTGGGCCAACCGTAGAGTCAAACAGGAGTCCGTATGAAATTCACAGCCGTAGTCGGTATTGTGCCTGAGGATATGGAGCAACAGTGTGTCGACAGGGCCCGAGAGCTGGGCGCTGGAGGGATTACCATCATTCAGGGACGCGGTATAAGCAACGAAACTCGCAAGACCTTTTTCGGCTTTGCCTACGATGGCAATCAGTCCGTATTGCTTATGGTGCTTGAACGTCAACTCTCCCTGGAAATACTGAAGGCGTTTGATGCCATCCTTCATGCCGATGACGCCTGTAACTCAAAGGGACTGGTATTCAGCCTCCCGCTTGAGCACTTGCGCGGAATGGATATGGCACAAATCCAGAAGTTTGAACAACATCTAAAAGATTCACTCTGACAGGAGATTACCATGCTGGTACAAGATGTAATGGTCCGCGATGTCGTGATGATTTCGCCCTTCGCAACACTGCGCGAAGCCCTCAGCATGATGAAACGCCGGGATCTGAAGTCTCTGGTTGTGGACAAGAACCATGACTACGACGCGTATGGTCTGATCACCTATACCAATATTGTGAAAACCGTGATCGCGGAAAGCGGCGATATTGATTTGCTCAACGTCTATGATGTGTGCGTGAAACCTGCCTTGAGCGTTGGCAAGAGTCTGGCTGTTCGACATGTGGCCGAGTTGATGTCGCAGCACAGAATCAAGCGTATTCTGGTCGTCGAAGACAACGATCTTATCGGACTGGTGACCATGGATGACATGGTAGAAACACTGCTACAGGAGATTGATTGAGCCCGGGTGAAAACACACGGGCTCAATCTCTCGTTACAGCACTTCCTGCTGCTTGCGTTCACCCACACTGAAAATATGTTCGGCCAGACCTACACCGGTTTCAGCCATGGTTTGATAGGTGTGGTCGGCGCCTGCGCGCGTGATTGCATCAGCGTGGTCGGCAAACATGCTGTGCGCCACGATCACGCCTTCGAAGCCGGACTGTCGCAACTGACGCGCCGCTATGACCTTGGCTTCCACATCATTGGCAGCCAGTATCACATACTCCAGTTTAGGCGCTTCAAGGTTCTTCCAGAGTTGAATATCCTCGGCATCAGCGAACACCACATGACGGCCTCTATGCTGGTGCTCGGCCACTTTGGCCGGGTCTGAGTCCAGGCCTACCATGGCAATATTGCGTTTTTTAAGGTGATCATAGGCTGCCGTGCCTGTACGCCCCATACCAATCACCAGTATGCGCGCATCACCCAGCGACAGCGGCTGCTCGTCTGGATGAAAGCCCTTGCGCTCGAAACGCGACAGCCAGTCACCGAAACGATCGTATAAGGGGTGCGCCATACGGTACAGTGGTGCGGATATCAGGAATGACACCGATACCGCAATTGCCAGCGGGATCAGCCACTGCGGCAGCACAATACTGGCCACAATAAGGCCGAACTCACTGTAATTGGTCAGGCTCAAGCCCGACAGGAAGGCACTTCGTGCCCGCAGTTTGAACATCAGCAGCAGGAAGAAGAACAGAATCCCTTTCAGCGGCAGCAGCACACCCATTACCACCGCGAACACAATCGCATCCATATCCGGCAGACCACCCATACCGATCTGCAGGAAGAAGCCCACCAGAAATACTTCCTTGATGCTCCAAAGCGACTGAGACAGCTCCCCTGCTCGCTTGTGATTGGCCAGTAGAGCACCGAACGCCAGGGCACCGAGCTCAGAGCTGAGGCCAATACTTTCAAAGCCGTGCCCACCTATCACCAGCGCCAGCAGCAGCCCCAGCAACACCAGCAGTTCATCGTGGCCGCTGATATCGAGCACCTTATAGAGAATCGGCCGCAGCAGCGGAATGCCGAACACCACCAGCGCCCACATGGATGGCGTTTTGCCGCTGGCCAGTGCTAACACCAGCAGTGCCAACAGGTCCTGCACAATCAGAATGCCGATGGCAACGCGGCCATGAAAGGCACGCAGCTCGCGCTTGGACTCCAGCACCTTGGCCGCCAGTACCGTACTGGAAAAGGAAAGTGCAACGCCCAGCATCAGCGAGGTGTACCAGTCCAGCCCCATGAAGAAATGGATACCGGGCATGAAAAGCAAGATAGAGATGACAAAGTGGAGCACGCCTCCGCCAATCACCTCAGGGCGCACCAGATTGCGTACCTTGAGCTTCAACCCCACCGTGAACAGAAGCAGCAGAACACCCAGATGAGCCAGATGTTCGAGTACATCGGTGCCTTCAACAGGAATACCTGCAATATCACCTGCGGCCACGATGGCAAAGCCCGCCGCCAGATAACCGATCAGCGGCGGCAACCCCACCAGCTTGACCGCCATTCCCAACGAAAAGGCAAAGATAATCCAGACAGCTTCGATCACGCGGTACTCTCCTTATGTGACTCTGTGCGCGGGATGGCATTAAACCATGTCAGGTCAAAGGTGTCAGCGATCAGGATCAGAACTTCAGGCCCACCCGCGTAACCTGACCCGCCTCAACCGCCTTGACCACCAGCTCAATGGCCCCCAGGGGCACCCGGTCGCCCACTACCGGAGCCGTATGCAGGCGTTCACGAATATATTCAGACAGTTGTTGCTCCGCCTGATCCGGGGGCACAGCCACACCGAAGTTCTGTGCCAGTGCCGCCAGTTCGATGTTGGCGTTGAGCTCAAAGGCGCCGAAGAAAGTGCGCTCCTTCAACGCAGGGATTGATTCGACAGAGCTGAACAAACGCGCCAGTGGTTTTTCCGCTTCATCATTACCAATCACCGCTAGCCGGTCACCAGACTGCAGTTTGAGTTCAGACGTCCAGGGCAGAAGCTCCCTGCCGCGCAGCACTGCACTGATCACAATATTGCCCGGCAGCTTAACCCCTTGCAGGGTTCTGGCCGGAGTCCAGTGTTCACCATCAAGTTCAAATACCCAAACTCGATGATTCTGTTCCACGGACCACTCAAGACTCAGGCGGCGCATCGCTTCAGGCTCGGCTGGCAGTTCAAGTTTCAACCAGCGTGCTACCCGTGCCAGCGTTGTCCCCTGCAGCAGCAGCGACATGATCACCACAATAAAGGCGATGGTGGGGAACAGCGCCGCATTATCCAGACCCGCCATTAACGGAAACAGCGCCAGTACAATTGGCACGGCCCCACGCAGACCCACCCAGGCGATGAACAGCTGCTCACGCCAGCGAAAGCCGAACGGCCAGAGCGTCAGTGCGATCGATAGAGGCCTGGCCAGCAGGATCAGCACGGCACCCAACGCAATGCCTTCCGGCACAAAGGCAAGCTTGTCATGAGGGGACAACAGCAGTCCCAGCATCAAAAACAGGCTCAGCTGGGCCAGCCACGCCAGACCATCATGCACCTGCAGGATATCGTCCAGTTTGCGCAGCCCACGGTTGCCGATCAGAATCCCCATCAGGTAAATGGCAAGAAAACCACTGCCATCGAGCAGGTAAACCACGGAAAAAACAGTCAGACCCGCGGCTGTTACCAGCAACGGATAAAAGGCCGGCTGCAGATCCAGCCGCGGCAGCAGCCGCGCCATGGCCCAACCGCCGGCCAGGCCACCCAGCGCCCCCAGCGCCAGCTGTTTGCCCAGTAATAGCGCCGCTTCAGCCACCCCGGGAGGTGTATCTCGCGTAATCAGTTCCAGCAGAATGATTGTCAGGAAGATCGCCATCGGATCGTTGCTGCCCGACTCGATCTCAAGGGTTGCACTGACACGCTGGTTCAGACGCAGGCCGTGATTCTGCAGCAACGCAAATACAGCGGCAGCATCGGTTGAAGAGATGATGGTGCCGATCAGCAACGCATGCAGCAGTGGCAACTCGAGAATCCACCAGGCTGCCAGACCAGTCACGGCGGCCGTGATAACAACCCCGAAGGTCGCCAGCGCCAAAGCAGGCCGTAGCCCGACCCGGAACGTCTCGATACGGGTACGCATGCCACCATCCAGCAAAATGATCGCCAGCGCCAGGTGGCCGACAAAAAACGTGCTTTCCACATCCGCCGACAGGTTTTGCCCCATCTGAGTCTGACCGGCCAGCAGCCCAACACCCAAAAACAGTAACAGCACCGGCATGCCGATACGGTTGGAAAGCGGACTCAGGAGGATGCTGATCAGCAGCATCGCGCTGGCAAACAGAAGCGTGAGGATCATCGTACGGAATAGCCTTTATCCATATTAAGTCGGAATTTTATCACAAGCGTGACTTAACAAACGCTGGCTGGTGCAACATGCTTTGTTTCCACATACAGGACAGGCCCTTGGCTGATCTGCATTTGTGCGCCTCAGCTGATAAAATGGCTGCCCGACCAACAGCAAGCCGTGTGAACACTATGCCTGCCAATACTGAAACTGCTCTGCCCGACTCAATCACCGAACTACTGCGTACCAGCGGTGCTGCCCTTCGGGTATTTGATATGGGGCGGCGAATCAGCAAATTAAGTCAGGACCAGTTTCGCCGTATTGAAGACTCTCAACTGGCCTACCCGACACCTTTCCAGCATCTTGCCTGGCTGGCGCTGCTGATCTGGAATCCGAAACGCAAACAGGAAAATGCGGTTTGGTTTTTGCGTTTGCCCCTGGACGAACAGGGGTTGATCGCGCCAGCAGCACGGGATGACCTGCTCAACCGCCTGATCCAGAATGTGATCAATAGCAAAAACGGCCAGCTGGATGAGGACGCGCTGAAGGACAACCCCTACTCCTTTACTCCCGAGCAGAGCCGCATGGCTGCTTTCCACGCTCTGGCTGCCCGCGAAATGCAGTCACCGGCGTCACCCCATTACGAACGTACCCAAGCCTGGTTCAGCGCCCAGCTGCCGCTTGATGCGTGGCAGACACTTGCCTATCAGGGGCTGGCCGATTTCATCATGCGGCTGGATCAGGATGGCAACGCCCAGGCCCTCAGGCATCGCCTGCCCGAAATGCCGGCGGCCGTTCTGGAAACGCTTTGTCCACTGCTGGAACATGTTAAACCCGGCCCAGCCCTTCAGGCTGAACTGGAACAGCAGCTGCAGCAATCCCTGACAGGCACTGACAGTAACCGCGTTGCCGCTCTGTGCCGGGCATTGTCCAACATTACGGACGAAGCGGCCAAGCAGCACCTGGTGCTGGATGTGCTGGCCACTCCACATGCTCTGGAGCCTGAGGTAGTGACCGTGATCGCGACCCGGTGTGACAGTGCACTGATGGCACCAAAAGTTCTGCAGGTATTTCTGGAGCGGCTGGCAGAAGGCAAGGCAGGTCAAATCGGATTCAGCCGCATTCTGGCGGAACTGATGTTCATGCCGGTACACCGGGCCCTGATTTTACAAGCGTTTCGTAACCCGGAACGCAGTGAGTGCTTGAGTCAGGCGATCGGGGAGATGTTCGGTCAGAGTTTTGCCACGCCCACCGATACACATTGAACAGAGGCGATTGAGTCAGTGCGCCTCATCCGGCAAGGTGATCCCGGCCGAACGCTGGTCCAGTTTCTGTTGTGACTGTTGCTGCATCCGCTGACGAATTTTGCTGCCGCGAGGCAGGGTCAGGTAATACAGCAGTGTAGCGCCCTCTTCCGGCTCCAGATCATGCTGGGCCGTAAAACGCTGAATAAAGTCGGCAACGGTATTGGCCTGCTTGTTTTCAATCGCCTGGGGTACCGGTTGCTCCAGCGATTCGCCCTCGCGCACACGCCGGCACATGACCTCGTACTGGTAGCTGAAAGCCGGCAGCACCTGCCGCTCCTCTTCGCTGCGCAGCCTGAACCAGCCGGTCTCGCGGCCGGCATGATACACCGCCGGGTGGTTCCATTGATGTTCAAGTGGATGTTCGGCGTGCATGCAGGCTTCTATATAGGCATCGCGCATGCCCGGAAGGCCATGATCACCGCTAATCTCTCGCAACAGGGCAAGGAACTCCGAGATGGTCGGCATCCAGGCGAGGGTTTCCTTGCAGCGATTGACGGCAGCCACCAGCTCCGACTCGCCATAGCCGCGCAAACTGAGTGCCCACTCGCGCTTGGCGATACGCAGCTCGTCCTCGGTTTCAAAACAGCTTTTGAATTTGTGCCCATAGATCGCCATGAAACGGGCGAAAATCATGTTCACCAGCGTTTTGGTCTCGGAACTGATCGGCTGGGCCTGAGCCTGCTCGCGTGCGTCGCTACCAGTCGGTGTCCTTGATGTCCATGATGGCTGCGGTAATCCGTTTGCGCTTTTCCCGAGAATCCCGGCGGGTGTTTTCATCACTGCCCCCTGTTACGACTGACTGGCGTTCCTGTTCATAGCGCAGCTCCCGTGCATCCCGCGTCTGCTTCTTGACCCACTCGCGTTTCACCCAGGCCAGAAACTTCTGATCCCAGTTGCTTTCCTTGCGATCCTTGTCGAGCCAATACAAAACAAACTCGTCCAGGCAACCGCTTGCGAATTCCGCAGGAATCGAGTGACGCGGCAGCATGGCGTGAAACATGTCAGAAGGCTCCCAGCCCAGAAACATCGACTGCAGCTGCTGGTTGCGTTCTTCCGCCTGTTCAAAGATCGCCTGCAGCTCATCTTTGTGACGGCGCCAGCCTATGCTGCCACCAAAGGTGGGAGCAGGCCCCTTGCGCTGCATCATGGTCTCGCGCCGCGCAGGTCTTGGCGGCGGAGCGTCATATACCGGCAACTGCTGTACGGCGGGCTGAGAGGGCGGGCGACTGTCTGCATGAGCCTCGGGCGCAGGTTCACTTACCTGCTGCGGCAGCGGCAGCAACCGCAGCCGGACACTGCCTCCCTGACTAAGATTGGCCTGCAAACATCCTTGCCGCTCCAGGCTTTCAGTGGCCGTGCGCAGCCGCTCTTCGCTCCAGAAACCGGCGAGCTGCAGCCAGCGGCTGTGAGGCAGTATGCACTCCACACAGCCATCATCCGCTTTCATGCCCGCCAGGCGACCATAGTCGGTATAGATATACAGCAGCAATGCCTCATCACTGCCCAGGCGATGCGCCAAAGAGGGATAAAACAGCAGTGGCGCTTCCGGCAGCCAATCACTCATGGTTGATGTCTCTTGATTTCACTCAACCGTCCTTGGCAAATTCTTCCACGGCACGCAGTACATCACGACGGCTGATCTGGCCAACCAACTTGCCGGCCTTGACCACCGGCAGACGCCGCCGCCCGTGCGTAATAAACTGATGCGCTACAGCGGTCAGGTCGGCGTCATGAGCAACCGTATCAACGTTGCGGGTCATGTAGTCTGCCACATGGCCACCACTACCCATCTCTTCCTCATGGTAGGTTTGGCTCAGAATTGCCTTGAGGCAATCCAGCTCTGACAGCATACCGACCAGACAACCATCCACATCCACTACGGGTGCACCAGAGATACCATATTCCTGCATCGCACGGATAGCATCGAACAGATGAGTCTCCGGCCCGAATGAGATCAGGCGAGTGGCCATGTAATCCTGTGCTTTAACTGATCTGAGCATGTGAAGCTCCTTTTGTAGACTTACCAGGTAGCGCGCGGCAGCCTGCCCTTGCGTTAATACTAGTTCAGACCCCGACCAGCCACCATGGGTTCAGGAAAACACAACCGTCTTGTTACCATGGACCAGCACCCGATCTTCCAGGTGCCATCGCAGCCCCCGTGCCAGCACCGTCTTTTCGACATCACGTCCAAGCCGCACCATATCTTCAGGCAGGTCTCGATGGCTGATTCGGGTCACGTCCTGATCAATGATCGGGCCCGCATCCAGATCCTCGGTCACATAATGACAGGTGGCACCTATCAGCTTCACCCCCCGGTCATGGGCCTGATGATAGGGCTTGGCACCGGCAAATGAAGGCAGGAAGCTGTGGTGGATATTGATAATACGGTGTGGGTAGCGGTCGCACAGGTCCGGCGGCAGGATTTGCATGTAGCGCGCCAGCACCACGACATCGGCTTCGTAGTCATTGATCAAGCGGTTTACTTCGGCGAAGTGCGGAGACTTGTCAGCCGGGTCGACCGGTACATGGTGGTAAGGAATACCGTGCCACTCCACCATACTGCGCAGGTCGTCGTGGTTGGAGATCACGCAGGGAATATCGCAGAACAGCTCCTTGCTGTGGAAGCGATACAGCAGATCAGCCAGACAGTGAGACTCGCGGCTGGCCATCAGTACTACACGCTTGGGGCGAGAAGAGTCATTGATCTCCCAGTCCATCTGAAAAGAAGCAGCAATCGGTGCAAATGCCTCCTGCAGCTGCGCAAGCGTGAACGGCAATGTGGCCGCACTGATCTCAACCCGCATGAAAAAGCGACCAGTCACCGGGTCGGAATGCTGGTTGGCGTCTGCAATGGAGCCACCATGGCTGGAGATGAAATTACTGACCATCGCAACAATACCCACCCGATCCGGGCAGGAAAGAACCAAACGGTAACGGCGTTCCATAGATGTGCTCTAATCCTGATAGATCCAAAGTCGAATCGAACATTCTAACAGCAGCGCCCTTCTCTCGACAGCACCTCGACCCGATGCGAGATGGAAAGCTGAATATCCGCAATTGCCGCTGTTGGGTTACACTGAGCCAAAGGCTGTAACCGATCGGAGATCCGCAATAATGATGATGCTGACCCCTGAGCGCATGGCGCCTCTCAAGGCCCGCCGGCTCGGAATAGATACACACCACGAGCCCACCCTTTACCTGCCGGCCCAGAGTCATGTCTGCCGCTCTGAAGGGTTTGAAAGCCTGTCACGCGTGCTGGTAACGACCCATCAGAACCAGCACCTGATTGCCTCACTCAATATCATCACCAGCGATCTGCTCAGTGAAGAGGAGGTCGGCTTCTCAGAGTCAGCCTGGCTGCGTCTGAGACTGGAGCATAACGATCCCATCTGGCTGTCACACCCCAAGCCGGTGCAGTCGCTATCCTATGTCCGTGCCAAAGTATATGGTCATGAGCTGACCGATCTGCAGTTCCAGAGCATTATCAATGATATTGTGGATGGCCGTTATGCCGATGTGCACCTGGCGGCCTTTATTACCGCCTGTGGTGATGACAGCCTTAATGACAACGAGATCACTTCCCTGACTCAGGCAATGGTCAAGTCAGGCAGCACTGTAGACTGGAAGCTCCCCATGGTGGTCGACAAGCATTGTGTGGGCGGTCTGCCCGGCAATCGTACCACCCCGATCGTGGTATCCATTTTGACCGCTTGCGGCCTGACAGTACCCAAAACCTCATCCCGTGCCATCACCTCTCCGGCCGGTACTGCCGACACCATGGAAACACTGACCGAAGTGAGCCTGACACTGGAGCAGATGCGTCAAGTAGTCGGGGCTGAAGGTGGCTGTCTGGCCTGGGGCGGCTCCATGCGACTGAGCCCGGCCGATGATATGCTGATCCAGGTCGAGCGAGCACTGGATATCGATAGCGAGGGGCAGCTGATTGCGTCTGTACTGTCGAAAAAGATTGCAGCTGGTGCTACTCATGTACTGATCGACATTCCGGTTGGCCCTACCGCCAAGGTGCGCAGCCAGGAAGCCGGCGAACGGCTGGCAGAAAGCTTTCAGGCCGTTGCCGAGAATCTGGGCCTGACACTCAAAATCCTCTTTACCGATGGCTCCCAACCGGTGGGCAGAGGCATTGGCCCGGCCCTTGAAGCACATGACCTGCTGGCAGTGATGCAAAATCATGCCGACGCCCCGCTGGATTTACGTGAACGAGCCATCAGCGTCGCCGGTGCCATGCTGGCAATGGTCAAGGGCATCAGCGTTGAAGAGGGCGTTGTCCTGGCCGAAGAAACCCTCGATAACGGCAGCGCATGGGACAAGTTTCGCGCCATCTGTCTCGCCCAGGGTGGACTCAAGGTGCCACCTGTGGCGCCCTACCGCTATGCAATGGTGGCTGACCGTGCCGGCATCGTGGACCGGATCGACAACCGGATTCTGGCCAAGATTGCCAAGCTCGCGGGGGCTCCGGCTGATCCGGCGGCGGGGGTTGAGATCTGTGCCAAACTCGGCGACCGGGTTGCCTGTCAGGATGTATTGATGATGATTCACGCCGAGAATGCCGGCGAACTCAACTATGCGGTAGAGTATCTGAATGATCATCTGGAGGTGATCGAACTGACCGATTCAAGCGAGGAAGCCTGCGCATGAGTATTCTGCTGTTCAATCCTGATTCCGACCCGGCACTGGCATCACAACTGGCTCGACTGCTGGATGCGCAGGCGGGGGTACTGGAACAACGCCGCTTCCCCGACGGCGAAAGCTATCTGCGGGTACACACCGAATGCAAGGGACGCCGGTGTGTCATCCTCTGCAACCTGTTTCACCCTGACGAGCGGCTGCTGCGACTGCTGTTCCTGGCGGACACGCTGCGCGAGATGGGGGCGTCCGAGGTAGGTCTGGTCACCCCCTATCTGGCCTATATGCGACAGGACAAGCGCTTCAAACCGGGCGAATGTGTCAGCTCCCGCCCCTTTGCCCGATTGCTGTCCGAGGCCTTCGATTACCTGGTGACCGTGGATCCACACCTGCACCGCTATCACTCACTGGACGAGGTCTATACCATCCCATCCCGCGTGGTTCAGGCCGCCCCATTGATTGCACACTGGATCGGTCAGCATATCCGCGACCCTTTGCTTATCGGTCCCGACAGTGAAAGCGAACAGTGGGTATCCCATGTGGCCGGTCTTGCCGGAGTACCGTTCCAGATTCTGCAGAAGGAACGCCGTGGTGACTATGATGTCAGCATCTCGCTGCCGGATCTTGAACAGGGGCAGCAATGCACTCCGGTACTGGTGGATGACATCATATCCAGCGGTCGTACCATGCTGGAAACCTTGAGCCACCTGCAGTCTGCCGGCCTGCCCAGAGCGACCATCATCGGCGTACACGGTATCTTTGCCGGCGACGCCTATACACGCCTGACTCAGGTTGCCGATGTGGTCACGACCGCCTGCATCCCGCACCTGAGCAACCAGATCGATATCGCCCCCCCCGTCGCCGAGGCGGTGCGCGAGCTGATGCAACAACGTGACACTGACTGAACTGTCACTGCCGAACGCCGAGTTGCGCTACCGCCCGTGCTTCCTTGAGCGCAAGGAAGCTGATTTTCTGCTGCAACTGCTGCAGCAGCGGGTGAACTGGCGCCAGGATAGGATCCGGCTGTTTGGCCGCGAACATCTGATTCCGCGCCTGCAGGCATTTCAGTCTGATCCCGGGCTTTATTACACCTATTCGGGGCTGCGTCTGGCCGGCAGCGACTGGTTACCCGCTCTGCGGCCACTGAAACAGCGGCTCGAATTACTGTGCGGCCAGCCGTTCAACGCCCTGCTGCTGAACCTCTACCGCGATGGTCAGGATGCCATGGGCTGGCATGCAGACAACGAGCCCGAACTGGGCCCCAACCCGCTGATCGCATCCATCAGTCTGGGTGCCGAACGCCGCTTCAGACTGCGCCACAATACCCATCGCGAGACTCACACTCTAATACTGGAGCACGGTTCGCTGCTGCTGATGGCCGGCCCAACCCAGCACCACTGGCAGCATTGCCTGCCACGCAGCCGGCGCTGCCATGAACCGCGCATCAACCTGACCTTTCGCCTGATCCATGTATAATCCTGCCACGCATCTTTTGGGAGAAACGCCATGAACCCGACGATTGAACTGCTCAATGCTCACCGCTCCATCCGCAAATTCACTTCGGAACCTGTCGATCAGGCCACGGTGGAAACATTGATCAAGGCCGGACAGGCGGCTGCCACGTCCAGCTTCATTCAGGCCTGCACCGTTATTCAAGTTTCTCAGGGGGAGAAGCGCAATGCACTGGCCGAGATGGCCGGTAATCAGGCCTATGTAGCGGAAGCCCCTCTGTTTCTGGTGTTCTGTGCTGACATGAAGCGGCACCAGCTGGCCTGCTCAATGCACGAAGCCGAAATGCAGTCCGGTTATACCGAGCAATTCCTGACCGCTTCACTGGACTGTGCCCTGTTTGCACAGAATGTCATCGTTGCAGCCGAGTCACTTGGGCTTGGTGGTGTTTATATTGGCGGCCTGCGCAACAGGATTGCGGATGTGGCCGAATTGCTGGAGTTGCCTGAACTGGTCTATCCGGTATTTGGTCTGTGCCTGGGCAAACCCGATCAGAACCCGGAAGTCAAACCACGCCTTCCCCTGTCAGTGGTGCTTAAGCAGGACCGCTACGATGACAGTCAGGACGAGGCCGTCATCCGTGACTATGACGAGACGGTACGCGAGTACTATCGCACCCGTACCGGCGGCAACAAGGAGATGAGCTGGAGTGAGCAGATTTCCGGCATGCTGGTAAAGGAAGCGCGGCCACACATGTTGCCCTTCCTGCAAGCCCGGGGGTTTATCAAGCGCTGATTTTTTGCCTGCTGCCCGTGCAGGCTGATTCTGGCTCGTCTATGCTGAACACAGGTGCCCGCCGCAACCGAAACGGCGGGCTCTGTCGAGTTTCAGCCTGAGGAGCGTCACCATGCCCGGCAACCATATCGACACACTGCTGCAGCAGCTTGAACATGAATCCCATCGCCGTTCCCGTTTGCAGACCATCACCTTGCCGATCGAACAGGAAGATCTGGTTCGTCTGCAGGCACTGGCGGAAGTGTACGGCATGGATATCACGGAACTCACCCCTGTGCTCCTGCACTCGATTCTGACTGACATCGAAGCACATATGCCGTACAAACCCGGCAAAAAGGTGATTCGAGTGGAGGACGACGAGCCCATTTATGAAGATGTGGGCCCAACCCCCCGTTACCTTGCGGCCAAGCGCAAACACGAGAAAGTGTGCGCCTGAACTTGTCACGACCGAGTGGCTGGCGGACAATTGTTATCCTGTAACAAAGACAGGACTCTCTTGTGCCCGCACAGCCACTTCGCTCCGTTCCCACCAACATCATCACCGGTTTTCTCGGCAGCGGCAAAACCACTGCCATCAACCATCTGCTGAGCCTCAAACCCGCCTCAGAACGCTGGGCTGTGCTGATCAACGAATTTGGCCAGATCGGTGTCGATGCCAGTCTGGTGGCCCACTCCGATGGCGTCGAACTGCGTGAACTGGCGGGCGGTTGCCTCTGCTGCGCACTGGGCCCAAGCCTGCCGATCACACTGGCCACGCTGCTCCGCAAGGCCCGCCCGCACAGGCTCTTGATAGAGCCCACGGGGCTTGGTCACCCTGCCCGTATCGTCGATACTCTGCAAAGCCCACAGTTTGCAGACGTACTCGATCTGCGTAGCATTATCTGCATGCTTGACCCCGCTGTTCTGACGCAGCCCGAGGTGATGCAACAGCCGGGGTTTCTGGATCAACTCAACCTGGCCGATGTCATTGTACTGAACCGCACCGATCTGGCTGAATCCAACCTGACGCGGGAAGCACTGGAACTGTCTCAACACATGTTCCCACCCAAGCAGGGGATCTTCACAGTTGATAGAGGGCAGCTGGACCTCGCCTGGCTCGATCTGGTACACGATGGTCAGCTCAGCGCACAGTTTCCCGAAGCTCATGCCGAGGCCGCGAAAGCCAGTCCACTAATGGCACCGGTAATATTACAGCCGGAACAGTCACCGCAGCCACGGCAACCATTGCTCAAGCAAGGACAGGCCCAGGGCTATTTCAGCTATGGCTGGGTTTTCACGGCAGAAGACCATTTCGATTACAGCGCCATCCAAACGTTTCTGGACAGTTTGAATGAGGCTATTCGCATCAAAGCTGCACTGGGGATCGGTCATACATGGGTGGGGTACAACCGCAACCGCGGGGATACAGCAGCAGAAGTCAGCGAGCTGGCCTGGCGCCGAGACTCGCGTATCGAAATACTCACCGCGCAGGAGCTGGACAGTACCGAGCTGCAAAAGCACCTGTTGGCTTGTCTGCAATAGACAGCAGGGCGGGACCGGCCCGCCCTGTCAGCTTCAACTCAGCCCCGGTAACCAGAGCACGATTGACGGAAACATAATGCACAGGGCCAGACCGGCCAGCTGCAGCAATACAAATGGAATGATTGAACGGTAGATGGTACCGATGCTGACATCCCCCCGCGTGATGCCCTTGAGATAGAACAGCGCGTAGCCAAAGGGCGGCGTCAAAAAGCTGGTCTGCAAATTGATCGCCACCAGGATCGCAAACCATACCATCAGCGCACTGCCGTTAAGCCCCTCAAATTCGAGCCCGGCGACCACCGGCAGCAGCAACGGCAGAATCACGAAACTGATCTCGATCCATTCCAGGAAAAATCCCAGCAGGAAGATCAGTCCCATCAACAATAACAGCAAACCGTACGGCCCAAGCCCTGTCCCGGTGATCAACTCCTCAATCATGTCTGCACCGCCGAGGCGCTTGAACACCACACTAAAACAGGTGGCACCAATCACCACGAACAGGATCATAGCCGAGGTTTTTGAGGTGGAACGACATACGTGGCGCAGCGTATTCATGTTCAGCTGTCGCAGAAAGAGAGCGAGCAGCATGGAGCCAGCCGCCCCAATGGCAGCGGCTTCCGTCGGTGTCGCAATGCCCGCCATAATCGAACCCAGTACCGCAACAATCAGTACAACGGGTCCCAACAGGTCGCGTAACAGTGCCAATCCAAGCGGAGACTGATCTTCCGACAAATGCGCTTCGCCTCCCTCACGGGCCAGCGGAGCCCAATCCGGGCGAAAGTACGCTGCCGACAGCAGGTAAAGCGTATAGAGTCCACCCAGCATCAGCCCGGGAACCAGAGCCGCTTTGAACAGATCACCAACTGAAATGTTCATGATGGAACCCATCAGCACCAGCATGATTGAGGGCGGAATCAGAATACCCAGTGTACCGGACGCCGCCACCACCCCGTAGGCCATTTCAGGCTTGTAACCCTGCTTGAGCATCACCGGCAGCGCCAGCAGCCCCAGCATCACAACCGAGGCTCCGATAATGCCGGTACTCGCGGCCATCACAACCCCCAGCAGTGCCACCGATACAGCCAGACCACCGCGCACATTACCGAACAGCCGCTGCAGCGTCAGCAGGAGGTTTTTGGCCACCCCGGAGCGCTCCAGCATTAGCCCCATAAAGACGAACAGCGGAATGGCAATCAACAGCCAGTTCTCAATCACGCCACCAAAGATGCGGGAAGCAACCGTACCCAGAAACGGCAACGGAATATCACCAATAAAGGCGAACAGAATACCCAGCCCCCCCAGCAGAAACGCAACAGGGTAGCCACTGAAAATCCCCACCAGCAGCGCCACAATCATGGCGATGGCCAAGCCATATTCATCCAGCATCAGAGCTCTCCTCTACATCACGTGCCGGGTCCATGATCCGTGCCAAACGGTCAAATATCTGCCCCAGCGCACCCAGCGCCAGCAACATGAGACCGGCCGGCAAGGCGCCCTTGATCAAGTATCGGTCCGTCAGCCCCCCATAGTTGGATTGCTCACCGGAGATAAACGACATCTGCACCATATGCCGTGACAGCCAGGCCACCAGAATGCAGAACGGCAACAGCATCAGGATATGCCCCACAATCTCCACCCAGTGTTGCGTAGTACGGGACATGGAGTGGTGCAGCATATCCACACGAACGTGTGTATCCGCATGCATGGCATAGCTAGCTCCGATCAGCGTCAACAGGCCGAACAGGTGCCACTGCATCTCGGTGACCGTGTTGATTGTCACGGCCTCTCCCAGCAGAAACACCTTGCCATCCCAACGCATCAGTTCATTGATGCCCATAGCGTTCATGACCACGGTTGTCAGCACGGCCACCATTACAGCCAGCACCAGCCAACTGCTGATTCGGCCGAGCCACCGCCCAACCCCGATCAGGGGGCAGGCGATGATTGCACACCAGCGGGCGCCCTGCAGGCGCCAGCCGGGTATAGGAGTATCAGTTTGATATCTGCTGGAGTTCATACCATTCATCTACCAGAGCAGAGTGCTGCATGAGCGACTCGTAGGCTTGTTTGAATTCCGGGTTGTTGCGCATCTCATCTTCCCGCACCTCATCCCAGCCTCTGCGAAGTTCCGCCAGGACAGGCTCGGGGAAGCGTTTTACGTTGACCCCTTTATCCCTAAGTTCCTGCAGTGCCTTGATCTGTGCCGGCAATACCTCATCAAACTCCTTCTGGATATTGGCCTTGCACGCGGTTTCTATTCTTGCCTGTTGTGTCTCGGAGTAGCTGTCCCACGTCCCCTGATTGATCAAGAGGGCGAGCCAGCCAGCCCCCTGCTGCCAACCCGGGAAGTAGTAGTTGCTGGCGATCTCATGCAGCCCCATGGACTGGTCAACGGCTGGAATTGAAAATTCCGCCGCATCCACACGACCACGCTCAAGCGCCAGATAGACTTCACCGCCCGGGATCAGCTGGGTTGTGGCGCCATATTTGTTGAGCACCTTCGCTCCCAGGCCCGAAATCCGCATTGAGAGTCCTTTGAAGTCCTCAATGCCGTTGATTTCCTTGTTAAACCAACCGCCAGGCTCCTGGGGCAGGAAGGAACAGGGCACAACCTTGACACCATATTTGTCCATTGCGTTCTGCAGCAGCTCACGCCCTTCACCTGCCGACGTCCATGAGAATACCGCTTCGGCCGAAGGACTGAAGGGTAGTGCTCCATATAGATTGGCAATCGGCAGAGTGCCGGCGAAATAGGCAATACTGCTCCAGCCCGCGGGAATCGCTCCGGAGGATACCGAGCTCAGGATCTCGAAAGGAGGCACCAGCTCACCCGGCTCATGGACTTTCAGCTTCAGCTCACCGCCACTGAGCAACTCAACCTGCTCAGCCACGTTTTGCGCGCTCGCACCAAACATGTTCCGAAGTGAATAGCCGCTGGCCACATCAAGCCTGGACGGACCTTCCGCCACCACCGACATGCTGACTGCCAAAACAGAAACGCCTACCGCAAGAGATTTGGTTTTATTTTTCATGGTGTTAAGTCCTATCAGTGGGTGTCAGACCAAACTATGACACTCATCAATAAGACGATATCCATTATCCGCAACGACTGTCCCTCTACTGCACGCCGGCAGAGGCTGACGTGCAGAGTTCGAATGGCTGTGAGGTACTGACACGGGTCCGCCACAAAGGCGAGCCCGTGTCGATAGCCGATCAGCGCGGTATGGCCTGCAGCTCATACCACTCTTCAACCAGCTCAGTGTGCTCCATCAATGATTCATAGGCTTTCTTGAACAACGGATTGTTTTTCATCTCTTCTTCGCGGACTTCATCCCATCCCTTGCGCAGTTCGGCCAGCACGGATTCCGGGAAACGTTTAACTTCTATTCCCTTCTCTTCAAGCTTGCGAATGGTACGAATCTGCTCAGCCGGAGCTTCAGCCATGGCCCACTGCAGTGTTGCACGGCAAGCGGTTTCAAACTGGGCCTTGGTATTTTCGTCGTACTGGTTCCAGACATCCTTGTTGATAATGAAAGAGAACCAGCTGGCTGACTGGTGCCAGCCCGGGAAGTAGTAGTATTTGGTGATCTCTTCAAAGCCCATCAACTGATCGACCTGAGGCACCGAAAATTCGGTAGCATCGATACGGCCACGTTCGAGCGCCAGATATATCTCTCCACCCGGAATCAGCTGTGTAGAGGCGCCGTACTTGTTAAGCACCTTGGCACCAAGGCCGGATATGCGAATACGCAGGCCGTCAAAGTCCTTGATGTCGTTGATTTCCTTGTTGTACCAACCGCCGGTTTCCTGCGGTGAAATAAAGCAGGGCAACACTTTCACGTTGTACTGGTCATAGGCACTTTGCAGAATTTCGGTGCCCTCGCCTGCCCACATCCATGACATGAAGGCTTCAGGGCTTGGGCCAAATGGCAACGCGCCGTAGAGGTTGGTTACCGGTACTGTACCGGCCCAATAGCCGATCCAGTCCCAGCCGGCCGGTATGGCACCTGAAGATACGGCATTGAAAACTTCAAAGGCCGGCACCAAATCACCGGGGTTATGCACCTTCAGCTTGACCTTGCCTTCAGTCACCGTTTCCAGCTCCTTCGCAAAACGAACGGCACCTTCCCCGATGAAAATATTGGTGTTGAATGTATTCGCCACATCCAGCTTGGCAGGACCGGCTGCCTGCAGAGTGGTTGAAAGCGCAAGTGCTGCCACACCGGCGCCAATTGCAGTTGTCATGCGAGAGTACTGACTCATGATTTCACTTCCTGTTGTTGTTATTGATTCGGTTGAAACCTGAATGCACTACCCCGACCTGGGGCCGGGGTAACTTCAATTACTGGCTCTTCGTCGTTTCATGTG
>NPIF01000420.1_pt2 | contig 32279 bp, 30 predicted proteins | sample 8637461 | NCBI WGS metagenome assembly NPIF01 (sample SAMN07420641, study PRJNA396082) | bioreactor metagenome | isolation source: sample BR12 brine-fed electro-methanogenic bioreactor BR | place: Japan: Kochi | collected 2016-12-09
ACAGATAAAGAAGATCGGTAGGCAACTCTTAGCTTTGTTCCTGGCGCGAAAGCGCCAGCATCACTTCTGGTCTTGATCTTTCCTACCCCCTACCCCGTACCTGCTACCACCGCTATCAGCCTCACTTCTGCTCTTGCCAGACCCTAGACCCCAAAACCCTAGACCCGGCTCATACGCTCTTCCCGGAGGACGGCGGACCGTTGACGAACAACGGTGCTTCTCAGCGCATCACTTCCCTATATCCTAGCGCCCTGTATCCCTTCTTGCGGTTTTCAAACATTTTCTTCAACATGGGCACATTCTCGTCGACGTAATCGTAAATTCTGACTTCATGCTTCCCGAAGTTCTCTCTGTGTAGTCTTCCAGCATATTGCTGAAGTACTCCCTTCCAGGAAATCGGAAACGTGAGAAAAAGAGTGTCAAGCCTTGGATCATCGAATCCTTCACCGAGATATCTTCCTGTAGATAGCAGAGCCGCACCGTTCATCTCGGTCTTGAATCGATCCAGAGACTCGTCTTGTATCTTCCTGGGCTGTTTGCCATGCAACAAGAAGACCTTTTTCTTCAGATCGCTTAGCATCTCGTAAAGAATCTCAATGTGTTTAACCCTTTCGGAGAAGACAAGGCAGTATCTTCCTGCTTCAATAGCCCTCCTGATATCTTCACAGATCAAAGCATTTCTATCTTCATCGGTCTCTATTGCTTTGTAAATTTCCTTGGGTTTGGAATCTACTTCTGTCACCAGAGCGGTCTGTCTGCTCACATACGTTCGTTCAAAGAAGAACTTTCCCTTTCTAGACATCTTGTGTCTTATAGGACCGCACTGCATGAACAAAATTCTTTCGTGGCCATCTCTTCTCTTTGGTGAGGCAGTAAGACCTGTTATGAACTCAGCGGAAATACTCTTGACAACTCTTTCTACTGTGAAAGCCGGTATATGCTGGCATTCATCAACTATTACTTGACCATAATCGGGAAGGCTCTTGAGAGTTTGTTTGTTACGGGCAAGAGTCTGTATGAGAGCTATATCCAGGACACCTTTTGCGGTATTCTTTCCAAGACCTATTTGTCCTATCTCTTCGGGTGGGATCTGAAGAAACTCGCAAGCGCTTTCCTGCCATTGTCTTAAGAGCTCTCTTCGATGAACAAGAATAAGTGTGCCCCTTTTTCTTTGTGCAATTAGCTTTAGACCAATTACAGTCTTTCCGGAACCAGTTGGAGCGCAAAGAATTCCGAACTCATGAACGAGCATCTCGCTGGCGGCTCTATCCTGATCCTGTGTCAATTTACCGTGAAAAGTGAACTCTATACAACTTCCCTTGGATCGATTGTCGATCAGATTAACGCGCACTCCATTCTTTTCTAGAAGATCATGCAAATCATACAGGCAGCCTCTAGGCATCAGGAAGCGGTTTTCGTCTTCATCTGCGCAGCTAATCCGTCTTGGCTTGTTGTATGTTGGTAGCCTCATTGCCTGTGCTCTGAAGAATTCGGGATTATCGAAAGATGCTAACTTAAGAATCTCATTCATTAAGGTGGATGGAAGTGAACCCTTCTCAATACTTATCATACTGTCTATTTTCAGCGTTACTTCTTCAGGGAAGATTTCTTTAGTTAATCTCACTTGGTTTGTCGCTTTTTCTGTACAGCTCTTTTCCAGTTCGCGCAAAACATCCACAATCTTCGAGAAATCAATCCTCTCAATCGATGAGAGATGAGCCCATTGGTCTGCGTGCGGCGCAAAATTGTCGTTTAGAAATACCGTATTTCCATTTTTCCTTGAAGTTCCCTGCAAGGGAAGAGCTATCAGATTCCCAAGCCCGCCCTTTGGAAGCACATCTTGATTAGGAAAAAACCTGTCATATGATCCTAAGCCCAATCTTGGCCGGCTCTCAAGAACCCGATTGAGCAATTCGAAACCGAGCTTCCGAACTATAGAGGCCTTAATTGCGTCTTTGAAGAATAACCAAAGATGACAACCATTGCCAGATCTTGATCTCTCTATGTACAACGGAATCGAAAGTGAGGTGCAGACATTGTTGAAAGCTTTCGCATCCTCTTCCCAGCCATCTCCATCTAGATCGGCGGCGAAAAATCTGCAAGATTCGTCCTCAAGAAGAGGATAGACACCCACAGAAATCCCTCCTGAAAGATGATTATAGATTACCCGATCCGTAAGCGGTGCGAACTCTCTCGACTCGCACTGAGAACACTTGATCTGAGGTTTCCTGCAAATTCCCTTCTTCCACATGTTTTTGCACACAGGCTGGTAGCCGGAAGAACCATCGGCGCCTTCCCATCGAAGTGCATACACATCCTGCCTGCCGAAGAAAAGCGATCTGAAGAGGGCTATCTTCTCATTGGGCGATGAATAGTGTGATACTTTCGAATCACCACTTGTTCGCGCTCTCGTATTTTCACTCAAGCTCTCATTATCTGCTCCAAGTTCCGCAATTCGCTTTCTCAGTCTCTGGAGATCATTGTCCATAAAGCAACTCCTTCAATAATAGTATACAAAAGATTACCGAAAAGTGCAGTAGTCAACCTGTGTTGAGCTCGCTAGTCAGCTACACTGAACCTGAAGGTGTTGAACCAAAGTCCTTTAGAGCTTCTTCTCCTTCTTTTCACTTATTTCATAGCGGCGCTTCAAAGCTTGTCTGATTTTGGGAGGTTTGACGTCCCTAAAAATGGTGAAATGTCTGGATACCGACAAAGTGCTTGAATATCTCATGATTCTCGACAACGCAACAACAGCAGCCAAAGTTGGCTTCTTCTTACAGTCAAACATCGGAATCATTAACATCCATAGTGGTTTCTTGGATGAGCTGAAAAAAATGATTCCTGCTTCGCCACACTACATGGCTCGAAGAAGCGATGAAGAATCGAAATTTGCCGGCGAATGGAATCTTGTCGTGCCGAAATATTTATGGGATGAAGATTGGGAGGAACGATGAGATTATCTAGAGAGACGCTCTTTGGACTGTCAGGTCAAACCGGTTACAGCAGGAAATCCTCCAGAAGGTTTCAATACTACTCTCGTTTCTAGATAGGGCATCAAGAAATGAATATCTACCCAGTAGATTTGCTCTCAAAGGCGGAACTGCGATAAATCTTTTCTTCCTGAGGATTCCCAGATTATCAGTTGACATAGATATCGATTATCTTTGAGAAGCTGATCGATCGGAACTTCAAAACAAGGGAGTTAAATTTGAAATGTTGATTGAATCGGTTTGCTTTGAGAAAGAATTATCGGTAAGAAACAAGAGTTGTCGTTTCGCATCCTACCTTGTATAATAATTTGTATAATAATACGTAGCAAAGTACCAAGATAAAGGAGGTGCTAAATCATGCATTACACATCAAAAACCAACACAGTCAGCATGACAGACTTGTCTAGAAGTCCAGGTAAGTATTTCAGGCAGCTAGAAAGCAGTGGCGATACGCTCTTGGTAATCAAGAATAGCGAGATAAAGTATGCCGTTATGAATATTGAGACGTATAAGAAACTAATCGAAGTGGAAGAGCTCTTTGAAAATTCGCAGATAGCGGAGATCCTAAAAGAAAGAGCAGTAGTTCCGAAAGAAGAGTATCTGGAAGTAGATATTGACCACATATGAGCAGTTGGAAAACACGATTTCATCCTGAGGCTCTCAAAGAAGTAGAGAGAATGGATGGGCAGATCAAATCGCTTGCAAAGAGCAAACTGAAGCAAATCTCTGCAAATCCTTTTCTCGGAATAGCACTAGGGAATAAACATGGAATAGATTTAACCGGATACTACAAAGCTTATTTCTTCAAGAAGAAGTTCAGAATTGTGTATTCCATTGATTCAGATTCAAGAACGATCTTCGTAGTTAGCATAAACAAAAGAGAAGATCTTCTAGCCTACAATAATGCCTTCAAACGAAGACAAAAAAGGGACTAAAAAATGTTCAGCAGGGTTTCGACACTGTCAACCCTGACACTGAGGCACGACGTGAATTGCGATTTTCAAGAGCCTAGTTTGACCCTTGCTAGATCATGGTTGGCTTTGCGAAAGGGGAACTGACCGGCTCCTTATGAAACGCTCTGCGCTTAGGAGCAAAGAGCCGCTGAACGCTGTAAGCGAAAATAGGGACTGACAATTCTACTCATGTCTGTCCCATTTTTCGCGCCAAAGACAGAGATCCTGACCAGGAGCATTGTCAGATGACGTGAAGAAGGAATACAACGCAAAGCATCGATGGACTGTTATCGTTTTCGGGGCTCCCAAACACTGTCATCCCGTAGAGCCTGCCCCAAAATGTTCCTGTTTGGGGGTTCTGCACGGGATCTCGCACCTAGGAACCGATGTACGCTTGAGAACGAAGACCCGCTGAGCGCTGGGAGACAACGTTGTCCGTCAACGGTCCGCCGTTCTCCGCATATTTTTAGCCCGGCGTAGCCGGAACTGGCCAGGCGCAGCCTGACTGGCCACCGAAGGTGACTGGCCTCGCCGAAGGCGAGACTGGCCTGCGTCAGCAGACCGACCACTTTTTGCCTTCTGCCTTGCGCCTGTGAGAGGGCTTGCCCTCTTCGGGCGAACAGCCGTTCGCCCCTACAAAAAGAATATGATTCTGAATGGGATCACAGATCAAGAAGATCGGTAGGCGGCTCTTCGCTTTGTTCCTGGCGCGAAAGCGACAGCATCACTTCTGGTCTTGATCTTTCCTACCCCCTACCCCGTACCTGCTACCACCTCTATCAGCCTCACTTCTGCTCTTGCCAGACCCTAGACCCCACAACCCCAGACCCGGCTCATACGCTGTTCTTCTTGGAGGACGGAGGACCGTTGACGGTTGACCTGAGAGGCTTCCTGCAAAGCAGCATCACTTCTGCTCTTACGAGACCCTAGACCCCACACCCCAGACCCGGGCTCTTAACCAAGAACCTGGACGCGTAGCGTCGGAACGAAGAACCGTTCTTCCCAGAGGACGGTGAACGGCCAACGGACAACCTTGTCTAATTTGACTGGCCTGCGCAGCAGACTGGCTCTCGAGAGTTCTCTTTCTCTTAGTGAGCGTAACGAACTCTTCTCTTTATTCCTCGTCCTTCGAAAACACTCAGGACGCTTTGAGAGAACTGGACTGATAATGATATAATTAACTCTAGAGTTAGTAACTTACGAGTTAGTAATTGTGTTGGAGGTTGTTAAATGTTCATCAACAGAGAGAAAGAGCTTGCTTCTCTCAGGAAGCTGAAGAACAATGCAAAGTTTGAGATGGCCGTTGTTTATGGACGTCGAAGAGTGGGTAAGACCACTCTTCTAAGAGAGTTCTCTAAAGAGATGGAAAGCATCTTCTTTGTCTGCGATGAGGTCAAAGAGAAAATGATGCTGCGAAACTTTTCGGAAGTCGTTCTAGAACACTTCGGCCAGAAAGACACATTGTCTCCATTTGAGTCATGGGAGAAGGCGATTAGGTTCGTTGCGACCAAAGCAAAAGAAAAGCGTCTTCTGCTAGTAATAGATGAGTACCCATATTTGGTGAATGCTTCTAGGTATTTTCCGTCTGTCTTACAGCGCCTTATAGATCATGAACTACTTGAAACAAAGCTTTATTTAGTTCTTTGCGGTTCATCTGTGAGTTTCATGGAGAGCGAAGTGCTGGGCAGTAGGAGCCCCTTGTTTGGAAGGAGAACAGCTCAGCTGAGAGTCGAGCCATTCACCTATCGCGAAGCCTCTCTCTTCTTTCCGGAACTGAGCAACGAAGAAAAAATCATCGCGTATGGAATTTTGGGGGGAATCCCGCAGTATCTGCAGAAGTGGAACCAGCATCTTCCATATAAAGAGAATATTGCAAACAACTTTCTCGATACATCGGCGTATCTTTATGCCGAGCCGAGATTCTTGTTGAGACAGGAACTGCGCGAACCTTCCCTCTACAACACAATAATTGAATCAATTGCCCAAGGGGCTTCTCGCCTGAACGAGATAAGTACAAGGGTAGGAGAGGCTAATGATAAAACTGCAAAGTACATAGCTACACTGCTGAACTTGAATATACTGGGACGAGAAGTGCCCGTTACAGAGAAGAACACTTCACGGAAGGCGATCTACTATATCAGAGACAACCTTTTTAAATTCTGGTACACCTTTGTGTTTCCTAACCTCTCGCTTATCGAAACCGGCATGACAGAAGAGCTTCTGAACAAGAAGATCGCTAACGGACTCAGCAAGTATCTGGGCCTAGCTTTCGAAAACATATGCAGAGAATATTTACTGTACAAGAGTGTCAGGGGAGAACTACCCTTCAGGATTACGAAGTTGGGCAAGTGGTGGGGAAACAACCCGGCAACGAAGAAGGAAGAGGAGATTGACCTTCTTGGTCTGGGAGATAATCAAATTATAATCGGTGAATGCAAGTGGACCAACGCTAGAGTCGGCGTAGGTGAACTTGAGAGATTAAGAGAAAAGGGATCGATTATCGCTTGCCAAGACAGGATATTCGTGATCTTTTCCAGGAGAGGATTCACCGCAGATCTGGAAGAACTAGCAGCAAGAGATGCAAGCGTTTACCTGGTGACCTTAGACGACCTCTTTGCCTGAAACGAAATTGGATCTCAAGTGGTTTCATTAGGGCAAGGTCTCGAAGGCCTCCTGCCGGAGGCAGCCTTGCGTCCCGGCATGTTCTTTGCCGGCATTGCGACCTCCGATGCTTTTCGGCACATTGCGGCTTCTCGTAAAGTCTGTCCTGTTTTTCGCGAAAGCCGAGATCCTGAACAGGAGCATTGTCAGATGACGTGAAGAAGGAATACAACGCAAAGCATCAATGGACTGTTATCGTTTTCGGGGCTCCCAAACACTGTCATCCCGTAGAGCCTGCCGCTAAATCCACTCGCTTTGTCATCCCGTAGAGCCTGCCCCAAAATGTTCCTGTTTGGGGGTTCTGCACGGGATCTCGCACCTAGGAACCGATGTACGCTGAGAAGACCCGTCCTTCGTTGTCCGTCCAAGATCATGGACCCGTCCTTCGTCAAGACCCAAGCCCAGATCCTGGCTAGAAGCACGCCAGGATGACTTTGAAAGGGGGATGGCACTTATCGTTGCTCTTTCAGATAGAGGTCTAGCTTCTTCTTGCAACTTGCATCATGGAACTTGCAACGATCTTCCAGCTCGGAGGACGGTGAACGGCCAACGGACAACCTTGTCTAATTTGACTGGCCTGCTTCAGCGGACTTGCTCTTTCTCGTCTGGTCTTATAGGGTAGACGGCAAACCCGTATAAGCCAAGTATAAGTACTCTGTCTATTTCAACATGGGCAAAGGAATTCAAGATGGAAATTCCAGATCTAGTTTATTCCGTGCTTGTAACTATTAAGATAGTGCCAGTAATGTGCTAGAATTAAAAGAGTGAAGGTGATTAATTGTGAAATACTATGAGCAACTGGCGAGACTAGGAGTATTCACAAAGAGCGATGTGAAAGGACTTGTCGGAAAGAGCGAAACAGCCGATTCTCTGCTGCAGAACTACAAGAAGCGCGGCTTAATTGAGCAGGTTAAGCGAAACCTATATGTGACGAAAAGCCTGGAGACTGGGCAGGCAATAGCTGGGCGATATAGAATCGCGTCGAAGATCAGGCCGCAGTCTTATATTACGCATCACTCTGCTTATGAGTACTACGGGTATGCCAACCAAGTGTATTATGAGGTATATGTGAGTGCAGAAACGAAGTTCGCTGAGTTTTCCTATGATGATGTGAGATATCGTTTCATTTCTCCGCGAATACATGAGGGAGTTGTTATGAATCCAGATGGGGTGAGGACAACAGACGTGGAGAGAACTACGCTAGACAGCATCAATGACTTTGAGAGAATTGGTGGTCTAGAGGAACTTCTTAATTGTTTAGGCGCTGTTCCCTCACTCAGTGAAAGCAGACTGGTATCGTACCTGGGTCAATATAATAAGAGATTTCTTTATCAGAAGACGGGATACATACTGAGTCATTTTCAGGAAAAGTTTCGCCTATCAAAAGGTTTCTTCGAGCTATGTGAACTGGCAAAAGGCAAGAGTGTTAGATACTTCTATAACGCAATACGCTTTGAATCACCAACTTACAATCCAAGATGGAAACTACTTGTCCCGGAAGATCTTTTGGCAATAGTCTCGAAAGGAGTAGAAGATACAGGTGAGATACGATAAACAAACTATCGGGCAACTAGCTTCAGAACTGGGATTTGTCCGTGATACATATGAGAAAACATTGAGATTAGTCGAGATACTTCAATTCATAGACTCGGATACGCTTCTATTGGAAGCTTTGGCTTTGAAGGGTGGAACGGCAATTAACTTAATGATCATTCCGCTTCCAAGGCTATCAGTTGATATTGACCTTGACTACTGCAGAAGCATATCCAGGGATATCATGATTGAAGATAGGACCGTCATTATAGATAAAATCATTCTTTTTATGGACGCGAACGGTTATAGACATAGCGACAAATCGAAGCGTCACTATTCTCTCGAATCACACGTTTTCGAATACACGAATTCAGGAGGAGCAAAAGATAATATCAAGATCGAGATCAACTTTTCTATGAGGGCCCATGTACTACCTTTGGAAGTCAGAAGAACTACGATTCCTGGAATCATTCAAGAAATACGAAGCCGGTGTGTAAGTTCTATCGAAATACTTTCAAGCAAAATAGTTGCACTTCTCACAAGAGGAGCAACTCGTGATCTCTATGATGTCAACAAAATGATCTCCCTTCTTTCTTTGACTGAAAGAGACAAAGAACTACTTAGAAAGTGCACCCTCTTCTATTTTTCGATTGGAAGTAGTGACATTCCTGAAAGCTTTGATTTTGACAGGCTCAAAAGTATCACAAAGTACCGAATACGCACCGAACTACTCCCCGTCCTTCGAAAAACAGAGAAAATTGATCTTGATGAAATGCTTAGTACGGTTGAGAAATTCCTTTCAGAACTACTCGTTTTCACAATAAAAGAGAGAGATTTTATAGATAGGTTCAGGAACCATGACTATGATCCTGAGCTGCTATTCGATGATCAGCAAATTGCTGAGAGAATAAGATTCCACCCGATGGCGCTATGGAAAACAAACGACGTTTGAAGAGCCAGAAAGTAGGACCAAAATGCTGAATCAAGTTCAGATGATGGATTGTAAAGCTTTTCAGAATTACCAAACGTCCCCATCAGTTGATGATTTTGCACGGGGTCAAGGTTCCTAGACCTCCTGCCGGAGACAGCCTTGCGTTTCGGCACGATCCTTGCCGGCATTGCGACCTGCGCCGTTCTTGCCCAGCCTTGCGTCTAATGTTTTATACGAGACCCCAAACCCGAAACCCGCTCTTCGTAATGCCTCTTCTCATTATCTCTCAATTGCACGTCTCTCGTCCTCTCACGAGCGAAGCGAGTTCTCTCTCCTTCTCCTCACCTGACACTTGACTTATGACCTGTAACGTTGTTATAATTCTGTCAGTGAATGAATAATAAAGGAGCGACTATGGATCTTTCTGAGTTTTCGTTTTTCAACCCGTCTCCCAATTTCAGAGAAATGAGCATTTTGAAGGCTCTTACGGAAAGCTCTTCTGTTTCTCAGGAACGACTCGCAAGAATTGCTGGAATTGTTCCAAGCATGGTGAACAAATACATAAGAGACTTCGAAGATTCCCAGCTTATTCAGAAGGAAGGCGAGAATCGCCGCAACATGAAATATGTTTTGACTGAAGCGGGCAAGTTCAGGCTTCAGTATCTGACTATTCTTTACCTCAAAGAAGCAGCAAAGCTTTACACGGAATCTAGAGATATCTTTGGAGAGGTGCTGGACACGTTAAAGGGAAGCGACCATGAAAGCTTCTATCTATACGGAGCGGGAATAATCGGTGGAATTCTTGCGGACGTTCTGAGAACTGAGGGCATGAAGATCATTGGTTTCATTGATGATTCGGCTGCGAAACAAAACGGAACGTTTCATGATCTGCACGTCTTTTCGCCAGAAAAGATCCACGGTAAAGAAGATACGGCAGTCATTGTTGCCTCCTTCAGACATGCCAACAACATAGTGAAGAATGCAAAAGATAGAGGTTTAGATAACGTAATGGTCTTCACCATATCCAAATTGGGCAAAGTAGAACTTGAGCAAGTAGATTAGAGCAGGGTGTGGTTCATAGGGTTTAGGGTCTAGTATAGATATTGGATTAAACGATCGCAAAACGTCGTCCAGAATCCAGTATCGTGCTACTTCTAGACTCTAGACCCCATACCCCAGACCCTGTGAAGGTGGAGGTTGTATGCACATCCCATTATTTAATTTGACTAGGCAGTACAGTGATTTGAGAGAAGAGATACTCGGAAAGATCGATGAAGCGCTTCTCGGGGGGAGGGTAATTCTCGGTGAAGCCGTAAAAGAGCTGGAGCAAAGCGTGGCAGATCTAATCGGCGTTAAACACGCGATTGGTGTGGCAAACGGTTCCGATGCGCTTCTTATTTCCGTCGCCGCCCTTGGAATTGGACCTGGGGACTACGTGATAACTACTCCTTATACTTTTTTCGCTACCGTGAGCTCTATTACCAGAAATGGGGCTACGCCGATTTTCGCAGATATCGACCCGATAACTTACAACATCGATCTTGACAAGGTGGAAGAGCTGCTTCAAACACATCCCGAAAGAGAAAGGATAAAGGCTATCATCCCCGTTCATCTATTTGGTCAGTCTATGGAACTCGGTCGACTCGAGAATATTAGAGATATTTACGACGTCAAGATAATAGAAGACTGTGCGCAATCGATAGGAGCAAGATGGACCTATCCGGACGGATCTACGCAAATGACGGGTTCAATCGGCGATCTTTCAACCTTCTCTTTCTTTCCAACTAAGAATCTCGGCGCTTATGGTGATGCAGGCATGATTGTCACGGATAACGACGAGCTCGCAGCATTTTGCAGAAGCTATAGAGTTCATGGCTCGCCCGTTAAGTACGTTCACGACATGATAGGAATCAACTCGAGACTCGACGAGCTGCAGGCGATAGTGCTCAACACAAAGCTCAAGCACCTGCAAGAATATGAAAAAAGAAGAATTGAAATAGCAACGAAGTATCAAGCCGAGATGACAAAAAACGACTTGAACGTTGCGGGTTGCGGGTTGTCGGTTGTGGGTGAAGATCAATTTCCTTCGAACAACACACAACAAATAACGAAGGAGCGCTCTACGCACCATGAACAACCTACAACGTTCAACGATGTGGTGATACACTACCCTCCTGTTCCTTATTCGGTGAACGGCGAACCGAGAACGGCTAACGATTATTCCTTCTCTCACGTCTTTCATCAATACGTAGTGAGATTCGAGGGTTTCAGTAGAGAAGAGAGGGATTCTCTGAGGGATTATCTAGCCAAGCAGGGTATAGGCACCTCCATCTACTATCCAATGGGCCTTCACCAGCAGAAGTGCTTTGCATATCTAGGAGTTCCAACGGGAGCGCTCCCGGAAACCGAAAGGGCCTGTGAAGAAACACTCGCGTTACCCATATTCCCCGAGATGACAGACGAAGAAATCAAGTATGTGGTCGAGAAAATCGCTGAATTTCTGATAAAACGGGTCTAGAGTCTGGGGTCTAGGGTTTGGTTAGAACTATCAGAAGACCTTTTTCTAGACCCCATACCCGATTATCGAGACCCTATTTGCGGAGGTACTCCCATGCCTAGAATCCAGAAAGGAATTAACGTAATAATCGAAGACGGTGCGAAGATCGGTGATAATTGCGTAATAGGTCACAACGTAGTGATTCACAGAGGTGTGATCATAGGAGACGAAGTAACAATAGGAGATAATACAGTCCTTGGAAAGGAGCCCTTTGCAGCCAGTACAAGCGCCACTACAAGTATTGAAGAGCTCAAACCACTATCAGTCGGCAATGGAACAACAATAGGCGCCTCGTGTGTTATTTACAAGGGGGCCTCACTGGGAGAAAAGTGCTTTGTCGGTGATCTAGCAACAATTCGAGAGAAGACAACAATCGGAAACAGAACAATCGTTGGAAAGGGCGCCACTGTTGAGAATGGAACCTCAGTCGGAAAGAGAGTGAAAATAGAAACTGGAGCTTATATAACGGCCTTCTCAACTATTGAAGACTACTGCTTCATCGCTCCGGAAGTGACATTCACAAACGACAACTATCTGGGCAGAACAGAAGAGAGAAAAAAACTCTTCAAAGGGCCGACATTGAAGAAGGGAGCTCGAATCGGGGCAAACGCAACTTTGCTTCCGAGAGTAACTATAGGTGAAGATGCCCTCGTTGCGGCTGGAAGCATTGTTACACAAGATCTGGCTCCAAGAAAGATCTACGCAGGCATTCCTGCAAAATATATCCGAGACGTACCACAAGAACAGCTGATAGAGGAACAAGTATTCTATGAAAAATGACGTTGTATGTTGTGCGTTGTAGGTTATTCGAAGGGATTTGATTGCGGACAACCCACAACCAACAACCGACAACGAATCAGACGGAGGTTTCCATGCTAAAAGAAAGAATTCTGGACAAGTCGGCAAGAATAGGTGTAATCGGTCTCGGCTATGTTGGACTGCCGTTGGCGGTCGAGAAGGCCAAAGCCGGCTTCAAAGTAATCGGTTTCGATATACAGGAAAGTAAAGTTGAAATGGTCAATGATGGCCACAACTACATAGGTGATGTTGTCAACGCCGATCTCGAGAAGATCGTTTCAGAAGGGCGACTTCGGGCAACTGCCGATTTCGACGAACTGGCAGGTTGTGACGTGATAGCCATATGTGTTCCCACTCCACTTGACATCTTCAAACAACCGGATCTTACCTATGTGATCAAATCGACCGAGGACGTTGCAAAGAGACTCCATAAAGACATGCTTGTCGTACTCGAATCGACCACATACCCCGGAACCACAGAAGACGTCATGAAGCCTATCCTTGAAGAAACTGGACTGGTCTGCGGAAAGGACTTCTATCTCGCTTTCAGTCCGGAAAGAGTCGATCCGGGCAATCTAAGATTCAAGACGAAGAACACACCGAAAGTAGTCGGCGGTGTTGGCCCGGAATCCACCGAAGTGGCGAAGCTTCTCTACGAATCGGTTCTCGATGCGGAAGTCTTCGTCGTTTCATCTCCAAAAGAAGCGGAGATGACAAAGATACTCGAAAACACATTCAGGATAGTGAACATTGCCCTGATTAACGAGATGGCTGTCGTTGCGGACAAAATGGGGATCAACATTTGGGACGTAATAAATGCCGCATCTACGAAACCATTTGGCTTCATGCCCTTCTTCCCCGGTCCGGGAGTCGGAGGTCATTGTATCCCCATAGATCCCTTCTATCTGACGTACATAGCGCGCAAGTACGACTATCACACGCGCCTGATAGAACTCTCCGGAGAGATAAACGATTCGATGCCCGAGTACGTAGTGACTAGAATAATGAAGGCCCTAAATGAACGCGGCAAATGTATGAACGGAGCGAAAGTCGTAATGCTTGGCATCGCATACAAAGAAGATATAGAAGACATGAGAGAATCGCCTGCATTGAAAGTTTTGGAACACCTTGAAAAGAATCTTGCCCATGTCTATGTAGTCGATCCTTATGTTCCAGAATTCACCTGGGAAGGAAAGACCGTTAAAACCGTCAACCTTACCGAAGAGCTAATCAAAGAGTCCGACGCAGTAATAATCACAACGGCGCACAAGAAGCTCATAAACTATCAGATGATCGTAAAGAACGCGAAATATATCTTCGACGCCAAAAACGTCCTCAGCAAAATGGGGATTGACGGTGAAAATGTTGAAGTTCTCTGAAGATCGGGGTATAGAGTTTGGGGTTTAGGGTATGGACGAATCATATTCTGAAAACACAAAAGCAGACTTCTTTGAGAGGTGACTTCAATGGATTTTCGTGATCTTGATGTGTGGAATCTAAGCATGGAACTAGTTGAAGACGTGTACAAAATGACGAAGGCATTTCCCAAATCAGAGATGTTTGGGCTCACAGATCAAATGAGAAGAGCATCAATTTCCATTCCATCAAATATTGCAGAAGGAAATGGGAGGCAGCACTCAAAAGAGTATATAAATTTCTTGTATATCGCACTTGGATCTCTTCTAGAGCTAATAACCCAAACTGAACTTGCGAAAAGGCTGGACTATATAAACAGCCAACAGAGTGTGTTGATAACAGAGAAATGCACTTGAATAAACAAGATGCTAAGAGCATTAATAAGAGCTATCAAGAAAGATAAAATTCTTTGATCTTAAGGTCTACAGTCTTTGCCATACCCTAGACCCGAGACCCAAGACCCCGTATTCGACACCTTAAAGGATAGGAGTGACTAAATGAACAAATTACGTGCCGCCCTCATTGGTTGCGGAAGAATAGGAACGAAGAAACACATAGAGGCCTTTGCGGCGAACAGTGATCTGATCGATCTCGTTGCAGTCTGCGATCTCGTGCCAGAGAAAGCCGAAAGAGCCGCTGAAGAATACATGAAGAGACGGGAGATATCGTGTGCTCGCGGAGATGAAGATAGAATAGGAGAGAAAGATGAGACGCCGCATGAGCGAAATAGAATCTCGGCAACCTCTCCACCATCCGACTCTGATCTCCAACGTCCACGCGTAATCTCCGACTACAAAGAGCTTTTCTCGTCTCAGATCGATTTCGTCACCATTGCCACTGAGAGCGGGAATCACTTTAGAAACACAATCGACTTTCTGTCGGCCGGAAAGCATGTTCTTGTAGAAAAGCCAATGGCACTGTCTTTGGAGCACATGGACCAGATGATAGCCCTATCGAGAGAAAAGAACCTGAAACTTGCCGTTTGCGTGCAAAACAGGTTTAATCCTCCAGTTCAGGAGCTTAGAAAGGCAATCGATTCAGGTAAGTTCGGTCGTGTATTCACTGCTACGGCACGGATCCTCTGGAATAGAAACGAGGAATATTACAAGCAGGCCAGCTGGAGAGGAACTTGGGCGATGGATGGCGGCACGATTATGAACCAGTGTTCCCACAACATCGACCTTCTTCAGTGGATGCTGGGAGGGGAAGTGCAAGAGGTGTTCGCCATGACGGAGAACTACAATCACCCTTATATAGAGACAGAGGATTTTGGGGCTGCGATTGTTAGATTTAAGAACGGCTCTATTGGTATAATCGAAGGAACGGCAAACGTATATCCGAGGAATCTGGAAGAGACCCTTTCGGTGTTCGGTGAAAAGGGAACGGTCGTACTGGGCGGGTTGGCCGTGAACAAAATTCAAACCTGGAAGTTCGAAGGCGAGGAGTCACATCCATTCATGGATTTGCCGGATCCGGATACGGTGTATGGTTCGGGCCACATAACGGCCTTCGAGGATTTCGCCAGAGCGATTATCGATGACCGCGAACCCTTTGTCAACGGAGAAGAAGGTAAGAAATCTGTAGAGATCATTCTCGGGATATATAAGTCGGCAAGAGAAGGCATTCCTGTTAAGTTCTAAGAACAGCTTCTGATACTCTGTGATCTTTCGAGTTCAAAGAATGCAGCCTTTTCTCCAGGATGCTGAAATGTGGTGAGAAGTTTGGAATTGCCGAAAGTCTCGGTTATTATACCTGCGAGAAACGAAGAAAAGTTTATTGAGAAATGCATCGAGTCATTTCTTACCTGCGACTACCCCAAAGAACTCATAGAGGTAATCGTAGTTGATGGAATGAGCGAGGATAGAACAAGAGAGATCGTTATTGAGATCTCAAGACGAGACGAAAGAGTATTGTTGGTCCATAATGAAAGGAAAATCACTCCCGTTGCGCTGAACTTAGGAGTGAAGGCTTCAAAAGGCGAATATATACTCTTCAGCGGTGCACATAGCGAGATGCCCTCGGACTACATCTCGAAGTGTATCAAACATGCCATCGAGACTGGAGCAGACAATGTTGGCGGAGTAATGAAGACCGAACCGCGTGTCAAATCGGCTGTCGGAATTGCTATCTCAAAGGTTCTTTCCAGCCCACTCGGGGTGGGAGGAGCCAAGTTCAGAACAGGCATAAGCAAACCTACAGAAGTAGATACCGTTCCCTTTGGCTGCTACAAGAGAGAGGTTTTCGACAGAATCGGCTATTTCAACGAGAAGCTTGTAAGGAATCAAGATATCGAATTCAACTTGCGATTGAAACGCGCGGGGGGCAAAATAATTCTCTTCCCCGACATTAAGCTGACTTACTACTCACGATCGACTTTAAAAGAACTCTGTAAGAACAGCTTTGGAAATGGTTATTGGGTTATTGCGGGTGCAAAAAACGCCTCTGTTCCTTTCTCACTTAGACATATGGTACCGCTTCTATTTGTTCTGTATCTAGTTCTTGGCTCGATCTTATCTTTAGTAAGCATTATGCCAAAAGCACTCTTTCCAGGAACGATCATTCTCTATTTAATCGTAGTGATCTCTTCTTCGTTATCAGTTGTCAGATTAGTCAGAAACTGGAAGGCTTTATTTGCTACGATTCTGGCATTTGTGACTCTTCACATTTCGTATGGTATGGGTTCTATGGCTGGTCTATTTTCATTAATAAGCAGAAGAGAGGACACATAAATGTTCGACCTTACACTTCAGGATAATAGATGGTTGAGGCGCTTCTATGAAGGTGAGGAGCTCTATTCGCCTGCAGGAAGTGCGGTGCAACCTTCAACAATCGAGGATTTTGAGAGGCTAGGAATCACTTATGTTTTGAAGAACAGAGAGGGAATCAAAATCTATACTGGAATTGCTAGGCAAGTACCCCTCTATTTAGATAGTAAGCAGAAACAAGTAACGGACCAACCTTTTTATGAAGCACACGAGATTGATGAAGAATCAATCGTTGATCTTCTTGCTTTCGGTTATGTAACAGGTATATCGACTCTATTAAAATCAGTTACTCAGTTTAGAGCCGGGAAGAAAGTCCTTGTCAAGAATGAGTCCGAAACATTGTCAGACATTTTGGAAGGTATTCCCAAAACTAACCAACAATTCAGAAGTGATGTGTTTTCAAAACGGCTTGAGACAGTTTTGGAAGAAGTCTTTGATGAAGCTTCTTTGATTTCCAAGGATAGGACAATTGTTGTTCCACTTAGTGGTGGTTACGATTCAAGGTTGCTGGCGTGTCTTTTGAGGAAAGCAGGAATAGAGAACGTAATTTGTGTTAACTATGGAGTTAAAGGTGCGGGAAAAGTTGAATCGAATCCGAGCAGAGAAGCAGCCTCTAGATTGGGTTACAAATGGCATTACGTAGAGTACACCGTTAAGGATTTGCTCAATGAAATGTCTACACAAGAATTCGAGAACTACTTCCGTGTTTCGCATGGATTTGTCTCAACGCCTCATGTTCAGGAGTATCTATTGATGAAGAAACTTTATGAATCTTTTCCTGGTCAGAAATTCACATTTGCGCCAGGACACTCTGCGGATTTTTCTGCTGGTTCGCACATAACACCCATGGTATTGAAAGCCAACAAATCCAAAAGACTTGATTTACTTGTTTCGGCAACTCTGGCCAAACATTTCACCCTTAGGAAACTGCCAGTCCCTAGTGAAATCTATGAACGTGTGCGCAGGCAGTTAGAGACGTTAGTCAGTTATGGTCTAGAACCTTATATGGCCTTTGAAACATGGAATTGGTTTGAAAGGCAATCGAAGTTCATTGTTAATTCCATCAGATTGTACGAATTCTTTGGGCACAATTGGTGGCTTCCTTTTTGGGATAGAAGGTTCATCGAATTCTGGTTCACTGTTCCAGTTGAGCAAAAGAAGAGCAAATTGTTTTATGATCGTTTTGTTGAGCAGATGTTTTTTGAACCGATGGGAGTTGCATTCGATGAAAGAACGAAAAGAAAAGCGAAGAATAGGAAGAGTCTAATGATGCGTTTAGCAACCATCATTCCTTCAGCCAATATTACAATGAAAGCAAAGGATTTCTACATGAAGAACAGATATCATAATCCTTGGGGAATGGATCTAATAGGAGAACATCTTTTAAATAGGTTCACCGCGAGATATCAAGGACCTTATCAACAGTTGTTTCAATTAATCAATAACTCATTCAGTGCTCGAGGATACGATCCAAACTGCTATTTGGCAGAGGTTCTGGCCATGCTTCTTTTAGGTCAGGATTTTGGGGTGATCAGAGATGCCTGATGAAGTCGTTCTGCTGAGTGACATCAATTTTCAGAAGGTTCCAAAGGTTGATCAAGAACTCAGAGAATTTCTTAGAGGAAAAATCGTCATTGCTAACCTAGAGGGATACATTACCGACAATCCCACGAGCACAGATCTCGGGATGCCTAATGACTCTGTCAAGAAACTCCGTGATTTGCTGAATATTAGATATGTAAGCCTTGCGAACAACCATACTTTGGATGGAGGTCTAGACAGATTTAGAAAGATGGAAGAGGTCCTTCAAAGTGAAGGAATCATCTGTTTTGGAACTAGAGAAAAACCTTATGTTATCTTTGAGGTGTCAGGGAAAAAAATCGGAGTACTTGCTTTCGCTTGGAGGTTCACTGGTGCTAAAGCCAGGGAACTAAATCTATGCTGGATATCGTTGAAGAAGATAATCGAACAAGTAAATGAACTGAAATTGAAGACTGATTATCTCATCGTGTATCCTCACTGGGGAATTGATCTCGAAATTCTACCAACCCCGTGGCAGGTGAAAGCCGCGGACAAAATCATCGACGCTGGAGCGCATCTTATTGTTGGTCATCACGCACACGAAATCCAACCAAGAAACGGAAGTGCTTTTTACAGTATCGGAAACACCTATCTTCCCAAGAACGCAGTAACATCTTATTATCCGGACAGTGTTTCAAAAGGCTTTTTGGTAAGCTTAATGGTCAAGGATTCTCTGGTAAGCCTTTCAACTATTCCCACCATATTCTCAAGTTCAAAACTCAAAATCTCTAGTAATCAGGAATTTTCCACTCCTTGCATTACTTGCTCAGATTTTCCTCAAGAGGTACTAAAGAATTATACTAGCTACTATAGAAGGAAGCGAGTCAAAAGAGTTGTCCCAGTATTCACCGGGAACTTTGCTGATTATTTGTACAGAATTCCATACATGATTGCTCTTGAATCTTTAGCGACAATGTTCATAGGTTTTTTGCGAAGAAATAGAAGTAAAGATTCATAGATTTGCAGTGCGCGGAAACACCCATTGGGAGGAGAAAATAGTGCGAAAGTTTCTCATTGTAGTAGACGCCTTATCATTAAATGTGAGCTCCCTTTCCAATATAGTTAGGGTACTGAAGTCAAGAGAAACAGTAGATGTGAGGCTTCTGATACTTAAGCGAAGGAATAACATTGTGTATAAGCCCTGTCCGACCTTGATGGATATCAAGTTAGAGGAAGCGGTAATACAGAATTCAACCATTAAGATTGCTGAGTATCTGAACTACTTCTGTAAGCTGAAAATCGATCGAAGCATGAAAAAATCCTCAGATCTGTATGAAGATTCTACCGATATAGTGCTAATAGGAGACTCTTGTTGGGAGTTACAGACTATAGATCACAAATTTTCAGATCTCCTAGAGAGAGTGAATAGAGTATTCACAGTCTTACTCGAACTGCCTACGAAATATTTAAGATTATCTCTAGCAAGAAGTATTATTTACGGTAAAGAGGAAATGAGAGCGATTAGACTCTCTGATAAAGTTATCGTACCTAACAAAGAGAGGAAAGAACTGATTATGAAATTGTTCCCCGGTAAGCAAGTTGGAGTAATACACAACTATCCACAAATTGACCAACTAACTATACAGAGAGAAGATGATGAACCGACTGGAGAAAATCGATACTTCTGCCACACTGGTTTGGTTAAGAGTTATCGTCTACCAAAACCTTTTTTAGATGCTTTTAAGGAGTACTACTGTAAGCACAAAATCAAACTTGTTGTTGCAGGAAAGATATACGGAAGAATCAAGAAACATATTGAAGATGGTACAAAGCAGGGCTTTCTTGATTACCTGGGTTCAGTAGATAGACAAACTTCAATTAGTATCCAGCGGAAAGCTTTCGCCGGATTGGCAATCTACCTTCCTAAAGATATGAATAACTACCTTTGTGCGCCTCAGAAGATTTATGAATACATAAATAACGAAGTCCCGGTTTTTTGCTCAAGTAATCCACCATTGATAGACCTGATTGAGAAGAACAATCTTGGCGTCTGTGTGGAGAAATTTGATCGGGAATCTATTATTAAAGGCCTAGAAAGATTCACTGCAGAGCATAATGAATTCAGAAAAAGCATCCTGGATTGGAAAAGCAAAACCCTGAATCCAGAATCTATTGAAAAAGAGATTATTGAATCTTTTGATCTAATCCATAATTGAAGGGAGCATTTGCTCTTGAATACACTAATAATTGGTTATAATCACTCTCTTCATGACAAAAGAGTTTACAGAACAGTTGAGACTTTTAGAAAGCTCGGCAAAGTTCACTATCAGTATTCAGGTGAAATCTCATTAGATGAGGTAAGTAATGTAGCTCTTATTCCAAACAGAAAGTCTGTGACTAGAAGTACTCTAGAAAGAATCAGATCAAGGTTTAACTTCGACAAAAGAATTATGTCTCTTGTTAGAGAACTGGATTACGACATCGCTTATTTTCACGGCTTTCCATCGACTATGCCTACAAGAGTCATGAAAGAAGTCAAGAAACGAGGAAAATGTCTCATATACGACCTCCACGAGATCATGCCTGTCCAGTTTCTGCCCGAAAGAATGGCCTATTTGAACCCGCTTTTGTGGAATATACTCAAAAGACAACTGAAACTCTGCGATGGAGTAGTAACGGTCTCTGACGAAGCGGCAGACCTTATGTTTTCGAGAACTAAGACTGAAAAGCCGTTGCATATATTACCGAACTATGCCATGATGCAGATTCCACCGAAGACATCTTCCCAAAGAGAAAGAGAGATTGTATATGTAGGTAAGTCTTCTTATTCAATGATTGAATTCGATAAGACTTCATTCGTGAGAATACTTAGGAGTAAAGGCTTCCACATAAAGTGTATAGGTACTGATTGGAAAGAAGCTGATATCTCATTGCCGTTTCTTCCATATGAGCAGATGATGGAAAGTATATCTAGGGCTATTTTCACTCTGATTGCATTTAATAGTAGATCAGATCTTTACTACAAGAATGACATCTACTCGCTTCCTAACAAGTTCTTCGATTCTCTTGCCGCTGGAACTCCTGTAATTCTCGCAAAACGGTTTATTTCCATGAAGAGGATAGTAGAGGAGACAAACACTGGAATTGTACTTAATCTAATCGAAGATCCCGATGAAGATCTCAGGAAACTTCAAAATGCTTTGGATCATTACGATGAGTACATAGAGAACCTGAAGATCCATAAACATGAATTCGTGTGGGATGAATCAAAGGAAGCCGTATTTAAGGATTTCGTATTAAGTATTATGAAGAGCTAATGATTGGGTTTTCTTAATACTGGATTGTACTTGTTGCAACTGAAGAGGTGTTTAGTGCTAAGAAGATTGGAGAGATTTGTTTTAACAAGGATATTTAGAAATCCTGACGTTTGATTGCCTGTCGAGGATGATTCTTCTGTTCCGGACGGTGCATTCGTGAAACTAGAGTAGCCTAGATCAGTTAGGAAACCATTTGTTGGTCTGTCGCGAGATATAAACGGGTACCCATATTGGACAAAATATAAGAGATTCTTGGAAAACAACGGTTTTGACTTTCAGATCTACGAACATCATCGTTCAGACTGGCTAGAAGCGGCGAAGAACTATGATTTGATAATCTGGTCCCCGAATAGCGGTCCCGCTGAATTGGATGAGATGAGGAGAAAGATCTACATTCTTGAGAAGAAGCTGGGCAAGAAATGCTTTCCCGACTATGAAACGCTTCTTATCTGTGATGACAAGGTAATGTCTACATACTTCTTGAAAATGAATGGGCTACCCGTTGCGGATACCTTCATTTCTAACGATTACTATGAAGTCGAACGAAAGAAGACTAAACTTACATATCCATTAGTCTCAAAACGCTTTCACGGGGCTAGCTCCAGGGAAGTAGATCTTATTAAGAACCCTGGACAGCTTTCCCGGTTTTCTCGTAGGGTATTCTCTTTCTATGGTATGAAGGCCAGCAATGCATACTTTCGTCAGAAGAACTACGTTTACCTTCAGAGATTAGTTGATGGAGATGGCCTTGACGTAAGGGTCAATGTTGCAGGAAACGTAGTAACCGGTTACTTCCGGAAACCCAAAAGAAACGACTTTAGAGCCTCTGGAAGCGGAATAGTCATAAAGGAAGACCTTCCTCTGCAAGCAATCGAAATTGCTCTGAAGACGTATGGCCTCATTGGAAAGGCAATGCTTGGAGTTGACATGATGAGGGATAGAGAAGGGAAATACTGGATCATTGAGATCTCTCCGTTCATAGGTGTGATTACCCCTATTCAGCTAAAAGTCAACGATGTTGCAGGCTCATACTTTCTTAGCGAAGATGGAGTGCTGGATTTCAGAGCAGAGAATTATTGGCCCCAAGAACTTGCCTTAAGAGTCTTCTTTGAGCAGACCTATCTATCATCTGTCGAAGAGTGGAAGAAAAAACACATTGATCCTGCGCTCCGCAGAGGGAGTTTGACAAAAAGAATTGGTAATTCTTAGTGTTTTTTCTGAATGAATGGAGCGAGAATCTGAACGGAGATTAAATGCTACCCTCGATGAATGTGAGGTACCGAGTTGATCTTTTCATCAATACTAGTTCAACGGAAGGTCTCCCGGTATCCATAATGGAAGCTATGAGTTTTGGAATCCCAATAATGGCAACAGACGTAGGAGGGACTTCGGAGCTCGTTACTGATGAAACTGGAGTTCTGATTCCAGGGAATTGTTCTCCTGAAGATGTCTCTGAAGCCCTGAATAGTATTTCAAAGAGGTCCAGGAGTACTGATTTCAGAAACCAAGTGAGAAATGCTTGGAAAAGCAAAGTGAATCCGCAAGAAAACTTCACGCATTTTGCAGAACAGCTTAACGCGATCTCTGAGCAGAATACTGATTAGAAATTAGACATTCTAGATTATGCATCACTTAGTATATTGCAAACAGAGGCAGCCCTTTCTAAACCATCGGCAATACTGAGTGTTCTGTCCAGCGCCTCATTAGAAATCGATGCAGAGTAATTCCGATTTTCAATTAATTCTTCGATCTTCTCTTTCAGGGATTCAGAATCAGAGTAAAAAAGCGTTCCTAGAGGTGTGTTGCCTTCATAGTATCGTTTCGGAATGATCAAAGGGATTCCTGCCGAAAGGGCATCTCCGGGATTGCCAGATATCTTGAACTTACCATAAGGAGGTATTTCTGAAACGGGTGCGATAATGAAGTCTGTCTTGCTTATCCAATTTTCGAATTCCTCTTCTGACACGCGCCTATCAAAAGTGGTAATAGAACTTCTTATCGAAGAGTTACTTACAAGCTTCCGCACTTTCTCATCGGCGAACTCCCCGAGAAAGACCAATTGAAATTTGCTGGCATCAATCTGTTCAAAAGACGTGAGAACAGAAATGTAATCTCTTCTATGGAGATCGACTCTTCCTGTGACGGTAAAGACTAACCTGTCTTTATTTTGGTCGATTTCATAAATCCTTTTGCGGCGTAAGCTTACGACGTCAAGATCAACGGGCTTTGAAGAGAACACGAGTCTGGCCTTCGGGCTGCTTGGAGTTAATACCTGCTCGCCAAAGACGAAATACCCTGCTGCAGATGCTGCAATGGTTCTCAGATTTGCTCTCCTGTATCGAAGCACCATCTTTGCCATTATTGCCGAAAGAAAGGGTGGAAAGCCTTTCTTCCTAAATCTGCTTTCCAAAGGCAGACTGTAATACCTTTTCAAATCTTTCTCTAGCTCCGCTGCAAACCCGGACATGAATAAGAAGGAATTGTGTATCCCGATAAAAACCTTAAGACCTTTTGCGTTAAGGGGTTCAATGAGATTATTAAGAAGCAGATGACTTAAGTCACATTCTACCGTATTCGTGAACACTAGATCGTTTCGTTCTGAATGACTGGAGACTACTCTTAGGACATCAGAAAGAAGCCTTCTGAAATTGCCTGCATTCTTAAACGGTCTATTGCTTCTTGGCTCTTCACTCCTTATATCATGCCAAGCGACGTCATCTGGAAAAAAAGAGCTCTTCATCGCATTTTTCGTCACACGATCTGAAGATATAACATGAATTTCTAGACCTTCACAATGCCTAAGAGATTTAACGACTGAAAGCAAACACATCTCATGGCCAAACAACTCGATAACAAACACTCTCTTCATCGGCAATCACACTCTCTGCAAAGAGATACCTCTAACAAAGTTCGGGACATTGTTTCCAATGACATATTCAAAATCCGCATCGACTGATCTTATCAAACCAAATTCGATGAAAATTGCCCCAGACTAGTTACTCTTTGAAGTATCAAGAACCTTCTGAGACTTGGGCTATGGGCACTTCAAGTATCTCACAACAAAGCAATTGTAGGTAAGCGTTATTTTAATTACACACTAGTTCCGACGAAAACACTTCGAGCAAATGCAACTGAAGCTTTCGAATGGTCATTTTGAAAATCAAAATATCTCATCAAATTGACTTGCGAGGAAATCATCGTCGCATTTTTTTCCTCATCATAAAACGGCCAACTTTCACTCAGAAACTGATGAATTTTTAGCTCGAGTAGATTAGCATTTGAACGTTCAACAACCCAGATCTGCTGACACTGAATTAAGGTCGAAATCCCATTGAGCCAATGGAGATTCACATTTCAGTTTCGGAAAAGTCGCCGAGCACCACCTTCATTTCCCCGAATCAAGTTCCGAATCCCTTAAAGAACAAAACGTATTAAGATCTATTGTCAAAGAACCCCTCATACAAACCAACCCAAGACTGAATGTTTTTCTCCCAACTTGAAAGCTCCCAGATAATGTCTGGATTTTTCAGGCAATCCTTTCTCAGCGAATCTAGATTATTTGCAACATGCACGAGCTCTCTTCCAACATCATCGACCGATGAGACCTTCCGCATGAACACACCTCTCTCGTCAAGAGTTTTGCAGGGCAACCAATCCCCAGTAATCACAACATTTTCGGCGAAAAGATGCTCCTGCATAGAACCAGAGAATTGATCGGAGACCTGTACATTAATGAATACATCAGATGCCTTTCGGATCAAAGCAATTTCTCGATCGGGCATAAATTTGGAAAACAACTTGTATCTAAGACCTGAATCTTCCAGCCAGCTCTTCAATGAACTCTTGTAGTTCTGTGGACCGCCGTATGTTAAAGGGAGCAAAAGATAGAGATTCTCTGGTAATCTACTACTATAATCATTTATGCTCTTGAGAACACCTAGGTGTTGCTGGCCGATATTAGCATTATATCCAATGGTAACTAGGAATGAGTCATTTGGAATACCTAGAGATTCTCTGCATTCTGCCTTTGTGAGGCGCAAGTTCTTGAGTTCAGAAAGAGGTGCGAGACCGAAACGACACACGCTGAGTTTCTCTGAATATCTCCCGTGAAAGTATCGGTCAAACTCCTCTGGTGTATTTCTGTTTGTGAATGTAATTGCACTGGAAATCCTGTAGAGCATTTCCTGTCGTTGTCGAGAGAAACGCGAGACCCTGTAGAAATCGCTTCCCCAGATTGATGAAACGACATTTCTACATTTTTTCTGCAACACGCCTCGCAAATACCAATACTGCGGATTGACGACGTGAATCTGACATATGTCGTAATTATCGGACCTGGAGATGAACTGTCTAATCCTCTCCAGTCTGTGAAATCCTCTTACCTTGGGGATTCTTGAAAGAATACTTTTGGTATCTGCGAAGGTTTACTGATTAATAGCTCTGGATTCTAGTGAAACGGCCGTAGGAGTAATCACATCAAAAGAAGCACTAGACAACAAACTACTCATTTGAGTCAGAAATTGCTTCGTGTAAGTTGATTCAGTATTAGCCAACATTAGTATTCTCATAATATCTGTATTGTATCGTATTTAACACCGGGCCGTTTCCGCTGTATTAAGTATGAAATAAATTGCTGGCTTCAGATTCAGCAAATAATGAGAAATGTCGTATTGATAACTGAAAAAATAGCCCTTATCACATTTTCTGCATTGTTATCAGAGTGATGCATGACTAGATTCATTCATGATAATTATTAGCAGAGGCACACAAACCCTGCTATCACACAAGAAAAACTCATCTCATGGCTTTCATATGAGTGTTCCAGTCAATTAGCCTATCAGGAATTAATTAATCTATACCCTGGAATAAACTGATTTAAGCATTTTCCCACATCAATATCCTTCATTACTTAGAGTATGAATTCTTGAGAAAATCACCATTCCAGGTATACCCAGTAGCTGTGACATTAGTGACCACAGTCGTATAAGTCCCCGACGGCGCATTGACAACGGTAAATTTAGCAACACCCGCCGTGTCTGTCGTGATCGTTCCAGTGTAGTATGGTGAGCTGCCTCCGTTAAGGTAGACTGCTATCGAAACACTTGCTCCGACCACAGCTGGATCAAGCTGCACAGAAACGTAAATATGTTTGAGATTCTTGCTTAACGAATAATCGACACTAGACACTGTGATCGAAGTACCGGGTTCCGGATCTGGATCAGGATCGGGTTCAGGAGTGACTCCCGACGCACTTTTAACTGCTAGATCGACTCTGACAAGCCCGTATCCCTCATGTTTCTGTTTTAGTCCCAGATTTTCTGCCGTATGTTGAAGTATGGATCTAATCTCTACGTTAGTCAGTGTCGGGTTTGCGGCAAGAACAAGCGCTGCCGCTCCAGCAACATGAGGCGAAGCCATAGAAGTCCCGCTGTAATAGGCATGGCCGCCTCCGGGAATAGTCCTCAATATGCTACACCGGGGCAATCAGTTCTACGTCCCTTTTTCGAGAAAGACCGTGATCCTGACCAGGAACATTGTCGAGGATGACCTGAAGGTTGAAATAGCATGACGGAAAAGGAAAGTATTGTACCTCAGTGAGCCTGCCCTTGCTTCTGTTTGGGATCGTGTTCATGCCCTCCGTTCTGTCATCCCGCAGTGTTCCTGTACGGGATCTCATCTGCCCGACGCAGTCGGAACTTGCCTCGCCGAAGGCGAGACTGGCCAGGCGCAGCCTGACTGGCCTGAGTTAGCAGACCGACTACTTTTTGCCTTCTGCCTTGCGCCTGAGAGAGGGCTTCCCCCTCTTCGGGCGAACAGCCGTTCGCCCCTACAAAAAGAATATGATTCTGAATGGGACCACAGATCAAGAAGATCGGTAGGCGGCTCTTCACCTTGTTCCTGGCGCGAAAGCGCCAGCATCACTTCTGGTCTTGATCTTTCCTACCCCCTACCCCGTACCTGCTACCACGTTCAATCAGCCTCACTTCTGCTCTTGCCAGACCCTAGACCCCAAAACCCTAGACCCGGCTCATCGTTCTTTTCGGCGAACGAAGAACCGTTGACGTTCAACGTGGTTCTTCATCTCACAGCGTTTTCTATCCAAGCAACTCTTTTAGCCCGGCGTAGCCGGAACTGGCCTCGCCGAAGGCGAGACTGGCCAGGCGCAGCCTGACTGGCCTGCGTCAGCAGACTGGCTCTTTTCTCCTTCCTGCGAAGCAGTCTCACTTCCGCCAGTATCATATCAGTGGTTGCCTGCCCAGGTAGACCGCTATTAAAGAGTGTTACTCACTTGCTAGAAGAGTGTGCAAAGACATGTGTAGTACTCAGTAACGCTCTCATAAAACTCGTATGCTGTTGATCCTGAGAGAGTCAAGTTGCATTCGCCAGCCTTCTGAAGATAGTCAGAAAGTTTTCTTTTATTATCCATGAATGCTGAAAAGACTAGATATTCATCATCAATGAGCTCATCCCTGAGACATCCTTCTAACATCAGTAGCGAAGCAAGAAGAAACCATGGCGGACTGATCGACTGAATTTCAGATTCAAAAAGCCCGGCGAAATTCCTTTGGACGGAAAACTGTCTCTCTCTTGCCGACCTTTTCTCTACCAAGACACCGGCCTTAGCCAGCTTCTCGAGTTCCAGGAGTACCGCCTTCTGATTGAGAAAGCGATGGACTGCTATCTGATTAGAATTTGCTCTTCCCATGGTCAGTAAATGAAAAATAACCTCCGCCCTGGTAGTAGATCCGAAGATCAGCCTCAGTCGAATAAGCAAGTTCGATATGTCACTAGCGTCGAGCTCAGAGATGTACTTGCTGGAAGTAGTGGAAGCGTGCACTTCAAAAATATCAACTGGTAGTTGAATATGATCAACCACAACCTTTCGAAGTCTTTTCAGGCGAGAATGATTAATATATTGGAGGTTCGCTTTGCTCCAGTCCAAGGAGATCTTCTCGAGACGCTTTTCATGTTTACAGAAATAACTGGAAAAGGCAATCGCACATTCCGGATCACTAAAAACCTTCGCAGATTGCCCGGGTTTCGACCAGGCGCCGAGATTCACCCACTGGTCCCATAGCAATCCAACGGCATTATCTATTATCAGTGTCTTGAAGCTCTTTGGATGCATCATCAAAACCAAGCCTCCGCAAAAGGTCAATCATGATTCCTCAAAAGGCCGGTGAGACATCATGAGTCATAGTCCATTTCGCTGCCTCTACAATCTCTCTTTCAGTAGGCTCTAACTTCATCAGGTCATCTACATGATAGCCGCCACGGTCAGCTGAAGCATACAACTTGAAATGAATCTGATCTATTCGAGAAATATAGTAAACAGAAAGAGAGCTTCCAATTTCACTTTTGGTTAGTCGTTCAGAGAATCCCTCAGGCAAACCTAGTTCTACGAGTGATGCCGGTCCATCGTTTATCCAGTCTTTGGCAAGCCCAAGATCCCTGGCAACTTTTCCTGCAGCGTCCCGAAGCCAAATGTGGAATTCTGCTCTACTTATGACAATCTGATCCTAGACTTCCTCTGCGAAACCAACCACATCAATATCAGCAGTTGTCCTTTGCACTAAGCCAAGAGCGTTCAATGCGGTGCCGCCACAAACAACCAATCCGACTTTCTCACCAACTCTCGTTAACTGAGAATTCAGAGCCTTCAATGCGACTTCGATATCGGAAAAATCCATATTCCTATCCATACCATTAGTATATCACATACAATATACTAATACCTCACATACTACTACTTCACTGCTATCGTTTGTTATTCCTTAAGAAATCTCAGGGTGGTTTCCTGATGACAGTCTCCTCCAGCAGATTAACGTTCTGACTATTGTCAATGTTTCCTCCTTGCTTGTGGAAAAAACGAGTTTTTGATTGGACGCCGGGATACAACGCTGGACGATTCAGAATACTCTTTCATCTCGTCACGCCGGCGTTAGAGCTGTCATTTGCTTCTCTTCTCCGACCATGGACCCTTATCAATAAGATACGACGATGAAGATCATCTCGAGATGTTCGCTGCATTAGCAGAGCGACTACTTTTTGCCTTCTGCTTTGCGCCTGAAAGAGGGCTTCCCCCTCTTCGGGCGAACAGCCGTTCGCCCCTACAGAATCACCTAAGATTGTCATCCCGTAGTGTTCCTGTACGGGATCTCATCTCTTCCGTCTCTCCTTCTCTCTTATTGTCTCGCGCTCCTTAACAAAGAACGAAGAACAAAGCTCCTGGCTCTGAGACGAAGAACCGATCTTCAAAAAATTGAGTCCCTTCTTTTCACGTTTTCGCATAAACAAGTGCAAGATGCTATAATACTAATAAAGTAATATATGAAAAGGTGATCATATGGAATTAGTAAAAGCTGGAAGAAGTAGACAGGTCACGATACCAAAACAGATATTCGATTCTCTTGGACTGAAGGAAGGCGACTATGTACAGGTCGAAGTAGAAGGCGGCAGAATCGTGCTTACGCCTGTTGCCGTGATTAACAAGGAAAGGGCAAAGTCAGAGTTTTTTCAGTTGGTTCAGAAGTTGAGGACGAACGCCGAAGCCCTCACCGAAGAGGAAATTGAAGAAGAAATCCGCACAGCTCTCAAAGAGTCGAGAAGAGAAAAGTGACCAGAAAAAATGGAAAGAGTCGTACTAGACACAAATGTTCTGATATCCGCAATCATATCCGGCAAAAGTTCTCCTGCAAGAATCCTTGACTTCTGGAAAGAGGGCGTTTTTGAGCTTGTTTTCTCTGAAGAAACTCTTCAAGAGCTTATAGATGTCCTGTCTCGACCAAAACTGTTACGCATCACCGGGATCAATAAAGATCAGCTGGATACGTTGGTTTCTTACCTGAGGTTGAGCTCGATCGTAATTAACTGCCCGGAAGATATCGAAATCAGAATCGAAGACTCTGATGACACTAAATTCATTACATGTGCAGTTCAGGCGGGTGCAAAATACATTGTTTCTGGAGATCATCATCTGCTTGACCTAAAGGAAATCGAAGGAATTGCAATTGTCACACCCTCAGAGTTTCTCAGAAAATTTCTGGACTTTCGAACTGAATCCTGAGCTCAAGACAGGCACGGGAATTTCATTCGAGTCACACAGAAAGAACCTGAAGAAAAGTCTCCTGGCTTTACTTGTTCCCGTATTTCATATAGTGATCGTTGAAAGGCCCGCTTCTTACGAAACACGAACGCTGTGAAGTGGAATTCTACATTTACCTTCCGCAAGCAAGCACTCCATACCCAATATGATCAAGACCAGATCCCAGATCGGGGTCCCGAATAATGGGACGCCAAAAGACAAGATCCTGGCTAGGAGATCGCCAGAATGACGTGAAGGGAGTAAGACTGTTGAAGGAGCGAAAACCGGGACTGACAAATCTATTCATGTCTGTCCCATTTTTCGCGTTCGCTGGCGTTGAAAGATCAAACGATCCCGAAACAAGTTCGGGATGACCCTGAACAGAGGCATTTCAGGGCAAGCTCTGTGCAACGAAAAAATGGTTATTCCGAAAACTACCCATCCAGTCATGCTAAACTCGTTTCAGCATCTAGGTCTTAAGAGCTGCTGTACGCTTAAGAACGAAAACCCGCTGAGCGCTGGGAAGAACAGTTCCATGTTGTCTGTTCCAAGTTCCAAGTAATGAGAGTGGCAGTGCTCTGAGTACCCGCTATTCGCTGCACGCTATTAAGATCCGCTTGCATTAAGACGTTTTTCGCTGATCGCTGTGAAGACAACGTTGTCCGTCAACGGTCCACCGTTCTCCGAATTAGCCCACAAATTCGTCTGAACTTGATTCAGCATCTTGTTCTTCAAAAGCCGTTTCTGATAACCCGCTAAAAAACGCTCTCCCGCTCTTTCGAAGGACGGCTCTCATGCTTCTCAGATTCTTATTCTGTTTTCTCAGCGCAGTGCTGCTATAGGCCTTGAATGATCAAAGAGGTACTCCGGGCAGATGTCCAGTCCATTAGACCATTCGATAGTGTCAAAGCTGATACGAGCCGAGCAGAAGACTTTCGGGTCTCGTAGCTCCGAGAATTTTCCCTTGTTCAGTATTCCCTCCAGATCTATTGCTCTCTCTTCCCCGTTACTGAACTCAAGTATTAGCTGATATGGTTTACAGCTCTTTATCGACTTTACTCCAATACTCATGTCAATACCTCCATTATCTTAGGGGCTCTATCTTGAAGGGAAGTTCGCCGTTTGTCACAAGTTTCCAGTTGGCGATTAGCTCATCGGAATGAAGCTCAATCCATGCCTGAACCAATCTAAGTTTTTTTACGGGAATCTCGCCACTTATAAGTTCTCCATCGGGAATTGAGATTGTAGAACTATGCTCCTGATAGTAAACGTGTATATGAGGAGGATTGTGCTCATTAGGCGAACAGTACATCCTCACAATTATTCCGTAGAACATGCTTATTGTTGGCATCGATTCCTCCTTCCATAAGATATTATACTAAAGAAACGGGCCATATTTGTACCGGGGATCGCGTCCGTCATAACCGCTGTACGCTGAGAAGACCCGTCCTTCGTTGTCCGTCCAAGATCATGGACCCGTCCTTCGTCAAGACTAAAGCCCAGATCCTGACCAGGAGCACGCCAGTTACTTTGAAAGGGGGATTACACTTATCATTGCTCTTTCAGATAGAGGTCTGGCTTCTTCTTGCAACTTACATCATGGAACTTGCAACGATCTTCCAGCTCGGAGGACTGTGAACGGCCAACGGACAACCTTGTCTAATTTGACTGGCCTGCGTCACCAGACGGACTACTTTTTGCCTTCTGCTTTGCGCCTGAGAGAGGGATTCCCCCTCTTCGGGCGAACAGCCG
>NPIF01002373.1_pt1 | contig 32166 bp, 30 predicted proteins | sample 8637461 | NCBI WGS metagenome assembly NPIF01 (sample SAMN07420641, study PRJNA396082) | bioreactor metagenome | isolation source: sample BR12 brine-fed electro-methanogenic bioreactor BR | place: Japan: Kochi | collected 2016-12-09
TTTAAGACTTTTGCAACGGCCCCGTGAATTATTTTCATATTATTATTTTGTAATTCCCATTTTCTTTTTCATTTTTGCCCAGGAGTCACGAAGTGTAACAGTTCTGTTAAAGACTTTGTGTTCATCAGTGCTATCCTTACTATCTACGCAGAAATAACCATTTCGAATAAATTGTAAATATTCTCCAATTTTAGCTTCTTTTGCATAAGGTTCAATTTTAGCATTTTCTACAATAACTAATGATTCAGGATTTAAATCATCTAAGTAATTACCTGTATCTTTACCAGGATATTCACTCTTAAATAATTTATCATATAATCTTACTTCAGAATCAATTGCATGTTGTACAGATACCCAATGACTTGTACCTCTAACTCTTCTCTTATCTGGTGTTGTTCCCCCTCTACTTTCAGGGTCATAAGTACAATAAACTGTTGTAACTTTTCCATTATCATCTTTTTCAAATCTAGTTGCAGTTACATAGTAAGTATATTTAAGTCTAATTTCATTTCCAGGATATAGTCTATGATATTTTCTAGGAGGGACTTCCATGAAGTCTTCTCTTTCAATATAAACTTCTCTTCCAAATGGAATCATATGTGTTTTTGAATTAGGATCTTCTGGATTATCAATTGCTTCAAAGTATTCAACTTTATCTTCAGGATAATTTTCAATAACTAATTTGATAGGATCTAAAATAGCCATTAATCTAGTAGCTCTTTTGTTAAGATCTTCTCTTACACAGAATTCCATTAATGAATAATCAACAACACCTTCTGTTTTAGCAACACCAACTCTATCAATGAAATCTCTCATTGATTCAGGAGAGTATCCACGACGTCTTACACCACTAACTGTTGGCATTCTAGGATCATCCCAACCTGTAACTAGTTTTAGATTAACAAGGTTTAATAATCGTCTTTTACTCATAAGCATATAGTTGATATTTAATCTTGCAAATTCATATTGATGAGGAGCATGTTCAATACCATCAATTTCTGTTGCCCAATCATAAGCAGGACGGTGGTCTTCAAATTCTAAAGTACAAATAGAATGAGTTATATTTTCAATAGCATCACTGATTGGATGAGTATAATCATACATTGGATAAATACACCATTTATCTCCAGTTCTTGGGTGAGTAGCATATTTGATTCTATATAATGCTGGATCTCTCATATTGATATTAGGAGAAGACATGTCAATTTTTGCTCTTAAAGTATATTTACCTTCAGGATGTTTACCATCTCTCATTTCTAAGAAAAGTTTTAGGTTTTCTTCAATGCTTCTATCTCTATCAGGAGAATTTTTTCCAGGTTCTGTTAATGTTCCTCGATATTCTCTCATTTCTTCAGCAGTTAAAGAATCAACGAAAGCTTTACCATCTTTAATTAATTGAACAGCAATATCAAATAGTTGGTCATAATAATCTGAAGCATAATATTCATGCTTACCCCAATCAAATCCTAACCATTTGATATCTTCTTTAATAGAATCGATGTATTCGACATCTTCTTTAGCAGGGTTTGTATCATCTAATCTTAAGTGACAAGTACCACCATATTTCTGAGCTAATCCAAAATTTGTGCATATAGCTTTAATGTGACCTATGTGTAGATAACCATTAGGTTCTGGTGGAAAACGTGTAATAATTTTATCATTAGGTACACGACCGTTCTTTAAATCATCTTCAATGATTTTTTCTAGAAAGTTTAAAGGTTTTTCTTTCTTTTCTTCTAATTCCATATTTTCGTCCTTTACCCTTCCAAAGGGGCATTTAACTTAAATGAAATAATAGCATAATGAGCCATTCAAAGAAAAGTATTTAAAGTGAAGTTATTAATTATTTATCATATTTAATTTTATCTATTTTAACAAAATCTTTATTATTAAATAAAAATCCAAAAGATATTGCTTTTTTTGCAGCAGGTAAATTAACTTTTGATATGATAGTATCATTAATAGAAATATTAATATTATCAGCTTCTCTATTTATTGAGAGTGAAAATGATTGTTCATCATTATTTAATATAGAAGAAAAGTTATTTACTACTTTATAACCTTTTATAGAAGTTGTAAGAAAAAGTGAAGTATTTAAATCAAATTTAATAAAAGTAATATCACTTATAGGAATATAAAGTGAATAGTTATTTTCTGTTTTATAATGTGTACTCTTGAACGTAAAATTTTCATCACTTATAGCATAAAGAAAACTATTTTTTCCTTTTGCCTCAATTGTATCATAGCTTAGGTTTTTATAATTACCTTTATTTATCCATTTCATTTCTCTAACTGTGATTCTTTTCATATCAACTAGATTATAGAAAACTATAAATAATAGTGCAATAATAATTAGATTGTATTATACTTATATTTACTTAATTTTAGGTATATAAGAAGAGGTCTTGAGTGATTTTTATAATTGGTGAATATGTAATTGATTTAGTAGATGATAATAATAATAGATATGTAAGTCATCTAGGTGGATGTGGTCTAAATGCAGCTGTTGCATGCAATAGACAAGGAGCGCCAACAGGTTTTGTATCTCCAATTTCAAGTGATGTTAATGGTTCAAAAGTAGTTAATTATTTAATTGAAGAAGAAATATTATTTGATCCCGATTTATGTAATTCTCCTCATCCTTCTACTTTGGCAATGGCAAATATAAAAGAAGATGGTAGTGCTCAATATGATTTTTATCTTCAAAATACTGCTTCTATGGAATTAGATTATGATAGATTAAATAAATCTTTAAATTTTCACACAGATGTAAAAGTATTACATATAGGATCTTTATCTCTTTTAATAGAACCTACAAGCTCATCAATATTAAAATATATTACTACAATTGATAATAGGCCAATAATATTTTTAGATCCAAATATTAGAAAAGAAGAAGTAATAAAGATTGATAATTGGAGAGAAAAAATTATAAACTTTATAAAAATAGCTGATATTATTAAGTTAAGTGATGAAGATATTGAAGTTATTTTTGAAGGTTTTGTAAAAGATAATGCAATTAATGAAATTAAGAAAATAAATAATAAAGCTCATATAATTCTAACAAAAGGTAGTGAAGGAGCTACTTGGTATAGTCCTAAAGGTAATATTTATAATCAAGGTAATTATAAAATAGATGTTAAAGATACAATTGGAGCAGGAGATACTTTTTCAGGATCCTTGTTAGCCTATTTATATAAAAATAGTTATTTGGGAGAAGATGAAGAATTACCTTCATTTAATATTGATTCAAAAGGTATTGTGAACGCTTTAAAATATGCATGTTATAGTGCATCATTGAATTGTTCAAAATATGGATGTAATCCTCCAACTAATTTTGAAGTTGAAGCAATAATTGAAAAATAAAATCTTATATTAAACTAAATTAGTTAATTTTTATAACTAATATATTATACTTGCTTAATAAAGTTGCATTATATAGAATTGAAAACATGAAAAAACTTAACAATAAAAAAATTTTACAATATATTATATACGCTTTAATAATAATATTACTTATTGTTTCAATTATTTTTGTACATAATTGGTCTAGAAAACTTTCAAAGGATTATGAAGAAAATCAATTGAGAAAAGAAGTTAAAGCGATTCTTAATGAACAGGGTGAAGTTGGCTTATTAGCATTAGCTGATGTTGCTGTTGACGAAGTTTTTTATAGCGAAGATGGAGTTTCTTTAGTTTTAGATAATACGTCCTCTTGGCAATATAATAGTGAAGAAATGCTAAACATTAAACTTTATGAAAAATGTAAAGATAGTGTTGTCCATATAGCAGGAAGTTCTTCAACTAATGATGTTGTATCTGTAACAAAAACAAATAAAAGTGGAAGCGGTGTAATAATTTCTTCAAATGGTAATATATTAACAAACTCTCACGTTATTGAAGATTTAGATAATATAATAGTAACTTTAGCTGATGGTTCATATTATAGTGCAAATGTAGTTGGAAAAGATAAGATTGACGATATTGCATTACTAAAAATTAATGTTGGAGAAAAAACACTTAAACCTATTGAACTTGGTACTAGTGAAAATTTAAAGATAGGTCAAAAAGTTTACGCAATTGGTAATCCTTTTGGTTATGATAGAACTTTAACTACAGGTGTTATTAGTGGTTTAGATAGAGCTGTGCAAACAAGTGATGATAATATTATTATGTCTATGGTACAAACAGATGCTAGCATTAATCCTGGAAACAGTGGAGGTCCTCTATTAAATTCTCATTATCAAATGATAGCAATGAATACTTCAGTTTTCTCTGAAGGTGGTTATACTGGAATGAATTTTGCAATTCCTGTTGATACAATTTTATCAATTATTCCAGATTTAGTTACAAATGGAAAAGTAATAAGAGGTTGGATTGATATTATTCCTGTACAACTTACAAAGCAATTAGCAGATTATGCAAAATTGAATATTGAAAAAGGTGTATTAATTTCACAAGTAGTTAAAGATGGAAAAGCTGCAGAAGCTGGGCTTAGAGGTGGAGATGTAAAAATATCATATGGCTCTTCAACTCTTTATCTAGGTGGAGACGTTATTACAAAAATAAATGATATAAATATAGCAAGTTATAATGATTTCTATAATGCATTATTAACCACAAGAGTAGGAGATGTTGTTGAACTAACTATTAATCGTGGTGGAAATGAATTGGTAAAAAATGTTGAATTAATTGAAAGAAGTCAGGAATTAGATGAGGCTATTAGATAATGGAAAATAATATAAAAATTGATGAAAAATGGGGTGGTGAATTAGTTGAGAATTATCATCATAAAGCCCAAGGAGGGAAATCGCTAAATCTCCATGTTGTATCACCTTATGATCCCTCAGGTGATCAAGAACAGGCTATTGAAAAATTAAGTGATGGTTTAAAAAGAGGAGAAAAAACTCAAGTTTTAAAAGGTGTAACTGGTAGTGGTAAAACATATACCATGGCAAAAATTATTGAGAAAATAAATAAGCCAACCCTTATTCTATCTCATAATAAAACTTTAGCAGCTCAATTATATAGAGAATTTAAAACTTTTTTTCCAAATAATGCGGTAGAATATTTTGTATCTACTTATGATTATTATCAACCTGAAGCATATGTACCAGGTAAAGATTTATATATTGAAAAAACCGCTGATATAAATGATGAAATCGATAGATTAAGATTATCTGCATCCTTTTCTTTGATGGAAAGACGTGATGTAATTGTTGTTTCTACTGTTTCTTGTATTTATGGTCTTGGAAGTCCTGTTAGCGTTAAAGATATGGTTAATGTTTTTAAAGTTGGTACAATTTTTGATCATAGGAAGGAATTAGATAAGCTTGTAAGAATGCAGTATGAAAGAAATGATAGTGTTCTTCAAAGAGGAAACTTTAGAGTTCGTGGTGATGTTATTGAAATTTATCCATCATATTTAGAGAATGCAGTAAGAATTACTCTTGATTGGGATGTAATTGAAGATATCTCTTGGTTTGATCCTTTAAATAATAAAAAACAAGAAAGTGTTGATCAATTTTCTCTTTATCCTGCAAAACAGTTTGTTATGCCTCATGAAGCAATATTACAAGGTTTAGATAGAATTCAAAATGAATTAAAAGATAGAGTAGAATATTTTGATTTGCAAGGAAAAGCTGTCGAATCACAAAGAATTAAAAGTCGAGTAGAATACGATTTAGAAATGCTTAAAGAAATAGGATATTGTTCTGGCATTGAAAATTATTCAAGACAATTAACAAATAGATCTGAAGGATCTAGACCTTCTGTTTTACTTGATTATTTTCCATCTGATTTTGTGACTTTTATTGATGAGTCTCATGTTACATTACCTCAAGTTGGTGCGATGTATGAAGGAGATAGATCTAGAAAGTTAAATTTAGTAAATTATGGGTTTAGACTTCCTTCTGCTTTAGATAATAGACCTCTTAAATATGATGAATTTGATAAAATTGTGAATCAAAGAATTTATGTATCCGCAACACCAGGTAAAAAAGAAATTGAAGAATCAACAAATTTAGTTGAACAAATTATTAGACCAACAGGCTTGCTTGATCCAGAGATTACAGTTAGAAAGACTGAAGGTCAAATGGAAGATCTTTATAAAGAAATAACAACTACTATTAAAAATAATAGAAGAGTTTTAGTTACAACTTTAACTAAAAGAATGAGTGAAGATTTAACAGATTATCTTAGTTCTTTGGGATTAAAAGTTAGATATCTGCACAGTGATATAGGAACTATTGAAAGAGTTGAAATTCTACGAGATTTGAGAAAAGGTGTATTTGATGTTCTTATTGGAATAAATTTGTTAAGAGAAGGGTTAGATTTACCAGAAGTATCTTTAGTGGCAATATTAGATGCTGATAAGATTGGTTTTTTAAGATCTGCAACTTCTTTAATTCAGACTATTGGTAGAGCCGCAAGAAATGCTGATGGTCGAGTTATTATGTATGCTGATAAAGAAAGTATTGCCATGAGAGAAGCAATCAGTGAAACAAATAGAAGACGTGAAATTCAAATTGAGTATAATAAAGAACATGGTATAACTCCTAAAACTATTGAAAAAGTTATTGAAGATATTATTGAAAGAGAAGCTGAAGAAAAGAAACAAGATGTCGAAGGAGAACTAAATATTCGACGTTCTTCATATAATTTATTAGTTAAACGAGACAAGAATAAATATCTAAAAGAATTAGAAAAAGAAATGTTATCATACGCAAAAGATTTGGAATTTGAAAAGGCGGCTTTGATTCGTGATGAAATAGAAAGAGTTAAAAACAATAATATTATTGATTAACCTTATTTACTAATATTTAAATAAAACAACATCAAAACGACCTCCACTAACTTGAGGGTATTGGTGTGCAATGCTATTTTGATTTTCATAAAGACTAATTTCTTGATGTTCTTCGATATATTCAACTAAAGAATCAATACTTAAAATATTATTTTTAACAGCAGGAGGTAATCCTTTTGCCAAAATTCCTTGTACTCCATTATTATCTATTAATTCAGAAACAATTTCATTACTTAATTCTCCTTTTACTCCGTCACACCAACCAAGGCCTTCTAATAAGGCTTTAGTAAAATAACCATGTTGTCTAATTCCAACTTGATAACATGGTTCATGAGCTGTATTATTTTGCTCAGTTGCTACCAATATGTATATATTAGAATTATTGTTTTCTTGTGAAATAAATTTATTATAAAGTGAGGACAAATCTATTTCTTCTTCTTTAAGAGAATATGCATTTTCTTTATATAAATTGCCAGAGAAACAAGAATCGCTAATTATAATTGTTTGTCCTTTATAATCTTTAATTGCTTGATATAGTTCGTCTGTTGTTATTTTTTGATTTTGTTCAATTTTATTAGTTGAATTGTTAAAGTTAATCTTTCCTTCATTTGAATCAGTTGTTGCTAATATAAGACTGCCCTCTTGATCAGAGTGACCTGAGTAATAAATTATATTTATAGAATTGTTTTTTGAATTATCCCTTAATTTTTTTAAACCTTCTAAAATATGCATTTTGCTTGGATAAAATAAATTGTTAATTGTTTCTTCACTATAATCATCTCCTTTTTGATAATAATTATAGCTTGTATAATTTACTTCGTTTCTCTCACACATTGTTCTAAAGGATTTTTCAATCTCTCTTGCATCATTGATAGTTCCATATAAATTGTTAACATTTATAGAATTTTGATAGTCTAAAGCAATAGTAATTAAATTTATTTCATAAGGATTACTTACGTAAATTAAATCACATCCTATAAATAATAAAAGCAAAATAAAAATAAAAAATAAGTTCTTCATAATATCCTCTTAATATTATGAATTATTTTTTTTATAATTTTGCTTGTGTTTTTGAATATTTAAACAAATAAACTAATAATTAAATAATACTAAATCATATCTCCACCCAGAAATTTGTGGATATTGAGAGCTTGAATATTCGGATTCTAAACTTATTTCTTGATTTTCTTTTATGTATTTAACAATGGAATCAAGACTTAATATCTTGTTTTCAGTTGCTGGTGGGATATCTGTAACTACAGAAAGTAGAGTATCATCCCAACCTAACCCTTCAAGAAAAGCTTTAGTAAAAAATCCATGATTTCTTGTTCCTGAAGGTAAATTTTCTGGGTATGGTTCATGGGAGGTGTTATCACTTTCTGTTGCACTAATAAAAAAAATATTATTAGAATCGGCTCCAGAACTAAATAATTTTTCAAAAGCTTTTTCGATAGAAAAATTATCATCAGCATATATAGAGTAATTACTGTCTTGATAAAAATTTCCAGAATAGCAAGAATCTGATATTATTACAGTTTTTCCATTTTTTTCTTGAATTAGATTATAAATTTCTGTTGGACTTAGTAAATCATCTAAATACATATCTTTATTAATTAAATCTGTTGTGGCTAATGCCCAACTTCCATCATTATATCCATGACCAGAATAAAAAATTATATTAATAGTATTTTCATCAGAAATATTATTTAAATTAGATAAAAATTCAACTAAGTTATCCTTGCTAGGATAATATGATTCATCAATGATTTCTTGTGACAGTGAATCTCCTTCTTGTCGAAATGTATAGGAATTATTGTATGAAATATTTTTTGATATACATAAATCAGTAAAAGCCTCTTTTATATCATCTGCATCATTGAGGGTAGCATTCAAATCATCATCACTATATTTATTGTTTTTATAATCTTGTCCAATAGTTATTATATTAATATTATAAGGAATTTCTTCATAAAAGAATTCACAACTGCTTAATATAAATACTATTATAATGTTTATAAAAATAATTTTTTTCATCAATTAAACTCCTCCATAAGAATATTGAGTTCTTTCATTTTTTGTAGAAGTCCAATTAAAAGCAATATTAAAGCCTATCCCAATTGAAGGTGAAATTAAATATTTTCTATATATTATATTAAGTAATAAATTAAAGTTAATTTTATAATCTTGAAAGCTTGCAATATTGAATGAAGGACTAAGAGAAAGATTAATATACATCTCTTTGTTTAAACTCTCTCCTAAATTTCCTATACCAGATCCTATTTTTGTATTGATTCTTAAATCTTCATTAATTAAAAATCCTAAATCAACGCCAACTCCAATACCACATAATTCTCTCAAGTAGATATTATTATAAACAAATGAATTTGAAACATGTAAAATTGAAAAATAAGGTCCAATTTCAATATTATTAATATTAATAAAAATAGGTTCAAAATCATAAGTAGAAGCTATTGATGAATAAATTGGTAAATCATCCGCATTATCAAGAGTGATAGAAGGATGGTAAAAAAAACCATAGTCAAACTTAGCTCCTATATCTAAAGAGTAAGCAAATGAAGTTGAAAATAAAATAATAAATAATAATGTTATAACTTTTTTCATAAGTTAAATCCTCTATATAATTAACTCCATTTTATATATTAGTGCCTTATTAAATTAGTACATTATTATTAAAATGCTTAATATCTTTCTTTTTAATACAAATATCTACTGTGGAATCTTCAATCTTAACTTTTGAATAAGCATAAATATTAGTATCTTTGTATAACAATTTTATTATATAAAAAATTCCCCTAAATTCACAAGATAAAACTGAAGCATTTTCAAGAATTACATGTGGAAGTATCTCTTTTATATTAAATTTTGATTTTTCAATTATTTTTACATTCTCACATCTAAAGAATATTTCAGACTCTGTACTTAAAGATAAATCGTTTTCAAAAATAGTAGAGGCTTTAATAAAATTCCCTTCTCCTATAAAAGTTGAGGCAAATTTTGATTTAGGATTATTGTAAAGCTCTTCTGGTGTTGAACACATTTCAACCTTACCATTATTCATTAATACAATAGTATCACTTATAGCTAAAGCTTCACTTTGATCGTGAGTAACGTAAATCATAGTAATATTTAATTGTTTTTGAATTCTTCTTATTTCATCTCTTAGATGAGTTCTCATTTTTGCATCAAGAGCTGAAAGAGGTTCGTCTAATAATAATAGTTTTGGCTCATATGCTAATGCTCTAGCTAAAGCTATTCTTTGTCTCTCTCCACCAGAGAGACTTTCAATTTTTCTATTTTCAAAATTTGATAATCCAACTAATTCTAGTAATTCCTTTACTCTTTTTTTTCTATCTATTTTCTTTACTTTTTTTATTTTAAGAGGATAAGCAATATTTTTTTCAACATTTAGGTGAGGATATAGAGCATAATCTTGAAAAACCATTGCAATTTCTCTCTCGTTTACTTTCATTTTTGATAAATCTTTATCATCTATTATGATATGACCTTTATCATTTTCAATTAATCCAGTGATTAACTGAAGAGTTGTACTCTTTCCACATCCACTTGGTCCTAAAAGGGAAATTAGTTGTCCTTTTTCAAGTTCGATGTCTATATCTAATAAAAATTCATCAAATTGTTTATTTAAGTTCAATTTAATATTATTACTCATAAAATACTCTCAATTTAATTTAAATATAATCGCGTTTATCTCTTTTTAAATATTCACTACTTATGAATACTATAGAACAAACTATTATTAATATAGTACCTAGTGCACAAGCACCTCCAAAATTATAAGAACCAATTAATCTATACATAGTTACAGGAATTGTTACTATTGAAGATGAAGATAGTATTAAAGTAGCATTAACTTCTCCCATGCTAATTGCAAAAGCAAAAATAGCTCCACTAATTAATGCGTTTTTTAATAGAGGTACTTCTATATCAATAAAGGCTCTAAAACTACTAGCTCCTAAAGTCATTGCACTATTTTTAAGGGAAGGAGATAGTTTTCTTATTTCAGGAGTTATTGCTCTAATATTAAAAGGTAATACAATAACTAAGTGTGCAAGGATTACTAAAATTAAACCTCCAGTATTTTGGATTCTTGCAGATATTAGATAATAACCAAGTCCAATAATCACAGAAGATACAGCTAAAGGTAACATCGCTAATAGTTCAACAAAAACTGAAGTTTTACTGCTATCTCTTTTGCTTGCAACCGCGAGTGATAAAGCCATTGGAGTTGAAAAGAGTGCTACAATTAATGCTATCTTTAATGAATTAATAATTGAATCAAAACTAGATTTCATAACACCTGTTGTCATGCTTAACCCAAATAATTGTTTATACCATTTTAGTGTAAATAAACTTTCTCCGCTTCTCGTATTTGAAGCTAAGAAAGATTTTACAATAATAGAAATAATCGGAGATAAAACAAATATAATGACAATGATAGTATATAAAATACTTAATGTTAGACCTAATTTAGATATAGGTTTTTTCTCTTTTTTATAAAGAGATTTATTAGTACTTTCAATAGTAGTAGTCTTTCTTTGAAATATATTATAGAGAATCAAAATAATAATGCAGAAAAGGATAGAAATAAGAGCATAGGAGGATGCTGAGGTTAAATCCATAGATATTCTTGCTCTCCTATATATTTCGACTTCCATAGTAGTATATTTTGGTCCTCCACCTAAAACTAAGATGATTGAGAAACTTGTAAAACAAAATAAGAATACTAAAAGGGATGAAGATATAATTGATACAATAAGTCTTGGTAATGTAATGTTAAAAAATGTTTGAAGTTTGCTCGCTCCAAAAACATAAGATGATAATTCTAATTTATAATCTAAATTTTCCCAATAAGTTGTAACTAATACTAAAATAATAGGAAAATTATAAAAAGCATGAGCAATGATTATCGCTTTATAAGAATATAATATTTTAAGAGGTGGATTTTCTAAGTTTAGTATTTTCATAAGAATTACATTTAGAAATCCATTATTTCCATAAAAGGTAACAAATCCTAAAATTACTAATATTGCAGGAAGCACAAAAGGAATAGTACAAACTGCAAGAATGATTTTTCTACCTTTAACTTGATAATTTACTAATAGATATGCTCCAGGGATAGCAATAATCAATGACATCATAGTAGATACAAAAGCTTGATTAATGGTAAAAAGTAAAATTCGATGAGTATATGTATCTTTTAATAAATTAAAAAAAGGCTCGATAGTAAATTTGTTTTCTACTATAAAAGCCTTTGACAGTGTGCTAAGTAGAGGAAGTAAGAATATTAAAGTTAATAATATAATTGAAGGAATAGGTATAATCCTCTCAACTAAATCTATATTTTTATTTTTTTTCATTACTTCCTCTTTTTATATTATTTACTCATTGTATCGGTCCATTGATCTAGCCATAAATCAAGATTATTTTCAATTTCACTAGCTTCAAGGGATAAAGTAACATTTGGTTTAGGAGCCCAATTAAATGCATCAGGTAATTGAGTTGCAATATTACTAGGGTACATAGAGTTAGCTGTTGCAATATCAAGTTGAGCATCAGTTAATAAGAAATCAACAAATTGTTTAGCTAAATCTTTTTTATTACTACTTTTTAAAATACCTACACCTTCAATAGTTGCACTATGACCTTCATCAAATATAATAGCTTGGTATCTTGTAGTTTCTTCCCACATTACATGATAAACAGGAGAAGTTGTATATGATAATGTAATAGGAGCTTCCCCAGCTGTGAACATACCATAAGCACTGGACCAGCCTTCTGTTATTGTTAAAGCATTATCACTCATTTCTTTCCACCAATCAAGATAATTATCTCCATATAATTCTCTTGTCCATATTAATAAACCAAGTCCTACGGATGAAGTTCTTGGATCAATTAAGATAACTTTATCTTTAAATTCATCTTTTGTGAAATCATTTAAAGATTTAGGTAAATCTTCTTTTGATATTTTTTCACTATCATATACAAAAGCAAAGTTACCATAGTCGAAAGGAAGAAGTCTTTTTTCGTCATCAAATTGTAAAAATTCAGGGATATCACTTAAAGTAGGTGAATTATAAGGTTCAAATAAATCACTATTATATGCTTTCATAGCCATATCATCTGAAATACCTACAATTACATCTGCAATAGGATTATCTTTTTCCATTTGTGCTTTAGTTAACATTTCAATTGCATCGCCAGCAGATACTAAATTGACTTCAATACCAGTTTTTTCTTTAAATGCTGATACAACTTTTTGACCAGGACCCCAATCTCCACAGAATGCATCATATGCATATACTACTAATTCATTAGATTGTTCACTTAATGATTCTTCTTTTGTGCCAGATGCAAAAAGAGCTGTAGTTGAAGCTACAAAGGCCACAACTAATAATAAAAACTTTTTCATAAAAAGCCTCCAAATTATATTTGGCCTTGAGGTGATATTTGTGTTTAAGATAAATATTAAAATGTCTCCCTCCGCTGGTATTATCCAGATCAGGTAAACGGGTCTTATCTCAGGCTAAAAGCCACCCCAGGACGATTGATAGATTAATGATGTAAAATATTCTTGTCAAGTATTTGCCATTAGAGTAACATAAAACTATGGACAAATTGTATTATTCAAAAGACATTATTGAAATAGATGAGATTTCTCAAAATCAATATAAGCAACCTGGAATTATATTGATGGAACAAGCTGGATTAAAAGCTTGGCTTTCTATGAAGAAAAATATTAATAAAAAACAAAATATATTAGTTGTTGCAGGTGGTGGTAATAATGGAGGAGATGCTTTAGTTGTTGCAAGATGTATGATTAATGATGGATATAATAATGTTAAGATAATTTATTGTTCATCAAATTCCACTAAAAGCACATTAATTCAAAAACAAATATTAGATGAATATAATGTAGAATCTTATTATTATGAAGATAATTTATCTTCATTAAATAATTTAATTTACGATGCTGATATTATTATTGATGGAATTTGTGCAATAGGATTGAAATATAAACTTCGTAAAAAAATAGAAGAATTAATTATTAAAATAAACAATTCCTCTTCAATTGTTTATAGCATTGATGTTCCAAGTGGAATGAATGATAATATTGAAAATATATGTATTAATGCTAATTACACTTTTTGTATGGGACCTCTTAAGTTATTATATTTTTTCTACAATAATGTTATTAGTTGTGGAGAGCTTATTAAAATTAATCCAAGCTTTCCACCTTTTGCCATATCAAAAGTAAAAGAAATCGCCTATTTAGAAAATAATTTAGATTTAAATATAACACCTTTAAAACAGACTGATTATAAAAAAACAAGAGGACATTTAGCAATTTTTGGTGGAAGTAAAAAATATAGTGGAGCTCTAAGATTAACTTCTAAAGCAGCTTTTAGTAGTCGCTGTGGTTTAGTAAGTGTGTTTTGTGATAAAGAAATTTATGAGATAGTAGCAATAGAGAGTCCTTCCATAATTGTTAATACTTTAGAGAAAATAGAAAATTTATCAAAATATGATGCAATATTAGTTGGACCTGGATGGTCATTAAATAGAGAGGATTTATTAAATCAAATACTACTTTCTGCCTGTCCTATGGTAATAGATGCAGATGGAATAAGAGCTTTTGCGTCTTTGTATAAAGAAAATGAATTAAATATTAAACTTAATAATTTAATATTTACTCCACATCTTGGCGAATTAAAAATTTTAGCAGATTCAGTTTTAGGAGAATATTCTCTTAAAAATACAGTTGATTTTTTTGATACGTTGAAAAAATTATCAAATAAATTAAACGCAACAATAGTGTGTAAAGCTAGTATTACATATGTAGTATCTCCTAATAAAGAGATTGTAGTTATAAAACAGTTAAACCCAAGTTTAGCTGTGGCTGGAAGTGGTGATGTTTTAGCTGGTTGTATAGCTGCTTTGCTATCTATTTCAAAAGATATTTATTATAGTGCAATAGAAGGTGTAAAATTACATATGAGAGCAGGATTACAAGCAAATTCTGAATTAGGCTTTTATACAAGTGAAGAGCTAATAAAATATATAGGAAAGCAATTATCATGATGCAGTTTTGGTTTATTACTATTATTTTTTTAATATATACAAGTTTATTGTTATTAACACCTCAGTATGGTGTGTTATTTCCAATCTTATTAAATATGAGAGAGTTTTTGCTTAATAAAAAAATATGGTTGATTATAGTAACAATATCAGCTTATTTTTTAACATTTGTTAATTGCTTTTTTCCAAATATCCCTGGCCCTTTTTTATTAGGTGATTTATTTGTAACAATTTCTTTACTGATTTCATCTATATGGTACACTATGCTTTTAATAGATAAAGATAAAAACAATATTTTAACACAAGAAAGAAAAAGATTATATGTTAAATTTGCATTATTAAATTTAGTAATAGCTCTATTACATTTTATTTTACCAAATTGGGTATTGTTTTAAAGGGAAAATTATGAATGAATTAAATAAAAGAATTACTACAGCAGGAATATGCTTTAAAGATAATAAGATCTTAATTGGAAAAAGAATTGATAAAGGTTCTATTGCTAATAAATGGGAATTCCCAGGTGGTAAAAATCGATGGGGAGAAAGTGTTAGTGATACTTTAAAAAGAGAGTTTAAAGAAGAATTAGGTGTTGAAGTAGAAGTAAAAGAGGAAATAGGCTCTTGTGAATTCACAAATAAAGACACTCAATATTCTTTAAAAGCTCATAAAGTAATTATAAAAGATGATATTGATAAATTAGATTTAAGTGTTCATACTCAATTAAAATGGGAAGAATTAGACAATCTAAGTAATTATAATTTTGCTGATAGTGATAAAAAAATTATTAAACAATTAAAAGAAAAAAGGGATTTAAATGGAACTGTTTGAAAAGATTGATGAATTAATTAATCCACAGAAAGATAAAATGGTAATAGCAATTACTGGAGGTGGTGGTAAAACAACAACTTTAGTTGAATTAGGAAAGTTTTATAGGGCTAAAGGGAAAAAGGTATTATTAACTACTACCACTAAAATCCAAGCCCCTCGATACTTTAACTTTGAAGTAGATCATGTTTTCCAAAACGAAGAAACCTTCTTTTTTCATACTCCAAAAGAAGGAGAGTCTGTAGTATTTGTTGATAAACACATAATGAATGCAAAGAAAGCTATTTCCCCAAGACTTGAACTATTTCCACATATGATAAATAAATATGATGTTATTATAATAGAAGCTGATGGAGCTAGACATTTACCATGTAAAATACATACAGAAAGAGATCCTGTTATGGTTGATGGGGTAACTTCTGTCATTGCTATGGCGGGGTTGTCTTCTTACAACGATATGGCTGCAAATGTTTGTATGGGAGAAAATTCTACAGAAATTGTAGATATTAATTATTACCAAAAGTTAATAGACAATGAGCAAGGTTTGCTTAAATCAATAAATCCAAATTATAAATCAATTATTTTATTCAATCAAATGGATTTAATAGATGAACTTGAGGCTAAGAAATTATTTTCTTTAAAAACTGATATTCCAATCGTTGTCGCAAGTGTGCTTGAGAATAAAGTTTTAGAATTATAAAAAATTCTACATTTTGAGTATTTATGATATAATTATTACATTAAGGATTTTGTGCTGTGGAAAAACTGAAGAAAAAATATGAAATACTTTCAATATGTAGAATGTATACTTTTATACTTTTACTTGAGATACTGAATGTTAGTTATTCCTTTTTGGGGAATGATTTGTTTTATCCAAAATTAATAATGTTAACTTTTTTATCTATAGTATCAATATTTGTTCAGATATTTTATAAAAAAATAAAATATGAAAATTATATATTATTTTTTCTTCTTTTTAGTTATATAGTTTTTTTCATTTATTTAGGGTTAAATAATGTTGAAGTATTTACATTCTTTTTTTATCTATTAGAAGTATCTATTATTTTAATTTTCTCAGAATTTAAACTTCTTACAAAATATCTTGTACAATTGTTTTATTTAATCCTTGCAATATTTTTTACAGGTATTCTTCACTTTACATTAGATTATTTTGCTCAGCAATTTATTCAATTAATTACTTTTACTGCTTTTTGTTTATTCTTAATTTATTTTTCTCAAAATCTTTCTTTAACTTTATTAGATTTATTAGAAAAAAGTGAGGCAAAAACATTTGAATTAGATTCTGCAAATTCTTTCTTAAAAACCATAATGAGACAAGAACAAATTAAGCTGATGTATGTTTATCCAAAATCTAAAAAAGCATATTTGATTGAAAGTAATATTGATGTAAATGGAGAGAAAAATGTTGAGAATATTTTTGAATATCTAAGAAAGAACAAAATAGTTCCTATTGAATATTTTGGCTTGATACAAGAATCCTTAAACATTGCTGTTAATAAAGGGTCAGCTTCAATAATTATACCTCTTTCAATCAAAGGTGGAGAGCCTTATTGGGCTAAAATAAATGGAACATTAATTAAAGAAAATGGTGGAAATGAAGAAAAGATAATTGTAAGTGCTATTAATATTAATGAGATAAAAAATGTTGAATTAAAGTTTAAGGATGCACTTACTAAATGCTCTATTGCAACTTGGGAAGTAGATATAGAAAATGATACTATAATTGAATATTCAGATCCTATTTTGGAGTATTATTTTTTTGGAGCGATTATAACTAATGCAAAAGATACAATAGTAAATAGAAATATTATTTATTATGAAGATATTGATAAATTTAAAGAAACTATAAGGAACGTTGATAATGGGATTGAAGATGTTAATTGTGAAATAAGAATTTTCCCAACTAGAAATAGTAGTTATACTTGGGTAAAAATGCATTTTACTTGTATTAATGATAGTAATAACAAACCTTCAAAAGCTTGGGTAGCCATAGAAAATATTAATGATTCAAAAACATCAGAAAAGTTGTTTGAAGTTGAAAGAAAAAGGAATTTCGGAGATAAATCTGGATTAATCATTATGATGGAAATAAATGTTTCAAGAGATTTTGTAATTGATTATAGTTCAAAATTTGAAAAATTAAGTGTAACTCCATCTGATAATTCGATAAAAAATATACTGGATTCAATTTTAAAAACAGGCATTATTATAACTCATGATAAACAAATTTATGAACAACTTAGTCAAGAATATCTATTAGATTGTTATTCTAAAGGTAAAAGAACGATAGAAGATAATTTCAAAATAATTACTAAAAATGATGATATCATTTTTATATCGCATATTATTAAACTATTTATGAATTCAAAAACAAAAGAGATTATTGCTTTTTCTTACTTTTATGATATTACTGATAAAGCTATCTCCCAATTGTCTTTAGATTCTATTATTAAAAGCAAGTTTGTATTCTTAGCTTTTATTAATTTATTAAATTCCCATATAACAATTCATAAAACAAATTTTAGAGAATTATATTTATCAAATTCTAGTGATATAAATTATGAAAAAGAATGGAGAACTTTTAGTGAAACTTATATTCATCCTGAAGATAGAGAATTCACTAGAAAACAAATAAATCTTGATAATGTTAGAAGACAATTAAGGTATAAAAATCATTTTAGTTTTGAATATAGAATTAATAAAAATGGGAATATGATTTCAATGCGTAGGTGTCATTTAATTAAAACTACAAATAATGATCCTATTATTTTACTCTTAGAAGAGAATATTACTTCACAAGAAATAGATAGAATAAGAAAACAATTAGTTTTGAAAGATGCTTTACAAAAAGCAGAGCAAGCAGCTGATGCTAAGAGTGAATTCTTGTCGAGAATGAGTCATGAAATAAGAACTCCATTAAGTGCTATTATTGGTTTATCAGAGTTAGGTATATCAATATCAGAAGAAGAATCTAGAAAATATTTTAAAACAATAAATGATTCAAGTAATTATTTATTGAGTTTATTAAATGATATATTAGTAATGAATAAATTAGAATTAGGTCAAGTAAAGTTAAATTTTGAGTATGTAAATATTGACGAGTTTAATAAATTTATAATTGAAGTTACAAAGAACCAAGCACAAAAGAAAAATATCAAATTTACATTTAATCAAGATGAAAGTTATTCAAAGTATCAAAAGATTGAGAGATTAAGATTTCAACAAATTATAATTAACATTATTAATAATGCAATAAAATACACTCCAAATAATGGTGAAGTCTCATATACAATTAAATATGTTGAAAATAATGGTAAATTATATTCTCAACATATTATTAAGGATAATGGTGTAGGTATTAGCAAAGATTTTATGAAGTTTTTATACACGCCTTTTGCAAGGGAAAGAAACTCTTTGAGTGATACAGAAGGAGGTACAGGTTTAGGCCTTGCAATATGTTCCAATTTAGTAAAACAGTTAGCAGGTTCTATAAATATTGAAAGTGAATTAAACAAAGGCACTACTGTAACAATTGATTTGCCAATTGAAGAAGTTTCAGAAGATAATTATTTAATTAAAAAAGAAAGCAAAAATAAAACTCTAGTTAAAACAAAAACATCTTTAGAAAAAACAAAAATATTAATTGCTGAAGATCATGATATAAATGCAACTGTAATTAGAACAATGTTAAATCAGTTTGGAATTCCAAATGAAAGAGTAAATGATGGAGAAGAGGTTGTTAATCGATTTAAGAATTCTAAAAAAGGTGAATTTAATTTAATACTAATGGATATTATGATGCCGAAATTAGATGGACTTCAGGCTACAAATCAAATAAGAAATCTTGATAGAGAAGATTCCAAAACTGTAAAAATTATTGCATTAAGTGCTAATGCATTTGATGAAGATGTTGAGAGAAGTTATGAATATGGAATGGATGATTATTTGAAAAAACCAATAAATAAAAACATATTAATTTCGCTATTAAATAAATATTTATAATAATTAACATTTAAAATTTATATAAAAAGAGAGGTTGCTATTAAAGCAACCTCAAAAAATGTATTTATTAAATGACTGTATTATCGGGAATAATGGCATTTTTTCTAATAACGATAATACCGTCCCTAATAGAGTACATTTCTTTATCAACATCTTCACGAGGGAAGTCATCCACTCCAATTCTACAACTATTACCAATTCTAGCATTTTGGTCGATGATAGCTCTTTTTATCATAGTACCACCACCAATTCCTATATTTGGTATTCCTTTTTTCTTGTTTTCTAATCTTTCTTCAGCTGTTTCATAAGCTGCAGCACCCATACAATATACACTATCTAATGAAGCTCCGCTTTCAATAAATGTTCTAACACCAATTATAGAATTTACAATTGAAGCTTTTGTAATTATAGATCCTTCACTTGTTAATGAATTAGTAATATTACAGAAATTTACTTTTGTTGCAGGTAAGTGTCTTCTATGAGTATAAATTGGCATTTCTTCATTATAAAAATCAAAATCAGGTACATCTGTAGCTAAATTTAAGTTTGTATCAAAGAAGGCTTTTATTGTACCAATATCTTCCCAGAAACTATCAAATAAATAAGCATTTACTTTTCTGTTTTGAATTACTCCAGGAATAATTTCTTTACCAAAATCTGTTAAATCATTGTCTAAAATTTCTTCCATAGTTTTTTCATTAAAAATATAAATACCCATGCTTGCTAAATATTCATTTGATTCATTAGCTTCTTTATTTAATTCTTTTTCAATTACATTTTTAGGAATTTTATATTCAGAAATATCCAAATCATCATCTGGTTTTTCATAAAATTTTTTAATTTCACTATTTTCATTAACACCAATAATACCTAATCCTGTAGCTTGTTTTCTAGAAATCGGTTTAGCTGCAATTGTTAATTCGGCCCCGGATGCTATATGTTTTTCAAGCATTTCATTTACATCCATGCTATATAATTGGTCTCCTGACAATATAATATAGTATTTCGCATTTGTATCTTTAAAGTGAATTAAATTTTTTCTTACAGCATCTGCAGTTCCTTGATACCAAGTTTCACTGTTTAGTGTTTGTTCAGCAGCTAATATTTCAACAAATCCTTGAGTAAAAGTATCAAATTTGTATGTATTATTTATATGATTATGTAAAGATGCAGAATTAAATTGTGTTAGTAGATAAATTTGCATGATATTACTATTAATACAATTAGAAATTGGTATATCTACAAGTCTGTATTTACCTGCAAATGGTACTGCTGGTTTCGCTCTATCTTTTGTTAGTGGATATAGTCTTGTTCCTTTACCACCACCTAAAATGATAGCTACTGCTTCTTGTTTCTTCATGATAACCCCTTTGAATATATTTTTTCATATGATTGAGCTGATTTTGTCCAAGTTGAATCAAAATTCATACTTCTAACAATCATCTCATTTAGTTTATCTTTATCATTATAATAAATGTCTAAAGCTCTCTTTATTGTTTCAATTATAGCATGACATTCTAGTTGAGAAAATAAAAAACCTGTTCCTATAGATGGATATTCACCAATATCAATGATTGTATCTGCTAATCCTCCGGTTTTTCTTGCAATTGGAAGAGTTCCATATCTAAGTGAGTAAAGTTGATTTAAACCACAAGGTTCATATCTACTTGGCATTAGAAAGAAATCACTTGCTCCTTCAACCATATGAGCATATTTATTACTAAATAAAATATTTAAAGATAAATTATCATATTTATCATCTAATATTTTCATTCGCCTTATTATCTCTTCATCCCCAGTACCGATAATTAAAATTTGAACTTCATTTGTTTTTAAGATTGTTTCAAGAGCATTATCGCCATCTAATAATTCATAAAAACCTTTTTGTTCAGCTATTCTAGAAATCATACTGATTAAAGGAATATTTTCATTTACTTCTAAATTAAATAATTTTTGAACTTCTTTTTTTAATATTTTTTTACCTTCTAAATTATTTACATTAAAATGAGTTTCAAAATATTCGTCTGTCTCTGGATTCCATTCATCATAATCAATTCCATTAATTATACCAAATAGTGAACTTTCTATTTCTTTTAGTATGTTTTCTAGATTACATCCTAATTCTTTATCTTGAATCTCTTTTGCATATGTTGGGCTAACAGTTGTTATAAAGTCACTATATAATAGCCCAACTTGTAGCATATTAACTGTTTTATTTATAGATTCTCCAAAGAAAATATCATCATCTAATTCAATAGAAGCCTTTAATGCATCGAGTCTTGAAAATGTACCTTGATAAGCAAGATTATGGATTGTAAAAACTGATTTTGTTTTTTTAAAGAAATCATCTTTTTCTTGCTTTAATAAATAAGGTGCAAATCCTGCAGTCCAATCGTGAGCATGTAATATGTCGATTTGCAAATCTAAAGCTTTGCATAATGGGAATATTGCTTTTGAAAGTAAAATATATCTTTGAAAATTATCAGCATATGGAGTAAAAGAAGTATCTCCATAAATGCCGTTTCTTTCAGTAAAATAAGGATGTTTTATTGCATAGAAATCTACATTTTTTAAAGTTTTTTTAACGACTTCAATTTTCTCTTGATTTCCATTAATTTCAACTTGAAAATTTGCTAGAGGTTTAGAAAAAGAATCTAAATCAATGAATCCATATGCAGGCATCAATACAGATACTTTATGATCTAATTGGGCTAGTGCAATTGATAAAGCACTTGCAACATCGGCAAGTCCACCTGATTTCGAAAAAGGAACAGCTTCGCTGGTAATCATTAAAATATTCATATCTAATATTATACTGTCATAAATACATTAATCAAGAAAAAATTAAAAATTAGTTATCTAAATCTATTAGTAATTTGTAAAAATAACTAAATCCCATGGTTTATCATGGGATTTGGCTGTAATTATATTAATTGTAACAAATTAATATTTGTTATTATTTATTTCATCAATATATTCAGTTGCTGAATGAGCAGCTATTGCTCCATCACTTACAGCTGTTACAACTTGTCTAAAAGGAGTATTACGAACATCACCAATAGCATAAAAACCTTTTAATGAAGTTTCCATAGATTGATTAGTGTCAACATAACCCCATTTATTTACAAGGTCTTTATCTAATAATTCTGTTTGAGGGAGCATTCCTGCAAAAATGAAAACTGCATCAGCGTCAATAGTTTTTTGAGAACCATCTTTTGTGCTTTCGATTTTTAAGCCTGTTACTTTCTCATCACCTAAAATTTCAACAGGTTTATATTCTAACTCCTGTTTAATTTTTGAATTATTTAATTGATCTATGAGGTTTGCTTGAGCTCTATATCTATTTCTTCGATGAACAATTGTTACATCATCTGATAATTTACTTAAATAAATAGCATCTGTTAATGCAGTATCACCACCACCAATAACTATTATTTTTTTACCTCTAAAGAATGGTCCATCACAAGTTCCACAATAAGAAACTCCTCTTCCTTGGAATTCTTCTTCTCCAGGTATATTTAAATGTCTATGTTCAGCTCCTGTTGCCCATATTAGAGCTTGTGCTTCTACATCATCATTTTTAAGTTTTACATAGAAAATATCATCTTTTTTTTCAAAAGAAACAAATTCATCATAAATAAATTTTGCACCAAAATTTTCAGCTTGTTTTTGCATTCTATCTGCAACTTCGAATCCTGAAATTGGTTCAACAATTCCTGGATAGTTTTCTATTTTATCGATGTACATAAATTGTCCACCTGGTGCTAATTTTTCTACAATATGAACTGTTCTTCCAGCTCTTGCACCATATTGAGCTGCAGCAAGACCAGCAGCTCCACCACCAATAATAAGTATATCTGTTTTGGTCATGATTAATTACCTCATTAGTTTATTATAATTAAAATATAACTAATATTAGAGTAAAAGAAAAGTTACAAAGTCACATATTACACAATTGTGATTTATATAAAGCAAATAGTTGTTAATTTATTGATTTTTTTTATTTTCTAAAGCAATTTCTGCATCACTTTTTCGAATATATGATGGTCCAAAGCCAATAGGGGATGCTCCATTTTTCTCAAATTCTTCTTTTCCTAATACTGCTAAGTGATAAGCTATATCATATTTTGCTGTATCTATAAGTAATTTTAGGTTAGGCAATTTATCAAATATACCTGCTTTTTTTAATTTGTCAAAAATTTTCTTTGAATCCGGTCCTGTAATTAATACTTCTTTTTCGCCTTCTAATAGAGATATAATTTCACTCTCATTAATATCTAAATCCTTAGTAATTCTTTCATTGTTTTTAAATAAAGAAATATAGAAACGATTTTTTCTTGCATCAATTGCGCTCATTACTACTTTATCGTAATAAGAGAGAGGGTGAGTTAAAACTTTATTTGTTTCAATGGCAACAAGAGGTATGTCACTTGCTAAAGATATACCTTTAAGAGCACTCATAGCAATCCTTAATCCTGTAAAAGATCCAGGCCCTTTTGTGCAAACTAGTAAATCTAAATCTTTTAATGTCATGTTTTGAGCTTCAACTAATTTAATGATATTGGGAATTAAATTCTCACTATGTTGCATTCCTCCAGTGATAGAGAAAGATGTTTTTGATGTATCAGTTAATAAACATAGATATAAAGTTGTTGTGCTAGTATCTGCTGCTAATATATTCATAATTTTATCCTTTTTTAGATATTTGTAATATTAATTATTCTATCAAGATTATCATCAATTTTAATATCAATATATATAGTATTGTCAGGAAGCATTTCTTCAATTTTTTCAGACCATTCAATTAGTGTGACACCATTTCCATAAAGCATCTCCTCTCCACCTAGCATTTCGAATTCATCACATCCGGAAATTCTATATAAATCCATATGATATAGTTTTAAATCGCCATCATATTCTTGTATAATAGTAAAAGTTGGAGATACTATTGCCTCATCTATATGTAAAAATTTTGCAATTCCTTTAGCAATAACAGTCTTTCCAGCACCAAGACTTCCTCTTAGTGAGATAACTGTCCCAGCTTTACAAAACTTACCAATTTTTTCACCGATTTCTATTGTTTGATTACTATCATGACTAATGTATTGCATATTTATATCCTTATTATATGTTATCAATCATCGTTATATTTACTAATTATGATCACTCTCATGTTCATGATCATGTGAATTAATATCTTCTTTTAATTTTAAATCATCTACAACTTCTTCATGAACGATTTTTGTTAAATCTTCTCCAGTTGCCTCTGAATAAACTTCAATTAAATGTTTTACTAAAGGATCATTTTCATCAACAGCTCTAGCTTTTTCTAATATGTATCTTGCTTTATCATAATTTTTATCTTCTAAATTTAATAAAGCATAATTTGTTAATAAAGTAATACTATCAGGATCTAAATCAATTGCTGTATCTAAATAAAATAAAGATAATTCTCTTTGTCCTTCTTCTAGAGCACAAATAGCAAGTTCGTTATATATCTCGCTATTACATTCTCCAAGTTTTAAAGCTTCAAGGAAACATGGTTTAGCTAAATCATATTTTTCTTGTCTCCTAAGTGCCCAACCCTTAAAGAAATGTGCGTTCCAAACATCAGGATTTTTTGATATAAATTCATCTAATAATTCGATAGCTTTATCTTCGTTCGATAAATTTATCTGATCATAAGCTTCTAAAAGTTTAGAATCATCACTAATTTTTTCATTAATATCAGTAAGCAATTTTTGAACTTGTGAAATTCTTTCATCTTTTTTATCTGCTTGTTCTAAATATTTTTCTAAATATTCTCTAGCTGCTTCAATGTTGTTTTGATAAACATGGAAATAACCAATTTCACAAAGTAAATCAGGATTGTCTTCGAATTTTTTTAATCCATCATTTAGAACAGAGAATGCTTTTTGTAGGAAATAATCATATTGAGTTTCTTCTTTATCTTTTCTTTTAACAGCTTGATTTGAATAGTGTGTTGCAAGATTTATAAAAGTAGAAGGTTGTGGAGCTAGGTTATTAACAGCTAAAAATAGCTCTTCACTAAAATCATATTCTTCGGCTTTCTCTTTTGCAATAGCCGCGAGATTTAATTGGTTTACTGCATCACTTTGAGCTGCTTGTATGAAATCTCTATAATAATCGAAATGATCATTAGATTCATCCCATGCAACAATTTTTATCATAGCTGCAACAATTCTTTCAATTGTAATTTCTTCAGGATTAACTTCTGTTTGATTATCGTTTAATTGATATGGAATTGGGATGTTTGTATCAATGATAAAATCATTTATTTTTTTTGACATGGAAGAGGGAAGATTGATAAATACTATTCCTTCTAATTTATTATTTTTGTTCATATTATTCCTCTAGGGTATAGAAATGTGATGTGAATAGAGCTCGCTCTTGAACCTGTTGGTCCAAGGGGGAAACTAGTTAAGCTAAAGATTCTGTTCCAACTTAAAAAAGAAGGTGCAATGCAAAATAGCTATTCCGTATCCCAATTTTGTATGTTGAGCCAAGAGACATGCGCCCTCATTCACATCACTAATTAATCAAAACTAAGGTACTTAAATTGTACACTAAGATTGTAAAAGTTAAAAGATTAAATTTAATCTTTCCTTTTACAAATGGGAGCATAAACAAAACTTCAATATGTTTCAAGGGGTATAAGGGGGAATTTAAGAAGTGTTTTCTCTATAACTCTAAAAGTTGATAAGATTAAACCCTATATATAATTAATTTATAATTTATTAGTATCTTAAATTATGTTTTTTTATTATTAATGGTTTTGAAATTACTCTTTAATTTATGATCTCTGATAATTGTTATAATTTATTCGATTGTGTATTCAACATCTACATTACAAACATATATTCCAGCTGGTAAATTGTTTCTTCCTACGACAAATATATTGAATCTATAAACTTCTTTATTTTTGTTTATACCTGCTTCAACAACTGGTCTATTAATAATTGTATTAATTTTTGGAGTAAGTTTTGAATCATATACTTCAGAATTATTTAATACTGTTTTAAAAGTTCCTGGAGTAACATTAACTTTAACATTTTTTGAAGAGTTTAAGTTAGAATTTACCCTTATTGTAAAATCAGTAATCATTGTGTTTGTAAATAATGGGTTTAAATCGTCAATTATATAAGTTTCACCATCTTCAATTAAAGTTAAATTGTTATCAATATTTCTGTAAAGTCCATAAGTTAAAGGAATTTCATCGATAGATGTATTTAGTTTTACTTCTGCGCTTTTTGCAAATAAAAAGATAGAAGAAAATGTGATAATAAATATTAATGATATTATTTTTTTCATATGAAACCCCTTTTGTTAATATAATTCTATTATAGTGTAAGATGTAACTTATGTCAACAATATTTATTTATTAATAATTTATATTTATAATAAAAAATATAAATTGTTATTTTATAAAGATTTATTAAAATATAACATATAACGTAGATGTAAATTTTAATATTTATTAGACGTATGAGGTGATAAAAAATAAAAAGACGAACAAAATGTTCGTCTTTATTAAATTTGTAAATTCAAAAGTTTATGGCTTTAGAACTAATTATTTTCAAGGTCTTCTAAATCAAGTAATTCATCTGATAAAGCACTTCCAGCTGTGAAGTCTTCAGCAGCTGATAATTCTTCATTTAAATTATCCATGAAATCAATTTCTTCTAGGCCTTGGATATCGTCTAAGGTATCGAGTGATCTTGAAATACTTTGTGCTAATTGTTCGGAATTATCTCTATATTCTTCAACATATTGTTCAAGTTCAGCAATTCTATTGTTTGCAAAAGTATAATCCATCTTCAGCTTATTATGTTCTTCTACAAGTAATTCGTGTTCTTCTTTTAAAGAATTATACGCTTCTTGTATTTCCTCTAATTGTTGAGTTTTTTCTACATTAGATAATTGAAGATTAGCTTTTTCACGATTTAAAACATCTATATAAGCTTTGGTTTTTAAAACCTTTTCTTCAAGCTTTGACATGTTTGATTTAAGTAATTTTGCGTCCATCGATACCTCCACCGATTAGTTTGCTAAAACCTCTTTTACTTGATTAACTAAGCTGTTGAAAGATGCTTTGTCTTCAATAGCCATGTTTGATAAAGCTTTACGATTAATAGCAATTCCTGCTTTATTTAAGCCATGAATGAATTGTGAATAAGTGATGCCTTCAGCACGAACTGCAGCATTAATTCTAGCAATCCATAATTTTCTGAAATCTCTTTTTCTTTCTTTACGACCGCGATATGCATATTGACCAGCTTTTGCAACTGCATCTTTTGCTACACGATTGTTAGTACTTCTACGACCATAATATCCTTTTGCTTGTTTAAGGATTTTCTTTCTTCTGTCTTTACGTTTTGTTCCGTCGACTGCTCTTGGCATTTTCTCTCACCTCTCTCTTATTTGTATGGAAGCAATACTTTAACTTTTTTTGCTTCAGCTTCGCTTAGAATACCAGTATGGCGTAAGTTCTTTTTACGCTTTGTGGTTTTTTTAGTGAGAATATGGCGAAGTCCTTGCTTTTTATAGCGAACTTTACCAGTACCAGTTACCTTGTACCGTTTAGCAGCGGCTTTTCTTGTTTTCATTTTTGGCATTTTGTACCTCTTTTGCGCCCACAGGGAACAAGACTCCCCCTGCAGCAGCAGTTTTATAATTAACGTTCAACGAACGTTTTATCTCTTTTTAGCCCTTTGAGGAGAAACAATCATACTCATCATTTTTCCTTCCATCATTGGACGACGGTCTATATTATAATTTATTCCCATCTCTGTCAATTCATTAAGAATCTTATCCAAAACAACTTTTCCTAATTCTGTGTGTGCTAATTCACGACCACGGAAGCGGATAGACACTTTTACTTTATTACCTTCTGATAAGAAATCACCTATGAATTTACTTTTTGTAACCAAGTCATGTCTTTCAATTTTTGGTTGCATTCTAATTTCTTTCATTTTGATAATAGTTTGATTTTTTTTGGCTTCGCGTAAACGTTTTTCTTGTTCATAGCGATATTTACCAAAATCTAAAATTTTACAAACAGGTGGTTTTGCGTTTGGTGAAACCTCAACTAGGTCTAAGCCTTCTTCTTCAGCAAGAATAATTGCTTCAAATGTTTTCATAACACCTTTTTGTGTTCCTTCAGCATCAATTAAAAATACTTCCTTCGCGCGGATTTGTTTATTTATCCGTAAATCTTTTATAGCCATCGAACTCCTTGTGCATTATATTATTACACTTTTTTTTCGTGAAAAATTTACCAACAATGTGTTGATATCTTTATATATGCTAGCATAGCATTAAAAATGTGTCAAAGTAGGAAAATAGTTTTATTGTGAAAAATACTTATAATCTTTAAATAAGTAGTCTTTTTTTATTAAATTTTTAATAAAATAAAAAAATACCATCTCAAATCAGAGATGGTATCTAATATTATAATTAAATAATTAAGCTTGGTTAGCACTACCTAAAACGTTAATGTTTTTATGCATGTACATTTTTTGTAAAGCATCACGTGCAGGACCTAAGTATTTTCTTGGGTCAAATTCACCAGGTTTTTCATTCATAACCTTGCGGATTGTTCCAGTCATAGCTAAACGTCCATCACTATCAATATTGATTTTACATACAGCACTCTTTGAAGCTTTTCTTAGTTGTTCTTCAGGAATACCAACACTGTCTTTTAGAGCTCCACCGTTTTCATTAATCATACTTACATATTCTTGAGGTACAGATGATGAGCCGTGAAGTACAATTGGGAAACCAGGAAGTTGTTCTTCAATTTCTGCTAAGATATCAAAGCGTAGTGGAGGTGGAATTAAGATACCATCTTCATTACGAGTACATTGTTCTGGTTTAAATTTGTTAGCACCATGACTTGTACCAATTGAAATTGCTAATGAGTCAACACCAGTTTTGCTAACGAAGTCAATTACTTCTTCAGGTTGTGTGTATGTTGATTCTTCTGCAACTACATCATCTTCAATACCAGCTAAAACACCTAATTCACCTTCAACTGTTACGCCAAATTTATGAGCATATTCAACAACTTTTTTTGTTAATGCTACGTTTTCATCGTAAGGGAAGTGTGAACCATCGATCATAACTGAAGAGAAACCATTATCAATACATTCTTTACATGTTTCAAAACTATCACCATGGTCTAAGTGTAAAACGATTGGAATTGCATAACCTAATTCAGCTGCATATTCGTTAGCACCACGTGCCATGTTTCTTAATAGGTTAATGTTTGCGTAATCTCTAGCGCCTTTAGATACTTGTAAAATTACTGGAGATTTTGTTTCAACACAAGCCTTAACGATTGCTTGTAATTGTTCCATGTTGTTAAAGTTGTAAGCAGGAATTGCATAACCACCCTTTACAGCTTTCTTAAACATTTCTGTTGTGTTTACTAGACCTAAGTCTTTGTAAGAAGTCATATGTTTGCTCCTTGTATATTGGTTTTGTTATTTTTTTATAATGTTATATTTTTGTGCCGTTTGGGTCAACAAGAAAGATATAGTATTGACCAATGAATTTACACTTGATACTGTTTTTTTATGATAAAAAAAAGTAAAAAGATAATATTGGGTATATTTTTTATAATAATTATTATGATTTTAGCAATATTTTCTTTCTATAATACAAGAAAACCGATTTATATAGTAAGTGACTCTATCTATTTTGATACTGTAATAGCTTATCAAAAAAATAAATTAAAATATGAAGCTTTGATTAATAATAAAAAAATAATATTTGTTGTAGATCAAGATTTTAATGGAGAATGGCGAAATTTTGATTATGAAAAAGATTCTACTATTATAATCTCTCCTTATATTTCTATGCTTATGGATTATGATAAAGATATTATTTTTGATAACAAATTAATTAGTATAGATTATGAATTAGAAAGAGCAAATTTGAATGTAAGTGTTGATTATCTAAGTGGTTATGAGAAACTTGCTCAATTGTTGAAAGATGAAAGAAAAAATGTTTATTTAATCAGTTCAAAAGCTTGGCCTACTAGTGTCTCTAAAGCTCTAATATTTGAAAACATTTTTAGCAATGAAGGGCTTACAAAAATTGTATTAGAAGGGAATGAATTACAACAAAAAGCTATTGATATTGTTGAAAAAATAAATTTAGAGAAAAATGTTGAGGTAGTATCAACTGGAGATGATTTAGTTGCTTACTTTTCAAACAAAGAGAATAATATTATATATAATCTTGAAGCTTATCAATCTAATATTGTAGATATAAATTCTCTTCACTACGTAATATATGAAGATTTAACACAATTGATAAATCTTGAAAATAATAATAAAAAAACGATATTGCCTACAAAACTAAAGGATCATCAAGCAGGCTTTGTAAATTTCTTTTTACATTTAATGCGAGATTTTCTACAGTTGTTTTTTTAATTTCAGCCGCAATTTTATATGATAAAGGTATTAATAGAGGGGTGTTTGTTTTACCTCTAAATGGTTCGGGACTGAGATAGGGGGAATCAGTCTCTAACAATAAACGCTCTAGTGGAACATATTTTAATATTTCTCGTAGTTGATTGTTATTTTTATATGTAATAGTTGATGCAAAAGATATAGAAAATCCTTTATCAAGTGCAAATTTTGCAAATTTCATATCAGATGAAAAACAATGAATTATACTGTTCTTTTTTAAATCTATAGAGTTTAATATATTAATTATTTGATTATCAGCTTCTCTGTTGTGGATAAGTATTGGTAAATTATTATCATTTGCAAGATTAATTTGTTTTATAAATAAGTCTTCTTGTAATTCTTTTTCTCCATATTTCCAATAATTATCAAGACCAATTTCTCCTATTGCCTTTATTGGATAGTTATTAATATTTTCTTGAAGATTTTTTATTATTGTATCATGCTCACTTTTTTTATCTTTAACTGCCCAAGGTCCTACAGCAACACTATAATAAATATTTGAGAAATTTTTTAATTTATTATATCGCTCAACTATATCATTTTGAGTTGTTCCAATATCTAAAACGATAAAATTATTTTCTTTCATTGTATTTAATAGATTGTTTAAGTTTATATCTTTTTTTTCTATTCCCAATAAATGGGCATGAGAATCAACATATTGGATATTTGCTAATGTTGCTTCTTTTAATATTTCATTTCTCTTTTCATTATTCATTTTTGCCATAGTGGCATTATAATATTGCTTTTTGAGAAAAAATTAAAGCTATGTTTAAAATCATATTATTTTAATATGATTTTATTATGGGCTTAAGCCCGTTCACGAAGCGATGAGTAAGAGCTTTGGGAACAAAAAACCACCTGCTATGCGGGTGGATAGCAAAAGTTATACAAAAACCT
>NPIF01001459.1_pt1 | contig 32151 bp, 35 predicted proteins | sample 8637461 | NCBI WGS metagenome assembly NPIF01 (sample SAMN07420641, study PRJNA396082) | bioreactor metagenome | isolation source: sample BR12 brine-fed electro-methanogenic bioreactor BR | place: Japan: Kochi | collected 2016-12-09
GCCGGTGACAAGGTACTAACACAGGAGATTCGAACCATGCCAAGTTGGGTAGAAGCCGCCAATTCAGAAGGTCCGCCGCAGTCGGAGCGTATTCCGTGCGACGGTCAGGAGCACGCCGTACGCATTTCGAAGGTCGTGCATCACGCGAAGGGTCAGCTGATGCAATCGCAGAACGGCGACCCTCAGATGATGCTCGTGTTTCAGGACGAACAGGCGCGCGAGGCGCTTCAGAAAGTCACGCTGAAGGAAAGCGCGATGTTCGTGCTCGCGAAGATCATGGCGGCGTTTGATCCGCCTGCCGACCTCGCGCGGATGGAAGCAGACGGCATCAAGATCGAGCATTTCGCCGACCCAGAGTGGGCCGAACAAGTGCTGATCGATCGTCAGTTGACGATCCGCATCGACCCTGACCCGAACAACAGCAAGTACACCATCATTACGCCGGTGAAGAAGCGCGGCGATGGGAGTGTTCCGACGGCGCCACCCGCAGCGCCCGCACCGGCGCCGCCAGCTTCCACAACGCCGCCGCCAACTCCGCCCGCACCGCAATCGTCGGCAGCCCCGCCCGCGGCACCGCCGCCGCCAGCACCGCCGCCACCGACGCAGCAGCGACCCTCCATGACGAAAGACGCCGCGTGGGCGCTTGTCGTGCAGGAGTGGGTAGATCCCGAGAAGCTGACCACGGCATGGTACGACGCCATCAAGGGGACGGGCAAAGACGAATCGCAGTTGACCGGCGAAGAGTGGGCCGAGATCGCGGACCGGCTCAAGGTGCCGTTCTAGGAGTGCCGCCATGCTCGAACTGTTGTCGCATTCAACGCAAAGGAGGCGCGGGCGGTTGTGCGCCCCCGGTTAGGCGACCGACTTCACGCGGCGCGCTGATGCGCGAAGAAGTCCTGAATCGAAAGGGAATGAGATGTTGACGTAACGCATGAACGACCCGCGGGCATTGCATGAAACCTGTGCGATGTGTTCGTGATGCCCGCGGGACACGCGGCGGTAGCTCAGATGGCAGAGCTTGTGATGGGTCGCACCCGTCCGCAACGCCGGATCGTTGGTCGCAGGTTCGAGTCCTGCCCGCCGCAGTGAGAGGTGATGACATGCAAAAGCAAAAACCAACAGTAAGGCCGCCGTACGAATGCAGAGAGTGCGGCAAGGTGTGTTTCAAAGAGGAAGACAGAAAGCACTTCCCGTTTTGTCCGAGGTGCGTGAACGGGCCTATCGGCGATCCGTTCGGTGCAGGCAGTCTGACGCAGAGGCAGCGCGAAAAGAAGCAGTGACAGTGGAGATGGTTGTCATGGACGACATCAACGGGTCTCACGCCAAGGCGAGCGAGGTGTGCGGTGTACACGGAGGCACGCCGTGCATCCTCGCCGCCTGTCTGTTGGTTGTGTGCCTGGTTGGACTGATCGTAATTGGGTGCCTCTACAGGTGATGTCATGGAAGACAAGACGCAAGAGACGAGGGAGCGACGCCATGAGGCCGCCGATCGGTGTTTCTGCACGGAACAGGCGATCGACCGCGTGGCCCAGTTCCTGATCGACAACGGGCTGTTCGACGATCCGCACGCGGCGCAGACACAGGCGACGTTCCTGATCGCCGGAGAAGGGTGCAGATGCCGGAAGAACTGAAACAGATCGAGATTGCCGCGATCCAGGCGGATGCAGGCGTGCAGGTGCGCACCTGCATCCACGAAGAGACGGTCGCGGCCTATCACGAGCGGATGGTCGCGGGCGATGCGTTTCCGCCGATCGTCGTTTTCGACGACGGCCAGATGTTGTGGCTCGCGGACGGTTTCCATCGTATGGAAGCGGCCAAGCGGGCCCGGCGGCCGTCGATCGCCACCCGACTGAAGACGGGTACGCGGGACGACGCGGCGTGGTATGCACTGGGCGCGAACCGGGCCAACGGCCTGCCGATGAGCACGGCGGACAAGGTCCGGGCAGTGAAGCAGGCGCTGTTGATGCGACCTGAGGCGAGCAACAACGCGATCGCCAAGCACATCGGGGTAAGCGATCACACTGTGGCGAAGTACAGGAACGAACTGGTGTCAGGTTCGCAAATTGCGAACCTGACCCAAACGCGTGGCGCTGACGGCAAGCAGTATCCGGCCCGCAGAGAGCGTGACAACGATCCACCGCCGCCGCCACCGTCGATCGCGGTGAACGCCGACGTCCCGCCACCGCCGCCGCCGGCCCCGCAATCTGCCGCGCCGCGCGAGATCCCGCCACCGCCCCGAACTGAGACGCCCGCGCCGCCGGCACAGACCGACGCGCCGCAGGACCGCGTCGGCAACGTCCTGACCGATCCGCGTCTGATCGAGGCCTTCCGGCGCGACGCCGAGCTTGTCGAACTCTGCTCGGCGGTCAGCAGGGTCAAATCCACCGTGCTCAATGCCTGCAAGGCGGGCGACCCGCTGTTCGCCCACGTCAATACCGGCGCATTCGAGGCGGACGCCAACAACATGCGCCGCGCGATCGCGAACACACGGCCTTATGCGGTCTGTCCCTACTGCCGCAACGGCCCCAAACGCACGTCCTGCAAGGCGTGCCACCAGCGCGGCTGGACGAACGAGATGATCTACAAACAGGCCCCGGAAGAAAAGAGGTAAGTGATGCACGAGCGAACGAGACGGGTGATCGATCTGTGCAACGAAGAATGGCGTAAATACTGTGGCCACAAAAATTGTGTATCAACCGAGCAAGCCTCAGTGATCGTCAAAATCCTCGACGCCGAGTTTACGCGAGACGACGCAAAGCCCGAGATGCTGCCGTGCCCGGCGTGCGGAAGCCCTTTCGCGGATAACGGAACAGAACTTGAGATTGACGGCGACCTCAAGTTTCTGCGTTGCAGCAGCGTTAATTGCGATTTCGCCGTCATCGTTGGCGTAATCGAAGACGAGCGCGCCGCGTGGAATCGCCGCCCCATCGACGGTGTCATGGTCGATCAAGTCGTCGAAGCCGTGGCAGCAAGTTCGCTTGCGCCTATCGGCAATCCCGAGTTTGCCGTGCAGGTAAGCCTCAGGATCCTACGCGAAAAGCTCAACGTCCTGTTCGGGGTGAAGCACTAAACGATGCTCTACCGCTCCTATCAACTCGAAGCCCGCGATCGGACGCTTGCCGCCTGGGAGCGCGGCGTCAGGTCCGTGCTGGGCGTGGCCGCCACCGGGCTCGGCAAGACGATCATCTTCGCGTCGATCATCGACCGGATTCCCGGGCGCGTGATGGTGCTCGCCCACCGCGAGGAGCTCATCTTCCAGGCGGCGGACAAGACCCAACGGGTGACGGGTCACGAAGCGGACATCGAGATGGCGGACCTGCGCGCCGCGGAGATGACGCTCACCGGCAAGGCCAAGGTGATCGTCAGCACCATCCAGACCCAGGGCGCGGGCAAGCGCGGCGGGCGGATGCAGCGATTCAATCCTGCCGAGTTCGACCTGCTCATCATCGATGAGGCCCATCACGCCACGTCCAAGTCCTGGCGCAAGGTGATCAAGCACTATCGCCAGAACCCCAATCTCCGCGTGCTGGGCGTGACGGCCACGCCGGATCGATCGGACAAGGTGGCGCTCGGCAAGGTGTTTGATGAAGTCGCCTTTGACTACGACCTCCGCTTCGGGATCGACGAGGGCTGGCTGGTGCCCGTCGAGCAGCGGGCGGTCCATGTCTCTGAACTGGACTTCTCCGCCTGCCGCACCACGGCGGGCGATCTCAACCGAGACGATCTCGCCGCCGTGATGGAGCACGAGACGAACCTGCAACAGGTCGCCGCGCCGACGATCGACCTGACCAAAGACGGCAGGAAGACGCTGATCTTCACGTCGTCCTTGAAGCAGGCGGATCGCATGTGCGAGATCCTCAATCGCTATCGCGACGGCTCGGCGTGCTGGGTCTCGGGCAAGACGCCCAAGAAGGACCGGCGACAGCTCTTCAAGGCATACGCCAAGGGCGAGTTCCAGTATCTGATCAACGTCGGCGTTGCCACCGAGGGCTTCGACGAACCCAGCATCGAGGTGGTCGTGATGGCCCGCCCGACCAAGAGCCGGGCCCTCTACTGCCAGATGGTGGGCCGCGGCACGCGCACGCTGCCGGGCGTCGTCGACCATCCGGGCATGTTCGGCTCGCCCGCCATGCGACGCGCCGCGATCGCGGCCAGCGCCAAGCCGCACGTCGAGATCATCGATTTTGTGGGCAACTGCGGCCGGCACAAGCTCGTCACCACCGCCGACATCCTCGGCGGCAGGTACGGCGACGACGTCGTCGAGCGGGCCCGGGCCAACGTCGAGAGGGACGGCAAGCGCAACATGCTCGACGCGCTGAACGAGGCGCAGGAGCAGATCCGCAAGGAGCGCGAGGAGGCGAAACGCCGCGAGGCGGCCCGACGGGCCAACCTCGTGGCCAAGGCGCAGTACACCACCAGCCGGGTGGATCCCTTCGACGTGCTGGGGATCGAGCCGGTGCGTGACCACAGCGGCCGTCGACCTACCGAGCGGATGCTCGCGATGCTCGAGCGTCAGGATGTCGACACGCGCGGGCTGACCTTCGCCGAAGCCAGTCGAATCATCCGCGACATCACCCGCCGGTGGGACGCCGGGGAGTGCAGCTTCAGGCAGGCCCGCATTCTGCGCCAGCGCGGCAAGCCGACGGACGTCAGCTACGAAGAGGCGAATCGCATGATCGACGAGATCGCCCGGCGCGAGGGCTGGGGCAAACGCAAACAGGCACGCAAACCGCGACGCAAGGTCGCCGACGTAGTGAGGTATTGATGAAGATCAAAGCCCTGGCACCCTGGTATGGAAGCAAGCGAACGCTCGCACCGCAGATCGTGCGCGCGCTTGGGCCGCACCGGGCCTACTGGGAGCCGTTCTGCGGATCGTTGCCGGTCCTGCTTGCCAAGGAGCCGGCCCAGTTCGAGACGGTCAACGATCTTCACGGCGACCTGATCAATCTCGCGCGAGTCCTGGCGGAGGAGGCCGCTGCCCGGGAGTTATGGCAGCGACTCAACCGAACATTGATGCACGAGTCGCTCTTTCGCGAGGCGACCGAACGATGGAGGCTTCGCGGCCACACCGAGGCGGGACAGACGCCTGATATTGAGCGGGCCTACGACTTCATGCTGTGCTCGTGGCTGGGGCGTAACGGCGTCGCCGGCACGCCCCGATATGACCAGGGATTCTGCATCCGGTTCACGTCCCGCGGCGGCAGCGCTGCCAAGCGCTGGTGTTCGGTCGTGGAGTCGATTCCCGCCTGGCACGAGCGCCTGCGTCACGTGACGATCCTGAATCGCGATGCGTTCTCGATCATCGAGCGTATCGAAGACGCCGACGGCGTTGTGATCTACTGTGACCCTCCGTACGTCACGAAGGGCGCAAGATACGTCCACGACTTCAAGCCAGAAGACCATGAGCGCCTCGCCGCACTGCTTCGACGCTTCCAGAAAACCCGCGTGGTCGTGAGCTACTACGACCACCCCAGCCTCCCGGCCCTGTACGCCGGATGGCACGTCAAGCAACTCTCCGCAACCAAATCACTCGTCAATCAGTTCATGCGTGACCGTGGCGGCGCCGTGAAGGCGCCCGAGGTGCTGCTTATCAACCAACCGAGTTACGAGGAGATGTTCTAGGATGACCATCACGTCGGAAGAACTACGAAAACTGTCAGAGCGAATCGTCGTGTATTCCAACGACGGCAATCAGTCCCGAACCTGCATCAACGCCTGCCGCAAGGCGATCGACGCGCTGGCCCGCCTGGGGGCGGTGGTGATGCAGTCGGAGACGCGACGGCTGGCGGCCAACGTCGGCAACGACCCGCAGATGCCGTTGCCGTTCGACGGCAAGGGGGATGCGAAGTAATGCCCGGCTGGGTTGAAGCTGCTCGCTGCACACCGGTGCCGCCGCCTCCGGCTCGATGGATGCGCGTCTCGCACGCGCGCCCGTGCCCGATCTGCGGCAAGCCCGATTGGTGCAGTATCGATGCCGCGGACGGCACGGTGCTGTGCATGCGGGTCGGCAGCGGTGCGCAGCAGCGGCTCGACCTGGGCCACGGCGTCGGGTTCCTCCACAAACCCAACGGCGACGTGTTCCCGACGCGGATGCGCAGCGCGACGCCTGCCGACCGCTACGTCAGCGAGAGCACACAGCCGTTCAAGCTCGATTATGAGGCGATCTTCCGCCGCTGGCGGGCCAGGACGTCCGCCACGAGTGTGGACATGTTTGCCGAGCGGCTGGGTGTATCGCGCGTGAGCCTGGAGCGGCTGGGCGTGGTTCGCTGTGACGAACGCAAGGCATGGGCGTTCCCCATGCACGACGCCATCCGCCGCGTGGTCGGCGTGCGCTTCCGCAGCGACGACGGCTGCAAGTTCGCGTTGCCGGGCAGCCACAGCGGTCTGTTCATCCCGGCGGGCCTGGAAAGCCGGACGAAGTTGCTCATCTGCGAAGGGCCCACCGATACCGCGGCGGCGTTGACGCTCGGGTTCGATGCGATCGGGCGGCCGAGTTGTTCCGGCGGTACCGAACACCTGTGCAACCTGATTCAGGCCGGGCGACGGCGCGACGTGATCATTGTCGCCGATTCGGACGGGCCGGGCCGCGCCGGCGCGATCCAACTCGCGGATCGCCTGCTCGGCATCAGTGGCACCGTCAAGAACATCGAGACGCACCCCCATAAGGATCTTCGCGCCTGGCTGCGCGTGGGGTGCAGGCAAGTCTCGTTACTTCATCTCATTGAAAGGGCGCCGATGCGCGAGCGTGACGGATCATGCAGTGGATAAAGGTCGAAAACCACCTCGTCAAGAAGAGCGAAACCATGCAGCTCGCGGGCCTGTTGGGCGTGTCGCGCCACGAAGCGGTCGGCCTGTGCGTGGAGTTCTGGTCGTGGGCCGACTACGAGACCGAAGACGGGCGATTGCCGGGTATCACGAAGGAGTTGATCGACGGCATCGTCGGCCGCGTCGGGTTCGTCGACGCCATGCTGAATCCGCAGGTCGGGTGGCTGACCGAGGAGAACGGGGTGTTCGTGATTCCGAAGTTCGAGCGACACAACGGGAATTCAACCAAGCGTCGGTTGGCCGCCGCGGAGCGGCAGTTCAAGCGACGCGTGCGCGAGGGATGGTGATGGAATCTGTAGAAGCGATCATTCAACACAACGAACGGGTTCGCCAGAAGATCGAAACACAGAGGCGGGAAGAAACAAAGCAGCTACCGATTCACAGGCTGCAGCACGTGACGGCCGAGATCAGCTACGACCTTCGCGATAATCCGCCGAGAATACACTGCTGCCTCAAGACCTGTGGCAGCGCGAAGCCTGCGATTCTCTTTAAGGAGGATATCCGGCCCCTCTTCGATTTTCTTCGCAAGGCGTGGCCGGAGGCGTTCGGGGGGGAGCCACCACGTGGGCAAAACATCGCAGGCGTGTATGACGACTCTAGATTCTCATTAGATTGGCATGATCCTGAGCCGTCTTCACTGCTTGAATTGCTCAGGATGGCAGGCAAGTTCGTCGGCGTTGAGGTTTCAGCTATCGAGGCTTGGTCGAAGGAGCAACGGCAAAACGCCGCATGGTGGGCGTATTGCCGTTACCTCGCAAACTACAAGATCGCCTGCATCAGTGTGCCGGAAATGCCGCGTCATGTACGCGACCTCATAGAACGATGGACAGCATGATCGCCACCCACGAATTACAAAAACTCGTCGGCCGCATCACGCACATCCGCTGGCAGGATCCCAACGGGACGGCCCGGTGCATCGTGATGGCGGAGGATGAAGGCGGCCGCGCATTCAGCGTGCTGGGCGAGATCGAAGACCCGGCGATCGGCCAGACCTACGAATTCGAGGGCGCGCTCGGCTACAACGAGCGCTACAGCACCCGCGAAATGAAGCTGGCGGGCTACCGAACCGTGCTGCCGTCAGATACGCAGGGCATCGAGCGCTACCTCGTCGAGGTGGCGAAGTGGGTGCGGGCCCCGATCGCGCGGAGGCTGACCAAGGCCTTCGGCGGCGACACGCTGAATGTCATCAAGACCGACCCCGAGCGGGTGGCGGAGCAGATCAAGGGGATCACGCTCGCCCGCGCGGTCGAGATGCGGGAATCCCTGCTGAAGAACGAAGCCCGCGAGCGGCTTGCGATCGAAGTTCATCAGCTCGTCGGCTCGGTCCTGACGCTGGGGCAGGTCCGCAAGGCGATCGGCAAATGGGGCATGGAGACGCCGGAGAGGATCCGGCGGAATCCGTTCGCCCTCACGGACATCTACGGCGTGGGCTTCGCCCAGGCGGACCTGGTCTGGCGATCGCTGCAGCTGCCGTTGAACGCCCTGCGGCGCCACGTCGCCGCCGTGGTGCATGCGGCGGAGGATGGTCACCGGCAGGGGCACACCGCGGTTACCGAAGACCTGATCGTCCACGCCGCCCAGAAACTCGTCGGACCGCTGCTGCCGCGGGCGCTGCGGGCCGCGAAACTGGCCGGCCTCATCAAGCCTAACGGCTACAAGGCGTGGGCCACTGCCGAGATCGCCGAGGCCGAGGACTACGTCGCGTGTGACGTGCGCTCGCTGCTCGCCACCGACGACGATGAAGACGACGTCCAGGTGGATACGTCGGACCTCGCCGTCGATCAGACCGAGGCGGCCCGCATGTTCGAGCGTTCGCCGCTGATGATCCTGACCGGCGGGCCGGGGACGGGCAAGACGTACACGACGGCGCGGCTGATTCAGGCCCTCGGCGATCGCCGGGTCGCGTTGTGCGCGCCGACCGGCAAGGCGGCCAAGCAGATGACCAACGCCCTGGCCGACACCTGCGGCGGCCGCGCGAAGACCATTCACAGGCTGTTGGGGCCGGTGCCCGACCACGAGACCGGCGAATTCCACTTCACGTACGGTCCGGGCAAGGAACTCGACGCCCAGGCGTTCGTCATCGACGAGTTCAGCATGGTCGACGTGAGACTCGCCGCCGCGCTGCTGGGCGCGATCCGCAACGGCGCCCGGGTATTGATCGTCGGCGACAAGCATCAGCTGCCCAGCGTGGGCGCCGGTGCGGTGCTGCGCGACCTGATCGCCGCCGGGGTGCCCAGCTTCGAGCTCACCGAGATCAAGCGCAACACGGGCCGCATCGTGCGGGCCTGTCACGACATCAAGGACGGCAGCCTGCCCGAACCGGCGGATGCGCTGAATCTCGAGGCCGGTGACAACTGGGTCCACATCGAGGCCCGGACGCCCGAGGACGTCCGCCAGTTCATCGAGTCGATGTACGAAGACGAACTCCCGGCGATGGGGCTCGGCAATCTGACCTGGGACGTGCAGACCATCGCGCCGACGAACAAGCACGGCGGCCTGTCCTGCGAAGCGCTCAATACGCTGATTCAGCCGATCCTCAATCCCGACCGCACCATCGAGCGCAAGCTCGACTTCTCCGTCGGCGACAAGGTGCTGCGGACCCGGAACGCCCAGGTCAAGGGTTACATGATGGAGACGGACGAGGACGAACCCGGCGACCTGGCCAACGAGACGGTCATGGTGGTCAACGGCGATCTGGGCATCGTCCGCGGCATCAGCAAGAAGGAAGTCGTCGTCGAGTTCATGAACCCGCGCCGCATGGCGAAGCTCGATCGCGGCAGTCACTCCCTCAAGCCGGCCTACTGCATCACCTGTCACAAGATGCAGGGCAGCGAGGCGAACGTGATCATCCTGCCGGTCCACGGCGACATGACCGGCTCGCCCATCTGGTGCCGCGAGTGGATATACACCGCCTTCAGTCGGGCAAAGGTGGCGCTCTTCACGATCGGGCAACTCTCGGCGCTCGAACCCGGCATCCGGCGAATCGGCAACACCCAGCGAAGGACCAATCTGAAGCGGCTGCTTTGCGGCGAGCCCGAGGTGGTGCGTTACTGAGACTCGGAAGTACAGGTCAGAGGACAAACACCAATGGCGAAGAAGAAAGTGTTCATGGGCAACACCAGCATCGAGGCAACGAAGACGATCGGCGAGATATCCGCCTATCTGGTGGACGCGGGCGCCAGCGGCATCCAGCAGCAATACGAGTCGGGCCAGCTCGTGGCGGTCGCGTTCTCGCTGCCCATCGCGGACAAGCACGTGCAGTTCATGCTGCCGGCCCGCATCGAGCCGATGTTCCGCACGCTTCAGGAGCAACGATCGCCGCGCAACCGCGCGAAGATGGAGGACGTTGATCGCGCCCAAGCGGTACGCGTCGCGTGGCGGCAGATCCTGCGGTGGGTGCAGGCGCAGTTGGCCCTGATCGACACGCAGATGGTGGAGCCGCACGAGGTGTTCATGCCGTACCTGGTCTGCAATCGGCAGGGCAAGACGCTCTTCGAGGCGTTCCGGGACAAGGGGCTCAAGGCCCTGCCGATGCTGAGCGGTGAGTGAAGACGGACGCCATGACCGAGCTCGAGTTGGAATGCCTGTTCGCGGAACTGATGAAGACGGCCAAGGTGCCGTGTGAATCGCCGCAGGCCATCAGAGTCGATCGGGTCCGCGTCATGGTGAGAGAGGCCTACTACGAAGGACGGAAGATTGAACGCGAAACGCGCAGTATTCGGCGGAAGCGCCGAGCGAAAACGCAACAAGTACAACGTCGCGCCGAAGTGGCAGAGGACGTTTGAGGGGATTGTCTACGACTCGAAGGCTGAATGCGACCGCGCACGCGAATTGCGGATTCTGCTGAAGGCCGGCGAGATCCGCCAGATCGTCGAGCAGAAGCGGTTTGAGCTCGGCGTGCCGGAGAACGTCTACATCGCCGACTTCATGGTCACCGACCGCGAAGGCCGGGTGTGGGTCGAAGATGTCAAGGGCAAGGAGACGGCCAAGTTCAAGCACGACAAGCGGCTATGGCGGTCGTACGGGCCGTGTCCGCTGGTCATCCTGACGAGACGCGGGCGCAGCTGGAGCAAGGAAGTGATCGAGCCGGATAACAGGGAGAGTGACGCATGAAGTACCAACGATTCAGAAGTTCGGAGCGATCCTTCAAGCTTCAGATCGTTCGCGACGGCGTGGTGTACGCCGAATGGGAGATCTACGTCGACAACTCGGGACTGGCCGCACTGCTGCGCACGGTCGACAAGGCGACCACCGAAGCCCAGGCGGTGCGATCAATCGGGTTACGGCGTCAGCGCCGGAAGCACGTCAAACACGACTGAAAGGAACCGGGAGGGAGGTGGGTTACCTCATGGAGAGCGCGCGTCGTGCTCTGCCCCTCCCGGTAAGAAGCGATCATATGCGATGCGGAGCGGCGACTCCACGCCAAGCGGACCCTCAGTCTGCTTGGAGCATCTACGATTTGAACCCGGCGGGCGTCGTATCGGGCGGGGAAAAGCGTGCGGTGCGACGAAGCCTCTGCCGTCCATGTCCGCGGGAAGTGGTCTCCGAACTAATGGCGCCTTCGCCGCACCGCCCAAGCTCATCATGTTCCGTATCGGCCAGCGACTCCGGTAGCTCCAGCAAGGACGCACTCAAGGCTGCCATGGTTTCCAGAACCAGCGTGGTGTCTCTGCATCACGCAGAAAATGCGCGGCCAGGAACACGCCATCGCTGCGGCGGCGGTCGCAGCAGGCGTCTTGCAGTGTGTCGCGCGTCACAATCTCAGATACCGGGCTCTGTTTTGTCGCGCGCGCAACAATGCCGCCGCTGTCACTCTGTCGCACCATGCGAAACCGCTTGACCGGGATTCCGAGCGTCGTGAGAATGGCCTCAGTCGGGATCCAGCATGCCAATTGAAGGCCGTTCACACCTTGCACGGCCGCGGACACGCGCAGTCCCGAGTTTGGGAGGCCTATCATGGCAGCCGGAAATGAGTCGGAGGGGAACGTGAGCGAAAGCGAGCTCAGGGATTTCATGCGCAAGGGGATCCTCGGAATCGCCACCGATCATGAGGCACATGTGATTTCGATCAACATGAGCGACGCGTCCGTGGATATTCTCTGTGAGAAGGAGCCGAGCGAGGTGTTTTCGCGCATCATCACAAGATGCGTCAGCGAGTGCATGGGCACCGAGACGCGTATCGTGGTCGCCGGGCCCACCAAGCTGCCGAAGCGAGACTAGCCCGCATTTCGAGAACCGGACGATCGGCCCTGACGGCATGGGGGCGACTCGGAAGGCCGCTCCTGGTGTGCGCCGAACGCCGCGGCGTGGCCATCTCAGACATGACCTATCCATAGAAAGCGTGACATTTGTCACACTCTGCGCGTGACTTTTGTCACGCGCCGCGCGCTACATTCGTCACGCTCCGCGCGTGACATTTGTCACATCCGGCGTGTGACATTCGTCACGCGCGCCGTGTGACAGATGTTGCGCACCGCGCGTGACGGGCTGCGCGTACCCGGCACGACGGCAGGTGCGCACTTGCGCACCTCGGCGGTGGTCGGGCCGAATCCCTCTTCCCGCAATCTCGATTTCTGTACGTTAAAGCAAGGTCAGCCGTGGAGCGTGTGACATTTGTCACGTTCCGAGTGTGACATTTGTCACGCGCGACGTGTGACATTTGTCACGCTGGCCGTGTGACATTTGTCACGCGCAAAGTGTGACATAGAGAAGAGAAGAGTAGAGAAGACGACTATTCACTATACACTTAAGGACTAAGTAGTAAGGTCAGGAAGAAGATAGTGCTAAGGGCTAAGTAGTAAGGTCAGGAAGAAGATAGTTCTAAGGGCTAAGTAGTAAGGTCAGGAAGAAGATAGTTCTAAGCGCTAAGTAGCTAAGGGGCCAGCCGATGCCGGAAGTCGCAAATACAACCATGCAGGCGGTGGGAACCGGTGACGTCGAGCGGCTGCCGTGCGGATGTACCCGGTACGTCTTCTCCGACGAACCGGTCGCTGACGGAGCTGCTCGCAAACGCGAGGGCAGGACGCACTGCGTCCGCTGCGGGAAGTGCGTCAAGCACTGCGGATGCCACCAGTCGATGCGGTGGAATATCGGCGAACGTGTCCTGGTCGTCGACGCCGCGTTGTCCGGCCTCGTGACCGGCATCCTGTTGAGGCCGAACGGCCTTGTGCTCTACGAAGTCGCCCTCTGGTCGAACGGCCAGCGGATGACGCTGTACCTGACCGATTGCGAACTGTCGGATTGCTGAGACGAGTCGCGGATGCACCCGATACGACGAACCGTTGAGGAAGCACAGCAGTTGCTGGTGCTCGACTGGCGAACGGGCGAGGTGTACTTCACGCGGACGGTCGGGGCGTGGCATCAGGAAGCTGGTTTGATGTGCGGGCCCCACGAAGACCGAGCGCGATTGCTCGCAATGGCCGCCGACGCTTTCGAGGTGCGCGCGTGAATCGCGAGAATCGTCTACGACGATTTGACCCGACTTGCACCACGCGTTGTGCGCGCGAACGCCGCACGTGCGAACGTCGCACGCGTGGTGGCCACCTGCGCGAACGCGCGACGCGCACGGCGCGCGACGCAGGCGCGAGCGTAGGTACTTCGCCTAATGCGCACAGGGGAATACCTCGGCGGGAACAGACGCAATAACAGACAGAGTTTCTTTCGCGCGGTGGTTCGTCTGCCGTCGACGCCGCAACGGCCCCGTCGCACGCCACGTTCGCCCGTGTGCGACGCGACGGAGCCGAGGATACCAGCGAGGCGTAACGCCCGCCAAAACGCGCCGTAGGCCAACGTGGCGCGTCCTCGTGAAGATACCATGCACGCAACGGATGCGATGCCGGCAATAGAACGCGAAGTGAAGACATGGAGGTCTCGCCTTGAAGATTGAGACGCGCCCGCTCGCGGCCATCAAGCCGTACGAGCAGAACCCACGCATCAACGACGCCGCGGTCGCCGCGGTCATCGAGTCCATCAAACGCTTCGGGTACCGGCAGCCGATCGTGGTCGACGCCGACGGCGTGATCGTCTGCGGCCATACCCGCTGGAAGGCGGCCCAGAAGATGGGCCTCGCCGAGGTGCCGGTCCATGTCGCCCACGACCTGACGCCGGAGCAGGTCCGCGCGTACCGCATCGCCGACAACAAGACGGCCGAGCTGGCGACGTGGAACATGGACATGCTGTCGATCGAGCTGGCCGAACTGCAGGGCGCCGGCATCGACTGGTCGCTGCTGGGTTTCGACGCCGACGAGCTGGCCAAGCTGCTCGGAGCCGACGTGCAGCAAGGTCTGACCGATCCCGACTCGATTCCCGATCCGCCCGACGAGGCGACCACCCAGCCGGGCGACCTGTGGGTGCTGGGCAACCACCGCCTGCTTTGCGGCGACAGTGCGTCGGTCGCGGATCTCGATCGCCTGCTCGACGGCCAGCCGATCCACCTTGTGAATAGTGACCCCCCCTATAATGTGCGAGTCGAACCGCGCAGCAGCACTGCGATCGCAGCCGGTCTCAGTTCCCATCCCGACCTGTCGAAGAAGATGCACCACCAGGGCTTCGACGTGGCCCGGGGTGTCTCCGATCCGGCCAAGGCCAAGAAGAAGATGCGGGCCAAGGACCGCCCGCTCGAGAACGACTTCGTCAGCGACGAGGCCTTCGACGGCATGCTGGCCGCCTGGTTCAACAACGCGGCCCGCGTGCTGCTGCCCGGCCGCGGTTTCTACATCTGGGGCGGCTACGCGAATCTCGGCAACTACCCAGCCCCGCTCAAGGCAGCCGGTCTCTATTTCAGCCAGGGCATCGTGTGGGACAAGCAGCACCCGGTGCTCACCCGCAAAGATTACATGGGAGCATTTGAGATCTGCTTCTACGGCTGGAAGGAAGGCGCGGCGCACGTCTTCCTCGGGCCGAACAACGCAACCGATCTCTGGCACGTCAAGAAGGTGAACCCGCAGGCGATGGTGCATCTGACCGAAAAGCCGGTCGAACTGGCGGTCCGCGCGATTCAGTATTCATCGCGCCCGGGCGAGAACGTACTCGACCTGTTCGGCGGCAGCGGCTCGACGTTGATCGCGGCGGAGCAGACGGGGCGACACGCGTACCTGATGGAACTCGACCCGCTCTATTGCGATGTGATCGTTCAGAGGTGGAAGCAGTTCACGGGGAGGAAGGCGGAGCGGATCTCCGGCCGGAGCAACGCCTCCGAGGCAATGCCGGAGGCGCTGAAGGTGGAGGTGTGATGTTCTCAGCCCGCGTGAGCGAATTGCCCTCGATCGACCTTGAGGAAACGGGCGTCGGCGCCCTTGCTGTTGATCTCGCGCATCATGGCGGCGTACAGCGTGGCCTCGGGTGTCTTGCCGTTGGGGCTGGACCACAATCCGCGGGCGGCCATCGTCTCGATCAGTTCCTTGGCGTTCAGCGGGCCCTTGGTGTCCTTGAGCACCTCGGCCGCCGCGTCCAACGCGCTCATCTTCTTGGGCTTGTCGTCGGCCTTCTTCTCGCTGCGCTGCTTCTTCGGTTTCGCCTCCTTCGGCAGCGGCTGGCCGGTGACGATCTCGACCGTCGGGTTGACGGCGGGCTTGACCTCGTTGTCGGCGTCGTACCCTGCCATGCGGCTGTCCAGTTCCTTGTTCGCGGGGTTCATCTTCGTTCCTTTCTGGCGCTTGCCATTGTCCTGGGTTGCGGGGCCTCGCAGGCGCTGGGCGCTCTTGACGCGGATCCGCTTGCCGGTGGCGGTGTTGGTGGCGTTCCAGCCGCCGTGGGTGTTGGTGCTGTCGATGCGAACGGTTACCAGCCGATCGCTGACCTTGGCGGTGTAGAGTCCGCCGATCTTGACGTCTTTCTTCTTCATGGTGGTCTCCTTGGTGTTCGTGATTGTCATTCAGATAGCCCTGCCCTTGCGGGCGCGTTCGCGGGCGGCAGTCGTTCCCGCTTCGAAGCCCGCCATGTAGGCGACCAGCCAGCCGTGGAGCTCGAAGGCGTGCAGGGTCGGGCTGATGCGCCGGCCCTTGGTCAGAACATTCTGCTTGCCCAGCGTCAGGTACCAGTGATCGTTGTCGTCCTCGCGGACCAGATTCAGCGGCAGATCGTGCTCGGCCCGGATCCGCTGAATCTTCCTGCCGATTGCCTCGGCGGTGCATTCGAAGACCGGGCGGCCGGCCGTCGTGGTCTGCCACCAGTTCCGATGGTCGATCGGGCGTCGCTTCTTCTCGGTGCGTCTGGTTTTCATGGTGTGGTCTCCTCGTTGCCTGCCTTACCAGCCCAGTTCATCGACGGCGTATTCGGGCAGGTAGCCGAGCTGCGTGCCCTCGCCGATGTACACGATGCCTTCGCGATCGTCGTCCGCGACGTCCGCGTCTTCGTCCTCGTCGCCGTTCGCGCCGCATTCGACCACCTCGCCGAGGGTGTACTCCATCGGCCACTCGGGCTGGTGGGCGATGCGGACCTCGGCGGTGGGTTCGAAGTCTTCCAGAATTCCGATCAGTTCTTCGACGGTCATGGTTGTGCTCCTTGCTCGTTACGGCTTGTACGTCTTGCCGCAGGCGGCACAGACGACGCGGTGGTCGTCGGCCCAGATCAACTTGTCGACGTTGCGCTCGCCGCACTTGGGGCAGGCGTCGTCGCGGTGGACGAATTCCGGCGTGGAAAGGGCCTGCTCCATCTCCTTGCGTCCGGCGGCGAGGCCGAGGTTGTAAGCCTTCTCGAAGGCCTCGCGGATCGCCAGGACCGAGACCTCGTGGAAATCCAGGCAGTCGCGGCCGCGTTCCCTGAGCGTCTGGATGAACAGGCATTCGCGGGCGATCTTCTCGAACTTGCGGTTGAGCGTGGCGTTCGTTGTGTTCTTGTTGGTCTTCATCGTTGTGCCTCCCAGGCATGCGTTTCGTACAGACATGACTTACCTCGTGTGGGGGCAAAGGGAAGGGGATTCCGCGCGGAATTTGATGTTTTTGCGAAGGTCCGAAGATGGGCTGTCAATGTGGGGTAACTGCGCGCAATGATCGGCAAACAGGCGCAATCCGGCGAGAGTGTCAACCCGATGGCATTGACCTTGCATGACATGGCCCGCCTGCTGTCGGCGGCGGGCGAACGGGCGATCACGGTGGCGATGCTGGAGGCCGACGTGGCCGCGGGGGCGCCGGTCAACGGCGACGGGACCATGAACATGGTGCAGTACGCCGCCTGGCTGGCGCGGGAAGATGGTGATATGACGGGTTAGGAACAAAATGAAGCGGGAGCCGGCTCAGCAGCCACTGAAACCGACTCCCTGACCAGCACACTGGATAAGCAGTGCGATGGCTAACCATGGGCATCGGCGTGCAGCCTGCGCGTCTTTAACCGCATTTACCGACGACGAGATCGATCGCTTGATGGTCGTTCTCGCGAACGACATCGATATGGCCATCGATCCGCGCAAACTCAGGCCCGCAGAGGCGGTCCGACTCCTCAACTCCACCCAGCTGGGCGAGGTGATCACCGAACGACGGCTGCACCGCCACCGCGCCCGGGCGGGTTTCCGCATCGGCGACGGAAAGACGATCGATCTGCCGCGCTACATGGCGTGGCTGGTAATGGAGCGGCACGCCAGGAAGACGAAAGCAGCCTCAAGTCTCGATCCCTACGAAGCTCAGAAGGAACGGGCCAACGAGCGGAACCGGAAGATGTCGCTGTCGGGGCGCGACATCGCCACCGACGAGTGGGTGCATCCGCCGCAGGATCCCGACCGCAAGGCGCAGGGAATTCGGGATTTCCGGTACTTCTGCGAGCAGTACTTCCCGCAGACGTTCCTGCTGGCTTGGTCGGATGATCATCTCAAGGTCATCGCCCGGATTGAGCAGGCAGTACTGGAAGGCGGCCTCTTCGCCCTGGCCATGCCGCGTGGCAGCGGCAAAACCACGCTGTGCGAGATCGCCTGCCTGTGGGCCATGCTGTGCGGCCACCGCGTGTTCGTCGTGTTGATCGGCAGCGACGAAGACGCCGCCGAGGAGATGCTGGACTCAATCAAGATCGAGCTGGAGACCAACGAACTGCTGGAGGCCGACTTCTCCGAGGTGGTCGGCCCGGTCTGGGCATTGGAGGGCATCCATCAGCGCGCCGCCGGCCAGTTGTACGAGGGGCAGCAGACGCATATCGGCTGGACGGCGAAGGAGATCGTGCTGCCGACCCTGCCGCCGTTGGCATGGCTCGACAACAAGCCGCCGAAGTCGAACGGCGCGATCATCCGCGTGGCCGGCATCACCGGGCGTATCCGCGGCATGAAACACAAACGCGCCGACGGGACGAGCATTCGGCCGTCGCTGGTGCTGATCGATGATCCGCAGACGGATGAATCGGCGCGATCGCCGAGTCAGTGTGCTACGCGCGAACGCATCCTTGCCGGTGCCATCCTCGGTCTGGCCGGGCCCGGGCGCAAGATCGCGGGCCTGATGCCGGTCACGGTGATTAGGCCGGACGACATGGCCGACCGCATCCTCGATCGCGAGAAGCACCCACAGTGGCAGGGTGAACGCACGAAGATGGTCTACGCCTGGCCGACGAACGAAGCGATCTGGACCGAATACGCCGAACTGCGTCGCCGCACCCAGGAATCCGGCGCGTCGACGGTTGAGGTCGATCGCATCTGCAACCAGTTTTATCGTGCCAATCGCACGAAGATGGACGAAGGCGCTCATGTTGCGTGGCCGGCGCGACATGAGGAGGGGGAAGTCTCCGCGATTCAGCACGCGTGGAATGTGCGAATCGATCGTGGTGACGCCGCCTTCTTCGCCGAATATCAGAACGAACCGCTGCCCGATGACGTCGAGGACACGGATGCGCTGACCGTCGACCTCATCACGGCGAAGGTCAATGGCCATGCCCGCGGCGAGATCCCCGCGACCGCGACGCATCTGACCATGTTCATCGACGTGCAGGCGAAGGCGCTCTTCTACGGCGTCGTCGCCTGGGAAGACAACTTCAGCGGCTCCGTCGTGGACTACGGCACCGAGCCGGAACAGAAGCAGACGCACTTCACGTTGCGGGATGTTCGCCGCACGTTGGCCCACGCCGCGCCGAAGACCGGCCTGGAGGCGGCGATCTATGCCGGACTCGAGCGACTCACCGAGGCCAAGCTCGGCCGCGAGTGGAAAACAGCCAACGGCACCGTCATGCGGGTGAGCCAGTGCCTGATCGACGCGAGCTGGGGCGATTCCACTGACGTGGTCTATCAGTTCTGTCGACAGAGCCAATACGCATCGGTGCTGCTGCCGAGTCACGGCCGCGGCGTGACAGCGTCATCTATCCCGTTCAGCGAGTACAAGCGCAAACGCGGCGATCGAGTCGGTTTGAATTGGCGAATCCCGGCGATGGTCGGCCGTCGCGCCGTGCGTCACGTCGTCTACGACACCAACTTCTGGAAGAGCTTTGTGCATTCGAGGCTAATGGTGGCGATGGGCGATCCTGGCTGCCTGTCGCTGTTCGGGAAGAAGGGCAAGCAGAGTCAGCAGTCGCACCGCCTGCTGGCCGAGCACTTCACGAGTGAGTTCCGGGTGAAGACGCAGGGCCGCGGGCGGACCGTCTTCGAATGGAAGTGTCCGCCCAACGTCGACAACCACTGGTGGGACTGCGTGGTCGGCTGCGCCGTCGCGGCGTCGATGCAGGGTGCCGTGCTCTTTGGTACGGATAGGCGCCCAGTCAAGCGGAAACGATTGAAGCTGTCGGAACTGCAGGGAGCGAGGCGATGACGGAGCATCAGCAGAATCCACAGAAGCCCCGCGGGCTGGTCTGCCCGAAGTGTGGGTGCCGGCATTTCCGCGTCATATACACGCGTGCAATTGTTGGCGGGGTCATTCGTCGTCGGCGGGAATGCCGCCATTGCGGGAGGCGCGTGACGACGAGGGAAGCGGTATTGGGCTGACAACATCACGCGCTGGCTAGAAACGGCGATTCCGTCCAGCGATCAGTCGTCATCACGCACTATACGGAGACGGACTCCATTATCAAGAATATTGGGAGCATTCATGTCTGCGAGCATATCGTCGATGGCTTGTTCGGGAACGAATAGGAGTTGTGCCAACTCGAGACGCGAGTAACCTGAATCCAAATGCATTTGCAGAAGTTGCGAGAAGACTCTTGGTGCTTCGCCGGAGATATTTACTGGTTCACTCTTGCGCCATCCTTTTCGTGACATCTGGATGCACAGTGATCGATAGCGATCAGCGTTGATCACGCCAAGAGTGTGTGCCCTCCGGGCAGCAGCTTGCATTGAAACGCGCCACTTGCGCTTTATCGCCGCGAGAGCCGTAAGGCTGACCCTGCCACGAAAATCGCGTCGGATGTCCTTGGCGGGCATGAGGAATGCTGAGGCAAAAGTGTCGGCTTCTTCTTCAGCTTGTTTTGGGTTGCAGTCTCTACCAAAGTGTAAAACCGTGTGAGCAAGCTCATGAGCCAGACTGAATCTGATTCGATCGGCGGGTTTTGCGCCATTCAGAAAGAAGAGTTTCGGTAGTTCTGGCACCCAGCGGCAGAGGGCGTCGACCTCACAAACTTCAAGAGATCTATCGATGACAATAGCACCGCACTTTTCGATTTCATCGACTAGGCTGCGGATCGGGCCTGGACGGATTTCCATTTCCTCGCGCGCAACGTCAGCAATTCTCTCTACGTCCCCCGAGAACTCCGCTGGATCAATGTTCGGAATTCGATCAGCAGGCAGCTCCGTTATGTTGAGCAGTCGGTCTATTTGGATGTCAATGATGCTGCATCGCGCATGGATTGCTTTCACGTCCTGCCGCCGCGCTTTGGAAAGAGCGCGGTGATAGAAGTCTGACAGGCTTGCTAGTCGCTTGGCTCGGTCGACATAGAAAAAGTCTGGCAGTACCCCGAGCGTGGTTGCGAGAGCTACGATTTGCTCTTTGTTAGGAATCCCAAGGGAGGCTTCCCATTTGCCGATCAGTGCTTGGCTCACGCCCAGGGCCTGTGCGACATCGGCTTGTGAGAGACGATTCGCCTCCCTTGCAGTCGACAACATCGCAGGATTGAACTGGGATCCCAGCACGGCCCGCCTCGAAGCGCGCTGAATACCCATGTGATTTGTGCCCGGCTTCACGATTGCTCCCCCTCACTACGCAGATCTCTTCACTCGCAACTCCAGGATCTTATCGGCCAAGGCGGGTGATAGGCTTGCGATTATCTGCTGTTCGGGGACAGGCAACGGCACCTTCCACAAAAACCGCCGTCGGACTTCCACGCCCATCATGACACGTTCAAGCGATTCCTCTAACTCATCGAGATCGAAGCCTATCGTCAGCCAGATTCTCGCGAAGTCCGGAAGCACAAGGTGATTCCCAGAATACGGCAAGACGGCTTGCGTAACATAGCCCACTTCTGACTTTATGGCCTTTTGGCGCCAAGTCGCGACGTTGGCAGTACAACCTCGTCGGTTTCTCTTTGTTCTCTTGATGCGAAAAACAAATTCGTCGCCATAAAAGATCTCCGTTGCTCTTCTATTGGCGCTGATCTTCCAAATAAGCTCGGGACTATTGATCGCCATCGCATCGATCATCTCTCGCGCGGCTGCGGTCATATGGTCGTTGAGTATATTTGCCCGCGTACAATCGCTATACTGAAGGAACGCATCCGGATCCCGATCACGGCACCTCGTGTACTGGAAAAAACCCTCGTCGAGCGCCTCGCGAAATAGCACGAGCAACTCACGACCGACGTGCCGAAGGACCGCAGCCTGATCGTCTTTTCTTATGAACTTTGTAATCATGTCCGTAACGTAACGAGCCTGGACTCCCCAGTCAATAATATCGTGCATTTTATTACTAATTTAATTACCACTAAGCGACTGTGTATGTCGGCAATCCCTCATTCTCGACCGTAACTGGGCGGATGAGACCCTGCCTGGCTTCGCGATTCCGTGATATAACTACGTGCAGGAAAAAATTTTACGACACATTCGCGACAGACAAGGTGTCGTGACGTGAAGACCTTAGGAATCCCTCCAAGGAACCCCTACGTCGAGAGATCCGATTCTTCGATCCCGAGTTCGCGCATCGCAGTCCGCATCTCCTGCTCGCGATCCGACGCGTCGGGGCCATCCACCGCTAATTCAAAACTGACCCTGAGGCGGAGGCCTGGTCGGTCGCGCCGTCGTGGGCAGGCTGCGCTGCGCTCGGTCCCCTCGCTCCGCTCCGCCCGCCGACGGGTGTTGCCGGAGGCAGGGTTGGACTAACATAGCAACTGGACTAAACCGTGGGGAAAGGTCAGGGTGCACCTGGCCATCCGGCCTCCGTCACAGAAAGGCAACATCCTGATGACAGTTAGTAATGAGCAATATGTCCAACGAGCATGCCCTCGGTTGGCGGAGGTTACTTTCCCGTACGTCTGCGGCATTGCTGTTCCGACCTCGATAGATCGCGGTTTACATTTGGGCACTGCGTTGCGGTGTCGCATCCGTGGTGAACGGTACATCGTCACCGCCGCACACGTGATTTCAAAGCCGCTCACTCAGGGCCACCCCTTCGTGATATCAGCAGGCTATGGTGTCACACCCGTTCTTTTCTCAGGGCGTGCCACGTGTGATTCAGTTTGGGATATCGCTATTTGCTGGCTTCCGGACGAGTATCCCGACGACCTGTCGTTTTGGGAGTTCGAGGGTGCCGCGGAATCGATCGATAATCATGACGATCATTATCTTTTCACACAGGGCTTTCCCGGCATACAAAGCTACTTTAACGAGCCCATGCAAGGGATTTCAAGCAAGTCTCTTTCATACGGTGCGATGCGACAGACCTCGGGGCTGCCGTCCTCAGCGCGGGATTTCCATTTCGGCCTAAACTACGATGCCACATATATGAAAACGGCCTTGGGAGAAGCGGCGGAGCTTGTTGCTCCGTACGCGATGAGTGGGAGTCCGGTCTGGGCCCTCGACCCCAAAGGCGTTTCGTCAGAGAAACTCACCAAGAAGGAACTCACACTAGCTGGGACCCTTGTCGAATACCATGAGGCCCAGAAGGTTCTGCTTGCAACGAAGATTGATAGGCTCAATGCGCTACTCGCCGGAACTTCTCCACGTCGGCACTCGTTCACCGTTACGGTGGCCGACTGAGCATTGAGATAGTGGTCATGCTGCCTCGAAGCACAAGTAGTCAAAGCGCCATTACGCCTGCTCCGCCTTGTCCGTGTCAGCATCGCATCCGCTTCACGCAACTTCGCAATAATCTGATCCGGGCTGTGACGTGTTCGCTTCATCGAGAATCTCCTCGCCCATCCGGGCAGTAGAGACTCTCATAACGACTGGATCAAGTCTGGGGGAGCAGGTCATGGGGGAGCAGGTCAGGCTGCTGCACGTCCTGGGGATCCTGGCAAGGAGGTTGGACATGAGCAACGAGACCCCGAAGAGCCTTTCCGCAGCTCTCGTTGAGCGTATACCACCGGGAGCGTGTTTGGACCACTGCATGAGGGGCGTAAAGTACGCCGCTGGGTTGCAGCGGCTCGGCAGCCAGACAAAGGTGCAGATTGTGCAGGCCGTAGTGGATGGGCTGGACGGAGAAGAGATGCGCAGGATTCTGCACTGCTGGGTCGAGGTTGAGGAAGGCGAGAGCAGAATGGTGGTGGACGCAACTGCCGAGCCACCACTGACGGAGGTCGGGGAATATTATCAGAAACGAAAGCCAGCGGAGATCAGACGTTACGCACCTGATCAGATGCACGGTCTGCTGACCAAGGCAAAGCGGGCGGAGTGGTTTGGATGGACGCCTGCTGAAGTTGCACGGCTGACGAGTACGCCAACAACTTCGCCACCGACCAGCCCAGCCGCCGCGCCGGAAACGAACGAAGCGACCTCCAGTGGCAACGGCGTAGCGAACTATGAATCCTCCTAGTGGATTTAGGCCATATCAATCGCAGGATTAGGAATCGAGGCTACCGCCAACCACATTCGCAATGAAGTCCTCAAAACGAGCTTCGTCCTCGTCTTCGCTCCATGCTTTCGCGGGCGCGTGCAGACGTCACCGTGTCGTAACACGGCGGCGTTCAGCCTAGGAATCTGTGGAAATCGCTTGGGCCGCGGCCAACCACCAGTCAGCGGCCTGAGAATCACGGATATGTCGTGGCCAACAGGCCGGAGACGAGCCGATGCGTTTCCTGTCACCACGAAAGCCGACCGTGGCACCCGGCACCGAAGTGCCCGCAAACCGGCTTCGAGGCTGGATCGATGAAGAGCCGACCACGCCCATGCGCAGGAGCGTGCGGAAGTTGGCGATGCTCTCCCGCGGGGGTCGCCGCGGTCTTACGCGAGGCGCTTCGCCAAGTGCTCATCGAGGATCGTAGCTACTTTCCCGATTTCCTTCGATTGTCGTCTTTGCAGAGCATCTGGCAGTTCTTTGCATCTGTTTTCCCGCCCTCATGCCAGGGCTTGATGTGGTCGGCCTCCATCTCATCGAGTTCAAACTTCTTCTTGCACTTGACGCAGATGCCCTTCTGCCGTTCGTATGCCTCGCGCTTCATGTTCGGCGAGAACGCGCGGATGTTTAGGTGCTTTTCATCGTCATCCAGAACGTAAGAATAGATGCCCGGCTTCCGCTGCACATCCTCGTCCATCATCAATTCTGCGACCCGCTTCTCCAACCTGTCCGTATCGAGCGTATTGTCCTTAAACTGGTTGTAGAGCGGACCCCATGGAACGCTCTTCATTTCCTTGCGGTATTTGGGAAACGTGGCTTTTACCCACGCGATGGCCCTTTGGAAGTACTGCCACAGTGGCGTGGCGTTTTCGTCGTGCTGATGCTGCCCCATGTATTCTTCGATCGACGCGAGCCCCCCGGCCTGGGCGTGCCAGTCGATCGCGGTTTCGAGATACTCCTGCCGGATCGCAACGCCTTTGAGATAATCGCCCGCCAGGCCGTGCGCCGGGCAACCAGTCTTGCTGAAATGCCGCTTAGCATCCGCAGTCCACGGCCCGGCATACACCGCGTTGCGCAGTTCCTGATCGGTGTGTTCCTCCCCAGCGATGTTGATAGTCCTGAACCAATCCAGCTTCTCGCTGTCGGTGCCGGAGCAGAAATAGATCATGCAGACGTAATCGAGAATCTGCTGCTGCTGATCGTCCTGAAGATTGCTGAAGTACATGCCGTCAATCGAGAAGTCGCCGTTGACGTACTGACAGATCGAAAGCGTGCGCTGCTGGCCGTCGATGACTTCATAGTTGCCGTCTTCACGCACCGCCCAGTACATCACGTTTAGCGGGAAGTCCTTTCGCACGGTGTCGATCACCGCGTTGCGCTGCTTGTCCTTGTAGATGAACTCCCGCTGATACGGCGGCCGAATGTCCAGCTTCCCGCCAAGAGCGCGCACGCCCTCTTCATCGTTGTCAATAAAGCCTTCGTAGAGCTGCGCGACAGTGATTTCGTGGAGTTCGATGTTCATTGCGTCGCTTTCTTACGGATGAGAATGCGAGCGAAACGTCGCTTCCCGCCAACGTAGCCACGGTCAGTCTTGCCCTTCCAATGCTTGACGACCAACTCGGGCAAGAGTCCTTGCTTCACTTCGTAATCTGATCCAACAATCTCGAATTGCGCAGGATTATGATGTTCTAGAAACGTCACGGGTACGCCCATCACGCCATCGTAATCGCGTGGTATCTGTTTATACCTGCTGACTTCAATGGCTTTGTAGTTGTCGTAGTGCGGAAACGTCTTCGGATCGTATGTCGTGTAGAGCGGTAGTTCCTCATGCCGCTTTTGAATGTCGAGATTCGTGAACCAACACGCATTGCCCAGGCTGCGCCAATTGGTTCCGTTCTCATCTCGCCAGCTTCTCACCTCTCGCATTTCGTAGTGGTCAGGCACAATGAAGGCGACCGGATGCGTGTAACCAAGCCAAATCTCGTTGTCTTTGATAAGGCGGAAGATCTCCTTGTAGGTTATCGCGTTTTGGTTTGCGATCACCAGAAACTTCTTCTTCATTTCAACGAGCTGCGTAACGTACTCGCGGAACAGCGAGAATGGCGGGTTGGTGACGACGATGTCCGCTTGCTTCAAGAGCGCGATACATTCCTCGCTGCGGAAGTCGCCATCGCCTTCAAGGGGGTGAATTCCAATCCGATTCGCGGTGGGAACGCGTCCGCCGGGGGTGCGCTCGCCTTCGTAGACGAGATAGACGCCGAGCTTGGAGTCGTGCTTGCTGAAGAGGTCGGGGTCGCGGTTCTTGTAGCAGGTGGTGATGAGTTTCTTGAGCTTGAGGTCGTTGAACTTGCGCGAGAAGTAGTGAAAGAAGTTGCTGACCTTGGGGTCATCGCAGTTGCACAGGACAGTCTTGCCCTTGAAGTGCTGCGTGTAGTGCTTGAGTTCCTTCTCGATGTCGGGAAGTTGGGTGTAGAACTCATCCTGCTTCGTCGCCCTGGCGGCCTGCAGGCTGCGGTTCAGGGATTTGCCTTTCGTGTTGCGGTTGTCTTTCTTCATGTCACGCCCCGTTTGTAACGCCCACATAGCGCGTTGGCAAGAACCTGAGTGACCGTAGGCGAGGTGTGATTGTCGCAGCGGTAGATGATGCGGGTGTCTAGCAACAACGACGATCGGTCAGCCCTTCGTGGCTTGGGCTTCTTTGACGACGTAGGCTTCGTCTTCTTCGCCAGCTTCGATTTCGCTGCCGACTTCTTCTTGCGAGGATTCATGCTTGAATCGTCTCACAAGACCCGTTGGACACAAGAGAGGCCCCGCCGCCCGCGGCTAGGTCGGGGCATCACTTTCGAGGGCGTTGGGGGGTCTTGCCCTCATGAGGTGTGCATGCGAGCGACGGGGCGGTTTCGAGTTTCGGGCTACGTTCGTGGCCTGATTAAATCATCCTAAAAAAAGTTGCCCAACCAGCGATGTTAATTCATGCTATTAGAATGAAGCAGGCCAGCCACGGGGAAGTCGCTGGCCCGCCCAAGGCCCCCGTGTCTTCGCTAGAACTGGCGCGTGCCAGTAGTACGGGAGCAGATATTTGACGGAACGAAACGGGTGCCGTCAAGCACCCATCGTCCAGAAAGGACTCAGAACATGCCCTTCCCGCCTCAGACCAAGCTGCCTTTCACGAAGGAAGGCATAGAAGCCCTGTGGCCCAATCAGCACGGCTGCTATGGGATCTTCTCCGACGACAAATGCGTTTACATTGGCAAGGGAGACCTGCGTGACCGCCTGCTTGACCACGTGAACGGCGACAATCTGGCGATATTGTTGTATTCACCCACATACGCACTGACCGTCGTGTCGGAAGATGCGGATCTCCTGGAGAAGCAACTTATCCTCGAGTTCAGCCCCATCTGCAACAAACGCGTCGGCTAACGACAGCCACTCCCAGTGCCGCCAGACCTCCCCGTGAAGCGGCCAAAATAGTAGTCCCGGCGATTCACGCTTATTCGAGTGAATCGTCGGGATACCTGGATCTTGAGATGCTGTCCCGTCACTTCGTCCCACAATTCACATTCGCGCACCGCACCTGGCACGCCCAGCTTGTTCAGCAGGTGCCCCAGAATATCGCCTAAGCGGGACCGGATTGTGACACGGAGTGAGGCGCCTGCTCGAACCGGTCCTGGAAACCGAATCACCTCGTCAGCCATGTCGAGAGCATCGGCACGAAACGCAATACAGCTGCAACATTTTGCGACTGATGAGTGAACCATACCGAGATGATCGGCTCGCGTCAGACTCCGCCTACGCAGGCAGGTGCCGTGGCGACATGCGCGATACTATCGTATTCGCTCACCGGCACCCAAGCTTTTTGCACCTGAATCCGCTTTGATCCGCTGCGCAAAGTCCACATATGTAACGAAGTCGGCACTCTCGCCACTTTCCGCTTGCATCGCCCAAATCCACGCTGTATGTAACCATCGAACAACCGAGCCGGACTTTCGGCGCCAGGTGCGACTGATCATTGCACCTTGACTCAGATAGTGACACGCCGCGTTGGGCAACGCACCAGCGCGGCGTTTTTCTATTTGGCCTGAAGGCCGGTCGGTTACGGCGGGATGGTGTAACGGCAACACGGTGGATTCATGATCCACAGACTGCGGGTTCGAATCCCGCTCCCGCAATCAGGAGATTAAGCGATGGCGGACAACCTGGAGCAGACGATTCGCGAGAACGCCGGCGGGCCCAAGCGGGCAAGCGGCGACACCGGCAGCGTGGAGCAGCACCCGATCAAGGACCAGATCGACGCCGACCGGTATCTGGCGAGCAAGCAGGCGGCCAAGAAGGGCCTGGGCGGCATCCGGCGGAATCGGGTGAGCCCGCCCGGCGCGGTGTAAACGAACGACGCCACAGCAAGGACGCAGTGATTTACAGGGATGTTTGACTGGCTTCGACAACTCGGCGGTCGACGTAGCGCAGAGGAGCGCATTGCGAAGATGCGCGCCGCCTACAAGCGCCAGGCGATGGCCTACGTGCAGGCGATGCGGGCCCGGTATGACGCCGCCCAGACGAACCACGAGAACCGCCGCCACTGGGCCAACGCCGATCTGCTCTCGGCCGATGCGGCGGCGAGTCCGGACGTGCGGCGCATCCTGCGCAGTCGCTCGCGATACGAAGTCGCCAACAACAGTTACGCCAAGGGCATCGTGCAGACGCAGGCGAATTACGTGGTCGGCACCGGCCCGCGCCTGCAGATGCTGCTCAAACAGGCGGAGGCCAACCGCTTCATCGAACGCGAGTTTGGCCGCTGGGCAAGGGCCATCGGACTGGCCCACAAGCTGCGCACCATGCGGATCGCCCAGTGCGAAAGCGGCGAGGCCTTCGGGATTCTTGCCACCAATCCCCGACTCGACACCCCGGTCCAACTCGATCTCAAGCTGATCGAGGCCGATCAGGTGGCGACGCCGTGGCCGATCGGCGTGGCGGACAAACGCACCGTCGACGGCATCGTCTTCGACGAGTACGGCAACCCGATCCTTTATTACGTGCTCAAGGAGCATCCCGGTGCCAACGGCGCGTGGAAGCAAAGCGGCACTGCCTTCGACGAGGTTCCGGCCGGCGACGTGATCCATCTGTTCCGGGCCGAGCGCCCGGGCCAGAGCCGGGGCGTACCCGAGATCACGTCGTCCCTGCCGCTCTTCGCCATGATGCGGCGCTACACCATTGCGGTGCTGAGTTCGGCGGAACAGGCGGCCCTGATTGGCGGCATGATCTACACCGACGCGCCGCCGGAGATCGGCGGCGAAGAGGGTCTCTCCGACGTCGAGCCGATGGACATCATCGACGTCGATCGCGGCACCTGGATGACGCTGCCCTTGGGCTGGAAACCCAGCCAGTTGAAGGCGGAGCAGCCCACCACGGTCTATCCCGACTTCAAGCACGAGGTGATCAACGAGATCGCGCGGTGTGTGAACATGCCGTTCAACATCGCGGCGGGCAACAGCGCGGGCTACAACTACGCCTCGGGGCGATTGGATCATCAGGCCTTCTTCAAGGCCATCCGCATCGACCAGAACTACCTCGCCGACGTCGTGCTCGACCGGATTCTGAAGGCGTGGCTCGATGAGGCGGTATTGATCGAGGGCTACCTGCCGCAGGCGGCCCGGATGCGCGACGCATTGGATGCGCACCAGTGGTTCTGGGACGGATCGGAACACGTCGATCCGGCCAAGGAAGCCAACGCGCAAGCGACCAAACTCAAGAGCAACACGACGACATTGGCCGCCGAGTACGCCCGCTCGGGCCTCGACTGGGAGAACGAACTGCGTCAACGGGCGCGGGAGATGGAACTCATGCGCGAGTTGGGATTGACCAGCGCGCAACCGGTGCCGGTGGGCGCGGAGGATGAGGACGATGGCGAAGAAGACGAAAAGTAAGCCGCCCTCGGCGAGCATGCCGAAGGCGATCACGCTGCAGTGCCGGGCGCCCATCACCATCGAGGCGGCGGCCGATGGCGAGCAGCCCAAGCGTCCCACCTTCCAGATGGAGGCGTACCACGGTGGCGCGATGCGGGTGTCGGGCTTCTATCGCCCGGTGGTGCTGGATCTGGCCGGAATTCGGGCCCGGCAGGCGACGTCGATCCTGCTGGATCACGACGCCAGCCAGGTGGTGGGCCAGTCGACCAAGGTGGAGATCACCCGGGACAAGATCCGGCTCTCGGGCGTGATCACCGGCGACGACGAACCGGCGCAGAAGGTGGTCAGTCATGCGAAGAACGGCTTCGTGTGGTCGGCGTCGGTGGGTGTGGACATCAGCAAACTGGAATCCGTCGGCGAAAGCGCCCAGGCGCGGGCGAACGGAAAGGTATTTGACGGCCCGGTCTTGATTGCGCGGGCGGGCCGACTGGGCGAGGTGTCGTTCGTGGCGGTGGGCGCGGACGAGAACGCGAGTGCAACCGTAGCCGCGACGGCGGCGCGTGATGCGGAGGACGACGAAATGGACTTCGAGACGTGGCTGACGGCGAAGGGATTCGCCGCAGAGGATCTGGACGAGACGCAGACGAAGCACCTGCGGGCGATGTACGACAAGGCGCAGCAGGCGAAGGACGGCGAGGAGAAGCCGAAGGAGGGCGACGGCGACGGGAGCGATCGCGTCGAGGCCGACGGCGCCCCCGGCGACAACGGCAGCGGCAACGGCAACGGTCAGGTGACCGCGACCGGCGCCGACGGCGACATGATCACCAAGCTCCGCGCCTCCGCGGCGGCTGAGACGCGGCGGATCAACGGCATCCGCGACAAGTGCGGCGGCAAGCACCCCAAGATCGAGGCGAAGGCGATCGAGGAGGGCTGGAGCGTCGAGAAGTGCGAGCTCGAGGTCTTGCGGGCCTCACGTCCCAAGGCGCCGGCCCTGCACATGGTGGATAACACCATGAACGGCCTGATCCTTGAGGCGGCCTGCATGCTGACGGCCCGGCACGCCGAGGTCGAGAAGACCTTCGACGAGCAGACGCTGGATGCTGCGAGTCGGCGCTTCCGCGGCGGCATCGGCCTGCAGGAACTGCTGTTGGAGGCCGCTTGGGCCAACGGCTACACCGGCCGCACCTTCCGCGACAGCCGATCGGTGATGCGCTACGCCTTCGGCCGCGACCTGCAGGCGGGTTTTTCCACCATCGACATCGGCGGGATTCTGTCGAACGTCACGAACAAGTTCCTGGTCGAGGGTTTCTTCAGCGTGGAGCGGACGTGGCGGAACATCTGCGCCACCCGCAATGTCAGCGACTTCAAGACGGTCACCAGTTACCGCCTGATCGGCAAGGACCAGTACGAACTGGTCGCCCCCGGCGGCGAACTGAAACACGGGACGCTGGGTGAGGCGACCTACAGCAACAAGGCCGACACGCACGGTCTGATCCTGTCGATCGACCGTCGCGACATGATCAACGACGACCTGGGCGCGATCACGACCGTTCCCAGGAAACTCGGCCGGGGATCGGGCTCGAAGATCAACGACGTCTTCTGGTCGACGTTCATGGCGAACGCCGCCTTCTTCCTCGAGGCGAACAAGAACTACCTCGAAGGCGCCGATACCGCGCTGGGTATCAACGGCCTGAGCAAGGCGGAGGTCGCCTTCATGAATCAGGTCGACGAGGACGACAAGCCGATCGGCGTGATGCCCGCGATCGTATTGGTGGCGCCGGCGCTGGCCGCGATGGCGACCATGCTCAACAAGAGCCTGGAACTCCGCGACACCACCGCCAGCACGAAGTACCCGGTGGCCAACCCGCACACCGGCAAGTTCCGCACCGAAGTGAGCCGCTACCTGAGCAACGCCCATTACGCCGGCAACTCCGAGAAGGTGTGGTACCTGCTGGCCGATCCCAACGATCTACCGGTGATCGAAGTCGCGTTCCTGAACGGTCAGGAGTCCCCCACCATCGAGACGGCCGATGCCGACTTCAACGTGCTGGGCGTGCAGATGCGCGGCTACCACGATTTCGGGGTCAATCTGCAGGAGCCGCGCGGCGGCATCAAGGTCAAGGGCGAGGCGTAAGCAAGGCTTCGGCGATCGGTGCCGTTTGATTGGCACCGATCGCCGGCAACTGATAACGGGAGAACCAGGCAATGGCTTTTCAAGCGACCTTTGTGCAAGCGGGCGGCGCGATCGACTACACGCCGGCGGCGGACGTAGCGGCGGGCGAAGTCGTCGTGCAGGGTGACCTGATCGGCATCGCGCGAACGCCCATCAAGGCGAACACGCTGGGATCGCTGGCGGTCGAAGGTGTTTTCGACATCGCCAAGGCGGACGGCATCAGCGTGGATATTGGCGACGCCCTTTATTGGGACGCGGCCAATCACGTCGCCACCACCAACGACGACAGCGGCAACAACAAGTTCCTCGGCAAGGCGGTACTGGCGGCAGTCGCCGGCGACGCGACGGTGCGCGTGCTGCTGGTACCCATCACCAG